>OFHO01000073.1_pt1 | contig 91015 bp, 61 predicted proteins | sample 1521531 | NCBI WGS metagenome assembly OFHO01 (sample SAMEA3504124, study PRJEB24116) | mouse gut metagenome | biome: mouse gut; feature: mouse-associated habitat; material: faeces | place: Denmark | collected 2011
TCTTAAGGCACGCGCTGTTCCGGAATGCCGCTCCCCCTATCGTCGTCACGCTCCCTGGGATCGTCAGCATTCCGGTTCCGTCCACGATATCACCTGTCAGGTTCTTCTTACCGAAAGCCACACCGTCAAAGGCCCCGGCTCCGATCGTCTCCAGCCCCTCATTCAAGTGCACTTCCGCCAGACTTGTGCAGCCGGAAAATGCCCCCGTCCCGATGCTGTCCAGCGACGCCGGAAAATCCGCCGCCTGCAGGCTGCTGCAAGCTTCAAATGCCCAGTCCCCGATGCTCGTCAGACCCGTTCCAAACGTTACCGTCTCAAGACCGCTGCAGCCGTAAAATGTATGCTTTGGCATTGTTACCAGCTGGTCCGGCAGCGTCACCTGCTTTAACGCCTTACAGCCCCTGAACGCGCCCTGATTCCCTTCGTACTGATAATCAGAACTCATGGAAAGCTCCGCCGCTCTGTTTGCAAACTCCACGGTCTTAAGGCACGCGCTGTTCCGGAATGCCGCTCCCCCTATCGTCGTCACGCTCCCAGGGATCGTCAGTATTCCGGTTCCGTCCTTAATGTCGCCCGTCAAAGTTTTCTCACCAAATGCCACGCCGTCAAATGCCCCGGCTCCAATCGTCTGCAATCCCTCATTCAGGGTCACTTTCACCAGCTTGGTACAGCCTGAAAATGCCCCGTTTTCAATGCTTACCACAGTACCTGGAATTGTAACACTCGTAATACTGGTATTATTTTTGAAAACATTACTGCCTATAGTCTTCACTTCTGCCGGGATCTCGACAGCCCCGCCAGTTCCGTTATACTTAGTCAGCTTACCACTTTCATCTATCGTAAAGTCAGACGCACTTAACGCTGCAGCTTCGAGTGAAGCCAGTTTCTCTTCTTCCAGCTCCCCCTCTTCTTCCTCGTCAGTCTCTTCTGACTCAATATCATCTTCATCTGCTCCGTCTTCTCCGTCCGGATCTGACTCACCATCGGACACGTCTCCTTCATCCGGATTCACATCTTCGCCGGTACCATCATTCTCACCAGGATCCGTATCTTCACCATCCCCGGTGCCTTCACCCGGATTCTTTCCATCGTCATCCCCGGTACCTTCATCTGATCCTGTCTCGCCGTCATTCCCGGTACCTTCATCCGATCCTGTCTCGCCGTCATCTCCGGTACCTTCATCTGATCCTGTCTCGCCGTCATCTCCGGTACCTTCATCTGATCCTGTCTCGCCGTCATCTCCGGTACCTTCATCCGATCCCGTCTCTCCGCCGGTTCCGGTTTCTTCACCTGATCCTGTCTCTCCGCCGGTTCTGCTATCCTCACCTGATCCAGAACCCGCATCAACTCCACTTTCCTTGTCTAAAGTCGTCTCTCCCTTGATTTCAGTTGCGGATATTACCCCCCCCCGTGTCGTTTCCGGCATTTCAGCCGTGACATGGGCGCCGGCCGCATTCTCTGCTTCTGTCTGGTATTCCGATGCAGACACTTGCAGCATAGTCTGCGGCATCATAGTGAATATCATAGCCGCAGCCAACAGAAACGAAAGACTTCTTTTCACGCTTCGCATCCAACGCTTCATCCTTCTCTCCTCCTTCATATCAGCGTTTGTCATCAGATAGTCTTAACAGACAAATACCCATGTCATATCTCTCAGACTGCTATAGACAGACACAGGTATCCGGTAAAAATGTACACCAAATCAATGATTCCGTATGACATCCACACAGGCAAAACTATCTGTAAACCATATTTTTATTATACGATGCCAAAATTACCTGTGTCAATCTATTTAGGCACCTGCATGCTTATATTCGTAACAGTTCAGCCTTCGGCTTCACTGTCACGCGTGGTTACCATGTAGCCACAATGCAAGGCTGAACTGTTACTATATTCTTAACAGTTCACGGCCTGACCGGCTCCATCCTACTGCCAGGAAATTTGTTTGTAGAGGATGGAAGCTCACAGCATTTTCTGCTATAATAGTAAATTGGAAATTAAAAATACAGATGTGAGGACGCTGAAATGAAAAAAGGAAAAACAAGAGGCATTGGTATTCGGGCTAAAATTCTGTTCCCTGCAAGCATGGTAATTATTTTACTGTCTCTGGTAATGGGTATAACCTCTTATCAACGTATTGAAGAAGGACTGATTGCCATGGGTGTTGAGGAAGCACAGATGGCGGCAACTATTTCCACAAAAGTGATTGACGCGGATCAGGTAGCCGGGGTATCAGCAGAGTCACAAGGAAGCGAAGAATATAACGCTCTGCTGGAAAGCATGCTTGGCGTTATGCAGGATTGCGGCATTGAATACCTGTATACATTATATACGGATGGCAATAAAGTATACTACGGGATTGACGCGGACAGTACGGGAGACGGCAATCAATACGGCACCGTTTTCGAGACGTCGTATCAGGAATTGAAATCCGTTTTCGACGGGGAAATGTATGTGCAGGACTATATTGATTCCACCGCAGACGGCGATCTGATTTCGGCATATATGCCCCTTATTAACAGCAGTGGAGAAGTTGTCAGCATTGTGGGCTGTGATTACAATGCGGCCGGAGTCGTGGAACGTTTGTCTAAGGCTTTTGGACGCGTAATACAGATTTCACTGATCTGCCTGGCCATCGCCCTGTTAATCCTCAATATTACAGTAGGACAAGTGATCAGGACACTGCATAAAGTTGACGGTAAAATCTATGATCTGGTACATAATGAAGGCGACTTGACGCAGACTCTCGATGTCCATACCGGGGACGAAATGGAAGTGATCGCGGAGAATGTCAACGGGCTGCTTCAACATATACGTGAAATTATGCTGAACATCTCCCAAAATTCAGAATATTTAAAAGATTCCTCCCATAAGGTGTCAAGCAAGCTGGAATATGGCAATTCAGAGATTGCCGACGTTTCCGCTTCGATGGAAGAGATGAGCGCCGCAATGGAGGAATCCAGCGCTTCGCTGTCTCAGGTAAATGAATCTATCAGGCAGATATTTGAGTCGATAGAGAGTATTTATGAACAGGCCGTAAGCGGAAGCACTTCTTCTGACAGAATCATGAAAAGTGCTTCGGAAGTATATAAGCGGGCAGTGACAGAGAAACAGGACGCAATGCATCAGGCTGCCAATATGGCAGCAACGGTTCACCAGAAAATCGAGAAATCCAAAGATGTAGAGAAAATCAGGGAACTTACAAAGAACATTATCACCATCACCGAAGAAACGAACCTGCTGGCATTAAACGCAAGTATCGAAGCTGCGCGGGCAGGAGAATCAGGAAGAGGATTTGTGGTAGTCGCAGACCAGATCGGAAAGCTGGCTTCCAATTCCGCCGCGTCTGCAACAGAGATTCAGAAAGTAACCGCTGAGGTGATTCAGACGGTAGACGAACTGGCAGCCGAAGCGCAGGAAATGATTACATTTATGAATGAGACAGCACTCGGCGGCTATGAAAAGCTGCTGGAAACCAGCGAAAGCTATCAAAACAATGTCGGAAACATGAATGAAATGATGCAGCGCTTTGCTGCGGAGAACGAGCAGCTGAAGTTGAATATGAACGAAATCAAAACGGCTCTGGGGGATGTGAAAACAGCTGTAAGCGAAAGTGCGACAGCGGTAACAAATGTAGCGGAAACCGCCGTAAGACTGGCAGACCACGTAAGGGACATCGGAAAAGAATCCGATTTCAATCTGGAAATTGTGGACAGATTAAACAGTGAAGTAGGTAAGTTTAAATTATAGTAACTCCATAACAAATTTCTGTTTCCGGCGCTTGCAGGAGCCATATACGGCAGCTCCTGCAAGGCCGATAAATGAAATGTCTAATGTCGTTAACTATATAAACACTTTTGCCATTACAGTTCTATACTATATATAAGTCTTCACTGTTTCAGATCCTCTTCCAGCACTTTAGCCAATAACTCTGCCGCCGGCAGGATCACGCGCTTCTGTACGCAGAATGCCGGATGATGGATCGGATGGCCTACACCCGTACCGACCTTCAGATAACAGCCTGGTATCTGCCTGCCCATCGTTTCTTCCTCCATATAATAAGAGAAATCATCCCCGCCCAGAGACATCTCCTCCGGCACTGTCCGCATTCCCTGGCTCTGCGCAACCTTCTCACAAAGCTGCGCCATCTTACCGTCATTATAAGTGGCCGGTGCACTATCGATCCAGACGATCTCTGCTTTCGCACCGTAAGCCGCGGCAATTCCCTCCACAGTCTCCCGCACTCTCCGCTCATATAAAACCCGGTCTTCCCTGTCCATCGTGCGCACCGTGCCTTCCAGCTCCGCCTCCCCGGGAATCACATTCCAGGTTGTCCCCGCCTGCACTTTCGTCACGCTGAGCAGGGCCGGATGAAAAGCGTTCACATTACGTCCCACGATCGTATGCAGCCCCTGTATGATGGCTGCCGCAACCGGAATCGGATCGATTCCGTCATCGGGGGGGGCGCCATGACAGCCGATCCCTTTCACACGGATCCCGAACCGGTCCACCGCCGCAGTCACATATCCTTCCCGGATGCCGATCACGCCGACCTCGTTCGTCGGATCCGCGTGAAATCCCCAGATGCGCTCCACATCATCCATCACATCCGTTTCCAGTATCTTCATGGCTCCGCGGGCATCCTCCTCTCCGGGCTGGAAGATGAATTTAATCGTGCCGCACAGCTCCTCACTGCGCTCCTTTAACAAAAGCGCCGCCCCGATCCCGGCCGTGATATGCAGATCATGTCCACAGGCGTGCATTTTCCCCCTGCTTTCGGAATCATAAGGAATCTCCGCCTCCTCCACAATGGGGAGCGCGTCGATATCGCACCGAAGGGCAAGGGTTTTCCTGCTTCCGTCAGGCGCCTTCCCGGTTCCCCGCACCACCGCCACCAGTCCCGTAGCCAGCGGATACGGCAGGATCTCTATTCCCGCCTCCGTAAGCAGCTCCCGTATCTTTGCCGTCGTTTCCACTTCCTCATAAGACAACTCCGGATGCCTGTGAAACCACTCAAACTGCTCTATCAGATACTGTTCCAACTGTCTTTTATCCTCTAATGCCATCTTGTTCACCCTTCCTTCCTCTGCTGTGAATCCTTTCGTCCATCCTATCATGCACCTGTCCTGTTTTCGCTCTGCCGCCTCAGTCTATGCGCTGTTCAGATTCGCATCAAACAGATATCCCTGCGCACAATCCATGTACGCCGTCCAACATCAGCAATGTCTACTGCTGCCGCTTCCGACACCCTGACGACACCTGTTCACCCGCGCTGTACCTTCTATCTCCCACTGTTCGGGTCAAGTGCATCCCGCAGCGCATCTCCGATAAAGTTGATCGCCATCACTACCACTACGATCAGCAGGCCCGGTGGAATCCACAGCCAGGGCTGTGTCGTCAACACCGTCAGCGACTGGGCTCCGTTTAACATATTGCCCAGACTCGATGTAGGCGGCTGCACCCCCTGTCCCAGAAAGCTCAGTGCCGCCTCGTCCAGAATCGACAGCGCCAGCACAGACGTGGCATAGACCAGAATCGGAGCCACCGTATTGGGCAGAATCTCCGAGAACAGTATGTGCCGAAGCGGCATCCCCGCCACGATATTACCCTTCACGAAATTCGTCTCCCGCAGGCTTAAGACGTTGCCCCGCACCAGTCGTGCAATCCCCGGCCAGTCTACGAAACCAAGGATCAGAATGATATTCCACATACCGGGTTTAAAGACAGCTGCCGCCACCAACACCAGCAATATATAAGGAAAAGACATGACCATATCGGTAAAACGCATAATGATCATATCCGCCACACCGCCAAAATAGCCGGCAACCAGTCCAAACAGCACACCGATCCCCGTAGAGATGAGCGTCGCCATCACACCCACCAGCAGGGAAATCCTGGTGGCATACAGAAGCCGGCTGAGCACATCCCTGCCGATCTGATCTGTCCCCAGCCAGAATTCTTTAGAAGGTCCCTCCGCAAAAGGGCCGGCAATATCATTCGGATCATAAGGAGCAATGACCGGGGCCAGAATCGCCGCCCCCACGATCACCGCCAGCACGATCAGACTGACCGCCGCCAGATGATGCCGCTTAAACCGCCTGATCACCGTCTGCAGATAACTTTCACTGCTGATATCCGATTTGGGGCCTCTGCCGCCGTCATTTTTCCCGTCAGATCCGGAAATCGCCGTGACCGAAGACACGGCCTTTTTCCCGAATTTCTTTCTGATCCCCGCCTCGGCCAAAATCGCCGCCGTACCCTCTCCATAAAATTTCCTGTCTATCTCCCGCAGCATCATTCGCACCAACTCCCGCAATGTTACTTTACTGTTCTGTTACCGTTATTTTTCTATTACTTTTGCTCTTCTGTTACCTTTGCTCTTCTATTACTTTTGCTTTTCTATTACTGTTGTTTTTCTGTCACTGTTGCTTTTCTATTACTTTAACTTTACTTCTGCTGCTCTGTCAGTTCTCTTTCTCTTCACCGGAATTCTGTCAATACCGGAATCAGCCCTTTTTCACGTTAATCCAGCTGAATCGTCGGATCCACCAGCGCATACAGAATATCCGTCACCAGATTTGCCATAAGCACCACGATAGCCGATAACAGGCAGACTCCCATGATCACCGGAAAATCCCGGTTGCTGATGGCGCTCATCGTCATCAGGCCAAGCCCCGGCCAGGAGAACACCTGCTCGATAATGACCGCTCCGCCAAACAGCATCGGAATCTCCATGCCGATGACCGTAATGATCGGCACCAGCGCATTGCGCAGGGCGTGTTTGTTGATGACAAGAAACCGTCCGATTCCCTTCGCTCTCGCCGTCCGCAGATAATCCTGCTGCAGAATCTCCAGCATCGCGCTCCTGATATAGCGGATATTACTGCCCGCCATGGAAAAAGCCAGCACAGTCACCGGCATCACCATATGTTTTGCCACATCCGCCGCACCGCCCTGCGTCCCCAGCGTCGTCATTCCGCTGGAGGGCAGCCAGCCCAGCTTCACCGTAAAAAGGTAGATCAGCAGAAGCGACAGGAAGAACCCCGGCACGCTGCTGCCAAGAAAGGAAGCCGTCACCACTGCATAATCTCCTTTGGAATACTGCCGGATCGCACTGTAGATTCCCGCCGGAACCGCCAGCAGCAGACTCACCAGAAGGGACACGCCCATCAGGAGCAGCGTAGGACCGATATGGCTGCCGATCATGCCGCTGACCGGCTGAAACGACTTCATCGAATAGCCCATATTTCCCTGCAGAAGCTCTCCCAGCCAGACGAAATACTGCACCAGCACCGGCTGATCCAGCCCAAGCGCGATCCGTTTCGCCTCCACGGCCGCCTCCGACACGCGCGGCCCCTGCAGCATCTCCAGCGGACTGCCCGCCAGACACATGATCGTATAATCAATGACCGTAATGCCGATCAAAACCGGAATGGCGATCAAAATACGTTTTAAAATATATTTCCCCATAACTTCCTCGCTTCCGCCTGACCGTTAAGCACCACCGGACAGGCCGTCATATGCACGCCCGGATTCTCCGCCTGCTCCTGGTCTCCGGTCATCCTGTCACCAATCTCCGCCGCCCGCATTCTTCCGCTTCCTGTATCTGCCTCCCAGGCTTTTCCACTTCCTGTATCTGCTTCCCTGGTCTTCATGCTTTCCGTATCTGCCTCCCAAGGCTTCACGCTTTCCGTATCTGCTTCCCATGCTTTCACACTGCCCGCATTTCTGCCTTGCGCTCTCCTGCTTTCCGCATCTGCCTCCAACGCTTTCCCGACGGTCCCGTTTACCTCCTGCATCTCTGGTATCTCCTGCCTGCACTGCGCAGTGGCATGAGGACATCTGGGATGGAACCGACACCCTTCCGGCGGACATGTACTGCTGCCGATCTCCCCCTGCAGGAGACTGCGCTCCCTGCCTTTTTCCGTCGGATCGGGGATTGGCACCGCCTCCAGCAATGCCTGCGTGTATGGATGCACCGGATGATGAAAGATATCCTTCGCGTCGCCATACTCCACGATCTTGCCAAGATACATAACCGCAATCTGGTCACTCACGTAATTGACCGCCCCCAGTCCGTGCCCCACAAACAGAAGCGTCAGCCCAAGCTCCTTCTGCAGTTCTTTCAGCAGATTTAAGATCTGGGCCTGAATGGACACGTCCAGCGCGCTCACCGGCTCATCGCAGACGATAAACTCAGGATTTAAGGACAATGCTTTCGCAATCCCGATCCGCTGCCGCTGTCCGCCGGAAAACTCGTGGGGATATCTGCCCAGCACCGTTCTCGGCAGCCCGACCATATCCAGCAGCCGCAGGATTTCCTTTTCGACCGTGTCCCTGCGCGCAATCTGGTGATACAACATGGGCTGTGCCAGTATCTCATAAATATGTTTGCGGGGATTTAACGAAGAATAAGGATCCTGAAAGATCATCTGCAGTCTGGTCCTGACCTCCCGCATCTGCTTTCTGTCCTTCTGCAGGGCAGCCAGGTCAACGCCGTCATAATAAATCTTCCCCTCCGTGGGCGTCTCCAAACCTACCAGCTGCCTGCCGATGGTGGATTTGCCGCAGCCCGATTCTCCCACCAGTCCCAGCGTCTGCCCGCGCATCACAGAAAAGCTGACCCCGTCCACCGCCTTTACATAGCCGGTCGTGTGCGTGATGATCCCGCCCTTGACAGGATAATATTTCTTCAGATTTTCCACCCGGATCAACGGTATGTTCTCTTTTTCCACTATAATCATCCTCCGGCTGAGTCCCATTGCCCAGCTGTTACCTGTATCCGTCTCAGACTGCGCTCCCCTGTTCTTCCTCAAAGGCCACAATACATCTGGCGGCATGTCCTTCCCCGAAGCGGTATAGTTCCTGCGGGTTGTCACATGCCTCCCGCCTGTAGGGACAGCGGTCTGCAAACCGGCATCCGGCAATATCGTCATAATTCTCCGGCACCATGCCCGGTATCGCCATCAGCTGCCTCTCCCTGTCGTCCCGTATGGTGGGCACCGTCTCGAGAAGCGCCTGTGTATAAGGGTGCTTCGGCTTTTCGAAAAGCTCCTGCACCGGTGCTTCCTCCACGATCTGGCCCGCATACATCACGATCACCCGATCCGCCATATTGGCCACCAGGCCGATATCGTGGGTGATCAGGATCATGGCCATGTCCTTTTCCCGGCGCAGCTCCCCAAGCAGCTTCATAATCTGTGCCTGAATGGTCACATCCAGCGCCGTTGTCGGCTCGTCGGCGATCAAAAGTTTCGGGTTGCAGGAAAGTGCCATGGCGATCATCACCCGCTGACGCATACCCCCGGACAACGTGTGGGGAAACTTCCGCATCACCGCCTCGGCTTCCGGCATCCCCACCTGCATGAGCAGGCCAACCGCCCGCTTTCTGGCCTCTTCCTTCGACAGTTTCATGTGGATGCGGATGCTCTCCGTGATCTGACTGCCCACCGTAAATACCGGATTTAAGGAAGTCAGCGGATCCTGGAAGATCATCGTCAGCGCATCCCCTCTGACCGTATCCAGCTCCTTTTCCGTCATCGTAAGAAGGTTCTTATTTTCAAAGAGGACAGAGCCGTCTTTGACAGCTCCGCCCCTTCCCAGTAATCCCATGATCGACAATGAAGTAACACTTTTTCCGCAGCCCGATTCTCCCACCAGGCAGACCACTTCCCCGCGGTCCACGTGGAAACTGACGTGATCCACGCTGATATTTGATCCGTAATCGCCGGCAAAGACCGTCGTTAAATCCTGCACTTCCAGTAAATGCGGCATAAGGTTACCTCCTTCGGCTCCGTCGTATGCAGCACACGGCACAACACAGCTGCTGCACCCGGCTGACATACGACTGCTGTAAAATCAATTCCTGCCGTTCTCCAGACATTATGCTACTGCGTCACATCCCAGTTATGCACATTGTTGAAGAACCCGTACACGCTGGGTTCCGCCCCGGTCACCCGGTTATTGACCGCCCCCTGCGCACTGATGACATAGACGGAGAACATCGGCACCTCCGCCTGCATCTTCGTATCCACCGTGGAATAGAAACCGGTGATCTCGGACACGTCGCTGGTCTGCTGCGTCCCGTCAAGAGCCGCCGCCACCTCATCGTCATAATATCCCGTCCAGCTTCCCTCGCCGCCTAACAGCCAGGACACATCCGGGTAAGGATCCACCGGCGCATAAGTATACTGCACCGCCATGATATCATAATCCGTGCTGCCCGCCACCGTCATCAGTGTGGACAGGTCTACCGTGGTGATCTCCGCTTTGACTCCCACTGCAGCCCACTGTGCCACAATGACCTGCGCTCCGTTGACAAAAGTATTGTCGCCCGAATTCACATAGAAACGCAGCGTCTGAGAGCCATCCCATCCGGCCTCTTCCAGCAGTTCCTTCGCCTTCTCGGGATTGTATTCCATCGGTGTGATCCCTTCGTCATAAAAAGGACTCGCTGAGGAAAGGAATCCGTCTATCACTTCGCCGTGACCTTTCAACAGCTGATCCACCAGCTGCTGCCTGTCAATGGCATACACAAGCGCCTGCCGCACCTTCGCATCCGGAATATTCGCCGTCTGGATAAAAGCAGACTGATTGGTCACCGGAGATCCGTAGACCACCTTCACATTTTCAAGCGCCTCGATGCTGTCATAATCCTCCTGCGGAATCGCCGTCATCGTATGCTGTGTGATGTCGATCTCGCCCGACTGCAGTCCCGCGTAAACCTGGCTGCCGTCCACAATCTTGATATTCAGCTTGTCGATCTTCGGCTGCCCTTTCCAGTATGCCGTGTTGGCCGTATAGGAAATATAATGGTTGGGATCATAACCCGTCAGGATATAAGGCCCGCTGACTACATCCGGTGCATTGAACCAGTCGGCGGAAGTCAGCTCTTCCTCACTGAATTTCTCGATGACATGCTTCGGCAGAACATGTAAATATCTTCCGTAGCTGTTCTGGAACGTAGTCAGCGCCATCGGATATTTAGCCGTAAACTCGATCGTCTTATCATCCTTCACCGTCAGGCCTGCCATGGAAGTGGCCCCTTCCTCCACGAAGCCCGTCGCATCGTCGGTTCCCTCGAAAGCATAAAGCAACAGCGTGGTGTTGGCCACCACCGGGCTTGCATAACGCAGCACCGAATACTCCACGTCCTGGGCCGTCACCGGCGTTCCGTCAGACCAGGTCGCCGCCTCGTCGATATGCACCGTAAAATGAATGTTGTCCTCCGTGGTGATGGAATCCGCCAGCATTGGCTGGAAATTCAAGTCCTTATCCAGTTCCATCAGGGGCAGGAACATCAGATCTGTCGCATACTTATTGAGCTCTGTCTGGTCATTGGCAAAAGGGTTCACCCCGCCCAGACTGTCCGTCACGCCGATATTGATGATCTTCTCACCCTCTGCCGCCACGGCCGGCCCCGCTCCGGTGCCTTCCCCGTCTGCTGCGGCATCGCCCTTTGCCGTATTCTCTCCTGCCGCATCCCCTGCAGCAGCGTCATTTGCAGCCGAATTGTCTGCGTCCGCCCCGTTTCCGTCACTGCCGGCCCCGCCGCACGCCACAGCAGATACCGCCATGACAAGGATCAGAAACAGACTTAACAGTCTTCCTTTGATTTTTTTCATAGTCTCTCCTCCATTTTCGAAGCGTTCTGTTGCAAAGCGCTTTGTATCTGTGACGCTTCCACACAGATTTCCATTGGTCCTTTTTTGCATTTCTATTTTTTCCCAATCGACTTAGTATAGCATAATCTTGACAAAAAAAGCAATGCGCTGTATATTTTCTACGAATATATTATTTTACATAAGGAAATCGTGATGAAAAATCTGCTTAATTATCAATCCAGTGAATACGACTGCGGCCCGGTATCCCTGACCAACGCGATCCGGTATCTGTTCGACCGGGAAGTCATCTATCCTGACATCATTAAATATATTATGCTCTATTGTCTCGATTCATACAATGAAAACGGTGAAATCGGCAAACGCGGCACCTCCGCCTCCGCCATGCTTTTTTTAAGCAACTGGCTCAACCAGTTCGGACAGGTGAAGAACTTTCCCGTTGCCTGTGAATTTCTGTCCGGTGAAGAAGTCTGCATATCCTGTGACAGCAGGATCGGCAAAGCCCTGCGGCAGGGCGGGGCCGTACTGCTGCGGCTCTTTCTGGATGTCAGCCATTATGTGCTTTTGACCGGGATCGAAGGAGATAATGTCTATCTCTTCGACCCTTATTATGAGGAACTGGACGATCCGGAACTGGATCAGGAATATTTCGAAGACGGTATCGCCTTCATCACGGATCAGCCCAAGCGCGCCAACCGGGTAGTCTGTGCGCAGCGCCTGAACCGTCTGACAGAAGGCTATTATGAGATGGGCCCCTATGAAATGCGCGAGGCGGTGATCGTGTTCAACAGGGAAACGAAGCTGACAGAAACGTCCCTGCCGGGCTGATCTGTCCCTTTCTATCCTTTGGTCGCTCCTGCGGTCATTCCCTCTGTCACCCATTTATTTAAGGCAAAATACACCAGCATAGGCGGCAGAATGGATATGGCAATGGCTGCGAAGGTAGATCCCCAGTCTACATTCCCGAACGCACCCACGTAATCTTTCAATCCCATAGCCACGGTCTTTGCCCTGTTATCGCTGATAAACGTATTGGCAAAAATAAAGTCATTCCATATCAGGATACTGTACATGGACGCCACAGTAATGACCGTATTGCGCGCCAGTGGAAATACGATTGTGCCGAAAATCCGATAAGTACTGCATCCGTCCATAATCGCAGCCTCCAGAAGCTCGTTTGGAATAAAAGAATAGAAACTGTAAAAGAGCATCACCGACAACGGCAGTGCAAATCCCACCTGCGGCAGCACCAGTGAAAAAGTCGTATTCAAAATCCCCAGCCTGCTGTAGAAAATAAAAAGCGGTATCAGGGTTATCTGCACGGGGATCATAATGCCAAAGGTAAAAAAGGCATAAATCTTATTCGTTACGGCAAACCGGAATTTAGCCAGCGCAAACCCGGCCGTAGCACTAAGCGCTACGATCAGTACAAGCGACAAAAAAGTCACCTTCACACTGTTCCACATATAAATGCCGATCTTCCCGTCCGAAATGACCCTTGTAAAATTTTCCAGCGTTGGATTTTTGGGCATTGCAAAGGGTGTTGAAGCCAGCTCTACGGTTGGCTTGATACTGGCGATAAACAGCCAGATAACAGGATAGATCTGCAGGATCAGGAATCCCACGATCACCACTCCGAAAAGTACTTTTCCGACTTTCTTTTTCATCTCATTTTCCTCCATTCGCCGCCCTTTTTCTCTCCCGTATCCTTTTCTTCTCTTCCTTTTGCAGCTGTCGATCTTCTTTGGTCGTAAAAACCGTCCTCAGCACGGAAACCACCAGCATACTCTCCACAATGATAAAAACTGCGATCGCGCTCCCATAGCCGTACTGATTGCTGGAAAATGCCTTCTTGTACATGTAAGTTGACATCAGCTCGCTCACATTTCCCGGGCCGCCGTTTGTCAACAGAAAAGGAATGTCAAATCCGCGCAACGCCCCCGTCAGACACATTGTCAGTGTCAAGAGCATGATCGGCTTGATCATGGGAATCTTGATCCGTACCAACGTCTGCCATTCCGTCGCACCGTCCACTTTAGCCGCCTCGTAGACCTCCGCATCAAGAGACACCAGCGCTGCATAGAAGATCACCATATACATACCGGTAAACCGCCAGCCTTCCGGAATAGACACACAGGTCAATACCGTCTTAACATTGGCCAGCCATGAACAGGCCAGACTCTCAAGCCCCAGAAATCCAAGAACCTGATTGATCAGCCCCATCGGTTCCGTAGCATACATGCTCCTGAACAACTGCGTTACCGCCACCGTCGTTATGATACACGGCACATAATAGAGCGTCTTTATCAGCGTAACCCATCTTGTCATATAGGTTAAAAGAACAGCAAACAACAAACCAATCAGAAGCTGCATTGATACCACGATCAGAAGATAGAACAAATTATTAAAGAAAGCCGTATAGAACACTTTATCCTTCAACATGTTTACATAGTTGGAAAACCCGACAAACTTTTTCTCCCCGATACCGCCCCACTTCATAAAGCCAAGCCTGATCGACTCCTCGATCGGATAAAATACCGCTAAAATATAGAACAGCAATCCCGGCAGGAGAAATACGCCAAACGCTTTCCTGTCTCGTAAAATTCCCATAATAAACCTCCATCGTGCTAAAATATCCTTTATCTGACCTGTTCGGGCATGTCTGCCACTCTTACCGTCAGACACGCCCCAAAGATATTTTTCTCCCGTCTACTGTGTATTTGCCGCTATCGCATCATCTACCAGCTTGATAAATTCTTCCGCCGTCATATCTCCGGATGCCAGCAACAGCATATTGTCCTGCATTACCGTATTGCTGTCGGAATCCAGATACGTATCCCATGGTTTCAGGAAATTCTCACCTGTCTTCCCCATATCCTCCTGAATCCGCAGATACAGATCCGTAAATTCAATTCCCTCAGGCAACTGCGTTTTGATCGGAGACATCTGCTGTCTCCCTGCATAGATCTCCCCATAATTCTCAATCACATACAGGATAAAATCTTTCGTCTTCTCGTCAAAAGTCTGGGTATTAAATGCCATGCCGATACCGGAGTTGACACAGAACTCATTCGCTCCGGTCTTGCCATCGGCTGTTGTCGGCAGATAGAAATAATCGATCGTGCCGTTTTGATATCCCTCCAACATTGCCGCCTGTTCCCAGTCACCAATGTAATACATGGCAGACTTGCCATCCAGGAAGAGTGACTGGGCAGTCGCATAATCCGTCGCTGCGAAACCATCGTTAAAGTACTGTCCGATCTCCTGTAAAAATTCAACGGCCTTCTTTCCTGTCTCATCTCCCATGGATACCCTGCCGTCGCGCAGATCTATGATATACTGATTGCCGCTGTCGCGGAATGGCATCATCGCCAGATATCTTTGTACCGGCCAGCGGTCTATTCCGTCCACCGAGATCGGTGTCACTCCATTATCCTTAAGCGTTTTGCACACATCAAGCCATTCATCTATCGTCCTGGGCACTTCCACATTATTCTCTTCGAAAATCTGCTTGTTATACCATATCATCTCCACATGATATTCCAGCGGAAGCGTATACATTGTGCCGTCCGTAAATTCCTGATATTTCAGTGCGATGGGATAGAATTTATCATACATATTCTCTTCCTGCAAAAAGGCCTTCACGTCCACCAGCATCCCCGCATCAACCAACTCTTTACAATAGGGATCCGCATCGATATCAATGATATCCGGCATATTATTTCCCGCAATCAGTGTCCGCAGCTTCTGCAGATAGGATGGTCTGTCCGCCGTCGTTTCAACCTCCAGTTTCCACGTTCCACCATGTTCTTCACTGTACTTCTGTGCAATCTCTCTCATGGTAAGATCGATCTCACCATCCACCGGTCTGGAAGCAAACCATTTCACCACCGTAACCTCTCCATCTTCCGCCGCCTGCTCTTCCCCGCTGCTTTCTTCCGTCACCTCTTCCTGTGCCGACGTATTGTCATCTGCTGCCGACGCTTCGTCCGACGATGCATCCGCACCGCTGTCGGACGCCCCTGCTCCACCGCATCCCGCAAGGGTTCCACATGTCATTGCCGCTGCTAATAACAAACTTATGATTTTCTTTTTCATAGTCCTCTCTCCTTTTCCTTCATTTTCTCTGTGATTTGTTCTCTATTGCATCCGGTGCTTAATCCTCCGGCCTGGCAATCAACCTGAAAACATCAATACCTCTGGTATAACCCACAATAGTTACCGCTGCCTTATACGCAGGAAACATTTTCATGCGCTGGGAGACTGGTTCTCATCATTCCTGACCCTGATGGAAAATTCTTTGATCTGTGCCTTCCCCTGTACCAGATACAGCCCTGCACAACCACCCTTATGATCATACATCCGCATGGATAACGCTACCTCCCCATTGATGTACGTTACACAAATATCCTTCTCCCGCAGTATCTGTACACGGAATCTGTTTCCCTCCGGCAGACGTCTTACCGTCTCCAGCTGGCAGGCAGCGTCACCCTTAATCTGCCACTGGTATTTCCCCTGAATGGCTCTGGGCCACATATCCCACGCAATCTGCCTGCTGAATGGATCCATCCTGAGAAAATATCCCTTTTCCAACCCTTCATCTACATGCAGCGCGATGCCAAACTCATGGCATTCCTCCACTGTAAACTCCATTTCATAATAAAAAGAATCCGTCGGTACGGGAATCAGCGCTGCACCATACATCGGTGTATCCATCTCCCAGCCTGTATCTGCCGCTTTTATCTCACACCAGACTGCCTGCGGTTCCGCCTGCTTTACCGCCTGATCATAATAATCTTCTACTTTCTCCGGCGCCCTGACAGCCAACACTCCATTGTCCGGATTCTGCAGGATTTCATGGAATACCATCGTCCCGCCCCATTCCCAGGGACCAAGATCACAATTTCCTCTTTTGCTGGGGATCCATCCGAACGCGTATCTTCTTCTGCCGTCTGAAGCCGTCTTGATCGCATAATCAGCTCTTGCATCAAACAGATCATCCTGCGGAATCTTCCACGGTCCATTCAGGTCCCTTGCCATACGATAGTGCGTGACGAACCTGTCATTGAATGTAGAAAATACCAGATACCACCATCCATTCATAAAAAACACTTCCGGGCATTCCATAGTCACATACATGTGCGGCGCAAAGAAGGGTTTCTCGTAGGTCCAGTGCTCCAGATCTTCCGACTTACACAACGCAATGCAACCGCCCCGCAGACTGCCTCCGCCCTTCTCCCTGGCCGCCAGAAGCATCCAGTACTTCCGTTCCTCCTCATGATAAAATACAAAAGGGTCCCGCCAGTCAAACGCTTCATATAGGAGATCGTCCGCCACAAACAGGAAATCCTCATCCGTCTTCAAATGATACAGGTCTTTCCCGACAGCCCGCATAACAGACTGCACGCTTCTTCCGTTATGCTTCACCTTTTCATTAAAGGCCGTATAATACACCTGATAACTGCCATCCTTTGTTTTTAACACACTGCCGGTATAGGCATTTTTATTCGGGGCATCTTCCCCTCCTCTTTCAATAGCTTCCCCATAATAGGTAAGATTCACGAAATCCTTCGTCGTGATCAGATGCCACGTCGTCTCCTCCGCATATTCGCCCTCCCTGTGCCTGGGATCATGAAGATAAAAGCCATAATATAAGCCATCCTCATAATATGGAATCAGATCTCCCACCCACGCATCTTTCGGTTTATAAAACAGATCATCCCTTGTTTCCATTCCAACACCTTTTCTCCTGTTTTTCTTTTTGCATATGCACATTTTATATAGTGCATATGCTTTAAATAGATCATACATTTTTTGCACATATTTTTCAAGTGCACTTTCTCAAAATTATGCATTTTCCACTATTATACCAATTATATATATTAATTACAGTGCATAACATATAATATCGTTCTCCTTTTGTGTGCATTTTATAAATCTATGCACATTTCTAACGCATTCATTTTAACATTATAGTCCTTTTTATACGTGTGTGCAATTTGTGCATTTATGTTTGCTTTTTAAAATGTTATGCATTATAATCATTATAAAGATAAAGAATACAGGAGAACCTCACGATTGAAAAATCACACTGATATGCTGATTTTTCAATCGCGAGATTTGTGTCTGCGCGTTGCTTGCCACAAACTCGTTTCATGCGACGTCTCAACATAGTTGAGACAAGAGCAGCGCAGAAATGGAGAAAACTGTAGATGATCAATTTTAATGTACCGCCTTTTACGGGCAGGGAAGTAGAATATATGAGGGAGGCTATCGAGAACCAGAAGATCTGCGGGGACGGGCCTTTTACGAAGAAATGCAGTGAGTGGATCGAAGCGCAGACCGGCACGGCGAAATGTCTGCTGACCACGTCCTGCACCCATGCGACGGAGCTGGCGGCGCTGCTGGCAGATATCAAAGAGGGGGACGAAGTGATCCTGCCGTCCTATACCTTTGTATCTACGGCGGATGCCTTTGTGCTGCGCGGGGCGAAAGTGGTCTTCGTGGATATCAGGCCGGATACCATGAATATTGATGAGACTCTGATCGAGGATGCCATCACGGAGCGGACCAGGGCGATCGCGCCGGTACATTATGCCGGGGTAGGCTGTGAGATGGATGTGATCATGGACATTGCCGGACGTCATGATCTGATCGTGGTGGAGGATGCCGCGCAGGGGATCATGGCGTCCTATAAGGGGAAACCCCTTGGCACCTTCGGGGAGTTTGGGTGCTTCAGCTTTCACGAGACGAAGAATTTCAGCATGGGTGAGGGCGGCGCCCTGCTCATTCGGGATGAAAAGTATATTGAGACCGCAGAGATCTTCCGGGAAAAGGGCACGGACAGAAGCAAGTACTACAGAGGGCAGGTGGATAAGTACCGCTGGCAGGACTATGGTTCTTCGTATCTGCCCAGCGACCTGAACGCCGCCTATCTGTATGCGCAGCTGGAGCTGGCGGAGGAGATCACACAGGCGAGAATGGACAGATGGGATCAGTACCGGGAGCTGCTTTTGCCGCTGGCGGAATCCGGCAGGATCGAGCTGCCGCATATTCCTGCGCACTGCAGCCATAACGCGCATATGTTCTATATCAAGACGAAGGATATGGAAGAACGCACCAGCCTGATCGATTTCCTGAAGGAGAAAGGGATCATGGCGGTGTTCCACTATGTGCCGCTGCATTCTGCGCCGGCCGGGATCAAATATGGCCGGTTCCATGGAGAAGATAAGTATACCACCAGAGAAAGCGACAGGCTGCTGCGTCTGCCGATGTACTATAAGCTGACGGCGGATGAGGTGGAGTATATTGCGGAGCAGGTGAAGGCATTCTATGCGCAGCGGCCGGTTTTCGGTGTCGGGTGAACTGTATCAGTGTCGGAGTGGAACGTGGGCGGCAATCATGAGAAGGAATAGGAGCGGCAGATAGTGCGGCAGAAGAAAGAATGGTGGAAATGGGAGAACTGTATACTGACGCTGCTTGTTGTGTCTGTGAATATGATCGTCATGGGGGTCTGTTTTGACTTCTATTATGATCTGAATGACGATACCATGATGCTGGACATTATGTCCGGGGCTTACAGTGGGACGCCGGACGGGCATAACATGCAGACTTTGTATCCTCTGGGTGCGCTGATCGCCCTGTGTTATAAAGTGTGTGGGACAGTTCCCTGGTATGGTCTGTTTCTGTGTCTGTGCCAGTTTGGCTGCTTCTATCTGATCGGTGTGCGCCTGTGCAGCCTGGGTCTGTGCAACCTGGGAGAAGGGAGACGGAAAGCGGGAGACGGTCAAAGGCCGGCAGCTCTTTATACAGCCTCGCGTGTGGGCGTGGGGAGGAAGATCCTGTGGCTTGGGGCGCTGTCTCTTCTGGTGTGGGGCGTATGTCTTTCACATCTGGTGAATCTGCAGTATACCGTTACCTGCGCCATGCTTTCTGCGGCTGCCATTTTCCTGTTTTTGACCACGCCGGATACAGAGAGCAGCAAACGGTTTATAAGAAGCAATATACCTTCCATGGTGCTGGTGATTGTCGCCTATCAGCTTCGTTCGGAGATGCTGCTTTTGACTTTTCCATTTATCTGTCTGGCGGGATTGTACCGGTTGACGGAAGAAAAGAAGCTCTTCGGGAAAGATACGCTGATCAGATACGGCAGTGTATTGGGAATCATGCTGGCGGGTATGCTGATCTCGAGGGGGATTGACTATGCGGCTTACGGAAGCGGTCAATGGAAGGATTTTCTGCGGTTCTTTGAAGCCAGGACGACGGTGTATGACTTTTACCAGGAATTGATCATGGAGGATGCCTGGCAGGAAGCGCTTGAGGAACTGGGAGCGCCGCCCTGCCGGCAGACGCTGCTTCGCAACTACAATTATGGACTGGATGATGGAGTGGATTCGCAGTTCCTTATGACACTGGCGGATTATGCCACGGATACGGTGCGCAAAGCCAGGGACTGGGAAGCCATCGTGAAGAAGCAGGTCTATCGTTATTACTACCGTACGCTGCGTGGAGGGGACTCGCCCTACAGTACCCTGCTGCTGTGGATGTATGCGGGGGTGTTCGCGGCTGGAATTTGTGCTCCGGTTCTATTTGGGAAAGCGGCATCCGGGGAAGAGAAGAACGGCGGGAAAGTGGAAAAGAAAAGAGAAAGCATGCAAAGATTTGATCTGCTATGGCAGGCAGTACTGGTGACAGGCGTGCGCAGTGCGGTCTGGATGTTTATTCTGCTGCGAGGCAGAGATCCGGAGCGCATCACACATTCTCTTTATCTGGTGGAATTTGCGCTGCTGGCGGCCATGCTGATACGTGCTTGTCATAGAAGTACAGGTGGAGCAGAAATAGTGCGAAGTACGGATACTGATACCGGAAGACATTGTGCGGGGAGTGTATTGCATGGAGTGGCATGCGGCATTGTGTTGATTATGGCAGTTTCTTTCTGCCTGATCACAGGGAAGGGTATGATAAAGGGTATACCGGCATTGCGTGCGCAGCAGGAACTTCGGGAACAGGTTAACGAGAACTGGTATGCAATCGATGAATATTGCAGAGAGCGTGATGAAAATTTCTATTTTGAGGATGTGTATTCCACGGTATCATTTTCCAGACGTATCTTTGACAGCACAGGCCGTGGCTATGCCAATTATGATATTCTGGGCGGCTGGATGTGCGGCAGTCCGCTCTATTATGATAAGCTGAGAAGATATGGCATTACATCGGTGCAGGAAGCGTTGATCGAGCGGGGGAATGTTTATTTGATTCTGGCCGATCAGGAAGTAAAGGAGCGGGGACTTGCGTGGATTGAAGACTGCTATGCCGCACGGGGCATTGAGACCGTGGCGGAGCAGACGGACAGGATAGGCGAAGGATATGCGGTCTATAGAATTATGAGAATACAATAAAAGCGACAGGCTGATGGCCTGGAGACCACACGGCAGCAGGCAGAAACAGTCGTGCACGACGGGATTGCGGCACGGTTATGACAGGGAGCGGGGAGGCGGATTTATATGCGGCAGAGGCCTTCAATCCGGCTGCGGCTGATGACAATCGAGGATACGGAGAAGATTGTTACATGGCGCAACAGGGATTTTGTGAGAAAAAATTTCATCTATCAGGAACCTTTTACGGCGGAAGGACATCTGTCCTGGATCAGGGAGCAGGTGGAGACGGGACGGGTGGTACAGTTTATTATCTGCCTGTCTGACGGCAGGGAGATCGGCAGTGTCTATTTTCGCGATATCGACAGGGAGAACGGTGAGGCGGAGTACGGTATTTTTATCGGAGAAGAGACGGCGCTGGGCTGCGGGTATGGTACGGAGACGGCGAAACAGGCGCTTGCGTATGCTTTTACACAATTAAAGCTTCATAAGGTATTTCTCCGATTTCTTTCAGACAATATCAGTGCCATGAAGAGTTATGAACATGCCGGGTTTCTTCTGGCGGACAGGAGGGAGTCCGTGATGACCCGCCAGGGCGTAAGAGAGGTCAGATTTATGGAGCTTGATGATGCGGCATGGCGGCAGGCTGCGCATGATGGGGGTTTAGAAAGGAAAGCGAATGAGTAAAGTTATCAGTTTTGTAATACCCTGCTATCGTTCGGCGGAAACGATCGGCAGGGTGGTGGCGGAGCTTGATGCAGCGATGCAGAAAATGCCGGCATATCAATATGAGATCGTGTTGGTCAACGACTGCTCACCGGATAATACGTTCGAGGTGATCCGTGGTCTCTGTGCACAGCGGACGGATATCTGCGGCATCAGCCTTGCCAGAAATTTCGGACAGCATGCGGCATTGATGGCCGGTTTTCGGTATACTCGCGGGGACGTAGTAATATGTCTGGATGACGACGGGCAGACGCCGGCGGCCGAGGCAGGTAAACTGTTGGCGAAGATAGAGGAAGGCTTTGATGTTGTATATGCAAAATATGCCCATAAGCAGCATTCCGGTTTTCGCAATTTTGGCAGTAAAGTCAATGAAATGATGACCAGAGTTATGCTGGGAAAACCGAAGGAACTGTATCTGTCCAGCTATTTTGCCGCCAAACGGTTCGTGGTGGATGAGATGCTGCGGTATACGAATCCCTATCCTTATGTGATTGGGTTGGTTTTGCGGACCACAAAGAATATTACCAATGTGGAGGTGGCCCACAGGGAACGTGAGTCCGGCGTGTCGGGATATACCATGGGAAAACTGCTGGGCCTGTGGTTCAACGGTTTTACAGCGTTCAGCATCAAGCCGCTGCGTATTGCCACCGCCATGGGATGCATGACGGCATGCGCGGGTTTCCTGTACGGTATTTATACGGTGATCAAGAAATTTGTCAATCCGAATGTTCCGATCGGATTCAGCGCCATGATGGCGGCGCTTGTCTTTATCGGCGGGATGATCATGCTGATGCTGGGACTGATCGGAGAATACATCGGCAGGATCTATATCTCCCTCAACAATTCGCCTCAGTATGTGATCAGAGAGTGTGTCGGCAACGCGGCGGACGATCAGAAAGAGAATGAAAGCAGTAGAACGGTATGAATGAAAAAGAATTTAAGATCAGATTGAAACTGAATACGATGGCCTTCGTGATTGCCACGGCGGGGACGCTGTGTTTCCCGCAGGTTCTTAATCTGCAGGAGAATACGCTGGGGTTTACCAACAGCATTTTTTCCCTTTTTGTGTGGCTTCTGTGCATCTATGCGGTCAGCTGGTCGCTGCATACCATCGACTGGCAGGATAAGAGAGGATGGACGATCGCCGGCATTCTCTCCTTCTTATTTACCACGGCGATGCTGTTCGGGGTTCAGCTGGAAGCCGTGGGGAATGTGAATTTCAAAGACTGGCATCTGTGGGTATCGCTGCCGGTTCTGACCTGTCTTTTTACGATACTGGTGCGGAAGTTCTGGAATTTTCTGGGCAATATCGAAGCGCGTAAGAACAGCCTGGCGGCACATATCAAGCTTCCGACAACACCGTCAGGGGCAGTCAAATATGTGGACGTCCTGATGTTTGGTTTTATGTTTCTGTGCTGGCTGCCGGTACTGCTGGCGGTATATCCGGGATTTTTCGTCTATGACGCGCAGGAAGAATGGCTGCAGGTGGCGTCCAGGAATTTCACGACGCATCATCCTCTTGTGCATGTACTGATGCTGGGCGGCATCGTCTGTGCCGTGCATAAGATTACGGATTCCTATAATCTTGGCATTGCCTGTTATATGCTGGTGCAGATGACGATTGTGGCGGGCTGTTTTACTTATCTGCTTGTCTTTATGCGGCGAAGAAAGGTCGCCAGAGGTGTAAGGATTGGCTCATTGCTTTACTTTGCACTGTTTCCGGTGATCGTGATGTTTACGCTCTGCTCTGCGAAGGATACGATCTTTACGGCGGCGTTGTTGATGCTGCTTTTGTCATTGATCGAACTGGGCAGTGACGGCGCAGCATTCTTTGCATCCTCCGGAAAGATGCTCTTTTTTGTGATCAGCGCCTTGTCCATGATGCTGTTTCGTAAGAACGGTGTCTATGCATTTGCGGTGATGGCCCCGGTTCTGCTGCTCTACGTCAATAAAGTTTTCTATGGCGGAAAGTCTTCATCAGGTGCTGACCGTCTGAAGAAAGCGGGAAAGAAGCCATGTTTAAGGAAGATGTGTCTGCTTTTGGTGTTTATCTTTGGCTCTTATTTTCTGATTAACAGTGTGCTTATCGTGACGCTCCATGCGAAGAATGAGGAAAATCAGGAGATCCTGACGGTTCCGATCCAGCAGCTGGCCAGAACCTGGAAATTCAATCCGGAGGTTTTTGAGCCGGATGATGTTGCAGCGCTGCATGAAGTACTGCCGGAGGAGGCGCTGGTTCTGTACAATCCGAAGCTGTCGGATCCGGTGAAAGTCCATTTCCAGAATAATGTCTACGATGCGGACAAGTCGCGGTATGTGATGCTCTGGCTTAAGATCGGCCTGCGCAAACCGCTGTCCTATATCAACGCCTGGCTGATGAATTCTTACGGTTTCTGGTATCCGGATACGGTGATCGATGTCTACTCCGGCAACAGGGTGTTTACTTTTACGTACGAGGACAGTTCTTACTTCGGATACGAAGTGGAGGAACCGGGCTATAGAGACAGTAAGATCCCCTGGCTGGACAGGGCTTACAGGAAGCTGTCGCTGGAGATATCGCAGGAAAAGGTGCCGATCTATTCGATGCTGTACTCACCCGGCGGGATTTTCTGGGGCATTGCCTTCGTGTTTGCTTATATGTTGTACCGGAAGAAGTATCATATCGTAGTTCCCTACCTGATGATACTGCTCGTCTGGCTGACCGTGATCCTGGGTCCTACGTATCTGCCCAGATATGTGCTGATCTTCTGGTTCGGCATGCCGCTGTTCGTGGCGATGCTGCTGGAGGAATTGTAAAAAAAGTTCCTCAGTTGTAAAAAATATACAATCGTGATATACTAAGCAGTGAAATTTCCGCGGTATGGCGCATTTTATGTCAGAACAGGCGGAAAGACAAACATTTGGACGGTTACGTATCAGGAATAGACAATGAATAGAATAATCAATAAGAGACAGGCCATCTGTGGGACAGTCTGGGTGATCGTGGTGTGTGCGGTGTTTATGTTGTGGCCGCTTCGTCTTGTGACGGAGACGGTGGTTTCAGACAGCAGCAGACAGATCGTTATGGAGTCCGGAGAGATCGTTGATGGACATGCAGTACAGCAGATGTTCGTTGCACAGTATGACAGGCTTAAAAACATCGATATTTATTTCGCGGAAGGAACCATCGGCGGGGAATTCAATTTCGTATTGTATGACGCTTCCATGCAGATGCTCATGCAGCAGGTGATAGGTACGGAGGAGATGAAATCCATACCGGGAGACTGCACGGTACAGATTAATATCGATACGGAAGTCGGCAGACCGTATTACTATCTGCTGCAGGGAATGGAGACCCCGTTCCGCGTGGCTTTTGAGGATACGGCGGCTTCCGGCAATTTATATAACGGCACGCTCTACTATGAGAATGTGGAGGATGAGGAACACTGCATCGTCGCTTCCTATGAGTATGAGATGCCGCTTCGCAAGGGCAGAACATTGATATGGGATGCTCTGTTTGTGCTGTCTGGAATTGCGGTTACGCTTCTTACGGGGAAATACTACAAAAGGTACCCGGAAAGAAATTGTCTGGTGACGGTGGAGAAGACGGTTAAGACCGTATTGAATCCGGTGATTGTGACCCTGGGTGCGGCGGCATTTATGGCTGTGTGGCCTATGAAGCTGTTCGCGAAGGATATGGAATCCATTCTATTCTATGAGGGCAGTATTCTGATTGCTGTGGCGCTGGCGCTGTACGCGGTCAACCACAGCCGGACAGGCTTTGCTTCGGACAGGACATTTGCGCATCTTCTGCGGGATAACTGGCAGAATTATCTGCAGGCCGCTCTTTTTGCGGGCGCTGTCGGGGCATGCTGTAATTATATGAATGGGCTGTTCGAGATGCACCATACGGTGGCGTACCGGCAGATGCTGGTGTATCTTGCGCTGGCCGTGCTGGTGACTTATAAGGCGAAGGACATTTTCAACTGGATGAACCTGATCTACTGTGTGATTGCGGGCGTGGTTGGATATCAGTATTACCAGAAGGCGGCAGCGGCGCTGCAGGAACCGGAAGAGCTGGATATTTCTGTGATCAGGCTCACTGCCTGGGTGGGAATCCTGACGGGGCTGATCCTGATCGGAACGATCCGCTGTATGGTACAGGGGCGGATCAGGGGCCTGTCTGTCTGGTATGGTATTCTGGTGGGCGGATTTTTCGCGCTGATCATCTGGTATCGCAATACCAGGGGATGGCCGATTTATCTGGTCTGTGCTTTTACGCTTTTCTATCTGAATATGGCAGCCTGGGAGAAGAAGGCCGTGCTTTTGCGGAATATCTGTAACGGCATTCTGTTTCATTTCGGCGCCATGGTACTGTACTGCCTGCTTCACAGACCTTATATGTTTTATCAGTATTACAGGTATCCGTTTATTTTCCATACGGTGACGATTTCGGCTGTCTATCTGGCGCTGGTGGTTTGTGCCGCGCTGGTGAAGTTCCTGGACGTATACAGCAGGAAACCGTATCTTGCTGCGGTATATAAAGAGCTGGCTGTGCTGGGCGTTTCATCGGCATATCTTATCTTTACACTGTCCCGGACAGGTTATCTGGCGATGACGGTGACGGCAGTGATCATCATTCCCGTGATGTGCCTGTCGATGAACGCAGAGGTTTTTGCGGTGCGGGCGTCCGGCAAAACTGCCGGTCGGACAGTTTCCGTCAGGAAGAGGGGATCCGTACGGTACAGACTGCGTGGAATGCTGAGGGCGATTGTTATGATGATGCTTGCCGTTATGCTCTGCTTTCCGGTGGTATTTACGGCACAGAGAATTGTGCCGTCGGTTAAGGCCAGACCGGAATTGCATGAGATCGAAGAGATTCCGGAGGAGATCGTGCACGGCAGGGACATGGATTCCAGGTATTACATTACGATCCGGCGGTTCGTGCAGGTGTTCCAGATGAAAGTGCTGGGAGTACCGGAGGATAAGTGTATAAGAGGTTACAGTGTACGGGAGAACGGAGAAAGAAGACTGCACAATGAGCTGCTTGAGGACCGGGGGAGGATTCTGGTCGCCTCTGCGACGGATACGGCTGCAGGAGGTGTACAGGAGGACGAGGATTCAGAGGACTCTTACACCAACGGCAGAATGGAAATTTTCAGATTATATTATTCTAATTTAAATAAAGTTGGTCATGAAGATATGGGGATTATGGAACCCAACGGACATTATAACGTCCATGCACATAATATCTATCTTCAGGTTGCCTATGACCACGGCATCTATGTGGGTGCGGTGTTTATTCTGCTGGGCATCGGTACACTGATCCAGGCGGCAGTTTATTTTCACAGACATAAGAAGGACAGGGTATGTGCGGCGCTGCCGATGGCTGTTTTAGTCCTTTTTGCAGTGGCCGGGTTGACGGAGTGGATCTTCCATCCCTGCTGTCCGATCGCTTGCTGTCTGATGCTGACGCTTTCACCGTTATTGGTCGACAGCCGGAAGGCGGTATAGGGAAGAGATATGGAGAAAAAGAGAAAACCTTTCAATGCGAAATTATTTTACAGAAGAACCTGTCTGATCATCTATGATATTATCAGCATCTGGATCGCCAGTTATATGGCGATCCTGTGGCGCTATGATTTTCATCTGGACTCTATTCCGGATCATTTTATGCGTCCGATCGAACTTTTTCTGCCGATTAATATCCCTGTTACACTGGTTATTTTCTATATACTGCATCTGTACAGCAGTCTGTGGGCTTTTGCCGGGGAGACAGAGCTGCAGAATATTGTGGTGGCATGTGTTGTTTCGACGCTGGTAAACGGTATCGGCATGCAGTTTTTTAAGATTACGACGCAGGCAGTTCCCAGAAGCTATTATGTGGCTTATCTGGCCTCGCTGGTGGTGTGCATTTTCGCCAGCCGTTTTTCCTATCGGTTTTTCCGGGGACTGAAACATAAACAGCAGAATAAGAAGAATCTGATCTCGGTCATGGTGATCGGCGCGGGAGAGGCGGCGAATCTGATTATCAAGGAGATTGTCAACAGCAATTTTTCCACAATGGTCATCAAGTGTATTATCGATGATGATAAGGGGAAATGGGGCAGGTATATTCAGGGAATCAAAGTGGTCGGCGGCCGGGATAAGATCGTGGAGTGCGCGGATATCTATGATGTGGATGAGATCATCGTGGCGATGCCCTCTGCACCGCGGGCGGAGATCAGGGAGATTCTGGAGATCTGTAAGGATTCGAACTGTAAGCTGCGTTCTCTGCCGGGAATGTACCAGTTGGTGAACGGCGAGGTCAGCGTAAGCAAGCTGCGTGACGTAGAGGTAGAAGATCTGCTGGGCAGAGATCCGATCTGCGTTGATATGGAATCGATCCTGGGCTATGTGCAGGGCAAGGTGGTGCTTGTCACGGGGGGAGGCGGCTCCATCGGCAGCGAGTTGTGCAGGCAGATTGCTGCGCACAGGGCGAAACAGCTGGTAATCGTGGATATTTATGAGAATTCGGTCTATGATATTCAACAGGAACTGAAAGAAAAGTATCCGGAGCTTGATCTGGTGGTTTTGATCGCATCGGTGCGCAATACCAACCGTATGAACTATATTTTCTCAACTTATCGCCCCCATATCGTGTATCATGCGGCGGCGCACAAGCATGTGCCGCTGATGGAGGACAGCCCTACCGAGGCAGTGAAGAACAATGTGTTCGGCACTTTCAAGACGGCGCAGGCTGCGGCGATGAGCGGTGTGCAGCGTTTTGTGATGATCTCTACGGATAAGGCGGTGAACCCGACGAATATCATGGGGGCCAGCAAGCGGATCTGCGAGATGATCATACAGACTTTCGACAAGCATTATGACACGGAGTTTGTGGCGGTGCGCTTCGGGAATGTACTGGGCAGCAACGGCAGCGTGATTCCGTTGTTCCGCAGACAGATTGCGGCAGGTGGTCCGGTCACGGTGACGCATCCTGATATTATCCGCTACTTTATGACGATTCCGGAGGCGGTCTCTTTGGTATTGCAGGCAGGAGCCTACGCCAGAGGCGGTGAGATTTTTGTGCTGGATATGGGAGAACCTGTTAAGATATTGACGCTGGCGGAGAACCTGATCAAGCTGTCCGGTTTCCGTGTGGGAGAGGATATCAAGATTGAATTCACGGGGCTTCGTCCCGGAGAGAAGCTGTATGAAGAACTGCTGATGGAAGAGGAAGGAATGAAAGACACGGCGAACCGCATGATACACATCGGCAAGCCGATAGAGCTTGATGAGCATGAATTCTTTATGCAGTTGAAGGAGCTGAAGGATGAGTGCCAGATTGAGAGTTCGGATATCAGGCCGCTGTTGAAGAAGATCGTTACGACTTATCGCAGTGCGGAAGAGATAAATGATGTTTCGTGAAAACAGGCCGGGACGTATGAGTCCGGATCTGTAGAATTTGTTGCCACGGATGACAAAACGTGGGGAGTAGGAGCTGTTATGGGCAGAAAGAGGATCTATTTGTCATCTCCCACCATGCATGGTGAGGAACAGAAGTATGTGCAGGAGGCATTTGACACCAACTGGGTGGCGCCTCTGGGACCTAATGTAAACGCTTTCGAGAAAGAGACGGCGGCATATACGGGCTGTGGATATGCGGCGGCGCTGAGTTCGGGGACGGCGGCGATTCATATGGCGCTTAAGCTTCTGGGCGTGGGGCAGGGTGATAAAGTGTTTGTATCGGATCTGACTTTTTCGGCATCCTGTAATCCGATTGTGTATGAGAACGGAGACCCTGTGTTCATCGATGCGGAACCGGACACCTGGAATATGTCGCCGGAGGCGCTGCGGAGGGCATTTGAGAAGTATCCGCATCCGAAGGCGGTGATCTGCGTACATCTCTACGGCACACCGGCCAGACTTGATGAGATCATGGCGATCTGCGCGGAGCATGACGTGCCGCTGGTGGAAGATGCGGCGGAATCTCTGGGCAGTACCTGGAAGGGACGGCATACGGGCACCTTCGGTAAATACGGTATCTATTCTTTTAACGGCAATAAGATCATCACCACATCCGGCGGTGGTATGTTCGTGTCGGCCGAGGAGGAGGCGGTGAAGAGAGTGACGTTCTTTGCAACCCAGTCCAGAGATCCGGCAAGGCATTACCAGCATTCGGAGCTCGGATATAATTACCGGATGAGCAATGTCATCGCCGGGATCGGCAGAGGGCAGCTGCTGCACCTGGAGGAGCATATAGCGAAGAAGAAAGAAATCTACAGACAATATCAGGAGGCGTTTGCGGATCTGCCGGAAATCATGATGAATCCCATGAACCCGGACGGGGACGCCAACTGCTGGCTTTCGGGTATGGTGATCGCCGGGGGATGCAGTGTAACGCCCGACAGGATCATGGATGCACTGGAGGCGGAGAATATAGAGTCAAGGCCGATCTGGAAACCGATGCATCTGCAGCCGGTGTTTGCGGCCTGTGATTTCGTGCCGCACTATGAGGACGGAAGAAGTGTGGGAGAAGAAGTGTTTGCCAGAGGTCTGTGCCTGCCCAGTGATGTGAAGAATACGCCGGAGGATATGGAACTGATCATCAGGACGATAAGAGGCTGCTTTGCGGCGCAGGAGAGATAGGTATGGAGTTGTTTGACGAGAAGGAGAAACGTCAGGTATGTGACGAGATCGCGCATTTCTTTAAAGAGGAGTATGACCTGGAGCTGGGGATTATCGGAACCGGCAGCGTGCTGGATTTTTTCCAGGAGATTCTGGGAGACAGGGTTTATAACAGGGCGTTGGATGATGCCCGGGCATTTTATGCGAAGTATGCGGATAATATGGAGACGGATTTCTATGCTCTGTACCGGGATACCAGATTCTCAGGCTGAGCAGGAATGGGGGTATATATGTACAAAAACTATATAAAGCGGTGCCTGGACTTTCTGTTATCGCTGTGTGCACTGATTGTGCTCAGCCCGATCCTGCTTGTACTCTGCATTCTGGTGCGGGTGAAACTGGGAAGCCCCATTTTCTTTAAACAGGAACGGCCGGGGAGGCAAGGGAAGATTTTCACATTGTGTAAGTTTCGCACGATGACAGATAAGAGGGATGAAAAGGGTGAGCTTCTTCCGGATGAGAAGCGGCTTACGAAATTTGGCAGGCTGCTGCGTTCCACCAGTCTGGATGAACTGCCGGAACTGCTGAATATTTTAAAAGGGGATATGAGCATTATTGGACCCCGCCCCCTGCTGGTGCGCTATCTGCCCTGGTATACGGATGAGGAGATGCACCGGCATGATGTGCGGCCGGGTCTTACCGGACTGGCACAGGTGAACGGCAGAAATGCGCTGGGATGGGAGGACAGATTTGCCTATGATCTGGAATATGTGGAACACTGCAGTTTCGGGATGGACGTCAGGATCATTCTGATGACTGTGGGAAAGGTATTGAAGCGATCGGGGACTTTGTCCGGCAGTGAGCAGACGGTGGAAGATTTTGACGTTTACCGTAAGAAGTGTGGAGGGCAGTGTGAGGCGGATACCATTATTTGAGAGAGAACTGGAGAGAACCTGCGTACAGGAGCTGTCAGACAGCTACGGGCCAAATCGCCTTTTTATGAAAAGGGATGATATGATTCCTTTCAGTTTTGGCGGCAACAAAGCCAGGAAAGCGGCGGAATTTTATCGTGAGATTATGAAAACGGATACCGATATTGTGATGACGTATGGCAGCAACAGCTCCAACCACTGCCGGATCATTGCCAACATGGCGGCGTCCATGGGGCTGGGATGCCACATTATCTCACCGCAGGAGAACGGGATGGTGCACAATAATACCAGACTGGTGCAGAAGTCTGGCGCGGTGATCGAGACATGCCCCGTATCTGCAGTGGCCGGGACCATAGAGAACAGGAAGCAGGCATATCGGGAGCAGGGAAAGCGGCCTTACTTTATAGAGGGCGGCGGTCACGGGAATCCGGGAGTGGAAGCTTATGTGAAGGGGTACCGGGAGATCGAGGCGTATGAGCGGGAGCATTCCGTACACTTTGACTATATTTTCCATGCGTCCGGCACGGGTGCGACGCAGGCCGGACTGGTGTGCGGACAGCTGCTTTCCGGAGAGCAGGAGAGGAAGATCGTGGGAATCAGCATTGCCAGAGAAGCGCAGAGAGGCCGCAGCGTTGTAGAGGACAGTATCCGGACGTATCTGGGCGAACGCTTTGCCCAGCTGTATCAGGAGGAGCAGCTTGTCTTTACGGACGCTTACAGAAGCGGCGGCTATGGAAGTTATACGGAAGAGATTGCGGAAACCATTGATTTCGTGATGCAGCGGGAAGGGATTCCGATGGATACTACCTATGTCGGGAAAGCGTTTCACGGCATGCTGGCCTATCTGCAGGAAAATAAGATAAGCGGCCGGAATATTTTATTTATTCATACGGGAGGCTGCCCGATCTTCTTCGACAGACTGGAGGAAAGCAGGTTAGACGGATGAGATGGCAGAACCTTGAAGGAAAGGAATGAATCTGGTTATGAATCTATTGATATTGAGTGCCGGAACGAGAAATAAGGTGGTACAGTATTTCAAGAAAGAAGTGGGAGCGGAAGGAAAGGTTGTGGCAACGGACTGCAGCAATCTGGCTCCTGCGGTCTATGATGCGGACCGGTTCTATCTGGTGCCGCGGATCACGGCTCCTGGGTATCTGGACCGCATTCTGGAAATCTGCAGAGAGGAGCAGATAGACGGTGTATTTTCACTGATCGATCCGGAACTGAGTCTTCTGGCGAAGGAGAGGGAGAGATTTCTGGCAGTCGGCACGGTGCCGATCGTATCGGACTATGAACTGACGGAAACCTGCCTGGACAAGTTTCGGATGTACCAGATGCTGTGCCGGATGCAGATCCCGACGGGCAGATGTTTTGTAGATAAGGAAGCTTTCTACAGGGCGGTTGAAGAAGGGGAGATTTCGTATCCGGTTTTCATCAAGCCGGTCAGGGGAAGCGCCAGCATCAATATCAACAAGGTGAACAGCAGGGAAGAGACGGATCTTCTGTTTACGCTGGATGACGATCTGATGATCCAGGAGTACATGGACGGACAGGAGTACGGAGCGGATGTGTACATCGATATGATAAGCGGCAGGTGCACTTCCATCTTTGTCAAAAAGAAGATTAAGATGCGGGCGGGAGAGACGGACAAATCCGTTTCCATTAAAAATGAAAAGTTATTTACCATGATTCGAAATTTCGTGGAAGAATGTGGATTCCGCGGCATGATCGATATTGATATTTTTGAGATAGACGGATGTTTCTATATTTCCGAGGTGAATCCGCGGTTTGGCGGCGGTTATCCTCATGCCTACGCCTGCGGCGTGAATATGCCTGCGGCGGTGATCCGTAATCTGGCGGGGCAGGAGAATGAGGTGGATATCGGAAATTATGCGGAAAATATATGTATGATGAAGTATAATGAGATTGCGGTTCGTGATATGAACGGAGTGGAGATTGTGCCCTGATGAAAAAAGTATTGATTTTAATCAACTCTTCCGGAGGATTGTATGATTTTCGGAACGAATTCGTGCAGGCGTTGCTGGCGAAGTATCAGGTCTATGTGAGTATGCCGGATGATGTGAAAGAGAAGGAACTGGCGGCGGAGGGATGCCGGATTATTAAGACGGCGATCAACCGCAGAGGAGTGAATCCGCTGGAAGATCTGAAATTGTATCGTACGTACAGCCGGATGATGCGCGAGATCAAGCCGGATCTGGTGGTGACCTATACGATCAAACCGAATATCTACGGCGGGCTGGCGGCCGGGATGCGAAGGATTCCCTATATTACAACGATAACGGGTCTGGGCGGCGCTTTTGACCGGAAAGGGGTCTTCCTGCGGCTGGTGATCACGTTGTACCGGACGGGTATGAGGAAGGCGAAGTGCGTTTTCTTTCAGAATGAGGAAAATCGCAGTATTTTCCAGGGGTATGGCATTACGGCAGGCAGAACACGTATGGTGATGGGATCCGGTGTAAATCTGGAGCGGCATCACTATGAGGAATATCCGGCCGGAGAGGAGACGCATTTTCTCTTCGTGGGCAGAGTGATGAAGGAACGGGGAATTTTGGAATATATCGAGGCGGCGAAGGCGTTACATAGCGATCGTGTCTTCTTCGATATCCTGGGGTACTGTGACGAGGACTATCAGGACCTGTTGAATGCACTGGAGCAGCAGGGTGTGGTACGGCAGATCGGATTTCACACGGAGGTGCATCCGTACCTGGCGGCGGCCAGTGCGATCGTGGTTGCTTCTTTTCATGAGGGGATGTCCAATGCGCTGATCGAGGGAGCGGCTACGGGCAGACCGGTGATAGCATCCAATATCAGCGGTTGTCTGGAAGCGTTCGAGGAAGGCCGGACCGGATTCGGGTTTACGCCGGGGCACGGGCAGGAGCTGATCCGGGCGATGGAGAAGTTTCTTGCATTGTCTGTGGAGGAGCGCGCGGCCATGGGCCGCAGAGGACGGGAGAAGATGGAGAAGGAATTTGACAGGAGACTGGTAACCGGAGAGTATATGGACGAGGTGGGCCAAATCCTGGGAGAGTGAGCGGGAATGCAGCAGGAGTGCGGGCAGGAAAGTGGTTCGAGGTGGACTTCTTCCGGGCCCTTTCTCCGGATACGATAGAGAATATGGAAAAGGAGTGGTATAAGAATGAGCCTGTATGAGAAGATAGTAAAGGGGGAAGAGAAACTTTCCCTGATAGGACTGGGGTATGTGGGGATGCCGATTGCGGTAGCCTTTGCAAGGAAGATCAAAGTGATCGGGTTTGATCTGAATGAGAAGAAGATCCAGATGTATAAGGACGGTATCGATCCGACCAACGAGGTGGGTGACGAAGTGATCAAAGGTACGACGGTGGAATTCACGGCGGATGCGCAGAAGCTGCGGGAAGCGAAATTCCATATCGTGGCAGTGCCTACTCCGGTCAACCGCGACCATACGCCGGATCTGACACCGGTGGAAGGAGCAAGCCGGATTCTGGGACAGAATCTGACGAAGGGTTCTGTTGTCGTGTTTGAGTCTACGGTTTATCCGGGTGTGACGGAGGAAATCTGTGTTCCGATTCTGGAGAAGGAATCGGGACTTACCTGTGGAGTTGATTTCAGGATCGGTTATTCTCCGGAGCGCATCAATCCCGGTGATAAGGTGCACAGGCTGGAGACGATCACGAAGATCGTATCCGGTATGGATGAAGAGACGCTGGATACGGTGGCTAAAGTATACGAGCTGGTAGTGGAGGCCGGTGTGTACCGCGCAGAGTCCATTAAGGTGGCGGAGGCGGCTAAGGTGATCGAGAACAGCCAGCGGGATATCAATATTGCCTTTATGAACGAGCTTTCCATGATCTTCCATAAGATGGGCATCGATACGAAGGCGGTGCTGGAGGCTGCAGGCACCAAATGGAATTTCCTGAAATTTATGCCCGGACTTGTGGGAGGACACTGTATCGGGGTAGATCCTTATTACCTGACTTATAAGGCGGAGGAACTGGGCTACCATTCCAAGATCATATTGTCAGGACGCCGTATCAATGACGACATGGGTAAATATGTGGCGGAGAGCCTGGTAAAGAGTCTGATCAAAGTGAGCATTCCGGTCAGGCATGCACGGGTGGCGATCTTAGGGTTTACCTTTAAGGAGAACTGCCCGGATACGAGAAATACAAAGGTGATCGATATCTATAAGGAGCTGGGAGAGTTTGGCATAGTTCCCGTTGTGGTTGATCCGGCAGCGGATGCGGAGGAGGCAAAGCGTCTGTATGGCATCTCTTTCCAGACAATGGAGGATGTTCGCGATATGGATGCCGTGGTTATAGCGGTGGCTCACGACGAATTCCTGAAACTGGGACGGCCTCAGATAGACGCATTCTATCATGCTGCGCACCGGCGGAAAGTATTATTGGATATTAAGGGACTGCTTGACAGGCAGGATTATCTGACAGAAGATTATCTGTACTGGAGATTGTAAGCGTTTTGTGTGTTGAGCGAAACGAAAGGAATGGATATTAACTTGAAGAAGAGACGGATCGGATCATGGTGTATTTTGGGAGGCCTGCTGTTATTTTTCCTGGGAATGCTTTGGGCCTGGGGCGTCGGAGTCTATAATGATTCCGAGCAGTATATTGCCATGCATATACACAGGGAACCGCTCTATCCTCTGTTTCTTGCTTTTTTCCGGAGTGTGGCCGGTGATGGGTATCTGATCGTGGTGGCTGCAGCGCAGAATATATTGACGGCAGTGGGGATCTGGGTGCTTTCCGAATATATAAGGGAGCATTATGGACTTCATTTTTGGGAGGAGATGATCGTAGTCCTGCTGCAGATAGTGCCGCATTTGATGACGAGATATGTGTCGGCGCTGCATATTTTTCTGGAAAATTCGGTGATGAGCGAGGCGCTGTGTATTCCGCTGTTTCAGTTTTTTCTGTATTTTCTGCTGCGGATGTTGTTCGAGCACAGACGAAGAGACAGCGTATATAGCCTGATGTTTGCATTTCTGCTGTCGATGACCAGAGGGCAGATGATGACGACGATCCTGGTGTGGATGGTAGTGATGTTTGTGCGGAATGCAGTACAGATGCTGTCATCGGGAAAGACAGCAGGACGGAGCTGGCGGTTGGTATATCCGGTCATTGCAGTGATCCTGGTGTTTGGTCTGCGCAGTCTGACGGTGCATGTGTATAATTATGCGGTTACGGGATATTTTATGGGAAACACCTATGGTCAGGTCAACACGCTGACCAACGTGATCTATGCCTGTGACAGGGAGGACGGCAGTGTATTTGAAGACGGCAGTCTGGAGCGGGAGTTTTTTGAGCGCTTTTATGAGGAGGCGGATGCGCTTGGAGCGAATTATAAATATGGCGGTAATACTTTCAGGGAGCGGGCCGAGCATCTGGAAGCATATCATGATCTGTTGAAATTCCAGGTGTTGGAGTCTGATCTGTCGGTATATTATTTTGGGCTGGGTAAGGTTGATTACTACCAGCAGAGCCGTATGTCGGATGAGATGGCGGGCAGGATGCTTAAGAAGCTGCTGCCGGCATGTTTTGGACAATGGCTTTATGATTATATTCTGCTGTGCACTTATGGATTTATCCGGAGTGTGGCGGTGGTGCATCCGCTGATCAACTGGGTGGCGCTTCTGTTCTATGTGGGTGCGGCGGGGCTTGCGCTCTGGCAGACAAAACGCCTTGGAAAAAGTGACGCCGCCTGCGCTATGGGGATTGCGATCCTGTTTATTGTGGCGAATGTCTGCGCTACGTCGCTGACGATCATGTGCCTTTCGCGTTATATGATCTATGGATTTTCCTTTTTCTATACGGCGGGATTTCTGCTGATCAGAGAATGGCTGCGGGATGATATGGGAATGTGGATGTTTAGAAAGAAAAGAGGGTAAGGTTGAATAAATTCGCTTCGGAACGGAGGTAAAAAATGGGTTATCGTGATATTACGTTTGATGAAAACAGTGTGTTCCTGGTAGGCGGCGGCGCCGGCTTTATCGGTTCCAATCTCTGTGAGGCGCTGATCGATATGGGCTATACGGTGCGCTGTCTGGACGATTTGTCGACAGGTAAATATGAGAATATTGAACCGCTGACAGGGAATGAGCGTTTTACTTTTATAAAGGGGGATATCCGGGATCTGGATACCTGTAAGAAAGCGATGGAAGGCGTGGACTATGTGCTTAACCAGGCGGCCTGGGGCAGCGTGCCGCGCAGCATTGAGATGCCGCTTTTGTATGAGGAAATTAACATACGGGGAACGCTGAATATGATGGAAGCGGCCAGAGTATGCGGCGTGAAAAAGTTTGTGTATGCCTCCAGTTCTTCGGTCTACGGCGATTCAACGGAACTGCCCAAGAAGGAAGGGGGAGAAGGGAAGGTGCTGTCTCCCTATGCATTGACCAAGAAGGTGGATGAAGAGTATGGGCGTCTGTATAAGGAATTGTATGGTCTGGATACTTATGGCCTGCGGTACTTTAATGTGTTCGGGCGCAGGCAGGATCCTGACGGCATGTATGCGGCGGTAATCCCGAAATTTATCAGGCAGCTGCTGCACGGGGAAGTGCCCACGATCAACGGGGACGGGATGCAGTCCAGAGACTTTACCTATATTGACAATGTGATCGAGGCCAATCTCCGGGCGTGCAGGGCTTCCGGTGAGGCGGCCGGACAGGCGTTCAATATCGGGGCAGGCGGCAGACTTTTCCTGATCGATATCTATAAGCATCTCTGTGAGGCGCTGGGGAAGGATGTTAAGCCAAATTTCGGACCGCCCCGCAGGGGAGATGTGCGGGATTCCAATGCGGATATCAGCAAGGCGAAGGAGCTTCTGGGGTATGATCCGGAATTCGATTTTGAAAAGGGGATCGGACTGGCCATCGACTGGTATAAGGAGTATTTGGGATAGTATGGAATTAAAATTGGGAAGGCATCGGCTTTTGTTTGCCAGAGAATATGAGATTGACGGCACGATGCCGCGGATCTATAATGCGAAGGGGCAGCTTTTAGAGACCTATTTTATTAAAAACAGGCACTCGCAGCATGCTCCTTTTGGGCATGAGGGGAAGTATTTTTTCTGGGACCGGTATAATTACGGGCTGGATACACATTTCTACGGGCCGGAGGTGATGACGAAGACACTGGGAAAGCCGCGGGTAAAATACGGGATGCTGACGGAGTCGCGTACCATTGTGCCAAAAGACTATGAGGTGTTTCGCAGGCATAGAGGACTGGAGAGGGAATTTAAATATATTTTCACGTACGACGATCGAATTCTAAACGAGATTGAGAATGCGAGATTCTATCCGGTTGCGGCGGGCATCTGGAACCGGGAGATGCGGGAAGGTCTTTCGGCGGCAAAAGACAGGGATCTGTCGATCCTGTCTTCTGACAAAATCATGTGTGAGCTGCACAGGTTCCGGCTGGAGCTGGCCAGGATGTGTAAACGGGAAGCGCTGGCGGATACATTCGGGAAGTTCGACGGCGGCAGGTATGTGGAGAGCGTGGACGAGACATTGGATCAGTATCGGTTTTCACTGATCATCGAGAATGACGTATCGGATTACTATTTTTCCGAGCGGCTGACAAGCTGTCTGGCGGCGCAGACGATACCGGTGTATCTGGGTGCGCGCAGGATCACGGACTTTTTTAATGGGGACGGGATGATCCTCCTGAGCGGGCCGGATTTGGAAGAGGCGAGACAGAAGATCAAAGAGTGTACGCGGGAGCGGTATGAGGCGATGCTGCCGGCAGTGCTGGATAATTATAACCGGGTGCAGGAATATGTGAACATGCAGGACTATCTGTATGAACATTATATACGGCCTTAAATACAGAGCAGAAATGGAGTAAATTATGAAATACAGAGTTGTAGTGTTCGGGGTGAAGGATACTTCGGAGAATATTGTGGATTTTATTCAGGGACAGATCTGTCCGGTGGATCTGGTGATCACGATCAGCCCGGAGGTGACGAAGAAGAATCAGGTTTCAGGGTATAAGGGGCTGTCGGTATTGACGGAGAAGTACGGTATCCCGGTGCATGAGGCGGACAGTTATTTCCTGACGGATGAGAAGACGCAGCAGCTTATCCGGGAGAATGAATTTGATATCGGTATCTCCATGGGGTGGCAGAGACTGATACCGCCTTCCGTGCTGGATGCCTTTCGGTACGGGATCTATGGATTTCATGGGAACTGCGGCTATCTGCCGTTTGGCAGAGGGCGCTCACCGCTTAACTGGTCCATCATTCTGGGGGATACCAGATTTAACCTGAATATGTTCCGCTATGATGAGAAGGCGGACAGTCCCAATATCTTTGCTACGGAGATGTTTTCCATTACGCCTCATGATGATATTCGGACAGCGCAGTATAAGAACATGATCTGTTCTAAAAATCTGATCAGAAAACTGTTGAAGGCCTATGAGGAAGATAACATCGTAATTCGTAAAGAGTCAAAGGACTTTGATTCCTGGTATTCTAAACGTACGGCGGCAGACGGTAAGATTGATTTCCATGCCAGAACCAGAGAGATCTATAATCTGATCCGCGGTGTGGCGGCTCCTTTTCCGGGAGCATATGCCATGATCGGGGAGGAAAAGGTGACGGTGTGGGAGGCCCACCCTTTTGACGAGATGATTGACTTTTCGGCGTATGCACCGGGAGAAGTGATCGACAGCTTCGACGGGAAGCCGGTGGTGCGTACGGTGGACGGTTCCCTGCTCATCGACCGGTATGAGAGCAGCAGGAAGATCGTGGCAGGAGATGTGCTTGAGTGAGTCAGCGTAAATGACATATAGTAAACGACATAACAAATGGAGGAAGTCATGGCGGAGACGATTCGTGTGCTCCATGTGCTGGGCGGGGTTGGCCTTGGCGGTGCGGAGAGCCGTATAATGGATCTGTACAGACAGATGGACCGCAGCGAGATACAGTTTGATTTTCTGGTACACAGGAACTCCAAAAAGACTGAGTTTTATGAGGAAGAGATCAGGAAGCTGGGGGGACATATCTATGTGCTGCCCAGATTTCGGGTCTATAATTATCTGGCCTACAGGAGGGCGGTGCGGGACTTTTTCAGGCAGCATCATGAATTCCGGGTGGTGCAGGGCCATATGACGAGCACCGCGGGTATTTATCTGCCTGTCGCCAGGAAGAGCGGCGTGCCTGTTACGGTGGCGCATTCCAGGAATGCCGGCGTGGTGAAGGGACCCAAAGGGATTGCAACGAAATTTTTCAGGCGGAAGCTGGCAGAGAAGGCGGATCATTGTTTTGCCTGTTCTGTGCTTGCCGGGGAGGATGTTTTCGGCAAAGCGGCCGTGGAGGCAGGCCGGGTGAAGATCATCCACAATGCGATCGATGCGGGCAGATTCACTTATAACGCGCAGAAGCGCGCGGAAACAAGAGAGAGGCTTGGTCTGGGAGAACAGCTGGTGCTGGGGCATGTGGGGCGGTTCGACTATCAGAAGAACCATCCGTATCTGATCGATATTTTTGCGCAGCTGTGCAGGATCAGGGAAGATGCGGTGCTGCTTCTTTTGGGAGAAGGAGCTGACCAGGACAGGATCAGGGAAAAGTGCCGGGAGCTGGAGATAGAAGAACGGGTCAGATTTCTTGGAAATCAGAAGAGGCCGGAGGACTATTATCAGGCTATGGATATTTTCGTGCTGCCTTCCTTCTTCGAGGGGCTGCCGGGGGTACTGGTGGAAGCCCAGGCAGCAGGTCTGAAATGTTTTGTGTCGGATACGGTTACGAGAGAGGCAAAGGCCACAGATCTGGTTACTTATTTGAGTATTGAGCAGCCGGCAAAAGTGTGGGCGGAGCGTATCGTGGCAGCAGCCGGTTATGAGCGGCAGGATACTTACCAAACGATGAAGGATGCTGGATTTGACGTGAAGACACAGGCCGCCGGATATCGATTGTTTTACCAGAAAGGAGACAGCTCCAGACTATGAAGAAATTGCTGTTGATTGTACCTTCCCTGCATCAGGGCGGATTGGAAAAAGTATGTGCGGCCACGGCACGGCTGCTGCAGCCTTATTTTGATGTGCAGATCGCCATTTTCGATTCCCGGAATGTGGCCTATGACGTTAAAGGGATCCCGGTATCCGATCTGCGGCTGCCCAGCGTTCCGGGCAGACTGGGGAAAATTATCAATGTGTTCAGGCGGGGAAGAAAACTGCGCAGAATAAAGAAAGAAGGGCAGATCGATATTGCCTACAGTTTCGGGCCGACAGCCAATCTGGCCAACATCGCATCCGGTGGGAAGAGTGAGCGATGGCTGGGGCTCAGAAGCTATATGGATATGGGCAATCCGAGACAGATACGCTTATTCTGTAAATGCGCGGACCGGGTGATCTGCTGTTCCGAAACAATATGCCGTGAAGTGCAGGACAAATACCGGTGCCAAAAGGCGGTAACGCTGCAGAATCCTTTTGACATAAAGGAAGTGAAAAGGCTGTCCGGGCAGGAAGAGGCGCAGCTGCCATGGGAGGAGGGAAGGATCCTGATCTCCATGGGCAGGGAAGACGTGGTCAAGGGCTTCTGGCATCTGCTCAAGAGCTTTGCGCTGGTGCATGAGAAGCTGCCGGATACGAAGCTTATGATCATCGGCAAGGGTGAATTTACGTCTTACAGACAGCTGGCAAAGGAGCTGGGAATCGAGGAAGCCGTTTACTTTACGGGCCTGAAGAAGAATCCCTATCCCTATCTGAAAAGGGGCAGCCTGTATGTGCTGACTTCTTACTATGAGGGATTTCCCAATGCCATGGTGGAGGCGATGTCCATGGGAATGCCGGTGATCGCGACTGATTGTATGACAGGTCCGCGGGAAATTCTGGAGGATCAGTATGGGATTCTGATCCCCAATATGAGCCAGGCGGAAGACTTCAATCCGCAGCATATCACGGCGGAAGAAGAGAATCTGGCCGACCGGATCAGACAGCTTTTGGAAGATCAGGACAGGATGGAGCATTACCGTAAGATGGCGCTGAAGCGTGCAGGGGATTACACGACGGAAACTTATATTGAGAGAATTCGTGACTGGGCCGGGGTCAGAGACCGGCTTTGATCTGAAATGGAAACGATTTACGGCAGCAGATATATTAGATATATTATTGGAGAAAACGTTGCAGATGGCGATACATATACAAAGTAAACTGTATAAACCACAGAAGCGGCAGATGCTTGTCCTGATTCCGTTTGCCCTGTTTTACTGTGCGGCGGCAATTCTGGGACAATTGGAGAAGGCAAGGACTCTGGGGGCTTTGCAGAATCTTGGCAGGATTATTGCGTGGTTTTGCGGCAGCTATGCGGTACTGCTGCTGCTGTGTGTGGTAATATCCGGCAGAAAAGAGAAAGTACAAAGACGCAGGAGGGGGAAATGGTATCTCTATGTTCTCTTTGCACTGCTCTGTCTGCTCTGTTATATGCCTTATTATCTGATGTATTATCCCGGATGGCTGAACAACGATGCGGTATGGCAGATTGAGCAGATTTTAGGGTGGGCGCCGGCTTCGAACCATCATCCGTATTTTCATACACTGATTATGAAATGCTTTTTTATGACAGGGTATCGGTTATTTGGCAGTTACATGGCAGGAGCGGCATTTTATACATTCTGCCAGGTGCTGATCATGGCGATGGTGTTTGCCTTTTTCCTGTATTGGCTGTACCGGAGAGGCACGCACTGGCTGTGGCTGACGGCGGCTTTTCTTTTCTATGCGGCACTGCCAATCAACGGTATACTGACAATCTGCATGGGAAAGGACGAATTTTTTACGGCGGCGCTGTTGTTCTTCGCATGGATGACAGCGGAATTTGATTTGGATGCCGGGGACTGTGTGCAGAAGGAACGGACAGGAGAGCCGCATGCAGCAGACCGCGGGAAGAGAAAACGCCGGCTGCAGTGGGCCGCTTATTTTGTTACAGGGCTTCTGGTTTGTCTACTGCGCAGTAATGGTATTTTTATTTTTCTGGGAACCGTGTTGGCGCTCCTGCTGGTGAGGAAAAAATTTCCTGTCAGGACGGCCGTCTGTGCGGCTGCCGTGCTGCTTTGTTATATGATCTGGCAGGGTCCTGTTCTGCGCGCACTGGATGTGGAGCCGCCGGACACCATCGAAAGTCTCACTATGCCTGTACAGCATATTCTGTGCGCATATCTGAAGGGAGGACATCTCACGGAAGAGGAGATCGAGATGATCGACCGGGTAGCGCCGGCAGACCAGATCGGAGAGTACTATAATCCATGGCTGTTTGATATCGTCAAGAACTTTATCAGGGAACAGGGAAACCAGCAGGTGATCGCCGATCATATGGGGGACTATTTCAAACTGTGGCTTAGAGTCGGATTACGCAATCCGTTTCAATATCTGGTGGCTGAGGTAAGACAGACGACCGGATACTGGGCTATGGATGTCAAGGATTATGAATATGTGTACGGCGAGTATTACATGGTGGACAATCCCTTCGGAATAACGGCGGACAGGAAACTTTTTACCTATGATAATGAGCTGGCAATGCATGATTTTCTGATGGGATTTCAGGATCTGTACAATAAAGTCTGGAGTCTGGGACTGAATACGTGGCTTATGGTGTTCGGGATCGCTTACCTGGCCTACTGCAGAAGAAGCGCGATAATCTATGTGCCTTTTCTGATGCTTCTGACGACCCTGCTTCTGGCCGCACCGGTATACAATGAGTTCCGTTATGCGTACGGACTGTTTGCGGCTTTTCCGATCCTGTTTGCCTGTAGTTTTGGGAGCAGGACATAAAAGCGGGCAGTTATTTTCATAAATTCTGCAGCCGGCGGGGTGAAAGGAGCAGACATTGGCAATGAAAAAGAAGGCGGCATTATATGGCATGGTTATTTTGATGCTGTATACAAATTTTATTATGTTTCAGGCGAGTTGTCATGTGGCCAGAAGATTATTGTATACCAGGCCCTGGTACGTAGTGTGCAATCTGTTATTATTATCGGCATTCTATCTGGTAATGGTTTCGTTTTCGCCCTCATCGTGGGTGGCCGGTATTATATTCAGTACGATTTGCATGGTAGTGGCTGTGGTTAACGATTATGTGTATGCCCTGCACGGTCAGGTATTTACTCTGGCCGAAATTTCCAATGCAAAGACAGCATTGCATGTATTTGATACATCGTTGTTTGGAAAGAAAATACCTTTGATCTTTGGCGCGGTTATATTGGTGCTGTACGCTTTTAATATTATTTTGTGTTATTTGCAGAAAAAAACTGCGGCGACTGAAACGAAAGCATTAAACAAAAAAACGTTTGTTTATAGAATATTCTTTTTGATCGCGGGTGTATGTTTGTTGTGGGGAATGTCATTTCCGGCAAAGAACCTGCAGGATGTGATACTGCGAGACTGGACATCCAGAAACACCTGCATCGAGGAAGGATATCCGATGTATGTATATGCAAATGTTTTCTTAAATGAAATCAAGGTGACACAGCCTGACGGATACAATGTGGAACTATTGGAGGACTATTGTGATTATCAGGTTGAGAATAAAAATGCTGTACACAGACAGGAGACGCCGGATATTATATTGATCCTGAATGAATCATTTTATGACCTGTCGGTATTGAGTGAACTACAGACAGATCTGCCTTATTTGGAAAATTATTATAATCTGGATAATGCAGTTAGAGGATACGCGACAACATCCGTTGTAGGAGGTGCAACAAATCGTTCGGAATTCGAGCTGCTGACGAGTAATACGAACTATCTGCTGGGTGAGCTTACTCCCTTTAATGCCCTGGATATGTCGTGTACGAGCAGCATCGTAACCAATTTGAAAGAATGTGGATATTACACGATGGCCGGTCATCCGGCGGACGGAGGGAATTACAATAGAATTGAAAGCTATTCGAGAATGGGGTTTGATGAAAGACTTTTTTTAGAGGATTTTGAAGATTATGCGCACTATGGAAGTCGTGAATGGATGACGGATGAAGGAGCTTATCACAATCTGACTGCATGGTATGAAAGTCGGAAAGCCGACCATGATAAAATTTTTACATATTTGCTGACAATGCAGAATCATGGTGATTATATGAGAAACGATGAAGAAGAGGCGCTGATCCATGTTTCGGGGTACGATGGTGATATCGAGAGGGAATTGAATGAATATCTTTCCTGCATTCATCTCAGTGATATTGCTTTTAAGGAACTTACAGAATATTATGCCCGGCAGGAACATCCGGTTATTCTATGTATGGTAGGAGATCATGCACCAAATTTTGTAAGAGAGATTGCGGAAATCGATTCTCCGGAAAAGGAAATCCTGGCGCGTGCGACACCGTTTATCATCTGGGCGAACTACGATATCGAAAAGGAAGATATGGGTGTGATCAGTATAAATGGATTAGTCCCGCTTCTGTTAGAGAAAGCAGGAGTGGATATGCTGCCGTATTATCATTATATCAATCAGATGAGAGAGAAAGTACCTGTGACAGGAAGCTTTGGGATGGTAATGGATGCAGCGGGAAATATATCATCTTATTATGATGATACGGAGTATGCTGACATGATTTGGAAGTATTTGTATCTTTCCTATAATAATCTGCAGGAGGAGAGTGTCGGAGGATGGTTTCATCTTGAAAAGTAAAAGCTATGAGGTATTCCAATGAGAAAATGGTGTAAGGCGCTTATCTTTATCGTTCCGCTGCTGTGTATGGTAGCGGCAGTTAACTGGTATGTGGATTCCTATGCCTGCCTGCGGGTCACTTATGACCAGATCGGTGAGCAGATGGCGGTAAATTCCATGAATGTGGCAGGTTTGGAGGAGTCGGGTTTCAATGACAGGAATCTGCTGCTGGCCTGCTTGAAACAGCAGAAAGAACCGAAGGAAGTGATCGTTGCAGGCTCCAGCCGTGTGATGAACTTTGACCATACGATGTTTGGCACAGACTCCTTTTACAACACGGGTTTGTCCGAGTCCACGTTTAAAGATCTGCTGGCGGTGGTGGGAATCCTGGAGCGGAACGGACTGCTGCCGGAGAAGATGGTCATAGGAGTAGATGCCTTTCTGTTTAACACAAGCCATAACAATGACCGGTGGATGGAGCTGGAACAGTATGCCGATTACATGGAAAAACAGTTGGATAATACTGCCCGCACGGAACGGACCGATGCCGGCCCTGCGGCAGGTTTCGGCACACAGATCAATACGGGACGGGATTACGGCAAATTGTTGTCGCTGGATTATTTTCGCTATAATGTGACACTGCTGCCGGAGCATAAACGCTTTGCGGTGGCATATACGCAGGATTGGGAAACAGAACAGTATCTGAAACATTATGACGGCAGCATTGCTTACCAGAGGAGTCTGCGGGAAGTTGCTGTAAAGGATGTGGAGGAGCTTACGCGGCAGTCCATGGAAGAGCAGGTGGTCTACCGGATGACGGATTACCACGAAATCGATGAACGGAGTATGGAATTGTTTGCGGAGCTTACAGCGTATCTGCAGGGACGGGGTGTGGAGGTAATATTGTACCTGCCGCCTTATTCTCCCATGCTGTACGATTATATGCAGTCTGCTGCACAGTATCAGATCGTCTTTCAGGTGGAGGAGAGGATCAGGCAGATCGCATCCGAGAAGCAGGCAGCGTTGTACGGCTCGTATGACCCGGCAGGCTGCAGCCTGGAAATGACGGATTTATACGATATTTATCACGTAAAGACGGAGAAGATGATGGATACATTCTATCCTGTGCTGCTGCCCGGGAACGCAGCATGGTAATGATCCTTCATGTCGTCATGCAGCAGGCGGCATAGTTCTTAAAGCGGCAAAATCATGAGCATATAGAAAAAGAAGTTAACAAAATTCGGAATGGAGGGAAACATGAAAGCAAATGTCACCTACTGGTTAGATCAGACGGCGCAGAGGCTGCCGGATAAGATCGCTTTTGCAGATGAGAGAAAGGCGGTTACATTTCACGAACTTAAGACACAGGCCATGGCGTTAGCCACACAGATCCTGGAGAAAGGCTTATTTAAGAAACCGGTGGTCGTCTATCTGGAGAAAGGGGTTGACGTGCTGGTATCTTTTATGGGGGCGGCATACAGCTGTAATTTCTATTCCCCGATTGATATCGATATGCCGGCCAGCCGTGTCAACAAGATTCTGGAAGTGCTGCGGCCGTCGCTGGTTATTACAACTGCGAAGCTTTGCGAAGTGTTTAAGGAATATGCCTACGAAGGGGAGTATCTGCTTTTTGAGGAGGCTTCCTGTCTGCCGGTGGACGAGGAGAGAGTCGAGGCGGCAAGATGCCGGGGCATCGATACAGATTTGCTGTATGTCCTGTTCACTTCCGGTTCAACAGGGGTGCCCAAGGGGGTGACGATCAACCACCGGGCGGTGATCGATTATATTGACTGGGTGACAGAAACCTTTGCCATTACCGAGGAGGACAGCTTCGGCAACCAGGCTCCTTTTTACTTTGATAATTCCATTCTGGATATTTACAGTACTGTAAAGAGCGGAGCCACAACCCATATTATTCCGAAGAATCTGTTCGCGCAGCCTGTACCGTTGCTGGAGTATCTGCAGGAGAAGAAGATCAATACCATATTCTGGGTGCCTTCGGCGCTGATCGTGGTGGCGAAGCTGAAAGCGTTCCGGAATGTGGATCTGTCGGGGACGCTGCAGCGCGTACTGTTCTGCGGCGAGGTGATGCCCAACAAACAGCTTAACACATGGCGCAGGTTCCTGCCGGACGTGTTGTATGCAAATCTGTATGGGCCAACCGAGATCACAGATGCCTGTACTTATTATATCGTGGACCGTGAGTTTGCGGATGATGAACCGCTCCCGATTGGCAGACCTATGGCGAATACGGACATACTGGTCCTGAACGACAAGGATGAGCCGGTTACGGGGGATGAGATCGGAGAACTCTGCGTCAGAGGAACGTCTCTCTCCATGGGGTATTACAATAATCCTGAGAAAACCCGGGAAGCCTTTGTGCCAAATCCCCTGAATCCGTATGTGCCGGAGACCATATACCGCACCGGTGATCTGGTGAAGTATAACGAATACGGAGAGATAATCTACCTGTCCCGCAAGGATTTCCAGATTAAGCATATGGGTCATCGAATCGAGCTGGGTGAGATTGAGACTGCCGTTTCCTCTCTGGAGGAGATCACACTCTGCTGCTGTCTGTACGATGAGAAGCGGCAGAAGATTGTACTCTTTATTGAGGGGGAACTGGATAAAGCTTATATTAACGAACGGATTTCCGGACTGGTGCCGGAGTATATGCTGCCGGGCAAAGTGGTTGCGCTTTCCACGATGCCCATCAATGCCAACGGGAAGATCGACAGGGTGAAGCTGAAGGAACAGTTCCTGAGTGAAGGGCAGCGCATAGCTCCCACATGAATAATTTTCAAAACAAGGATTGTGAAATGCATCTTAAAAAGCTATAATGGATTGGAGCAGTGAGCCGTTACAGCTTTTTATTGATAAAATCTTACAGGAAGACTGCAGAGTTATGAGAAAGGCGCTGATTGTACAATGGCCGGCAGAACATTATTTCAAAAGGTCGTGATCCTCGGATATGGTAAGGTGACCGGCGAAGTATTGCAATATGTATATGACAGACAGATGGAGTACGGATATGAGCTTGTGTTTGTCGAGCATGAGGTTCATGCGTTTGGCACTACGGAGAAGATCTGCGGGGATCATGGAATCCCGTTCCACAGGATCACGGACAGGAAAGAGCTGATCGAATTTCTTGACCGGATCGCAGAGAAGACATTGATCATCAGTGCCAGCAATAACTTTCTGTTTCCGGCATCTCTCGTGGAGAAAGCGCACATCACGATCATTAATTTCCACAATGCGCTGCTGCCCGGATATCCAGGCAGGAATGCTCCCACATGGGTGATCTACAAGGGAGAAAAGACGACAGGCATCACGTGGCATTACGTGACAGCTGGCGTAGATGAAGGGAATATCATTGTGCAGAAGGAATTCCGGATCACAGAGGATATGAAGGCATATGAATTGGCGCAGTGTCTGATGGATCTGGCGGCGGAGGCGTTTCGGGAGAGTTTTGCGGATATTCTGGCAGAGTGTGTCAGGACGCGGGAACAGGGATTTGATCCGGACAGGCACATGTATCGCTCCAGCGAAGTGCCGGCGGACGGCATTCTTGATCTGACGGAAAGCCCGGCGGAGATCTACCGCCTGCTCAGAAGTGTGGATTATGGTAAGAATGCCATTTTTCCGCCGCTGCAGACTACGATAGACGATCGGAGTGCAGAGATCCTGAGATACCGTAAGATTTCCAGGGATAAGTGTGAGGAAGGGGAAGGGCTGTTGTACCTTCCGCTTGGAGACGATGCGGCATTGAAGATAAAATACCGTTTTAAGAATGTGTGATCGCGATAATGTTCCACATTATTTGCGTGTCGAAAATGTAATTTCGGATGTTGTCAGCGATGGATTGGAAACAAGCTGTTAAGAAGAATATGGAGGAAAGGTCGAATAAATTCTCTGATGAGCAATTTATTCAACCAGGAATTTGTGCAGAAGCGTCACAAATTCTATTGATCGCAGAGCAGAATTTAAAATTCTGCTCGCGCCCTCAGCGTAAAACGCTTCGGCATGGAGGTAAATATGAAAGATACGAATTGCATTTTCTGTAAGATTGCAAATGGGGAGATTCCCTCTAAGACACTGTATGAAGACGATAAATTCCGGGTGATCCTGGATCTGGGACCGGCATCGAGGGGACATGCCTTGATCCTGCCTAAGGATCATTATGCAAATCTCTATGAGCTGCCCGATGAGACGGCAGGCGAAGTGATGAAGCTGGCGAAAAAGATGGCGGTGCAGATGACGGAGCGTTTAGGATGCGAAGGATTTAATCTGGTGCAGAATAACGGGGAACTGGCGGGACAGACTGTTTTTCATTTCCATATGCACCTGATTCCAAGGTATAAGGATGATGGGCAGAAGATTGGCTGGAAACCACAGGAAGTTACGCAGGAAGAGCTGGAAGCTGTTGTGAAATGCTTCGGAACAGAGGGGTAGAGGAAAGGACATCGTAAAATGGTGCGGAAGATAGACGTTGCGGATATTACGCGTAACATTAAGGAAATGTGTATCGAGGCCAATCATTTTCTGTCCGGGGATATGGCAGCGGCAATGGAAGAAGCGGCTCAGGTGGAAAAGGCGCCTCTGGGCAGGCAGATTTTGTGCCAGCTGCAGGATAACCTTAAGATTGCGGGGGAGGATATGATCCCAATCTGCCAGGATACGGGAATGGCCGTGATCTTTCTGGAGATCGGGCAGGACGTGCACTTTGTGGGCGGCCTTCTGGAAGAAGCGGTCAATGAAGGCGTCAGACAGGGATACACGGAAGGATATCTTCGCAAGTCAGTGGTGAAGGATCCGATTCTGCGGGAAAATACGAAAGATAATACGCCGGCTGTAATCCATTACGAGATGGTTTCCGGCGATCGGGTGAAGATTACAGCAGCACCTAAGGGATTTGGCAGTGAGAATATGAGCCGGGTATTTATGTTGAAGCCGGCGGACGGTATCGAGGGTGTTAAGAAGGCGATCCTGACGGCAGTGCGGGATGCCGGGCCGAATGCCTGCCCGCCCATGGTGGTAGGTGTGGGTATCGGCGGTACTTTCGAGAAATGTGCGCTGCTGGCAAAGAAGGCTCTGACGCGGCCGGTGGATCAGCGTTCGGACATTCCGTACGTGAAGGATCTGGAAGAAGAGATGCTTAAGACGATCAACCGGACAGGCATCGGCCCCGGAGGACTGGGCGGCACAACGACGGCGCTGGCTGTGAATGTGAACACTTATCCTACCCATATAGCAGGGCTGCCGGTGGCGGTGAACATCTGCTGTCATGTGAACAGACATGCGGTTCGGGTGTTGTAGGAGCGGAATACCGGGACAGGAACGCAGATCATAAATATAAGGAAAGGCATGGACAAAAGAATGGAACGACATGTACAGGCTCCCATGAGCAGGGAGACTGCGGCCGGATTACAGGCCGGTGATTATGTATATATAACCGGTACGATCTATACGGCCAGAGACGCGGCCCATAAGAGAATGCAGGAAATATTGGAACAGGGCATGGAGCTTCCGCTTGCGATGCAGGGAAATGTGATCTATTATATGGGACCTTCCCCGGCCAGGGAGGGCAGGCCCATTGGTTCTGCCGGGCCGACTACCGCCAGCCGTATGGATAAATATGCCCCGAAGCTTCTGGATATGGGGCTGGCCGGTATGATCGGCAAGGGGAAGCGGAGTGCTGCAGTCAAAGAGGCCATTGTCAGAAATGGCGCCGTTTATTTCGCGGCGGTGGGCGGCGCAGGGGCGCTGCTCTCAAGATCTATCAAGAGTTCCGAGGTGATCGCCTATGATGATCTTGGCACTGAGGCGATCCGCAGACTGGAGGTAGAGAATTTCCCGGTGATCGTGGTGATGGATTCAGAGGGAAATGACCTGTACGAGACCGCAGCCAGAGAGTATTGCACGCTGGCGGAATAAGATAAACGATAAAATTATATTTGCTTCTGAAAGGATGAGAATTTTGGAGACTGCAGACCTGGCAGCCCAGAAGGATCGTCCTTTTTATAGTTAACGGCATTGGAAATTTCGTTTTCGGCCCTGCAGGAGCTTCCGTATCTTCAGAGTAAAGTGCTTTGGCATGGAGAAAAATTTATAAAAATAAGTTTCACTGCGTTATCATACAAAAGTAATTGTCTGAAAATTACAATTCATGTATAATTGGACAAAGGGAAGGAGGAAATGCTTGTTACAAACTCGTTTAATGCGATGTCTCAACATAGTTGAGACAAAAGCAGCGCTGAAATGAGGGAAAGATTGAATAAATTCTCTGATGAGCAATTTATTCAACCAAGAATTTGTGCCGAAGCGTCACAAATTCTGTTGATCGCAGAGCAGAATTTGAAATTCTGCTCGCGTCCTCAACGCAAAGCGCTTCGGAATGGAGGGAAAATATGGCTGAAAAGCTGACGAAGGGAGTTGCAAAATGGAATACATTAAACTAATAGGAATTTTGATTATTGTTTTAGGCTTTGCGCTTAAACTGGATGTACTGGCGGTTGTTCTGGTTGCGGGAATTGTCACGGGTCTGGTCGCAGGGCTGGATTTCGTACATATCCTGGAGATCATCGGGGAATCGTTTGTGAATAACAGGCTGATGTCTATTTTTCTGATCATGTTTCCCGTGATCGCGATCATCGAGAGATATGGCATGAAGGAGAGGGCGGCATATTTGATCGGAAAGATCAGGAATGCATCTGCAGGTAAAGTGCTGTCGATCTGAATGGTGACCCGTTCGATCGCATCTGCACTGAATATCCGTATTGGAGGCCATGTGCAGTTTATCCGTCCGTTGATTCTGCCGATGACGTCTGCGGCGGCGGAAGCCTCCAAGGGATGTCCCTTGAGTGAGAAAGAGGAAGAGAAAGTGAAGGGCCTTTCAGCGGCGACAGAGAATTTCGGGAATTTCTTTGCTCAGAATTGCTTCCCTGCTTCGGCCAGCGTAGTGCTGATTCAATCGGGACTGGCAGTGGCGGGATATGACGTATCCCTGTCGGATATCGCTTCTTCGGCAATCTATGTGATGGTCATTTCTGTGGTATTGACGATCGTTCAGGTATTGTTGTTTGACAGGAAAGTGAAAGGGGGCAGGAAGTCATGACGAACTTTTTAGGCGTATATTTTCCGGAGTTTTTCTATGTACTCTGCGGGCTGGTCTGCTTTCTGACGGCATTCCGTGCCAGGAAAAATGAGTCGGCGAAGCTGGGGACGATGCTCTTCTGGGCGCTGACAGGGATTATTTTCATGTTTGGTAAAGTTCTGCCCTCGGCAGTGGTGGGAGCGATGCTGATTGTTATGGGCTGCCTGACAGTGACCAAATAGGTGAAAATCGGGAAATTCCAGGAATCCACACCGGAGTTTCGGAAAGCATCCAGCGAAAGGATCGGCACGAAGATCTTCGTTCCGGCAGTTACCGTGGGGCTGATTGCTCTGATTCTTTCTTTTGTCAAGTATGATGTGGTCAAAGATGGAGTGGCGACACCCACGGCTTTAAACGGGGCGATCATGACAGGTGTTGCCTGTGTCATCGCGCTGGTGCTGGCTTTTGTGATCTGTAAGCCAAAGATTGCCGATACGAAGGAAGATACTTCCCGTCTATTGATGCAGGTGGGGGCGGCGTGTCTTTTGCCGCAGCTTCTGGGGGCACTGGGAAGTGTATTTGCGGAAGCGGGTGTGGGAGAAGTGATCTCCGGGATGATTTCTTCCGTTGTTCCGCAGGGTAATATCGTGGTCGGCGTTATCATCTATGTCTTTGGTATGGTGATTTTCACGATGATCATGGGAAATGCTTTCGCAGCTTTTACGGTGATTACGGCCGGAATCGGTGTGCCTTTCGTTATATCTCAGGGCGGTAATCCGGCGATCATCGGAGTGCTTGGCATGACGGCAGGCTATTGTGGTACATTGATGACGCCCATGGCGGCAAATTTCAATATTGTGCCTTGTGCGGTTCTGGAGACGAAGGATCCCAAGTGGTCGGTGATCAAGGCGCAGATACCGATGGCGCTGATGATGATCGTCGTACATATCATTTTAATGCTTGCGATCGGTTTTAAATAGGCGGCAGGAAACAGAACTGGGATTTTGCAGAGCAAAGCGTTTGGGAATGGAGGTAAGGTCGAATAAATTCTCTGATGAGCAATTTATTCAACCAAGAATTTGTGCAGAAGCGTCACAAATTCTATTGATCGCAGAGCAAAATCGGAGTATTCCTTCGGAAAACTCCTAAATTCTGCTCGCGGCCTCAGCGTAAAACGCTTCGGAATGGAGGTAAGGATGAAAATATTAGTTACCGGGTTTGACCCGTTTGGCGGGGAGAAGGTCAATCCTGCGATCGAGACTGTGAAGAGACTGCCGGACACGATCGATGGAGCCGAGATCATCAAATTAGAGATCCCCACGGTCTGCCATAAATCTCTTCGTGTGATCGATGAAGCGATAGCAAAATACGATCCGGATGTGGTTCTGTCGATCGGACAGGCAGGCGGCAGACCGGATATCACAGTGGAACGTGTGGGAATTAACGTGGACGACTGCCGGATTCCGGATAATGAAGGGAACCAGATCATAGACGAACCTGTTTATCCGGAAGGACCGGATGCATATTTTGTAACGGTGCCGATCAAGGCAATGGTACAGCGGATTCAGGAGCGAAATATTCCGGCGTCTGTTTCCAATACGGCGGGCACCTTTGTATGCAATCATGTTACTTATGGTGTGTGCCATCTGCTGGCGACCAGGTATCCGGGGAAACGCAGCGGTTTTATCCATATTCCTTTTTTGCCGCAGCAGGTGCTGGATAAGAAGAATATGCCTTCCATGTCGCAGGATATGATGGTGGAAGCGATCACGGCGGCGATTGAGGCGATCGTGGACACGGAGGAGGATATTAAAGTGACGGGCGGAGCCACGCATTAGTGACGGCGTGACGGAAAAGACCTGGTACAGGCTGCGGTTCCATATTTTGTGGTTTGTATATGATGAGGGTTACATGGCTGTGCAGGAACGGGATTGCTGTATATTCCCGCTCCCACAGCGGTGGACTGGAGTGAAATTCGAACTGTTTCTCAGCAGATTTGCCAGTGCTGCATTGGTTAAAAATATTCTGAGAATTTTTTGGGAATTTTGAATGATTTTTTAGGCAATAAAAGATTGACAAATGGGAATACTTTGGGTATAATAAATTTTGCGTTGTTGCGAAACGCATAACTTCATATTGGTAGAGGATAGTTCAGACTATGGAGAAATACTCAAGAGGCTGAAGAGGCGCCCCTGCTAAGGGTGTAGGTCGTTTACGCGGCGCGAGGGTTCAAATCCCTCTTTCTCCGTTTTACTATCGTATGAAATGAGAAGTGTTGATTTAGTTCAGCACTTCTTTTTTGTTTTCGAGGTGTACACGGTATGAACAGATCACATTTCAAATTAATTTTAAATTGCAAAATAATCTTTTCCGTAGTACAACAGGTGCTGTTTTTGGCAGCGAGTCTGTGGCGCAAAGTGCCGGATTGCAGTAAAAGGTAAAATTTGATTTGTAATAACGAAAAACCATTGAAATATATTCCACAATATGCTACGATACAACCATCGAATTAAGCATATAACAAGATACAATCTATGGGAACAGCACCCGTCACACATACAGAGAAGCAATGTAAGCAATTTTCTGTCTGATTAGTCTGATTAAAGTCTTTATTATCGGTGACTTACCGGTAATCGTATGCTTATTTTTCAATTTACAAAGAAAATAGCAGAAGATTTTAAGAGGACAGAGGAACGGAAGAACGACACAGCAGGATCATTGGTTATCTGTAAAGCAGCTGCTCATAATAGATGGACGGCAGTCTGATCGTTTGATCTTGTTCCGAAGCGTTCAATCACAATCTTCTGCGGACAGGAGGATGAATGGACTATAGTGGAACAAAGGAGAAGAAAGACACTGCCCAAAAGGATTTCATGGCTTTCCCGGATATCACAGCGGATACGATAAATGTGCTGCTGTATCAGGGCAGAAAGCTGGTGGATGCGGGAGATTTATGGGCAGGCCCGACGGAAAGTTTTTATCAAGGCAGAGAGAAGCTCAGGGACCAGTATGAGGATTTATGCAAATATGAACTGAAAGACGGTAATGTCAGGATCATGTATCTGATTGCGAATCAGAGTGCGGTGGACGGTAAAATGCTGCTGAGAAAAGCCGGCTATACAGGCGGAGCATACAGAGAACAGTATGAAGGAAAGACACAGGATATTTTCCCGGTCATTGAATTTGTACTCTACTGGGGTGAACCGGGGTGGAGGAGTGGCCGGGATATCCGGCGTTTATTTTCGAGACGGAAATTACCTGAAGAAACATGGAGATATATTGACGATTTGAAGCTTCATGTATATGAGATGCGGCATCTGCCGCGGGAAATAAGAGAGCGGTTTCAGAGCGATATGAGGATCGTGGTGGATTTTCTGGCAGAAGGCATTGGTTACCGTTCTGACAGGAAGATTGTACACAAGGCGGCGCTGATCAGAATGATCAAAGTATTGTCGGGCGAAAGTGATACAGGGAACATAGAGGACTGGCTGGAAAAGAAAGGAATCAGAGAGGAGGATGAGATTACGGTGTGTGAATTATTTGATCAGTATGTAAGACAGGGCCGAGAAGAGGGCAAAGCAGAAGGCCGGTTAGAAGGTAGAGCAGAAGGGCAGTTTGAAGGCAGAACCAGACAGCTTGTGGAAGACATTGAAAGAACGATGGAGTTTTTTCACGTTACGCTGGAAAAGGCCTGTGAAAGTCTGGGCATAACGGTAAGCAGGTATGAAGAAGCAAAGAAAATATAGCCTGTTGCAGTTTATAACACCCTGGGTCGATAATTGATAATATAAAGAAAACTGTCGTGCAGAAGAAATATAACTTCTGTATGGCAGTTTTTTTGATTAAAAAGAAGAAGTTTATTGGTAAAGCATTGACTTATTCATACAGGGGGGGGGGTATTATGGGTATATATTGCAGACATTGTATCGCTGGATTTGTTGCCATACATTGAACAGATGAAAGCGGTAGGATTGTACTCAAATATACATACAAAGTGGAAGGAGTGGTGAGAAATGTTTAAACGAAACTTGCTTAAACGGGTTTTACCGATTATGCTGAGCGTGGCAATGGTGTTCCAGTCAGTGCCGATGACGGCGTTGGCGGTAGAAAACCCGGAAGCAGTTGTGTCAACGACAGAAGCTGACCCGGCAGCAGAGCCGGAAGCGGATGAGACGACTTCACCTGATGGTGACAGCGGCTCAAACTCGTCGGATGATGCAGGTGGAGCGTCTGATTCCGAGAAGGTTTCTGACGAAACAACAGAAATGGGTGACGGTGGAACGGAAATAACAGATACCGAAACCGAAACAGAGACAGGCGGTACAGAAACAACAGATACCGACGCGGAGACAGGCGATACAGAAGCGGAAGACACCAATGTGGAAACAGGCAATAGTGAATCGGGAGACGGCAAGACAGAAGCAACGGATGTCGAAACCGAATCAAACGGTAATGAAACGGATGAGGATACTACACAGTCTGGTCAGGACGAACAGGTTGCGGTTGCATCTACGGAAGTTACTGTCAATGAGGGCGAACTTTCGCTGGGGAGCGGGTTTGTGCGTGACAACAGCGCAGACAGGCTTACTTATATCGTGCCTTACAGCTTAGACGACTTGTTTGGCAACGTTATAAATGTGGTAAAAGATGCAGCTGTTATCAAGGTAAACGGTGAATCGGTTCCGGCACTTAAGGACGATTACCTTATCCTGGAATGGAAAGAGGTAAAGAAGTCTGAGGATGGTGCAGAGACGCTGGTGGCAATGACAGGAACGCCTCAGAGCGTGGGCAGCTATGCGCTGCATCTTACGACGAGAGTGCAGGAAGGTGTCTGCGGCGCTGTGCAGGAGGGGTATAATGTATACTTTAACATTACGCCCAGGAAACTGACAATTGCGCTGGAAGGTGAAGACAGTGCAGAGGAAATTTTATCTGTGAAAGCCGGCAGCAAAATAGAAGATTTCAAGGCGGATGTCAGAAATGCTGTCAAGTTAAAGGATGGTAGTAGAGATTTCAACGGTCTGCAGTACAGCAGCACAGTCAAAGTGTATAAGGTTGGCGAAGAAGCTGAGACGACGGAGCTGTCCTTTAGTAAAGATGGCGACTACAGAGTCAAGGTCGAGGTTGTACTTGATGCCGCTGCCATGAACAATTACGAAGTGACAGGCGGAGAATACCTTGTCAGATTTGACGGTCTTATGCAGACCAGTGTTGATGTGGAGATCAAGAATCCCGGCAGTGAGATTGTCAAGACTTATGAGAAAGGTAAGACTTATAAGGCTTCGGAGATCGCGGCAGAGTATGGTTTAACCGCCGTGGTGAAGGCTGTGGGAGCAGACGGCCAGGATGTGCCGCTCGGCGACGATGTGGCTGATGCCGATAAGCAGGCTGTGCCGAAGTGGTATACGAAAGAAATAAATGATTCGAGTATCACAGAGTTCCCGGAAGAGGACGAAGTGGATGGAATCACACAGTTTTTCTGGCAGGATGGTGCCCTGTACACAATGATGACGGAAGAAACTGTAGGGGATGTTGGCGAGTACTACCTTGTATATGTGTACGAGGGTGTGGACGGACGATATGATAAGAGTCACAGTGATCCGGTCAAGATTGCGATCGATCCGATCGAAGTGATATTGGTGCCCACCAAAGCTGGCGAATTGAATACTGGAATGACCACGGAAGGCATTAGAAAAGCGCTGGCGGAAGTGGCATCGGAACTTCGCGTGCCTGATCCGGTGGACGCAACGCTGGCAGGCGCTGTGAAGAGCGACGCTCCGGCTGGGGATAAGGATTTTTACGGCGTGTCATATGATAATGTGAACGTAACGCAGTACTACAGTCCTGTATTCGAACTTATGTACAAGTCCAGAACCAGGCTGCCGGAGGCACAGTGGCCGGCTGGCGCGACGGAGGATCAGAAATGGGGCGAGTGGACAAAGCTTTCCAGCACGATGGATCTAAAAACAGATGACGATAAGACACAGTATAAATATTTTATCAGATTTACAGGTGAAAAGGGCGTATATAATGCAGGCGGCACAGTGAGTTCGAGGCGTCCGGTTGCAGAGGCGACTGATTCCGCAAACCGTAATTATAAGGTGAAAGCAGACAGCGATACGCTTGCCAATGAAAAGAACATGCTGGAAGTGACACTCGGCGAGGCGACAAAGACTACAGTCGATGTAAGCGCGATTATCGCGGAGTTCAACAAGGCAGGCGGACGCGGTATGGGCGGCGGCGGCCTTACGTCAGAGGATCCTGCATGGACGGTCTATGATCCGGATACCGCATTGTTTGCGGACAGGGCTTCCTACAAGAAGGCAGTGGTTACTTCTGAGATCAAGGACACGCATAAGGATATCACTTATGAATGGCAAGAGGGAAGCCTGAATCAATATTATGATCTCACCCATATGAAAAAGAATGAGGATGAGACGGATGAAGCTTTTGCTGCGCGGAAAGAGGACGCGGTGAAGGCGCTGGAAGATTCCTTTACGCAGGTTAGTACCAGTCCTGATATGGCGCCAAATAATGCAGGTATTTATCGCCTGCACATTACATACAAGGACAGCGCGCTCGTTCCGAAGAATGCACCGGCGGTGGGCGATGCTTATTTCCTGATCAAGAAGCAGGAACTTATGCTTGTGGCGGATACACAGTATGCAAAATATGGTGATAGCGTAGACGACTTTTCCAAGCAGGGATACAGTATCTATGCAATTCCCGGCAACGATGAGAATGCACTGGATCTGAACAGCGCTGCGCCGCTTAACTGGCAGTCCGAGAATCCGCATTGGCAGGCGATAAACCTGAAGAAGAATGCCGATGGTTCAGACAGCGCTGAATGGGAGAACTCAACAGGCACATTTATAAAGAATGATACACGACCTTACGTGTATAAGGCGGCAGTCTGGTTTGATAATGATAACAACCGCTCCGGCATTTTGGATATGGATGGCAATAAGGTGACGAATAAAATTGGCAATCAGTTGTCATGGTCCAACTATACCACCAGGAATATGGCTGCCTGGGATGCAGATAACGGCGAATTCAAGCAGCATTATAAAGCCGGTGATATCAAGTTTGATGCCGGTGAAATCGCGGTCGTTGTTGACAGAAGCAAGCTGTTTGGCGACAAGATATATGATGGAAAAACGATTGCAGATGCACTTCCGGAAGGGTTTGTCAGGCTGACAAATAAGGCTACCGGAGCTGAGATTCCGGCAACGGAGCTCAAAGTAAACGGCGAGCCGCAGGACGGCGTGGGCACCGTAAGAGTCGAGTGGGCATGGAGTGAAAGCAGCGAGAAAGTGCCTACCGGAGAGGTAAAGTATGGCGGTACCTATATTCTGGTTGCAAGCTTTGAAGGAAACGATACCTATGGTCCGCTGAGAGCGAACGACGACTGGAGTGAAAGATGGGTAGAACTTGAAGACAAGGACGGCAGGTTTGAGTTTGAAATCAAGCCGCTGGATGTAGAGATCACACCGATCCTGAAGGAAGAAGCAGCAGCAGGCGAACATATCTATGAGATGCTGGAGAACTGGCATGTAGAAGCGAAAGCCGTTGCTGAAGATCGTAAGATTCCCGATGGCACAGATGGCAGCAGTGATGACAGGTGGCTGTTCGAGCGCGGTGATGGTGAGAAATGGGATGCTGTTGAAAACAGAAAGGTTAAGTATTTCAATAGCTATCCGATACTTAATAGTACGGAAGAGGAAGATGATGATTTCTGGCCGACGTATTATGAAGATAACAAAGCGGTTAATGGTAATAAACGCATAAGATATGGCAGAAGATATGATGTAAAGCTCAGAAATAATAATGCGTTATTTGCACAGTATGATGCATCTTATAATCTCACATTTAAATCGGCATCGCCGGAGAATGTTGTTCGTGGAGAAGCAGAAATAAATCCGGTAGAGTTCTTCTGGAACACAGTGGACTACGAAGAACAGGGTCAGGTTTCTGTTAACACGGAAAAGGATAAAGACGGTACCTATAAGATCGTGCCGAGAGAAGGAATACCGTTTGTTTATGAGGGATATACCCTTAGGGCATGGGATCCGCAGATAAGTGACTGGAAAACCGTTACTAAGGATCTGGTTACTGGCAAGGAAATTCCGTTAAACAGGAACTATATCGCGGTAAATATTGCTGCACCGCTTGAGTTTAGCAGAGAATTGGAAGTAAATGACAGCTTTGCAGAAAATAACTTCATATTCGGGAACAGTATTAAATCCGCAAATGGATATGTGATCGCTGAGTATGAAGAAATAAACAGATATTACATCACGGTTCTTTTCCCGGTGGAACTTGATGAGTCCGGAAAAGTTGTTAATCCGGAGAAGAAGTTCAGCGTTACATGGGAAGAAGGCTATACAGAGAACTTCAATCTCGACCTTACGGCTGCGAAATTGGAGGCAGACCTTAAGAAAGCAGTAACTCCGAAGGCTCTTGCATTCAATGGAGTACAGGGCAAGATGGCGGTAGGCGAGGAACAGCAGCTTGACGTCAAGATTACAAAAGCGCAGCTCGGTGACGTTATACGCATAAGATATCGTCTCAGCGGCGGTGAAACAAGTAACCAATATGCAAGCATTAATCCGGAAACCGGTCTGATCACCGCGCTTGCAACGAATAATAAGAAGCCGGTGGCAGTAAATGTCGAGGCATATCCGGTACGCCTTGCGGCGGATGGCAAAACATTCGAGGAGATTACCGGTAAAGGCGTGAAAGTTGCAAAGACTAAAGTGACAGTCACAGAAGTAACGGCTCCCGTCATTAAGAAAGTGATTCCGAAGGATACGTATGCTGAAGTACAGTTTACCAGGGTTGACAACGGATATCGCGGAGAAATCTATGTCGTGAAGCTTGCGAATAAGAAGGATGCCAATAAGTGGAAGGCAGCTGACTTTGAAACAGCGATCAAAAAAATGACGAATGGTCAATGGCAGGATACGTTTGCAGTTGCGCCGTTGTATTTTGGGGGAACAAGAGGATACGACGAAAAGCTTAAGATTTGCAGGCAGTGGGTTACATTTAAAGAACTGGAAAGCAGTGCGTATGTAATCTATGTCAGAAACGTGAGTGCTGTGAGAACATTGGCGGATGGTTCCAGGGTGACAGAGTCAGCGGCCGGCACAGTGAAGATGTTCGAGACTACAAAATCGCAGGTGAAGGAATTACGGCCCTACTTTGAAGTAACTGAGGAGAAGACCAAGCAGAATCCGGTCAGATATTTTAATGACAAGGATTCCAAAGAGGGTTATATTGTAGAACTTGCGGATAAATCTGCGCAGCTTTTGGTGGATGGAGGGTTCTTCGAGAAGCCTTCGAATGCGGCTGCGGATTCCGATGATTACACCTGGTTCCAGCTTTCGTTGAAAGCGGCGGAGAAGGCGCTGGGCATAAAACTGACGGACAAATATCAGGATCCGAAACTCACATATTATGTTACAGATGGTGAGCATAAACTTGATGATAACGGTAAAGTGCTGAATCTGTCTAAGTACGTTACAATCAACAACAAGGGAAAACTTACCTTTAAGGGTGTGGATAAGAATGGTGAGGTGCGTGTAAGAGTATATGTCAAGGCGGATAATAGTATATCCGGTTACTGCGACCTTACAGTCACTGCGAGACCTGATACTCTCACCACGAAGAAAGTAAAGACGATGAAGGTTGGTGATGCGGTCAGACTCGCGGATTACCTTGAATATAAGCAGGGTAAGGCGAAGGTACCTTATCACTGGTCGTCTAATATTGAGATCACGAATTGGAAGGAAGTAGAAGAGGCAGGATTCGAGATTTATCAGGCTACATATGATGGCGAAACGCATCGGTCCATAGACGGTAAACTTCGTGAGGGCGAGTATATTATTATCGCAGCCAAGGAAAACAGCAGATGTGACCTGAAATTTACAGATTGGCTTTGGAAGTCAGGCACGGATGATAAAGTGCAGACAGAAAAGTCCATCAGTCTCGCGACATCCAGGCTTGATCCGGTTAAGAGTCTGAAAGCGGTTTATACGGACGATAAGCATATTACATTGAACTTTGCTCATGCAGGTCATCCCGAGGCGTTTGACATCGAGGTGAAGGATGCCAGAGGCAGTGTGATCTATAAGAAACTGGCTTACAGAGAGTGGGCGATGAAGAATAAGATTGCTGCTGACGCAAAATCTTGGGAACAGAATAAGCAGCGGGCATTACTGAATAATGTGGATGGTTCGAATGGTCATTTCAGATATTTTGAGAAGACTAAGATGTACGCGTATACCATCTCTACCGAGAAGCTTATGAGGCTTTCTTCCTACACGATATCCGTAACACCGGTATACGAGGGAGAGCGGGCGGCTAAATCGGCGTCTACCAAGGCAAAGACCACGAATATTCCGGCATCATATGAGAATTGTGATATTAGTAATCCGGAGTATGATTGTGGAATTTATATTTCCAATTTAGAGACGTACCTGACTTCAGGCAATACGTATACATTAGTAGCTGAGGATATAAATGAATTTGCACAGCCGAGAGGCACAGATACACTGACATGGAAGAGCAGTAATACCAAGGTGGCCTCCATTAAGGCTAATCCGGGGTCCTTCTCTGCAACGCTGAAAGCAATGCAGCAGGGTAAGACAACGATTACGGTGACTTCCAAGGTTACTAAGAAGACGATCGCAAGATACCATATAGCAGTCAAAGCCGTAGGGAAGGGTACTGGTTATGGCGGCGATTATGAGAATGGTGGTAATGATTTCTATGATGAATTTATCAAGACAGTTGACCCTTATTACGAGGGAAGACTTGAAGTGTTGACAGTATCTAATCCTGTTAACGTTTCGAATGAGGATATGTTGAATAATCCGTCTAATGACAGGACCTGGGTACAGTTTATGGCACCGTCATACGGCGAATATACGTTTGAATGTAAATGGTATTATAACAATGCGTATGATCGGAATTATCAGATCTATTACAGCAACGGAACAGAAGCGTATTTTGCTGGGGATATGAACAGGCAGACGCTTAGGCTTGAAGAGGGACAAAAGATTTACTTTAGAGTCTATGGTGCATTTAAGCTTAGCGTATCTTCGTATGTTGACTTTACAAAGCTTTCCACTTCCTATACGAAGGATAAGCCGCTGAAAGTCACAAGAGATATGTGGGTTTCGTTTACCGCACAGGAAGATAATTTCTATACGTTTGTCGGCGGAATTGAGAAATATGAGAAGCAGCCGCAGGGAAATCAGACTCCTGTTTATTCTGGGCAGTTTGAATTAGGCATGAAGACGGGAGAGACTGTATTTATTAAAGTCAGAGCAAATTCCGAGCTTTATGTGACAAAGAGAGATTTATCCAAAACACTGGCGGTTGGTGATGTCGGAGCATCCATGTCGTTTACGAAAGATAATGCGCAGGAGACACAGTACGTAAGATTCAAGGCGGATGTTACGGGCGATTACAGCTTTACTTACAGCCCTTCCGACGAGATTGACGCGAAATTTCTTGCAGTGAATGATGATACCGAATATTATGATGGGGATGCAGTGGTAGCTCCGAAAGCAAAAGTGATGGCGGATCCGGCCGAACCTGGGACACCGGCTGCTCCTGCAAGCAGGACAGTTAAGCTGTTCATGGAAGGCGGCGAGACAATTGTGATCGCTGTTACGGTTATTAATCCTGCGGCCGTTATCGGGGACAAGAAGATTGACGTGACGGTCAAGGCTGCTACAACGGCAACAAAAGCTCTGGGCGGCGAACAGACGGTTACAAAAGGCACAAGTCAGATGTTCGAATACACGATACCGGATGACAAGGCAGCTACGGTATATACGGTTGCAGCCACAGAAAATGCGATGGTAGAGTGGTATTACAGTAAGACAAAGAAAGAAACAGGCAATAGCTGGGAGAGCGATACACAGCTGGGAGAAATCAGCGATATTGCTTATAACGACAACTCGTTTACGGTACAGAATGGTGAGGTGGTTAAGCCTGCTCTTAACGATAAGAAAGCCTTGAAGGCCGGCGATAAGATTTATATTAAGGTGACGGCAGGTGATACTGCAGATTCAAAAGTTACTTTGACAAGCGTCGCTGATAATAAGACATTTGATGCGGCGGCTCCCGCCAGCATAGAGCTGGGAGCGAACTACGGCGATGCGCAGTGGTATACGTTCACGGTTAAGAAAGCCGGTTACTATGAGTTTCATGTAAAGGCAACGGCTGTTCCGGCGGAAGCGGCGGCGCAGAGCGTAGAGGTTATGCATGTCGATAAGGCTTTTAGTGACACAACCCGTGATCCGTATATTCACTTCGCCAACGGGACATCCGGCGTGCGGAAGCTGAACGCAGGTGATTATGTGTTTAAGATTATGGCTGCATCGGCAGCAGCGGAAGGGGTCAAGACGACAGCTGTACTTTCCGTGAAAGAGATCGTACCGACAGCGATAGCCAAAGGTGATACACAGGTTACGCTTGCCAAAGATGAAGTGAAGTACTATTCATTTAAAGCGGCAACAAATGACAGCTACACGATCAAATGGATACCGGATGCGGAGAGTGGAACTGCAGACGCGCAATATACAAGTGGCAGCTTAGAGAGCGGATTCTTCAGTGAGCTTCCGACAACGGTAACTTCTTCAACAGGCACCTGTTATGTTAAGCTGACACAGACCGGCGAGAAGGCTGTAAGCGGTAAGCTGCAGGTGGTTACGGATGAGAAGAGATTCCTGACAAGCGGTAAGGAAGAGACATTTGAGATCAAGGAGGATTATGGTTCAATAGAATATACCTTCACCACACCGGAAGACAGCAAATTGGGTTATATCGTTATTGTTGAGAATACTTCCGGTGCGGATGAGACCAAAAACCAGACGATGCCGTTGATAACTGTTAGAGATGGCTATGGTGATATTATTAGCGATCTGGGGAAAGGGAAAAAGTCTGCCGAAAGAACTAACTGGAATACAGCGCTCACAACCAGGAAAATAACAATAACCGCATCCGGGATCACTGCGCCGACGGCGACGGAAGCGGGCATCAGTGCAACCGGTAAGATCATGATCAGACCCGTGACCGCACAGGCATTGTCCACAGCGGCAGACAAGATCGTGAAAGCGGACTCCAAGTGGTATACCTATACCATACCGGCGGACGGCAGATATGTGCTTGACTATACGGTTGGCGCAGGTCAGGATAAGAACAGCGTTGATGTTAGATGGTACAGGAAAATGCCTGATGGCGGTAAGGGCAGTCAGATTAATACGGAAGCGTACCTGGAGAAAGGGCAGGAGCTTTACGTCAATGTGAAGGCAGGAGATATGATTGCTGACGCAGGGGTTGACGTTACGCTTAAGGCACCGGCATTACTGCAGGCAACCGAATTGACGCTTTCCAATGGCAAGGCGGAAGCGGACGTGACGATTCCGGAAGGCGCAAATGTTGTATATTATACATTTAAGGCGCCTGAGTATGCAAAGTATACTGTAAGTGGTGATGCGAATATAAGTATGCGTAAATATCTTCCGAATAAAAACGGAAATGATTACTATGAAAATGGCGGCACCTTGGAAAAGGATGAGATTATCCTGATCAAGGTGAACGCTGCAGGCAAGCTTATCATTACGCAGGATAAAATTAATGAACTGGAGCTTAATAAGGCGAAGGAGATCACGCTTAAGGCGAACGAATCAGCTGTCTTCATGCTGCCGCTCTTTGCGGACGGTTACTATGATTTCAGAGTGAGTGATGCGAAGGGTCTTTGGATCGATGCGGATAACAGTGTGTATGAGGATACCGTGAACAGATGCTATTTTGCGGCTCATATAGATCGTGAAGAGAGTGGAGACCGTTATGAATTTACGGTAGGAAATTTTGGTGAAGCGGAGGTTAAGCTTACCGTGACAGCCGGGAAACTGGAAGCCGTAGACCTGAAGCTGGGTACGACTGACGTACCGGTTGTAAAGGACAGGATCAGCATTACACGTTTTAGTGCGCCTGAGGATTATTGGTATACCGTTTCATGCAGTGCCGGCAGTAAATTTGTGGAAGCCGTTGATTCTGTTATCAGCGAAACATTCCTGTATGAAGATGATGTGATGCAGGGATGTCTGGAATATTCCGGCGCTGATGCAGCGGGAACGGCACAGGTAACGGTTTCGAAGTTGGCGCCTGCGTCTGTAAGCGGGGATACGATCGCATTGTCCCTGGAAGCCGGTGAAAGCAAATGGTATGCATATAAGACCACGGCGGCGGGTGAATATACCTTTACTGCCCCGCAGAATGTGGGTCTGAGGATTTATAGAAGTCTGAGCAGTATGAACGAGAACTTTGGACCTGTCAAAGCGGGAGCCAATGCTGAGATCTATATCAGAGTCACCAATAATTCGGAGACGAAGGTTGAAGGCGAGGGAGCTGAGGTTACAGTAACCTGTAAGGCGGCGACAGAGTTGAAGGTGAATGAATCTGTAAGCATTACCGAAAGCGGGTATTCCTACTTGACATTTAAGGCTGCCGAGGATGGATTCTATAATTTTAGCTGTACAAATGGTTATGTCAGATACTATGGTGAGAATGCATGGCAGGGAAATGTGTTTTACTCTGCACCGTATCTGATCAGGAAAGATGCTGTAGTGTATCTCGAGGTGTACAGTTCAGGGAATAATGAGATCACGGTTACAAAGACGGGTAATGCAACGGTTCTTGCGCATGTGGATGTCAGGAGTGGACGGTATCAGTGGATCACATTCCAGGCTCCGGAGAACGGGACATATACCTTCCGCTCTACGAATAACACTGGTGATCCGAAAGCATGGTTTTTCAGGAATCAGGATGTTGGGGATAAGGCCAACACCGGAACTTTGGATAATGTTTCCATTACCGATGGTTATGGGTATGATGATGAAGCAGGCGGTAACAATAATTTTATGAAAGATATAGAACTGCAGGCAGGTGAAACAATATATATTGCGGTTGGTCACTGGACTCTTTCTAATGCGATTTCCTGCGACGTATATGTAACCCATTAGCATCGTCAAGATGTAGGCTTTTACAGCAGCATCCATAAGGAAACATCGGTTTAAAAGAGCAGTAAAGCAGTATAATAAGTAGTACAATCAGAGCGGCGGAAGAAGTTTTCCGTCGCTTTGTGATTTACAATGGCTGTAGTGTTTGGAATTTTAGGATTGCCAAAAAAGATTTCACGTAGTAAAATGAGGGCGTTTTAGTAGAATATGTAAATCGGGAAAGGAAAGTGTGTTGAGGATGAGAAAAACAATTGTTATTATTTTGGCGGGCATAATGTTTGTTTTGGCAGGATGTGGTGCCAATCCGCCGGCAGAGGCGGCAGTGGAAGAGCGGACATATCCGGGTTCTGACGAAGTGGCAGACAGGTTAGAAGAGGCCGGTTATTATGTGGAGCAGTATGATGAGTTTGAAGAACTGGGCATTGCAGCGTCAAGAGTAAAGGCGGCCGCGGGTGATGATTATCTGGACATGTGTTTTGACGTTGCATCTGTTGAGGACATTAATACGGTCATGGCATTCTATTCAGAAAACTATCCGCGAAGTAATATAATGAGTGATACAGATGTGGTATACTGCTATAGCACAGATAGTGTTTTGGTTACAGTTGGACTACAGGAAACAGAATGATCAGTTACTATATATTGTTTTTGATACGGGAAAAAGAGTTGACGCAGGCAAACATGATTTTGATGCGTCAACTCTTTTTTCTTGACTTAGAGGCAAGGGGGGGGGTAAAATGGGGTCATATTTTAATAAAATTATGAAGGAGGATTAGAAAGAATGCAAGAGTTCAGGAAACGATTGTGGATCAGGCGGATTCTGGCCATGGCGCTGGCAGTTGTCATGACAGTTACATCTGTGCCTGCTACAGCACTTGCCGCTCCAGGAGAGGAACAGTCCGCGATGGAACAGAATGCGGATGAAGACTCGACAAAGGTATCGGACAGTGAGGATGATTCCACGAAAGAGCAGACGGGTGAACCGTCAGGAGACGAAATGCAGGTCACGGAGGATGCGGATGGCATGAACGCATCGGAAGAGACAAATACGGGTTCGGAAGATGCGGACAGCATGGACACATCCGAAGAGACGAATGCGGATTTGGAAGGGGATAAGCAATCGGCAGATTTGGAGAATGCCGATCAGGAGGCGGCTGCTCCGGAAAATGAAGCGGAAAATGAAGTAATGGGAGATACTGATGCAGCTGCAGAAGGCGATCAGCAGCCGGAGGCTGTATATGTATTTGTGGCTGGTGGAAATTTGGCTTCCTATCAGCAGGCCGAATATCGACGGGGTGAGCCGTTGTTTGCAACAGAATCAACAGATGCGGACGGCAGGAAGACCATGGAGGTTGATTCGGATATTTTGTGGGCCATTTCTGTTAAGAGTGAAGATGGCAGTGAAGTGCCCCTGCCGGTGTTCAGCGCTGTCAGTGAGCTGACTTATGACTGGCAGGATGCGGAAGGAAAGTCTCTCGGTGAGGGAGTTGCTCCGAGAAATGCAGGTAAGTATAAGCTTGCGATCACGCTTCCGGCCAAAGCAGGCGCTTATAAAGAGGCGAAAGGGATCTTTGACTTTGAGATTACCAAAGCGTCTGTGAGAGTGATACCTTATGGGGACAGTCTGGATGTTATGGCCGGAATAAAGGCAAAAGATGTGCCCCTGCCGGAATTTACGGTAGATTCTTCCGACGGAATGGGTTTTGTGTCCGATCAGACAGCGGATAATAAAGACATAAGCGTTGCGGTTGATGTGAGAGAAGCATATACGGATGTTTCAATAACATCCAGTGATCCGGAAAGACAGCTGCTTATGAGTGAAGACTACGTTGTAGCGCTGAATGTGGAATTTATCGGAACAAATGCTGAGAATTATAAGAAAAATTATGAACTCAAAGGAGAAGATATTCATCTTAACATTGCCGATTTAAAGGAAACCAGGGTAAAGTTAACGTTAGGATCAGAATATGATGCGCCTAAATACGATAAGCAGGAATTTGTATTGGCGAATAATGCAGCCCGTAAGATTACTAAGATTACGGTTCCTTATCATGAAATAAAAAATACAGCACAGAATTTTGCAAAGAAAGAATATCTGGATACGCAGGTCGTAGAGGTTGTTCGGGATCAGGAAGGAAAAGAGACTGAGAATGTACTTGCGGATGCTCAAACAGATTCTGCTTGGCATGCGGTAAATTTTGAGGCCTGGAAAGAGGGCAGCCAGAATTATTGTAAGTTGACTGTTGGAGGAGAACTGGAGGGTACACCGACAGAAACGGGTGTCTATGCCTACAGGACTGCTTATGCCGGAGACGACAAAATATATGCAGGTTCTGTTGGAGACATTATTGTGGAGATCGGCGCTGTAGAATGGATTGTAAAACCGTCCCTTAAGAAGACGGAGTTTAACAGTGCACAGACAGTTGGTGAAGTGCTTGCCGAAGTAGAACCGGAAATACTCGGAGCGGATGGTGAGAAACTTGACGACAGTAATAAAATTCCCGATAAATTAAAGGATCATATCTGGGGAACCAGTTATATCGGGGCAAATATGACACAGTCGTATGAACCGGTCTTTGAAATTGTAAAAAGAACACAGATCAAGGATGCGGCAGGAAATGTAACAGAAAACCGTGAAGATATCCTTACGGAAGATGTAAAACTCGGATTTGACCAGAATGCGGAATACTGGGTTAGATTTACCGGAAAAAAAGCAGTATATATGGCAGGCGGTATAAAGCAGAATGAAAAGGATATCAACGCCGATGTAAATTCCAGCGATATTTCTTATCAGGTGAAGACGGACAGGGAAACACTGGAAAATGAAAAATACATGGTGAAACTCAGCGTGAGCGGGGCGAACGCTGTTATTGATACAACGAAAGTTGTCGGCAGTCTGGAAAAGCATCCGATCCTGGAAAATGCATGGACCAGGGTTTATGACGGTGAGAGGCTGTTTAACAGCAGAGGAGATTATAAGAAGGCGGGATTAAAGGATGCCGTCACATCTGCGGATTTAACGGCAAACGCGGTAAATGACTTTACATATACGTGGTATGAAAGCAGATACAAAACAGTAGAGGAAGCCATGGAGACAGATGCTGATGGCAATCCGCTTATGGAAAACGGTAAGCCGGTTATGAAGAGTGACTTCGCGAACTCTTTTAATAGCCGTAGTTTTATAAGTCCTGTAAATGCAGGCCTTTATAAGTTAACTGTTACGTATTATAATTCAGGCAGCAAATATGCCGCACCTGCTGCGGAGGTGTATTTTGTGATCGGTCAGCAGGATCTGGCTGTTTCGCTTAACAATGCACAGGACAAGCTTGAAGGGTTTACGGGTGTTTCCGTAGAAGAATTCCTTGCAGATCAGGATGAGGCGATCAGGACCAACGTCACTGCAGTTCCGGCCGGAAAACCTGAGACCGGTGAATGGGTGATGCTCGGCAGTTATGAAGAGCTTGAAGATTCTCCCTCATTTTATAACTGTATGCTTATATTGAAGGTAGAGAGCCAGCAGGTAGATGCTGATGGCAATCCGTTGAAAGACGCAAACGGCAATGAGGTGGCATGGGAGAAAGAGTATGGCTCGTTCCAGGAGGGTTACAGGTACAGAGTTGTACCGGACAAGCTGCATTCATGCAACCGGAACTATAAAGTAGTCAATGGTGAGAATATTCGGAAAGATATCGCTGTAACGCCTATGGGAGAAGCACAGCTTGAGATCAGAGGCGCTGACGGCAAGGCCTGGACAACGCAGAGGAAATCACAGGAATATAACGGCAGTCCTGCGTTCGATACAGAATTTCTGAATGCGTTAAACGGATTTAAGTTGTACGCTGTATCTACGAAACCGGATGGAACAAAGGATGAAGTAGAAGTTCCTGCGGCTGAGAATGTCGAGTTGATCTATCAGGTGTATTGTGACGAGGACGAAGACAGATTTGCTGTTTATAAGGGGAGAACGCTTCCTCAGGATGCTGAGGAATGGGTATGGACCAAAAACGGCGGTACATACACGGTAGAAGTATTATTTAAAGGGAACGGAAAGTATGCTCCTATGAGTACCTGTACTTTGGCGGAAGTGACGGTAACGCCCAAGAAGCTTACGGTCATGACCCCGCAGCTGACAGCAGAAGCAGGGAGCGAAGTACAGTATATTTATGATGCCGTATATGATGAGTTTGCAAAATGCAGCAATCTGGCAGGTAACTTTGTAGTTGCTGCAGATATCGTTAAAGGAGACGAGGACTATTTTAAGAAATCGTCAAGCGGATGGTTCCCGGCATGGACGGATACAGACGATGGTTTTTATTCGCCTCATTTTGCGGTATATGAGGCAGGTGAGGAGCTCTGGGATGGTCTCTTCACCGGTGCAGGAGCTGAGCGGTATACACTGAGATTAGCCTATGGAAATTTACAGGGCATCTGTGCAAGAAATTACAGCTGCGTGGCGGATGAGGGCGGTTTTATCACGGTCGTCAGAGGCCGTTCCGGTGTGGCATCGGTAAGCGTCTCCGGTATCAGTCGGGTTACAGGGGTAGATACGGTCACTACTCTGGAGGATGGATCTTATCAGCATCTTTTCGTTACACAGAGTGGAATCCCATTTGTAACTTATGATAACAAAGACGGCAACTGGGTAGCGATACGGATTATGGCGCCCGCAGAATATGGATCGGATTTGAGTATCTGGAATAAAGCGGTATATAAAAAATCGCTTGAAAAGGCAGGCGGCAGAATCGTATCCGGGCCAACGCGGATAAGGATAGAAGATGAATACGGAGATACAGTTTACAGAACTGCCGTTACCGCCGTATTTAATGCAAAAGATCCTGCGGAGGAGAAAGCAAAGGATGCTGATTTCAGCATTCGCTGGGAGGATGGATATATTGAACAGTTTAAACTGCAGTTCAGTAAATCCACCTGTCTGGGAGACCTGCGGGATGCTGTTGCACCGAAATCTCTCGCCTTTAATTCGCCGCTTAAAACAATGGCGGTTGGTGAAGAACAGGAATTAGACGTTAAGATTACCAAGGTGCAGCAGGCGGATACAATTTGTCTTGGTTATGAGGTAGAGAAAGGCAAGGAAGATATCCTGCATATTGATGAGTATGGTAAAGTAACGGCATTGAAAGAAGGTACCGCCAAAGTAACTGTTTATCCTATGCATATAGTGGATGGTATCAAGAAGAAGATTGAAGGTAAGTCTGTAAAGACAGCGACGACGGCTGTTACGGTAAAGAAGGTTACGGCTCCGAAAATATCCAAAATAACAGCGCTGGATAATGATGTGGTGATACAGTATCCGATTGTTAAGGATGGATACCGTAGAGAAATCTATGTTATGGAAGGTAAGAACCGCAAAGCAGATGATTTCGAGACGGCGATCAGCGGAATGAAAAATGGACAATGGGAAGGCAGGTTTGCTGTTGCACCCAGGTTTATGTCTGTATCTGAAGAAAATAGTAGTAGAGTCTGGGACAGCAAGAAGAAAGTTCATTTGGATATTGTACAGTTAAAGATTGAGGGCCTGGAATATGGTAAAGACTATACAGTATATCTAAGAAATGTCAGTGCAGTACGTACGCTTTCCGACGGCTGCCAGGTGCAGGAATCTTATGCGGGCACTGCTAAAGGGTTTGCAACAACGAAACCCCAGGTTGAGAGATTGGAAGCTTCTTTACAGGAAGGCACCTATCTGGAATTCCTGGAAGAGGAGAATGTGTATGTTGTAGAGTTGAAGAGCGGCAGTACACAGATCGATCTGAGCGGTTATTTCCGGGATAAGGCTCCGGCGGCTGACGACGCGCATTATGAGGACTATGTAAAACTGTCACTGCAGCCTTTGGATCCAAAAGTCAAGAGTGATTATGTTGTGCCGAAGATTTCTTATTATTTCTGCGATCAAGATTCTGCTTCCAGCTATTGGACAAAAGATGAGCGTGTGACGATTGCAAAGAATGGTAAGATTACGTTGAAGCAGCCTACAAGAAATTCTTATAATTATTATAATGATCTGTGTGTGATTGCGGAGGATGAGAATACGGGATGTGAATCCATGCTGCGGATCAGGATCGTGGCGGAAGCAGATACGATCAAAGCCCGGAATACTACCATTCAGACAGGCCAGACAATCAACCTGGAACGGCTGGTAGATTATAAGGAAGGGAAACGCACATTAGACCAGAATTATTATGATGTATATGGCAGGATTGACAGAGAGAAAGTTGCCCAACAGCTTAAGGATAATGCAGTCTTTAAACTGTCAAGATATGGAACCCTGACTGCTTATGGTAAAGGCTCCGTCAAATTGACTCTTACAGACACAGTGTTGGAACAGACAGTTACCGTAAATGTGAAATCTACGGATCTGGCTCCTGTCAAAGGCCTTACCATGACCGATGTGATCGATAATCGGGGCACAGTAAGGTTTGAGAGAAATCAGTATGCTGACGCATACCGGATTGATGTTACAGATGCAAGACAGAAAATACAGAGTATTTATTTGAGGGCATCAGCCGTAGTGTGGAATGATAAAACCGAAAGATGGTGGGCGGAAGATAATGGTAAATCCGGCAAGCAGTATAAAGCATATTATAATTACAAACTTACGGGATTGACCCAGCAGTCCAAATATAATGTTACGGTAACGGCGTTGTTTGAAGATATTTCTTCTAAACCGGCATCCAAGGCGTTCGGAACAACGAAACTTCCGGCAAGGGATGATGGTCTGGAGAAAGATGAAATTGGAGGTATTGCCATCCGCGTAAGGGATAAAGGAGGCATTTCCAGCTATCCTTTTGTTTCCGGCAATAGTTATTCTCTGGTAGCGACGCCGGCTAATCCAGGTGCAGCACAGGCAATGACAGATAAGCTTACATGGTCAAGCTCAGATACTAAAGTGGCAAAAGTTACGGCAAATGCAGGTACTTTTACGGCAAATTTAAATGCGGTAAAGAATGGAAAAGCCAGAATTGAAGTGAAATCCGGCATAACCAAAAAAGTGATCGCAAGGTATGAGATTACAGTCTATGCGGTAGGTGATGCGTACGCTTCTATGGTATATTACGGACAGAATGAGGACCTGCGTGACGAAGACGATGACCGTAAGGAAACAGTAAAAGAGATTACATTAGGTGTACCTGTTGCGGTGGAACTTGGAAGCGGACAGACACAGACATTCCGATTTACAGCGCCTGAGGAAGGACAGTATGTATGCTATAAAATCAGGAATGGTGTAAAGACCATTGGAGAAAGGTGGACGGCTTCTGAAGCAGGTGATGTTTGGGAATTTTCTTATCAAGGTTCCGAGAGTATGACAATCTGTGTTGAACGCATCGGAAGTCTGCAGGGCGGTATTGCAAATCGAACGGTACTGGAATTGAATCGGCAGATTTCCGTTCAGCCCGGACACTGGTATGTTTTCACGGCTCCCGAGAATGGATATTATGATTTTAGTAGAAATTCTTCCACTCCGACTTCTGTTTTTGACGTATATGAGCAGGGTGGAGAGACGTTGAAAGAAAGTGCCGACTATGGCTTATACCAGCTGCAGAAGGATGAAGTGATTTATCTGGAAGCACGGTCTGAGTCTTCCATAGCAGCCGAGAAGGTAGAATTTATATCGCTTACGGATGCAGGGCAGCCACTGGAAGGATGGCAGAAGAGCTGGTTCCAGTTTACAGCGCCAAAGACAGATGCATATGAGATCGGTGCATTTAATAACTCGGGAAATAATGTGTCGAGTAGTATATATGTTTATGATCAGACAGGCAGGCAATTATCCACGTCCTCTTCTTCCTATTTAAGACAGGTAGCGCTGAATGCGGGGGAGACGGTATGGATCCGGGCATATACATGGAATTATGATCTTATCTTAAAAGCTACAGCCAGGAATTCATATTTCACCTTTTCAGAGAATAATGAAGTAAGCATTGATCACGCATTCAATGGTTCGAATGATTATGTCTATCTTACTTTTACTGCAAAGGAGGCAGGATATTATAAATTTGCTTCAAGCGGTATTGCGGATATTGGTGGCGGTATACGAGCATATGTCCTGGAGAGTATGACAGATCCTGTTGGTGATCAAATCCTTAATGAGTATTCCGGTGATGGAGTCAGCAAGGCGATTGAACTGGAAGCAGGACAGACTGTGTACCTGAAGGTAAGGCCATGTGATAGGTATGCTTATGAATGGCAGGGTATTATCATCAGGGCACAGAAAGAAACCATCACAGAACTCGCTGACGGAAGTGAAGTGAGCGGTTCGGTGGAGCCAGGTACAAACTATGGGGATCATTATTCTCAATGGTATATTATTACTGCGGAGGAGGAGGCCAGATATGCTGTCACGGTCACGAATAAGAGCAGCCAACAAGTAACTCTTTACCGCAACAATAATATAAATTCAAGTGGATCTCGAATGGGGGATGTAAATGCAAATGCAGTGTCTACATTGGAAAGAATAATTTCTGCTGATGAGAAGCTCTATTTGAGAATAGGCGTATATGGAAATTTTTCGGATCCGGTAGAATTTACAATCAAAGCGGAGAAGGTGGCGCCGGCGGAACTGACGGTTGATGCGGGTGTGGCGATAAACAGCAAATCGCAGTGGGTAAGCTTTACCGCTGAGGAAGCCGGACAGTATAATTTTAATGTCTATGATACTCCATCAGAAAGCGGCGAGACCGGAGTAAGCGGTTTCTATTTAAGCGAGTATAAAGATATTATGCAGACATCGTATTTGAAAAGGGCTTCCAGTGGTTCTTCTCCGTCATCCGGTATGACGAAAGTTATGGATCAGAATGAAACGATTCTTATACAAGTGCAATATTCTTTTGGTTATGGAGATTTACCGGAATCAAGGAAGATTAAAGTCGAGAAGCGTATGCCTGTAAGTGCAGTGAGTGCCGGCTCTCAGACGACGGTAAGCACAACGAAGGTTGGTTCTGAGCATACAGCAATTGTAAAGTTCGTTGCGGAAGAGGACGGTTCCTATACGTTTGCATGTAGCGAAGGTACTTCTGGTGTTAATGTATCTTATGCACGGGTATATGTTGATAAGCCGTATCTGGATGGAACATATACGCCGCTTACAAAGAATAGCAGTACGGGGAAATATTCGGCAGCTGTAGAATTGACAGCAGGCCAGACAGCTTATTTAAAGGTTGTGACGGGTTCCGAGGCAACATCTTTGCAGGTAGAGATCACAGAAGATACGATTTAACAGGAACAGACAGAGCGGCGGAAGATATTTTTCCGCCGCTCTGTGACTTGAATTATGAAGTTCTTTCGGGTCATCTTGGAGAAAGTCTTAGGCCGTAGAAGCATTCGGAGCTGCTGAATTTAATGCAAAGCCTTTACACTTTTTCCGGAATCTGGTATGATTATTCTATTGTGGGTGTTAACCTTACGGATATTAACAGGAGGCTTTGTTATGGGATTTATGTTATTGGCAGGGGGATTTGTAGTTGTTCTGATACCCGTTATAATCGCAGTGGTGTCGTCTGTCGTATCGGCAGTGGCGGCGTCGCAGGATATCGGGGAGGACGAATAGACATTGCAGCGTGCGGGACAACGGATAAGATATGCCGGAGGACAGGGCAGGGAAAAGGAGACTTTTCACTGTCCTTATTTTTTAACAACTTCTTAACACCGGTTTTTATTTCTTTTTCATTGATTTTTCTGTAGGATAATGAATAGAGATTATTTAAGGTGACAAGGAAGATATCAGCAATCTGAGCAGGAAGGGAGGATATTGATAACAGATGAATGAGAAACTGAAAGAAAAGACGAAGGAATCCCTTTCGAGTGTGCTGCCGATCACGATGATTGTGCTGGTTCTCAGCATTACACTGGTACCGTTGGAGATCAGTACGCTGGTGCTGTTCCTGACGGGGGCGTTTCTTCTGATCATGGGCATGGGGCTTTTCCAGCTGGGAGCAGAGATGGCGATGACGCCGCTTGGACAGGGTGTCGGCGGCAGGCTGGTCAAGAGCAACAGCATCGTACTGATGGCGGTGGTCTGCTTTATCATGGGAGCCATCATCACGATCTCGGAGCCGGATCTGCAGGTGTTGGCGAATCAGGTGTCGGCGATTCCGAATATGGTGCTGATCCTGACCGTGGCGGTGGGCGTGGGAATCTTTATGGTGATCGCGCTGCTGCGTATTGTGTTTAAGGTAAGATTATCCATGCTGCTGGCGATTTTGTACATATTGGTGTTTGTGTTGTCATTCCTGACACCGTCGGATTTTATCGCGGTAGCTTTCGATGCGGGCGGTGTAACCACAGGCCCGATGACGGTGCCTTTCATCATGTCGCTGGGCGTGGGCCTTTCCGCGGCGCGGAGTGATAAAGAAGGAAGCAATGACAGTTTCGGTCTGATCGCGCTGTGCAGTGTGGGACCGATTCTGATGGTGCTGCTTTTGGGTATTTTCTACCATCCAACAGAGGCGATCTACACGGCGGTGGAGATACCGGTGCTGGTGACCACCCAGGACGTGGTGCGGGAATTTGCAGCGGAGATCCCGGATTATGTGCGGGAAGTGCTGAGCAGTATTCTGCCGGTGATCGGTGTGTTCCTGCTGTTTCAGCTGCGGGGAAAGATCTACCGCAAGCGTCAGGTACAGAGAATGGCGGTCGGGTTTATTTACACGGTGCTGGGACTGATTCTTTTCCTGACCGGGGTGAATGTGGGGTTTGCTCCCGTGGGAAGCCTGTTGGGCAGCGGTATTGCGGACAGCAGTTATAAGTGGGCGCTGATTCCGGTGGGAATCATCATCGGTTACTATATTGTCAAGGCCGAGCCTGCGGTGCAGGTTTTGAATGAGCAGGTAGAGGAGATCACGGGCGGTAACGTATCTTTTAAGATGATGAACGCCGCGCTCTCGGCAGGCGTGGCCTGTGCGGTGGCGCTCTCCATGGTGCGCGTATTGACGGGAGTCAGTATCTACTGGATCATCATTCCCGGTTATACGCTGGCCTTTATTTTAAGCAGACTGGTACCGCCTGTTTTCGTCGGTATCGCCTTCGATTCCGGCGGCGTTGCCAGTGGTCCCATGACTTCCACATTCCTGCTGCCGCTGGCCATGGGAGCCTGTACGGCCGTGGGTGGTAATGTGGTGGCGGATGCCTTCGGTATCGTGGCGCTGGTGGCGCTGGCTCCACTGATCGCGATCCAGTGTATGGGAGTCGTATCGGCCCGTAAGGCTAAGGTAGTGAAGCAGCCGATTCAGGCGATCGAGGATCTTATTGTGGATCTTGAATAACATATAGTAAACGAAATTTTTAATGTCGTTAGCTGTAAAAAGACTTGCCAGAGCATCTACGATGCAGATGAGCGGAGACTGGTATCATGAAGAGGAGGCACGGATAGTAACATGACAGATAATATAAAGCCACAGGTTGTTCCGAGACTGCTCCTTACGATCACGAAGGAAGAGGATCAGCGGAAACTGGAGGAACTTTTTGATTCCATGAATGTGCCGGTCTGTTTTCAGTTCAGGGGAAAAGGAACGGCACCCTCGGAGATGATGGATATTTTCGGAATGCGGGGGACTACCAGGCTTCTTTCGGGTGCGGTACTGCCCAAAAGCCAGGTGAAGACCGTATTTGAGATGTTGTATAAGCAGCTTCATTTCCGTCATAAAGGCGGCGGCATCGCGATCACGATTCCGCTGAATGCCCTGCAGAACCATATTTTGCAGGTTCTGGATGAAGAGGAGCGGGCGTGGACGGAGATAGAGGCGGCGAAGAAGGAAATGCCGAAGGGAGAGGAAGAGCAGATGGGCGAGAAGACGGAATATACGGTGATCTGGGTTTCGGTAGACGGCGGTTACAGCGATGACGTGGTGGATGCCGCCCGTAATGCGGGAGCAAAGGGCGGTACGGTGATGAAAGGACGTCGGCGCAATTCCAAAAGTGTCAGCAGGCATTTCGGCATTAAGGTACAGGAAGAGCAGGACTTCGTCATGATCGTGGTGCCAAAGGAGCGCAAGACGGAGGTCATGACGGCGATCGCTTCCGTATGCGGCCTCGGAACGGAGGCGCACGGGGTAGTGCTGGCGCTGCCGGTGGAGGACGTTATGGGGTTGACACATTAATCCGGGATTTTCTCTCAAATTAAAAAATAAATCAGGGCGTCTCCTAAGCAACATTGAAGAACGCCCTGATTGTCTGTGTTATCGTATGTAGTGGGTATAAACGCGCTTTTCTGTTTCCGGCAGTCCGAACTGTTCCTTCCCAAGCGCGATGCTTTTCATCAGGAAGGTCATATTTCTTGCCAGCACCCGCATTGTCTGCAGCCCTTCGTCATCCTGCATTGCCTCACCGGCGCCCCGTCCGTGTACGCTGTTCCAGTACTGGCTGGAAGCCACCGGCATACCGGTGATGGTGAAGTATTTGTTCAACTCGTCGAAGGTGGCGGAACAGCCGCCGCGCCTTGCTACTGCCACACTTGCGCCGACTTTCATCGTCTTGTCGAAAGCGGTGCTGTAGAAGAGACGGTCCAGACAGGCGATCAGGGTAGCGTTGGCGGATGCATAGTAGACCGGGCTGGCGATTACCAGGCCGTCGGCTGCCTCGAATTTGGGTGCGAGCCGGTTCACTTCGTCGTCAAAGACGCAGCGGCCTCTCTCCGCGCAGGAGCCGCAGGCGATACAGCCGCGGATATCCTTGTTGCCGATCTGTACGATTTCCGATTCGATGCCGTTTTGTACGAAAATCTGTTCCATTTCTTTCAGGGCAATGGAAGTGTTGCCGTTAACACGGGGACTTCCGTTGATCATTAAAACTTTCATGGTATTCCTCCTCGTTGTGTAGTTATCATGTGTACGGATGGAAACATTTATCTTTTCTTTCAGATTAACACATAATACAGAGCGATTCTATTCTTTTTTCATAAAAAGCCAGACCGCCAGCAGCGCCGTGAGCAGATCCGAGACCGCCTGTGCCGCCAATACACCGTAGTAACCTGCAAGGCTGGAGGCGAGAAAAAGCGCGACGGCAAAAAGAACACCCTGCCGGCTGACGGACAGAAGGAAGGCGTTCCATGCTTTTCCGGCCGACTGAAAAACGCAGGTGGTAATGAGGACTACGGCTACAAACGGCATACCGGCCAGCTGCATGCGCAGCATGGGGATGCCGGCGTCAACGATGACGGGATCTTTCATAAAAAGTTCGATCATGGGTCTGGCGGCAAAAGAAAGGACAAGGGCCAGCAACAGGGCCCCGCCGCACTCGAAGCGGTAGGCAAACGACAAAATCTCCTTCAGACGTTTGCGGTTTCCTGCACCGTAGTTATAACCGATCAGCGGCTGTCCGCCGAAAGCAAAGCCGACCAGGATCAGGACGGCGATCATATTGACCTTCATCACGATACCCATAGCTGCCACCCGCTCATTTCCGTAGGGAAGCAGGAAGCGGTTGGTCAGGGCGATGCCAAGACTCTGCATGAAATTGGTGATCGAGGCCGGAAAGCCGATAGCCAGGATCTGGCCAATCTCCGCGCCGGAGATATGAAAGCCGGCCGGATTGATGGACAGCTTCCGGCTCTTCGTCATAAGGAACCAGACAAAGAAAAGATCGGCACAGATATTTCCAAGCACCGTGGCGATTGCAGCGCCTGCCGCTCCCAGACCGAGCACCGATATGAAGATCGGGTCCAGTATAATATTGATGATGGAGCCCAGTATGGTTCCCGTCATGGAGGCGGTGGCGAAGCCTTCCGTCCGCAGCAGGTTGGAGGGCGTAAAGGACAGGATGATAAAAGGGGCACCCAACACGATAAAGGTATAATATTGAGAAACATAGGCATACGTATTCTGGTCCGCTCCCAGCAGGTGAAGAACAGGATGCCGGAATAAAAGCATCAATGCCGCGATAACGATACCGCACGCAAACGCCGCATAAAAACAGAATATGCTGAGCCGTTTCCCGTCCTCATCCTGTTTCCGTCCAAACAGTCTGGAGATGACCGAGCTGCCGCCCAGCCCGAAGATATCACCCAGGGCGATCATCAGCGTAAAGACCGGCGCTCCGAGAGATACGCCGGCGATCAGGTCGGTGTTCCCCGTTCTGGCGATGAACCAGGTGTCCACCATATTGTAGACAAGGGAAATGACCATGCTGAACACTACCGGCAGCGCCAGTTTGAAGTATGCTTTGTGTACGGGGACTTTTTCAAAGAGTTCGTTTGCCATGGAATGTGGGTCTCCTTTTTCATAAAATTGTATCGGTGTAACAGCTCGGCTTTCGGCTGCCCTGCCACGTACCGTTTTCTATTTTAACGGCATTGCTTGTGTTTTGTTGTGACATATGGCACAATAAACAAAAATATCGGAAATATTTTACAGATATTGTGGGTGTGTGGTTTGGAATATTTGAGAGTTACGCGGAAAGGCAGGGGGATGGGTCCATGAAAGAGATCGCTGACACAGAGATGCTCAATGACTATATGACAAAGAATCAGATCGAGAATCTTTTTGAAACGAAGCAGCTTCCTTTTCGCCTGTGTGAGTACGACAGGGGAGAGATCTTAAATAATATCCGGGATTCCGGCAGCTGCCTGCAGTTTGTTGTTGCAGGCGAGGTTCAGATCTACGCGGTCCGCAGTGACGGAAACCGGTATCCGCTCTGCTATCTGGACGGTTTTACGGTGCTGGGTGACATGGAATTCTGTGGGGAGGGGAATCTTCCGTTTCTTGTGGAAGCCGTGCGGAAAGTACACTGCATAGAGCTGCCGTTGTATGGCTGTAGAGCCGCGTTATGGAACGATAACACATTCCTGCGTTATCTGCTCCGCTCCGTATCCCATAAACTGGCCCTGGTCTCCCGACAGGACGCGGAATATTCCACATTGGAAGAGAAGTTGCTCCATTATCTGCGGCAGGAATGTCCGGGCGGGCAGATGCACGGTGTGGAACATGCCGCGACCCATCTGCATTGCAGCAGGCGGCAGCTGCAGAGGCTGTTAAGATCGCTGTCAGATCGACAGGTGATAGAGAAGATCGGGAAAGGGATTTACCGGCTGAAAATTTAGAAAATAACCGCAGAATAATGGGCGTGTTTTTCGTTATTTTTCATATTGCAGGATCAAAACGGCAAGCCTATAATAAGAAAGGCGATCAAGGTAATTACGGAGGAAAAAGCGCTATGACCTTTGATTTAAAAAAGGATGGAAAAAGGATTATTGTCATCTGTCTGGCTTCGGTTCTTATGGCGGTCAATATCAAAACGTTTGTCAAGGCGGGAGGTCTGTATCCGGGCGGGGCCACGGGGCTGACGGTTCTGATCCAGAGTATCTTCGAGAGATTTCTGAATATGGAGATTCCCTATTCTCTGGTAAACCTGTTGCTGAATCTGGTGCCGATCTACATTGGATTTCGCTTTATCGGTAAGAAGTTTACGCTGTATTCCTGCCTGATGATCGTACTGACGAGTGTGCTGACGGATATCATACCACAGAGCGCTATTACGTATGATATTCTGCTGATCAGTATTTTTGGCGGCATTATTAACGGTTTTGTTATCAGTATCTGCCTGCTTATGAATGCCACTACAGGCGGTACGGATTTTGTTTCGATCTATCTCTCCGAGAAAAAGGGTGTGGATTCCTGGAATTTTATTCTCGCTTTTAATATAGTGATCATCGGTGTGGCCGGTGTGCTGTTCGGTATGGAGAAGGCGCTTTATTCCATCATCTATCAATATGCTTCAACGCAGATCCTGCATATGCTTTATAAACGGTATCAGAAGCAGACGCTCTTTATCGTGACCAATAAGCCAAACGAGGTCTGCCAGGCCATCAATCTGGCGAGTATGCACGGGGCCACGGTCTTAAGCGGAGAAGGCTCTTATGAGCATCAGAAGCGGCAGGTGGTATATTCCGTCGTCTCCAAGGAGGAGAGCAAACGGGTGATCCGCGCCGTGAAGGAAGCGGATCCGGCCGCGTTTGTCAATGCACTGCGCACGGAGGAACTGTCCGGGCGTTTCTATCAGAAGCCTACGGAGTAATAGGTTTATGATTGCCGCGCTTCATCATCTCACCCATGGTGCCCATCTCTGATATCACAAGATCCGAGGCGTCGATGAGCGCGGAACTGTCCTGTGTCTGGCCTTCGGAAGTAGAGGGGATCGTGCCCTTAAGCTGTCCGGAGATGCTCTCTGCTCTTCGCAGGCAGAAGCTTCTGAGAGTGGAGACGCCCTTCTCGAATTCTTCCGTGCTGCAGAATTTTGTCGGATCGGCTTCTACGTAAGGCGCGATCAAGCGGGTGGTCTCGTCGATCAGGGATGCAAGCCCGTCATTCTCAAAATATTCATTTAAAAATTCCTCAAAGTATTGATGATATAAGTCTGTATATTCTGCGGCGTTGAAGATCCATGCAAGCATCGGCCGGGAATCAATAGAGCCGCCGGAGACAGGGGTGTCGATCGGATAATTGACAAGCTGTGTGGCATCGCTTTCGGATTCAAATCCGCCAAAGGCCAGATTGTAATCCCACGGGATCATGGAAAGCTGCCCGTCCTTTTCATACAAATAATAATTATGGATCATAGCGCCCGTGTAACTGTCGAAATTGAGCACAAAGTTATGTACCACGAAATAGCGGATGACTTCATCTATAGCTACCGTAGTTTCGATCGTTTTGAACTCAGCCTCATTCAGATTTTTCAGCGCTTCGATCAGCCGCGTTTTGTCAGCATCGGAGGGGCTGGTCTTGGCATTGTCGAAAATATTGGCATAACTGTCGAATTCGTCATCGGTATAAATAAGCGATACATCACTGCTGCCCATGCCCTTAAAGAAGGAGCCGCCTTCGGGCATGTCTGGGAGATCCGGCATGGCAGGAGGATTCTGCATATCCGGGGGGCCTTCGGGCCTGTAAAAATTTCCAAAATCAAATCCCTGTCCGTTTCCGCGTCCGCCGCCCATTTTCATGCTGTCAGGCTTGTACAGCTCCCCATATTCGTTTCCGTAGTTTCGTGCGAGGAAGGATTCTTCCACGCCTTCCACAGCCAGATATAATCCCCAGTCCTGCCCGTTAACCGTGATGTAAACATAGCTGCACAGCGGTGAGTCTACACCGAATTCATGCATCAGTCGATAGGTGAGGTAATCTTTCATATAAGTGTTATCCTGGATGATATTATTCAGGCAAAGTTTGTCAAGACCATAATAATTCATGGCATTGTCATAGTGGTCAAATTCTATCTTGAAGCTGTAGCGGTCATTGCCGTAAGCCGCAACGGAAGAAAGAGAAGTGTTGCCTTTGGCGCGGATCGCCACGTTGCGGAAAGACTCTCCGTCGATGACAACGGCACAATCGGTATACTGTTCGTCGGTACAGGTTTCGATAAAAGAATCCCAATCGTCCATGATGATATCGATCGTATGTACTTCGGCGGTGTTAAAGAGCCGGGAGGCATAACCTGCCGCGGCACTTACCGCCTGTACGCCGAAGCGGCCTGCATTTATAAAGAGGAAAGTAAGCAGCAGCGTGGCAGTCATTATGATACAGCAGATCTTGTCAATGTGTTTGCTGGTCGCCATGTATTGTCTCCTTATTATCGTGTTGCCGTGTTGCGGAATTATCCCATATAATCGCCGTTGTAGCTGACCAGAACGGCGCTGTTCACGCCCTCCATCGCGGCAAGCGTGTTGACGAAGTCGGTGTTGTCGTCTTTCAGCCGGATTTCAAGATTCAGTTCGACGGCGTCCTTTTGCGCGGTCTTACTCTTGACTACGAGGCGGCGCACCTGCTTTTCCAGATATTCGTGGACACGCACCTCACTTGCGTGGTCGGTACAGCTGATCACGGCAATATAGGGATTTATATGTGTTTTCCGGTTGACAAAGACGAGCAGGACAATGCCGATCAGCAGGCTGCCAATGACTGCCAGCGGAATCAGTCCTGCCGCCAGCACGATGCCGACTGCGATCGACCAGAAGAGAAAGGCGATATCCAACGGCTCCTTGATGGCGGTACGGAAGCGGACGATGGACAGGGCGCCTACCATACCAAGGGAAAGCACCACATTGGAAGTCACAGCCAGAATGACAAGGGTCGTGATCATGGTGAGGGCGATCAGCGTCACGCCGAAACTGGAAGAGTACATGACGCCGGAAAAGGTTCTTTTATAGACAAAAAAGATGAACATGCCGACGCCGAAAGCCAGCAGCAGCGCCAGCGACATGTCGAAAAGACTGATACTGGTGATATTATTGAGGAAACTTGATTTGAAAATGTCGTTAAAAGTCATGATCTGTTCTCCATTCTATGATTGATGAAATGAAACTGTATGAACGCAGTTTTTTATCTTTATGTGCTGCAGGCTTTTTATACAGATATATCTTATCCATAAATTCTGCAGGCGGCGTATTTGGAAAAGGCGCAGACGCTGCGCGCGTTGAGCTGTACCACATCCCGGATGATATCGGGCAGATAAGCATCCCATTTGACTTCCAGAATGATCGGGGCGTCTCCTGCCGGTATGGTGATACATTCAGGATTCAGAAAGTCAGTACAATGCAGGGCGGTACGGAGATTGTAGTCGATCGTTACTCTGACATTACCGGCCGGAAACAGGTAAGGTTCTCTTGTATAATCAACGATCGTTTTAGGCCGAAGCCGCTGAGAGGATATTTTGGAGTAGAATTCGGTAACAAGAGGATCCGTACTGTGACGCATCCATGTATAGTCGCCATCCACGATCGCCTGCGCCTCATCTTTTTTTAAGACGGCGCTCAGTTTTTCTCCCAGTCCGCCGGTTTTGCTTTTCTTCTCCAGATGGATCAGGGAAGTGTCTCTGTTATAGCAGCGGATGCGGAATTTTTCGCGCCTGCTTACGCCGTCCAGTTTTTCGCGGAGCGCCCTGTCTGCAGGATCGTCGAAGTACAGACTGCGGATCTCATATTTTCCGTTTATGGCGTGAGGATCGGGCGTCATGACGGCGGGAAGCCGTCCCTGCAGGATGATCATGTCGGATAAGTTTATGATATGTTTCCATTCGTGGCGGTAAGCCATAGGCAGCAACCTCCCTTTGCAGTGTTCGTGCAGGCGAACCTGTCCTGCAGTTTTCTAATAAAAAATGCCCGATAGGTGAACCCGTTACTGTGTAAATTGCTGTATGAGGGGAAGCACTTATGAAGATGAAGGTATCGGCCTATCGGGCATGGTGTCATTTTATGGCAAAAATAAGGAGAAACTATGTTCAAAATGAGAAGATTTTGTGTCCGGAAGATTTACCGTGGGCTGAGGATGTTTTTGTAAAAGAGGGCTTGACAAACGCAAAGCGGCATCCCTATAATAAGATATCTTTGAAAGGAAGAGGTGGAAAGATGACGAAGTAATCGACTTTTGAAACATGAATTGATCAAAGGAGCAGTACTGTCCGCAGAGTCCGGCACGGCTGTTTCATCATGTTGCCAAAGGTAGATTATGTTTCTCACAGCCTCTTTTTTTGTGTGTATAGCGATGCGTTTTGCATGGGATATGTACTGTCGGAATCTTTTGAGCGTTTTGCCAGGGACAGGGGATGCGGCCATGTATGGCCTGCGAAGCACGACGATGCGCTTTATCGTATATGACAGTGCACACAGCACCGTAACGGAGAAATAAGAGCTACAGAGACGATTCGGGATCATTTGGCGACAGATGGTTCCTTTTTTATTTTTTCAAAACGGAGGTGGTACATCATGTCACAGATCAGTGTGTCGAACATGACCTTCTGCTATGAGGGCAGTTTTGACAATATATTTGAAAAGGTATCGTTTCAGATCGATACGGATTGGAAACTGGGATTTATCGGGAGGAACGGCAAGGGCAAGACTACTTTCCTGAATCTTCTTCTGGGAAAATATGAATTTGAGGGGCATATCAGCGCGTCTGCCGTATTCGACTATTTTCCTTATCAGGTCACGGAGGAGCAGAAAACGCAGTGCGCCGTGGAATTTCTGGAACAGCTGAAACAGGGCTGTGAGCAGTGGCGGGTCATCTGCGAGCTGGAAAAGCTTAACCTTGATGCGGAGATCCTCTACAGGCCTTTTGGTACGCTGAGCCATGGGGAGCGGACGAAGGTGATGCTGGCGGTGCTTTTTTCCGGGGAAAATGATTTCCTGCTCATCGACGAGCCGACCAACCATCTGGACCGGGAGTCAAGAGAGACTGTCAAGGCATATCTGGGGAAGAAAAAGGGCTTCATCCTTGTCTCCCACGACAGGGATCTGCTGGATGCCTGCATTGATCACGTGCTGGTGCTGAACCGCAGCAGTATTGAGGTGCAGAGCGGGAATTTTTCCACATGGTGGGAAAATAAGAACCGCATGGACGCTTTTCATCTGGCGGAGAACGAGAAGCACAGGAAAGAGATCGGCAGATTGAAACAGGCGGCCGAGCGGACCCGTGACTGGGCGGATAAAAACGAAAGCAGCAAGATCGGATTTGATCCGATCAAGGATCCCGGGCACGGCGGCAGGCGGGCCTACATCGGCGCGAAGACGAAGAAGATGCAGAGCCGCAGGATGCAGGTGGAGAAGCGGATCGCGGATGAGATCGAGCAGAAGGAAGGCCTTTTGCAGGATATCGAGGATCCGGTGGATTTAAAACTGATGCCGATGCAGCATCATAAGGAAGTGCTGATCAATGCCAGGGATTACGGGATCGCCTACGGTGACAATGAAATATTCCGCGGCCTGGCTTTCGAACTGCGGCGCGGGGAGCGGGTGTTTCTTCACGGTGAAAACGGCTGCGGCAAGTCCAGTCTGATCAAGGCGGTTCTGGGTCGCAATGAGGAATGGCATACTATGGCCGCGGGAACTGTAAAGGGGACGGAAACGGAAAACCGGCAGGGGATCAGGGAAATGTGTCTGCAGGAAACGGGTACTTTGGTATGTGCCTCCGGTTTGATCATTTCCTATATTAATCAGGATACTTCCGGCCTTCGTGGCAACCTGAAAGATTTCTGCCGGGACAATGGGCTGGACGAGAGCCTTTTCTGTGCCATCCTGCGGCAGCTTGACTTAGAGCGGGTGCAGTTTGCCAAGCATATGGAGGAATATTCCGAGGGACAGAAGAAAAAGGTGCTGATCGCGGCAAGTCTGTTGAAACCGGCGCATCTGTATATCTGGGATGAACCGCTCAATTATATCGACGTTTTTTCACGGATGCAGATCGAGAAACTGATCCTGACTTTCCAGCCGACCATGCTGATCGTGGAACACGACGTGCGCTTCCGGGAGAAGATCGCGACGCGGGTGGTGGAAATGTGAGAATGCGTAAAATTGGCCAAAGGAATCTGCCCGGATAATAAATATTGTTGCTATTTTATGCATTTTCTGGCAAAATGGAATAGGATGCGCTGCGGGTACAGGCAAAAAGCGGCGTCATCCTGTCATGGCATGGATATTGAGGATATAAAACTTAAGAGAGAAGGGGTAACAGATGGAAAGAAAAGTAGGAACTGTATCAAGAGGCATTCGCTGTCCGATCATCAGAGAGGGAGACGATCTTGTCAAAATTGTTACAGGCAGTGTTTTAGAGGCGGCTGAGGCAGAAGGCTTTGCCATCCGCGACAGGGACGTGATCGCGGTGACCGAGTCCGTGGTGGCGAGGGCGCAGGGCAATTATGCTTCCATAGAGGCCATCGCGCAGGATGTGAAGGAGAAGCTGGGCGGAGAGACCATCGGCGTTATCTTCCCGATCCTGTCCAGGAATCGTTTTGCGATCTGCCTGCGCGGTATTGCGAAGGGTGCGAAGAAGGTAGTGTTGATGCTCAGCTATCCCAGCGATGAAGTGGGCAACGAGCTGGTTACCTTTGATCAGCTGGACGCGGCGGGGATCAACCCTTACAGCGACGTGCTGACACTGGAGAAGTACAGAGAGCTTTTCGGAGAGAATAAACATCCCTTTACGGGAGTGGATTATGTGTCCTATTACGGCGACGTGATCAGAGAAGCGGGAGCGGAAGCAGAGATCATCTTTGCCAATGACTGCCGCAGCATTCTGGTTTATACGAAGAATGTGTTAAACTGTGATATCCACACGAGAGCGCGCACGAAGAGACTGCTGCTGGCAGCTGGCGCAGAACGTGTCATGGGTATGGATGATATTCTGACAAGCCCGGTGAACGGCAGCGGCTGTAATGAGAAGTACGGCCTGCTTGGCTCCAACAAGTCCACGGAGGACACGATCAAGCTGTTCCCGAGAGAGTGTACGGATCTGGTGCTGGATATTCAGAAAGAGATTCTGGACAGAACCGGTAAACATGTGGAAGTGATGGTGTACGGCGACGGCGCTTTCAAGGATCCTGTAGGCAAGATCTGGGAGCTGGCAGACCCTTGTGTATCACCGGCCAGCACACCCGGCCTGGAGGGCACGCCCAACGAGTTGAAGCTGAAATATCTGGCGGACAACGATTTCAAGGATCTGTCCGGCGAAGCGCTTAAGGAAGCGATCTCCAACCGCATCCGCGAGAAGAAGGACAATCTGGTAGGCGATATGGTATCGCAGGGTACGACACCGAGAAAGCTGACCGACCTGATCGGTTCTCTGTGCGACCTGACCAGCGGTTCCGGCGACAAGGGTACGCCTGTCATTCTGATCCAGGGATATTTTGATAATTACGTAAGCTGAGGTTTTATCTGAGGATGCTGTTGCTATGAAAGTCTTCAACTTTCATAGCATGGATGGCCATGCGGCCTGCCAAGCGGCAGGTTGAGCATGATGGAAGTTTACTATGAAAGTCATGGACTTTCATAGTATGGATGGCCATGCGGCCCGCCCGACGGCAGGCTGAGCATGATGGAGGTTTACTATGAGCAGTTGGAAACTGTGAATAGTAATCAGTTGAAGTTGTTATTTTCTGCCGGCGTCCGGCGCGGGATTTTTGATGAGTGATGACTCAATAGAATATGTTTTACATGTTTGACGAAAGAATAAGACCCGCTGTGCCTGCATGACACAGCGGGTTTTATGTGTGCCCGGTGGGCACACGTTCTAACGGGTGAAAGTCCCCAATCTGCCCGGCA
>OFHO01000074.1_pt1 | contig 90518 bp, 77 predicted proteins | sample 1521531 | NCBI WGS metagenome assembly OFHO01 (sample SAMEA3504124, study PRJEB24116) | mouse gut metagenome | biome: mouse gut; feature: mouse-associated habitat; material: faeces | place: Denmark | collected 2011
ACGCGAACTTGCGTTGCAAGTTCGCGTTGCGAACCCTAGAAGTTCTTGGCGAAACGCCCACTGGCGTGAGCCTTAGAACTTCTCTTCACATTAACCTTTAACGGCCCCCGCCGCCACGCCCGCAATAATATATTTCTGCATAAACACATAGAAAATCATCAAAGGAGCCACGCCCAGCATCAGCATCGGGAACAATGCCGTCCAGTCCGTAGAAAACTGCCCGATATTCCTCGAAACCTCCTGCAAAATAACATCCTTTTCCCGGCTTTGCAAAAACAGCAGCGGAGTCATAAACTCATTCCAGACATTCAATGTCACGATAATAACCACCGTGGAAATCACCGGCTTCAGCAAAGGCAGCACGATAGAAAAGAATTTCTTCCCTACCGAACACCCGTCGATTTCCGCCGCCTCCTCCAGCTCCCTGGGGATGGTGGACTCGATAAATTCCTTAAACAGGAACACGCCCTGGGGCGTATTAATCGCCACGTTGACGAGAATTACCGCAAACGCGCTGTTCATCAGATGAAAGCTCTTCACAATCTTATAAAGACTTACGATATTCATCTGGAAAGGCACAATCAGCCCCGCAAGGAAAAAGAGGAAAAACCGCGTTCCCCACTTCGTCTTCGTCCGGGCCAGGGCGTATCCCGCCATAGATGCGAAAATAACGATAAAAAAGACCGCCGTTGCCGTAATAAACAGCGTATTCCCAAACGCCCGGGGGAACTGCATGTTCTGCCATGCCGTCACATAATTTTCCACCATAAACACTTTCGGCAGTGCCAGCGGGCTTGCCGTAGCCTCCTGGGGGCTTTTTAATGTGGTTACAATTAAATAATAAATAGGGATAAACCAGATAACCGCCAGTAAAATCATCACGATTTCCATCACCACTAAATTTCTTTTCCGTTTTATCATGATATCGCCTCACTCCATTTCCCCATTAATTTTGTTACAAAAGCACTGATTGCCAGCACGATAATAAAGAAACATACGCCGAATGCCGCGCCGGTGGAATAAAACCCGTCCGAAATGCCTTTCTTCATCATTACCGTCATTACCGTTTCCGTCGCGTTGCCCGGCCCGCCGGAAGTCATGGAATAAATGATATCGAATACCTTCATCCCCCCGATCAGCCCTGTCACCACGATAATCTTCACCGAAGGACACATCAGCGGAAGAGTGATATAGAAAAACCGCTGCAAACCGCTGGTTCCGTCAATATCCGCCGCCTCATACAAATCCTTGGAAATACTCTGCAAATTGGCAAGATAAATGACCATCGCCCATCCCGTCCACTGCCATACCTGCGTGAATATAACGGAAAACAACGCCCTGTTGGCCGTAAAAAAATTAAACGTATCCAGCCCTATCCGATGGAATAAATTATTCACCAGCCCATAATCCGAAGAAGACATGATAAAATTCCATAAATACCCGATAATCAGGGAGCTGAACACTGCCGGGAAAAAGTAAACTGCCCGCAGCAGATTCCTTGTCTTCAGCTTCTTATCCAAAACCACCGCCAAAGGCAGTGCCAGTATCGTCTGGAAAGAAGTCAATAATATGGCATAAATCACCGAATTTTTAATCGCCGTGGTCATCAGCGGCGTATCGAATACCTTCAGATAATTGCTCATCCCGACAAAATGCAGATTCACCGGATTCATATCCGTATAATCCGTAAAACTGTAAAACACCGTATATAAGAAGGGCACGATGCTAAACAGCAGGTAAATCAAAAATGCCGGCAGAATAAATAGAATAAAATAATACCCAAGCGTTCCCGCTTCCCTTTTCCTAACGCCCGTTTTCCTCATTTCCTTCTCCTTCCCGCTCCTTTTTTTCTAAATGGACACACCCGCTTGCACAAACTTGTACAAAAAAAGCGCCCCAAACTTCTCTCTTTCATTTGAGGCGCTTCTAACCCGACAATCCTATGTCGGGATGCTGTTTCTATACAGCCTTATTTCGACAGCAGTTCCGCTACCGCCGCGTCTACATTCTGAAGCGTAGTTGACAAATCCTGCGCCCCGAGAAGATAGCTCTGCATCTGGGTACCGTATTCTTCATGTGCCGGCGCTGCCGCTCCCCATTCATTCCAAGGGCAATATACGTTCCCTGCATCCAGTGCGGAGGATGCACTGTTATAAGCTTCCGGAAGCTCGAAGGATGCCCCTTCCAGATAGGAGGAACCGCCCTGGTTATTCTCCCACATAGCTGCCTGTCCTTCCACGGTGGAAATAGCCGCAACCACTTTCATCGCTGCTTCTTTGTTTGCCGAATTCTCATTGACTGCAAATCCGCACCCGGGTCCGCCAATCAGCCAGCCCGCGCTCTCGCTCTGTCCATAGAAAGGCATCATGTCAATCTGCAAATCGGGGTTTTTCGCCATAATCGCATCCAAATCCCAAGGGCCGGAACAGAACATTGCCGCATCGCCCATAGCGAACTGTTCCAACGCCTGGTCATGGTCAATACCTGTCATATCCGTGGTATAAATACCTTCCGTTATCATCTCCGACCATTTTTCCAGATAAGGGTTCCATGTGCCGTCCATCGTTGCCTTGCCTTCCCTGTAGTCACTGCCGAAGTTTTTCCCCGCATCGGTGGAAAGATATTCCGCCGCTACAAAAGCCATGGAATTTTTCAACATGGGTTCCCATGATTTTAAGCCTGCTGCCAGAGGAGTGATTCCCAGCTCCTGAAACTGCTTGCAAACGGCAATATACTCGTCAAAAGTTTTCGGCAGCTCGATATTGTTATCTTCGAACAACTGCCTGTTAAAGAAGATTCCTTCAAACCAGCTGATTCCGGGAAGTGCATATACGCTTCCGTTATAGGAATACACGCTTGTCCCGGCATCCGAATATTTTGCAGCCAAATCATCCAGGGATGCCAAATATCCCAGCCTTGCATGTTTCAACGCAGACCCCGGGGACTCGCAGATAATATCCGGCCCTTCCTCTGCCGACAACTGGGTATCCACGATCGTATCGTAATTGGAATTGTCGATGAACAAATACTCGATTTCCACATCCGGCACCGCTTCCGCCAGATAATCCAGCATAGCCGACATGGTATCCTCGCTGTTCCAGTAGCTCATGCGTACTACTGTTTTCCCTCCTGCGCTTTCTTCTTTTGCCGGTTCTGCCGCTTCTTCGCCGCTATCTGCCGGAGCCGCCGTTTCCTCCTTCGCCGGTTCTGCCGGTTTGCTTCCGCATCCGGCCAGCATCGTTGCCGCCATAGCCGTACACAACAAAACACTCAGTAACTTTCTTTTCATTCCGTTCTATCCTCCCTTTCCTTTGATAGGTTTATTCTAAGGCTTTTCCCCCGGCATTGATATAATACATTTTTTAGAAACCTGTTCCTTTTTCGTGTAATATTCCTGTCAATCCTTTTCTCTGATGCGTACGGTAAAGCAAGTACATCCTTCTTCCGTAATCTTCACCGACAGCCCGCACCCTTCCCCGTAATAAATCGCAATCCGCTGCTGGATATTATAAATGCCATACCCCTTTCCCGGCTTCTCCAGAATCGCTTCCAACAGCTCCACATCCATCACCGGGCCGTTATTGCAGACGGAAAAAACAAGCTGCTGCCCTTCCTTGTGGAATTCAATCACTACCAGACCTTCCCCTTCTCCTTCCTCAATGTAATCAATTCCATGTTCTATGGCATTTTCCACAATCGGCTGCAGCAAAAAATTCAACATCCCGCAGCCAAGCCCATCCTCATCGACCCGGTATTCCACTGCAAAACTTTTTTCCTTTGTCCTCTGTAAGATTTCCACATATGCCCGAACGTTCTCCAATTCCCTTTCTACCGTTGTCAAAGGCTTCCCATTGTTCAATGTGGTGCGGTAAAACTTCGCCAGCAGCCCCGTAATATCGCTGATTTCCTCCTCCCCTTTCTTAAGCGCCTTCCATTTAATAGAGGAAAGCGTATTATAAAGGAAATGAGGATTAATCATCGCCTGCAGTGCTTTTAACTCCGTGGCTTTTTTTTCGATTTCGATTTTATACACCTGGTTGATGGTATCGTTCAACCGCTCCGTCATCCTCCCAAGGCTGTTGGTCACGATGCCGATTTCATCCGTGTCCTCGGTATAACAGGGATGTTCCAGATTCCCCCCGGAAATCATTTCCGCCTGTTCCTTTAGGGCAAGCAGCCTCCTGCTCAATGTCCGGGAGAAAATACTGATAAAAATAAGAACCACCAGCATACAGCCGAATACCGCCACTAAGGTAGAGACGATAACCGACTTGGTCTGGCCGGATATCATCTCTTTTTCCACATAATAATAAATCCTCCAGCCAGTGTTTTCCAGCATTCCCGTTTTCATAATGCAGCCGGGTACCTTTTCTTCCCCCTCTTCCAAAAAAATATCTGCCTCCGAAGATTGTTTTCTCTCCATCCGTTCCGCCATTTCCAAAACCCGCGCATTCATATCCTCACTCGGCGACTTCTTCCAATAAATAACTGTTCCTTCCCCATCCGTAACCAAAATCCCGTTTTCCAGATAATCCATGCTCCGCACTGGTTCCAGCATCCGGTTCAAAAAAAATTCCGTCCGCATCACACCGATCGGCCGACTGGTGGTTGCCGTATCCAATACCGTCCTTGTGGCATAAAGGCTATCCCCCTCCACCGTCCACTCCGTACGAAAATTTTCCTGATGCTCCCGGTACCATGCCTCTTCTTCATAAAGGGCAGAAGGCTCCAAAAAAGACCCCACTTTATCCTTCACATAGGGTGTTACAATGCGTATATTCTTTATATTGGAATCGCTGCTGATAAAATACCAGAAAATAGGTTCCACCGTCTTATTTAACACTTGAGCGATCTCTACATTGTCGAACGGATTCTTTTCCAGAGTTTCCCGGAAAGAAAGATGATAGGCGAGAAACTTCGTAAAATCTGTTTCCCGCCCAAACCTTGCTTCCATTTCCATGACCAGCCTCCCTAGGTTATTATCCACTGTTTTTTTTGTCTGCTCCAGCAGATTCCGGCTGGACACATGGAAAGAATAAACTCCTAAAATAACAATGGGAATGGAAACCAATGCCGCAAAGCTGATGATCAGCTTTTTCCGTATGGAAGCCTTCCCCGTAAACCAATGCCAAAACCTATGTATTGTTTTTCCCATAAATTCTCCATGCCTTTCCTTCGGCCTGCATATATTATGTCATGCCTTCCCTATATTGTTTCGGTGTCACTCCGAAATGATTTTTAAACAACCGGTTAAAATAAGACTGGTTCGGATAGCCGCAAGCTTTGCCTACATCCACAATCTTCATCTTCCCCTGTTCCAAAAGCGCCTTTGCCTGCTGCATCCGATAATCGGTCAAATACTTAATCAGGCTCACCCCTGTCTCCTGCTTAAAAATATAACTGACATAAGCCGGAGTCAGACATACTTTTCCGGCAATCCCTTCCAGGCTCAAATCTTCCATATACTCATTTTTTACCATCCGTATGATTTCCGCCACGGTCTGGCTCACATCCGCCGTCTTGTCGCTTTGCATGGAACCCGCCTTTTCCATCACGCGATAAAAAGCCTCTTCCACTTCATCCAGGCCGCTGCATCCCATGATCTCTTCCGTTGTCTCAAACAGAATGCCCTTATGATAGATCCCATATTCCTCATACAATGCTTTTACAATATCCAAAAAAGTATATTTGGCATACATGGCGCTGGAAGACTTTTCATCTTTCAGGCAGCTTAAATAAGCCGCCATTTGTTCCTTCACCGCCGTCAAATCCCTGTTCCTTATGCTTGCCAGAACTTCCTGCTTCATCCGCTCTGTCTGGGTCAGCCGCTCTTCCTTCCCTCTATGTACTTTTCCGGTATAAATCACACCGGAAAAACAACTGAACGTATCTTCCCGAAGCCGCTCGATTTCCTGCATATTTTTCCCGAAATCCTTCCATCCGAAGCAACGTCTTCCTACGATCATAGATGCTTTTCCGTTTCCCATTCCCGTCATCGCCCGGTATATTTTCTCTGCCGCCCGTTCGATCTCCTCCTGCTCCATCCGATTCCCGCTGTAAAGAAGGATACTCGCCAAATTCGGGTATTGGTTAATATATTCATAACCCATGGGAATTTCTTTTTCCAAAACACTCAAAAATTCTTCATAACAATGCTCAAAATAATTTCCTTCTGTCTCAATACAGATCACAGCCATATACTTATTCTGCAAATACACCCCATAAGCTTCCAGGCTTTTCCCGATCTCTTCACAGGAAGCTTTTGGACTCATCAGCTTAAAAAGAAGCCTGCTTTTATCCGCCACAAGCAAAGATTCCTTTCTCTCCTCCCACTGCTTCCTTTCCCGGCAGATCGCAATGACTTTTTCCATAACGCTGCGGAACTCCTCCACCTCGATCGGCTTTAACAAATAATTGACCGCATTGACCTCGCAAGCCTGCCTGGCATATTCAAACTCCCCGTATGCGCTGAAAATAATAATGACAAGATTGCTATTATACCTATTGGCCTCCCTCGCCAGTTCCAGCCCGTCCATGTAAGGCATCTTCACATCCGTCAGCAGGATATCTACCGGATGCTCCCTGATATACTCCAACGCTTTTTTTCCGTTGGAAGCCTCCGCTACTTTTAACGGCAAATCAAATTTATCGATCAGGAAACGAATTCCCTCCCGCTCCGTCCTTTCATCATCCACTAAAAGAATCCTTAACATCTTATGTACCCCCGCCAAATTACACTTTTCTTATTTTATTATAAATTCACGGCAGGGGAAAGAAAATAGAAGATTTTTGGGAAAAGATTGTACTTTTTTATGGTTGACATGAAGCATAAGAAGCATTTGGACTGGTATTCTCCAAATGCTTCTTCGTTATTAAAGGTAATATTTATATCGTTGTTTACAATAGTTCACAACCATTTATATATATTTTTACATATTCTTTACCGCTTCTTCAAACTCCTGCTCCGTATCCACAAAATGATAAGGCTCATACTCGCCGTACGCAGACGGGCGGCTGATTGTCACAAGCTGTATCGTTTCATATCCGACAGCCTTCATCAGCTTTTCTTTAAAATCTGCCAAATGCTGACCATGCGTTGTCTGTAATGCAAGACATCCTGCATCATTAAACTTTTTCGCAATCAGATAACACATTTTTCAACACCTCCCTAAATTCATCTTCATTTCTGATTCTGGCATCTTCATATGCCTGACGTAACAGGCTTCCTACATGGTTTTCATATTTTCTTTTATATACATACTTATGAAGCCAGTTATTCAGTTGCCTGTCATAAAAAGTATTATACTGGATTTCTACCGGGTAATGAAAACTGCTCATCTGATGGTCATGCCGACCAGGCCTATTTTAGTTTTCTCCCATTTTTAACAATTTCGCGGCCTGGTCGGCGGCGATGCAGGCATCTAGGATTTCCTGGATATCTCCGTTCATGATCTTATCCAGCTTATATAATGTCAGATTGATCCTGTGGTCCGTCACCCTTCCCTGGGGGAAATTATATGTCCTTATCTTCTCCGAACGGTCTCCAGTGCCGATCTGGCTCCGACGCAGCTCCGCTTCCGCATCGTGGGCCTTCTGCTGTTCGATATCGTATAATTTTGCACGGAGCAGAGCAAATGCTTTCGCTTTATTCTGAAGCTGGGATTTCTCGGTCTGGCTGTAGACCACAATGCCTGTAGGGTAATGAGTCAGGCGCACGGCGGAATCCGTCGTATTGACGCACTGTCCTCCATTGCCGGAAGCCCTCATGACATCAATTCTTATATCCTTTTCATCGATTACGACATCCACATCCTCCACTTCCGGCATAACCGCTACCGTGATTGTAGATGTATGGATGCGGCCGCCGGATTCTGTTTCCGGCACACGCTGTACACGGTGTACGCCGCTTTCATACTTCAATTTGGAATAAGCCCCCTGCCCGGAAATCATGAAATTGACTTCCTTCATGCCGCCGATCCCGATCTCGTCCACATTCATCGTTTCTACCTTCCAGCGCTGGCTTTCCGCATAATGCACATACAGCCGGTACATTTCCGCAGCAAATAATGCCGCCTCGTCTCCGCCCGCTCCCGCTCTGATTTCTACGATCACGTTCTTATCATCATTCGGGTCTTTGGGAAGAAGAAGCACCTTCAATTCCTGCTCCAGTTCCTCTACGCGTTTTTTAGAAACATTCAGCTCTTCTTTCAGCATTTCGCGCATGTCTTCGTCATTTTCCTCTTCCAGCATCGAAAGGCTGTCTTCAATATCCTGCTTGCATTTTTTATATTCTTTGTAAGCTTCCACGATAGGGGTAAGATCGCTCTGTTCCTTCATCAGCGCACGGAAACGTTCCTGGTTGTTTGTCACCGTCGGTTCCCCCAGTTCGCTCAATATTTCTTCAAAACGAATCAATAAATCTTCTAATTTATCAAACATGCCTCTCCATTCCTTTCCATCCATAGACAACCCTGTCCAGTCCGGCAAAATCTTTCACAACTGTAATATCCCGATATCCGTTCCCTTCCATCATATGCCTTACCTCTTCCGCCTGGTCATATCCGACCTCAAAAAACAGATATCCGCCGCTTCTCAAAAATCCATATGCCTCTGCCGCTATCCTGCGGTAAAAGAAAAGTCCGTCTTCCTTCCCGTCAAGAGCCTCCATCGGTTCGTAATCCCTTACTTCTTCCATCAAACCGGAAATCACTCCTGTCGGTATATAGGGAGGGTTGGAAACAATCATATCATAGGTTCCCTCTATCTTATCAAATAAATCACTCTTTATCCACCGTATCAAAGAATCGCCTGCAAAATCCGACGCATTTTCCCTCTGTCCGGCCAAACGCCGGGCATTCTTCCCTGCCACCTCCAGGGCTTCCTGCGATATGTCCGCCCCTACGCCGGAACAACCGTTGGAATAGTGCAAAAGGCTCAACAGAATGCATCCGGAGCCGGTACACATATCCAGTATATCCATTCCGTCATGAAGAAAACGAAGCGCCTCCTCCACCAGGATCTCCGTATCCTGCCTTGGAATAAGCACATGCTCGTTCACTTCAAAAACAAGCCCCATGAATTCCTGTTCGCCAGTGATGTATTGCAAAGGAACATGCTGCTTTCTTTTTTTTATATATTCCTGATATGCATTCTTATCTTCATCCTGCACATCCCGTTCCCCATGGACAAGCAGATCATTCCTGTCGGTATGGCAGACATGCTCTAACAGCAGCCTGGCATCCAGCAGGCTTTCTTCTATCCCTGCTGCCATTAATTCCCGGACACCATAGTCATATAATGCTTTATATTTCATCTGTGCTTTCTTTCTGCTCTTCTTCTCCCGGCTCTTCCTCCTCATCCGCTTCGCTGCCATCGACCAGCCAGGAATCGTCGATCTCATAACCGAAAGTAGCTTTCAAATACGCTTTCCAGTCAAATACCGCTTCTACCGAAGCGATCGCTACCAGGATCATATCCTCGTCCGGCTCCCTGGTCGTCAGCCTTTGCAGAAACATGCCTGGAGCCGAAAGAATATTGACAAAAAAATTATCGCTTCTGCCCGCCAGACGGATAATTTCATAGGAGATCCCCGCAATAACCGGAATCAGCGCTACACGCAAAAGGACGCGCAAGACCGGCTGCTCCACCCGGATAAAAAAGAATACAATAATGCTGACAAAAACTACGAAAAACAAAAAGCTCGTTCCGCACCTTTTATGAAGCCTCGAACTGCGCATCGCATTGTGGACCGTCAGCGGCCTTCCTTTTTCAATACAATTAATACACTTATGTTCTGCGCCATGGTATTGGTACAAGCGCTTGATATCCTTCATCGCCGTTATCGCCACAATATAACCGATAAATATAAGGATCCGTATGCCTCCCTCTATCATTGCCATCAGCGAGGCATTGCGGATATATTCCTCAAAGAGGGAGCTGATAAAATAAGGAAGCACCATAAAAATCGCAACCGCCAGCAAAATCGACACTGCGGTGACAATACCCATCATTACATTCTCCGCTTTTTCCTTAAAGACCTTTTGAAAAACTTTATCCGCCGCCGTTTCTTTTGCTTCCTCATCCTCATAGAAAGACACGGAATGGTTCAACGATCTCATTCCTAATATCATGGAATCGAGAAAGTTAAAAACTCCGCGGATAAAAGGAATTTTTTTCCATATGCTTCCTTCCATCACGCCCTTATATACATCCACCTCGATATCAATCTCTCCATTCGGTTTCCGTACGGCAACGGCATACTGTTCTTTATTTTTCATCATTACGCCTTCCAGCACTGCCTGTCCGCCAATGCCGGAATAACGGCCACCTTTATCTTTTTTCATATTTTCTTTTCCTGCTGATATTTCCTATTATTTAAAAAAGAGTGCGAAGCACTCTTTTTAGACATTTTATTCGCAACGCCGCAACGGGATTAGTTCTGTCCAACGCCATATTTTCTGTTGAACTTATCAATACGTCCGTCAGCTCTTACTGTCTTCTGCTGGCCAGTATAGAACGAATGGCATTTTGAACAAACTTCCACATGAATCTCCGGTTTGGTAGAACCAGTTACAAATGTGTTCCCACAGTTGCATGTTACAGTTGCCTGATAATACTTAGGATGGATTCCTTCTTTCATCTTTTTCACCTCTCTATAGTAAATTAAGTCGTTCTGCGTTCTTATCTATTGATCTAAATAAGCTACCGCCGTTGACTATTAACCAAACAGCTTTTTTATTTTAACACAGCTTAACATATCATGCAAGCAATTTCTTATAAAAACTTAATCTTTTTCACAATCTGGACAAACTCCATATTGTTTCTCGTTTTGGAAAACACATCCAATATCTTGTCTACCGCCTCTTCCGGCTTCAGGCCGTTCAAAGCCTTGCGCATAATATTGATCGCTTCCTGCTCCTCGGAAGAAAGCAGCAGGTCTTCCCTTCTCGTGCTGGACTTAGGGATATCAATCGCCGGAAATACCCTGCGCTCCGATAATTTGCGGTCCAGAACCAGTTCCATATTGCCGGTTCCTTTGAATTCCTCGTAAACGACATCATCCATCTTGCTCCCTGTCTCCACCAGCGCCGTTGCAAGGATCGTCAGGCTTCCGCCGCCGCGCATATTCCTGGCCGCTCCAAAAAACCGTTTCGGCATATGCAGGGCCGCCGGGTCAAGGCCGCCGGACAAAGTCCTTCCGCTGGGCGGAACGGTAAGGTTATAAGCCCTTGTCAGCCGGGTAATGCTGTCTAACAATATCATGACATCTTTTTTATGCTCCACCAGGCGCTTTGCCCGTTCAATTACCATCTCCGACACCCGTTTGTGATGCTCCGGCAGCTCATCAAAGGTGGAATAGATCACTTCCACATTCGGCCCTTCAATCGCCTCTTTAATATCCGTCACTTCTTCCGGCCGTTCATCGATCAAAAGGATGATCAGATGCACTTCCGGGGAATTTCTTTTCACAGACTTGGCCACTTCTTTTAGCAAAGTCGTTTTCCCCGCTTTCGGCTGGGACACGATCATTCCTCTTTGTCCCTTTCCCACCGGGCTGATCAAATCCATAATGCGCATTGCCACGGAAGCCCCCGGCGTTTCCAGATTCAGCCGCTCATTCGGAAAGATCGGCGTCATATCTTCGAAATTGCATCTCTTTACTGCCACGTCAGGACTATAGCCGTTGACCGTCTTTACATATAATAAAGCGCTGAATTTTTCGCTTTGTGTCTTAATTCTTGTATTACCTTCCAGAATATCCCCTGTTTTCAGATTGAAACGCCGGATCTGGCTCGGAGCGACATAAACATCATTCTCTCCTGGAAGGTAATTTTCACAGCGGATAAAGCCGTAACCGTCCGGCATCACTTCCAGAATGCCATGCGCGGTTATCCCGCTGTCCAGGTCTGACGGATATTTTTCTGCCGGAGCCTTTTCCTGCTGGATCTTCTCAGCCGGGATTTTTTCCGTCTGGTTTCTATTCTGCGGATTTTTATCTGACAGATTTTTATCTGACAGATTTTTATCTGACAGATTTCTATCTGACAGATTTTTATCTGATGAGAAACGCTCTTCCTCTTTTGGCGTTTCCCCTTTGTATTCTCGGCGCGGCTGTCCCTCCTGTCGATTCTCCGCTGCCTTTTTTTCCTCCGGCGGATTCTTCTGAAAATGCTTTGCTGCCGTTTTCCTTGCCCTGACAGGCTTGTCAGCAGCCGGTGCCTGGCGGTCGCCCATATCCTTCTCTTTCTCATCCTCTAAAAGCATAGCTTCAATGATCTCCGCTTTTTTCATTCCGGATGTTCCTTTCATTCCCCTGGCTTTCGCAATCTCTTTCAGATCCACAAGCGCCAGCGATTCATACTTTTCTCTCATAAACTCCTCCGTTTTCTTATTTCAACGGGCAAACAATCTATCTTTATGTAACAGCAGACACCTTGCCTCGCCTTAAATATTAAAATGATTTCTTTCGTTCCTGGGGTTTTATAGCTGATATGTGAATGGAATTGCTAATATACACTATCTGTTGCCCCTCATTATACAACAGCTTTCCCGAAATAGGAAGTCCTTTCTTGCAATTCGGTTTTAAATATTATATGATAATTCCAGCATAAAAAGCGCCGGGCTCCAAAGCCGCGCGGAAACGAGGTCAACTATGAACATAAATGAAAAAGCATTATTGCTTCACCAACAATGGAACGGCAAGCTGGAAACCGTATCCAAAACCCCTGTCAGATCCAGGGAAGACCTTTCCCTTGCCTATACGCCCGGCGTTGCCGAACCATGCCGGAAAATTGCGGAGAATAAAGAAGAAGCTTATACTTATACGATCAAATCGAACACCATCGCCGTCATTTCCGATGGAAGCGCTGTCCTCGGCCTGGGCAATATCGGTCCTTATGCGGCTATGCCTGTCATGGAAGGCAAAGCCGTTTTATTCAAGGAATTCGGCGGAGTAAACGCCGTTCCTATCTGTCTGGATACCCAGGATACAGAAGAAATTATTAAAACCATTTCCTATCTGGCTCCTGGATTCGGCGGCATCAATCTGGAAGATATCAGCGCCCCCCGCTGCTTTGAAATTGAAGAACGGCTGAAAGCCATGCTGGATATCCCCGTATTCCACGACGACCAGCACGGCACGGCGATCGTCGTCCTGGCGGGAATTATCAATGCCTTAAAAGTAACCGGGAAGAAAAAGGAATCGTGCAAAGTCGTCGTAAACGGTGCAGGAAGCGCCGGCATCGCCATTGCCAGACTGCTCCTTACATATGGTTTCCCCAACATTATTTTGTGCGATAAAGCTGGTATTATTTCCAGACAAAGCGAAGGCCTGAACTGGATGCAGGAAAAAATGGCAGCTGTCACCAACCCTGCGGGCGAAACCGGGAGTCTTTCCGATGCTTTGAAAAATGCCGATATTTTTGTAGGCGTATCCGCGCCCGGCATCGTAACGAAAGAAATGGTCGCTTCCATGAACGCGGATTCCATCCTTTTCGCCATGGCAAATCCAGTTCCAGAGATCATGCCCGACTTGGCAAAAGAAGCCGGTGCAAGAATTGTGGGGACAGGGCGCAGCGATTTCCCCAACCAGATCAACAACGTCGTTGTTTTTCCTGGTATTTTTAAAGGAGCTCTGGAAGGACGCGCCGCGCAGATCACGGAAGAAATGAAACTGGCGGCAGCCGAAGCCATCGCCCGCCTGATTCCCGATCATGAACTGAACGAAAACAATATTATGCCGGAAGCCTTCAACCCCATGGTGGCCGAAGCGGTGGCCGAGGCGGTCAAATCCCATATTCGGTGATAAGATGGATGAAACAACAAAATGGCATGGGAAACGTTATTATTCCCTGGATGCTTATCTTAAAAATACCTATGGAAAGAAATTCAAAAAAATTTCTATCGATGCCGGTTTTACCTGTCCCAATAGAGACGGCACGCTGGATACGCGCGGATGCATTTTCTGCAGCGCGGGGGGCAGCGGAGATTTCGCCCTGCCTTACGGATCAATAACGGCAAAAGAACCTTATATCGCTTATTTCCAGGCCTATACCTGCACTTATGCCCCCGTTGGTTCTTTAGATAAAATTTACCGAAGCGCTCTGGAAGACCCGCTTGTAACAGGAATTTCCATCGCTACCAGGCCGGACTGCCTTCCGCCGGAAGTCCTCTCCCTTCTCTCGGTTTTAAAAGCAGATTATCCCGGCAAGTTTATCTGGATTGAGCTTGGTCTGCAGACAATCCACGAAAAAACAGCAAATTATATCCGGCGCGGTTATCCCCTGGACTGTTTTTCCCATGCCATGCAGCAGCTGCATGATTTAGAAATACCCGTGATCGCCCATATCATCCTCGGGCTTCCCGGCGAAAATGAAACCATGATGCTCCAGACGATCGATTACCTTAACGCGGTCTCTGTATTCGGGGTCAAGCTCCAGCTCCTTCATATATTGCGAGACACCGATCTGGCGCTGGATTATGAGCAAGGATTATTTTCTGCCCTATCCATGGACGGCTATTTAGGCCTTCTCATCAGCTGCATCCGCCGCCTTTCGCCGGATACCGTTATCCACAGAGTGACAGGCGACGGGCCAAAAGAACTATTGGTCGCGCCTTTATGGAGCCGCGAGAAGAAAAAGGTCCTGAACAGCCTCCACCATCGCATGAAACTGGAGAACGCCTATCAGGGAAAAGATTGGAAAGGAATAGATGATTATGATGCAAGAACCTTTGACGCTCTATAAACTGATTGTCCTTTTTATGCTGGATCAGGTCGATTTCCCCCTTACCAGCGCACAAGTAAGCGATTTTATCCTGAATAAGGAATACACTTCCTTCCTTACCCTGCAGCAGGCCATTTCTGAATTGGATGAAGCAGGCCTGGTCGCCACCCGCTCGATCGGCAACCGAACGCATCTGCTTATTACCGGAGAAGGCAAGAATACCCTTTCCTTTTTCGAAAACCGCATCAGCCATACGATCAAAAAAGAAATCGTACAATACTTAAAAGAAAAAGAAATGTTTCTCCGGGATGAAGTGTCTATCACTGCGCAATACTATCGGTCCACAACGGGCGAATACGATGCCCGCCTCACCGCAAGAGACAAAAATACAACGCTGGTAGACATCACGCTTTCTGTTCCCACGGAAGAATCCGCCGTCGCCATCTGTGATAACTGGCAGCAGAAAAACCAGGAAATATACCAATTTCTTGTCGAACAATTATTTTAACGTTTTTTTATGATCTGGCTCCAATCAGAAATTCCAATCATGCCTTTTGCAAATCCCGTATATTGTTCTTGCTGTTCCGTATCCATATATTTATACACTTGGTATGCATATTTATGAGATCCATCCAAGCGGTTCAGACCCATGGCCAGCCCCTGGGCTATTTCTTCTGCCGCGTCCGTCTGCCTGGAAAACAAGATGGAATCGATATGCTGGTTGGCCTCCGCTATTTTATAGGCGTATGCGATGGCCGCCGCCTGTACTTCTTCCCCCTTCAACGAAGTATATCCCAGCTCGCTCAATATAACGGAACGTACTTCCCCTTCTTCCGTCAAAAAAGTTTCCTGCTGCAAATAGTCGGTGACAACATGGATATTCGCCATCGTCACCATGGAGGTATCTGCCGAATCCTTCACTAACTTGGAAGGATTCCATAAATAAGGCGTTGTCAGAGGAGCGTTATAGGGATGGAATGCCAGCCCCCATTCCATATCTCCTTCCGCTTTGACCTGCCTGTTAAATTCATCCAGAATATCCCTCCCGTCATAATTTCCCGAAGAAAGATCCCTGTTCCACTGCTGGTCCAAGGAAATGTATACTCTCGCCGAACCATTTGTGCTTCTGATCGCATTATAAAAGATGCGGAATGCCTTTGCGTACTCCCGCACGTAAGTCTCCAGATCCACATATTCCATATAATTCCATTCTTTTCTCGCATTGATTTCATTGCCGATCACCCAGTTTTCGACCAGCCCTCTCCCGCTGGAAGCGCTGGAATACCTTTCTGCCAGAAAAGCTCCGACTGCAGCCAAACATTCCGTCCCAGCCTTATCGCTGGCATTAAAAGCATAATAGGGTGCAGATCCGATTCCCTGCCGTGACAGGGGATGTACCAGCTGCGGGTAAGACGCAGACACGTCATTTAAAAGGATTGCCGTAATTTCAATCCCTTTTGCGGATAAAATGCTGAAAACAAGATCATACTCCGACATAACCTGCCCGTTAAACGAATAAGTCTTTCCTTGATAAGTATAATGGATAGTAGGATGAATGCCATCGGTCGTCTGTCCAAGAATCCTGGACACCGGGATATTATACGCCGCATGTTTTACACCGAGATCATCCAATTCCTGCGAACGCAGCTTATTGGGATCCACCAGCAGCCCTTTTTTGGTAGATGGCTTCTTGCCATCGGAATGCCGCTTCGCCGATTCTTCAGGATTCGTAATATAATGGGGACGGCTGACCTCCACATATTCTCCGTCCTTCTTTACCGCCACGATAAATTTACGGAATACTTCGCTCCCTGTCCCTGTATAATTTTTCTCAACCTGGAATTCCACCGCCTCATCCTTATACTCCCGTTCCAGATAGGTGCTGTCTTTGGCAATTCCGTCTTCATATGATTCCACCGCAAACAAATAATAATATTTATCATCGCTGACCGGAATTCCCTCCGCCAAAGCCTCCACCACGATCTTCCCTTTTTCCCCGTCGATCCGACAGGAGTCAATCCGCGCAAACTCTCCTCGGTTTTCCTCCGTCAGCTCTACCAAAGGCGGACGCTTTCCCAGGGAATCCTTTACCCTTCTGGCCGACTCTGCGGAAAAGTCCAATATTTTGTCGCCTTGTTCCTCCACCGCCCGGTCTGCCGCGCTGCGTTTCTCCTCTTCCCTTTCCTGATCCTTTGCCTCTCTTTCCATGCGGGCCGTCTCGATTGCCGCCATCTTCCCATCCTGAAGCATCTTGGCCGTTAAGCCGCCCGCTGCTAAAACAAATAAGCCGGATGCGGCCGCAAGAACCACTCTTTTAATTCTCTTCCTGTCCATTCGATTTTGCCTCTTTTTTTATCCTCGCCATATGTTCCCGTATTTTTTTCTCATATCCATTGTCCGAAGGCCTATAAAACTCCCTTCCGCTCAACTCATAGGGCAAGTATTGCTGTTCCACATAGTGGTTCGGATAATCATGGGCATATTGATATCCAATCCCCCGCCCTAATTTTGCAGCCCCCTTATAATGGGAATCTTGTAAATGCACTGGCACTGGAAGATTGCCTGTTTCTTCCACCGTCTTCGCCGCTTCTCCGATCGCCTCCACCGCCGCATTGCTTTTCGGCGCACATGCCACATAGGCAGCCGCCTGGGCCAGAATGATCTGCGCTTCCGGCATTCCGATTCTTTCTGCCGCCAAAGAAGCGCTGACCGCTACCTGGAGGGCGGCCGGATCCGCATTCCCTACGTCTTCCGATGCGCAGATCATAATGCGCCTTGCAATAAAGGTAACGCTTTCCCCTGCATATAACATGCGGGCCAAATAGTAAACGGCCGCATCCGGATCCGAACCCCTCATACTCTTAATAAAAGCCGATATCGTATCATAGTGGTTATCCCCCGACTTATCATAACGAATCACTCGTTTCTGAATGCATTCCTGCGCTACTTCCACCGTAATATGTATCTTGCCGTCCTCACTCCGCTCCGTCGTCATAATGCCAAGTTCTACCGCATTCAGGGCATGTCTTGCATCCCCTCCCGACAAGTCTGCCAGAAAATCCAGAGCGTCTTCATCGATCTCCGCCTCATATGCCCCCATTCCCCTGTCCTTATCATATACCGCCCGCTTTAACAACGTCCTGATATCTTCCATCGCCAAAGGCTTCAATTCAAAAACAACCGAACGGGAAATCAATGCCCCATTCACTTCAAAATAAGGGTTTTCCGTAGTCGCGCCGATTAAGATGACCGTTCCATCCTCCACAAAGGGAAGCAGATAATCCTGCTGCCCCTTATTGAACCGGTGGATTTCATCAATAAACAATATGGTCTTTTTCCCATACATCCCTTGCATATCTTTTGCTTTTTCCACCACCGCTTCCATATCCTTCTTTCCGGCAACCGTAGCATTGATTTGGGTAAATTCCGCGCTGGTGGTATTGGCAATCACTTTGGCAAGGGTAGTTTTCCCTGTTCCCGGAGGCCCATATAAAATAATAGAGCTTAATTTATCCGCCTGAATCGCCCGGTATAGCAACTTGTCCTTCCCGATAATATGCTGCTGCCCCACCACCTCGTCCAGTGTCCTCGGACGCAGTCTGGCGGCCAGAGGCGATTCCTTTTCCATATTCGTATTCCTCATATACTCAAACAAATCCATCTCTTTCTTCTCCTGTCCCTTCCCCTTTTCCACAAAGCTTTACCATGCCTGCATCTTCCTCCGAATCCCCTATGGCATAAGTTTCTTCCGGCACAATCCCCAGCCACCTGCACAATATCCGGACTCCCGCAGCCTTATCCGCCCCTGCATCAACGATTTGCAGACAATTTCCTTCCACAAAACACCGCACTTCTTTTCTGTCCTTATCCGGCAGGGCAAGCAATACCTCTTCCATTTCCTGCATCTTCCAAGGCTTATGGGCAGAACGGAGCAATGTGGCTTTATACGCTTTTCCATCCTTTTTGCAAACCAACAGCCAGCAGGAAAAAATATTTTTCAATGTTTCTAACGCCTGCAAAACGGAATCTTTCAGAAAAATAACCTTCTCTTTCTTTTCCCCATCCTTTTCCAGCACAATATGCGCGCCGCCTGCAAAAACTCCTCCGCTGAAAAACCGGCGTATCCCTTTACACCGTCTTATCCCATCTTCCAAAGGCAGTGTGGTGGCAAAAAAGAGCAAAGAGCCATCCCGGAAAAGCCCCTCCAGCCCTGCCGAAACTGCCGCCGGAATCCTGTCCTTTTTGGATACAACAGAGGGATTGCCGGATTCCTTGCCCGACATCAGGTTCCCCTCTTCGTCCGGTATAAGGGTTCCCTGTATATCCAAAAAAACTGCCTTCGGCCTCCGGGGAATACGGAACAGGGGATAAGTGCCGAACAGCATCCGGTTCCATTCCTCTTCCCGTCCGCCGTAAGCAAGATAACAGGTGCATCGTCTTCTTCCGCATCTGTCCAACGCCTGACTGATGTTGCACAATCTCAGCCGCCCATCCCCTTCCACAAAAAGCCGCCCCTTGCAAAGGCTCTCTTTCGCCACAGGCGGCATCAATTCCCTTAAAAAATAAGGGTCTATTGTAAGACACGCTTCGGTTTCCTCCTCCGTATACGGCCTTCCCAGCCCATCCATCCGATTCAGCCAAAAATATATTTCTTTGGGCAATTCCCTGCGCAATGCCTGCAGCAGCCCAAGATTCTTTGGCACTCCTACTGCCCCTGCGCTAAGGGCAATGCCCCTGTCCCTGAGCTGTCTGCACTTACCTGCAAATTCCGCAACGGTTGTCATCTCCGGGTGGAACGTGGCCCATATCCTTAGTTTTTCCCGGATTCCCCCGGCTCCCTCAAAAATGCCCAGCGATTCTTCCAATGAAAAGCTAAAATTCGTCTGCGCCCCCACCGCCTCTATCCACGGAAGCATACTGATATGCGCCATCCCTTCCCAATACCATGAATGAATCAACGCTTCCCCATAAGGAACTACCATCAAAGCGCCTGTTCCCAGCCTTCTGCTATTCGCCCGGAAAGTTCCTGTAAAAGTATTCCATTGCTCCCTGTCTTTTTCCAGTTCCTTCTCCGACAGAGGTTTTTTAGAAAAAGGGCAATAAGAGCAACGGTAATTGCAGCTTTTCAGGCTGCCCCTATATAACACCATATGGCTGTCCATGCATTTCCTCCCACTCTTCCATTGCCTTTTGTATTTCGGTGGAAATCAACTGGGGGCCTAGATAATCGGACAGCCCCAGCCCCGTCTCTGTCAAGGCAAGGAATTCTTCCCTTTCTCCCCCTGTTCCATTTCCGTTCCGCGTCCTTTCTTGCCCGTTCCTCTTCCATTGGAGCAATCCCTGTCCTATCCAATCATGCAAAATAGGGAAATCTTCCATAAGCCCCGTTCCAAAATGCCTTTTGTATCTTCTGGCATCCAATCCCGGATAAATGAATAAATGGCGGATTACATAACGTCGTTTCCTTTCCTCTTCCGACAGTAATATCCCATGTTTAATGTGGATAAAATCCACGGTATTTTCATATTCCTCCAGCCGTTTGGCACATTCTTCCCCAGTCACGGCATAAGGGCTGCAAAAATGGAGATTGCCCAAATAGCTCCTTCCTCCGCACCCCAGGGCCAGCGAAGTTCCCAAACCGCATTCGGAAAATCCCCTTTCTTTGCCCTGCCGCACAAACCGCCGCATGGAATCCTGCCGGAAGCCTTCCCCCCGCAGGAAATTGCTGGCTTCCTGGTATTGTAAATAAGCGCCTTCCGGGTCAGGCACCACTCCGACGTGCTCCAGCCATGCGCCATGCTTGACATACAAGGGATACAAAAAGATTTCATCCGGCGCATAAGCAAGGGCTTCTTTCAAAGAAGACAACAGGCTTTCCACCGTCTGCCCCGGAATCCCGTAAATAAAATCCACATTGACGCAAAGGAAATCATAGGTTTTTATCCGCTCCAACGCTTCTCTGGCCTGCCTGGCCCCATGCCGCCTCCCCAGAACCGAGAGTTCTTTATCCGAAAAGCTTTGGATGCCCATACTCACTCTGGTCACGCCCTCCTGTGCCAAAATTTCCAGTTTCTTTCCTTCGGTCTGGTTGGGCGCCGTCTCTATTACAATTTCCCTGTTATCCTCCAAACAAAAATATTGTTTCATGCAGGCAAACATCCGCTCTATCTGCCCTTCTTCCAATAAAAGCGGTGTGCCGCCGCCAATCACAAGCTCCGAAAATTCCGCCGCGTAAGGAGCCAATAATGTTTCATACTGCCCGCACTGCCTCTCTACCGCATCCAAATATCGGTCCATGGCTTCCTTCCCCTGCCCCGTTACCGAAAATAAATTGCAGTAGCCGCATTTTTCCTGGCAAAACGGGATATGGAGATACAGCCCATGCCCTTTGCCAGCCAGCAAGGGGGCATATTCTTTCAGGGAAATGCCGGATATCGGGCGATATGCGGTTTTGTGGGGATAGCTGTACATATATTGTTGATATGGATTCATGCGGACACCTCCCTGCCAGCTGATAAATGATATTATCGACCCTTTCTTTCATCCGTTTCCCCCATCATATACGTAAGGCATTCCTCCATATTGGCAAAACCACGTTCTGCATATTGCTTTAATCCGGCACAGCCACTGGTAATATAATAGCCATGATATGCTTGAATCATAGATAAATCATTGAGCGCATCCCCTATGACAGCAACTTTATCCGGATGATAATATTCCTCAATCCACCGCACCCCTGTTTCCTTGCTGACCCCATATGCCGTCACATCGATCACATCTTTATTGCAATGGAAAGACAGCCTTCCGTCAAACAATTGGAACAGCTCTTTTGCCAACAGCTCCGCCTTCTCATCGGATTCATTTTTAATAAAAAACGATATGACTGTCATCTGCCGGAAAGACTCCTCTGTCAGCTTTTCTATCTTCATTTTTTCTCTTTCCAAATCCCTTATTTCCGGTCTGCTGTCATACAGCATCCCCGATGATTCCAAACCCGCCGCCCCAAAACAGACCACCTTTTTCCGTTTTACAAAATCCGCCAGCTCCACAGCAGTCTCATGGCTGATTTCACAGGCATGAAGCAATTGGAAATCTTTGCTCCATATCGCGCTTCCGTTCTGGGCAATCAAAAAATCCGTCTCTATCCCATACTTCTTAAGCTCCGGGTCTATCATCCCTTTGGAACGTCCTGTAACGAGCCCAAATAGATTGCCCTTCTTCCTGAATCGGCGAATCGCTTCGATATCTCTTTTTTCTACCGTCGGTTCTTTCTCCTTATGGGAATATTGTTTTATGGTTCCGTCATAATCAGATGCTAAAAGCTGCATGGTTTTCATCCTTTCCGGTTTTATCAGTAGGTATTTGCAAATTTGCCGGTATTTCCATCGGCTGTCTGCCATTTGTTATTTATAAGAAAAAATGTTTATACGGGATCGTATTTACTGCCGGGTGATGGATGCCATGGAATTGGCAGCCGTCTTCCCCGTAGCAGGTTCCATGGTCCGAACAGCAGATCACGAAGGTATCGCCCCGTTGCTTCTTCCATCCGTCGAACAACCTTCCCAGCTCACCGTCCACATACCGCAAAGCAGCCATATGGCTTCGCAAATCGTCATGGGATGCACCGTCCAGATAAAAATAATTGGGATAATGGATGGCATCCACATTCAAGTAAAGGAAAATATGTGTTTCCTTCTCTGCGGATTCTATTTTTTTCAAAATAAAGTCCACCTGGTTTTTCGTACTGTCTTTCACCGGGCAGCCAAAAGAAGGGTTCCAGTAGCTTTTTTGGAAAAACCCGGGGAATACCTTTCCGATATCCGAACGCTTATCGAAAAATGAAACCCCTCCCACGCACCATGTATCATACCCGTCCTTTTCCAACCCTTCCATAATCGTACTGCCGGAGAATCCGTAAGCCCCTTCCGGCGTCTTCTTTCCAAGGCCGATGGATTTGGGGAAAAAAAGCATCTCCCTATCCGCCACATTCTTAGCATCATACCGGCAAGGCAAAAACCCGGCAAACATGGCATGATGGGAAGGATAAGTAAAATTCCCCGGTGCCTGGCATTTTTCCCATGAACCGTACTGATTTAGTATCGGAGTTCCTCCGGCCTTTTCCTCCTGCACCGCCGCATCATAACGTAAAGTATCCAGACAGATAAACAAAATATCGCAGCTTCCCACCACTCGATTCATATCCACGGAAGGTTTCACCCGCTCTTTGCCTGAAAGAAACAAACGGAAAGGAACCTCTTTTTCCGTTATCTTTTCTTCCCCTCTTTCCGTACTATTATCCATATCTATTCTCCTATCCATTCCTTCATCATTTCCGCCTGATGGCTGTAAATTCTATTTTGATGGTAAATATCCTGATAAATCAAATCCCCTTGGGCATTCATCTCGATGATCCTCGGCTTTAAGCTTCCCCTTTCCAGCAAAATATCGATTCCTGCGCTTCTAAGCCCTGCAAAACACTTCATGGATTTTCTGCATATCTCCTCCACCGATTCCAGTACCGAAGCCGGAAGCCCCAGCATGCCCGCCTCTAACGGGCGGTTATTCAGATGCAGATTGGTAATCGGCCCTTTGGAAAGCCTTGCCAGCAGGAAATCTATATCGCCTTCCTGCACCACGGCCCGTAAATCATACGAATATCCCTGATATTCCTCCTTCACATACCATCGTTCCACAACGCAGTCAAGAGAAAGAATACGGTTCAGCAAAGGTATAATCTCCTCCGGCTTAGAGAAACGGCGAAGCCGCTTCGTATTCACAAGGCCGGTGCCCGCCTGTTCCAACGAGCAAGTATAAAGCACCATTTTCCCCAAACGGGGCTGCCAGCGGAAAGCCGATACCCCCGCCGCCCCGGAACCGCTCACCGGTTTAAGAAAAACTTGATGGATACCCCGCTTCTCCATCTTTTCCAAAAGCATTTCAAAAGATATCTGGCCTGGCGGTTCCTCTCCCTCCTCTTCCAGGCTTTCCGTCACGGGAATCCCTGCCTGGCACAGTTTCTTTTTGCAAATCCGCTTGTTTAGAAGCTCTGCTATCGCTGAAGGGTGATTGAAATATTCTATTTTGTAAGTATCGGCCATCCTTGCCAGCCTGTCCAATTTCCTTTCATAATCCGTTACCAAGCTGCCCAGCTCTTCCAAAAAACAACTCTCCCAAAGAGGAGGGTCAATTTTTAAAAACAATTCCGCTTCCGGCAAACCTTCCCATTGCTTTTCCCAATGATTCCAATCCGCAAAATAAACAGGCAGGCCTGCCTGTTTTGCCGCCTGCCTGAAATAATTGGTACGTTTTGTATCCAGGTTCCCCAGAAGCACCGCCTGCCTCATTCTGTCAACATGGCATTCATATAGATTTCGCCCTTGTATTCATCCGGTTCATTCTTCTCGGAAACATCTACTTCCAGGGGCATCCCCTCTAATTTCCCTGCCATCTCATCGGATAAGTAATGGTAATGGACATCCAGTTTCTTTATGTTGGGATAAGAAGGAAGTTTCTCCAAAAGCAGCTCTCCCCCTTTATCTGTCAACGTACCGTTGGACAAATCCAGCGTATGAATCTGCCCCATATACTTGCTCTCTACCACTACCTTTGCAACCTCATCCTGTATCTCGCTGTCCACAATACCTAAATACGTAAGATTGGGGAAATCCCCTTTTTCCAAAAGTTCCTTTATGGTATCCCCATTACCGTCAAATCCATAGTCTTCAATGCCGACATAAAGCAGAAGTTTTTTCAGATTAGGAAGCTTTGCGTCCTGAATGGAACGAAGTACCGATGCAGGAAGCCCGCCGCAGATAATTGTCAAAGACTCCAGCCCTTCATGGCAGATTTCCCCTAATTCCAAGTCCGTACTCCCTTTGATTGTCAACGCTTTCAGTTGCGGCATCGCTGCCCAAAGTTTGCTGTAATCCCCTTGTATAATCCATGATACTTCACATTCCTCATAGTCCATATCGCCGATAAAAAGCTCCTCAATATGGGAAAACCGTTCCTTGTCTGCCACGATTCCATCCAAAATATTCTGGCAGCTGTCCTCCCAGGAATCGCCCCAATCGCCAATCACCAGTCCTGTCAATCCGGGAAAATCAGGGTCTGCCAAAATATCTTCCACCATACTGTCCGTTCCTTTGCCCTGCTCTGCATACTCTTCATAGCTATAGGCATATTTCTTTGTTTTTTTGCCGTTTTCCAATCCTTCTTTCATTTTCCACCCCGTTTCTGCGCAGCTTTTGCACTCCTTATTTGTTCTTCCTTATTTTATCATATTGGGCAGTACAAGTAAATTTAATCTTTCTGGCTGCTATATTGTAAAAATTTGTTTTCTTAAAAGGAATTCTTTTAATCAAACAAAATCTCATCCACCGTCACAAACTCATACCCTTCCTTCTGCAGCTCATCCACCACTTCCAATGCCGCCGTAACCGTTGATGGGTAATAATCGTGCATCAGTATAATATCGTTTTCCCCCGCTTTAGATATGATTTTCTGTTCGATGCGCTCCACATTGGTAGAACACCAGTCCAGAGGGTCTATCGTCCATAATACAGGAAACATATTCAATTCCGTCTCAAAAGATTTATCCCAGCTTCCGTAAGGAGGGCGCACAAAAATGACCTCTTCCCCGGTAATACCTGTTATAATCTCGTTTGTTTTGATCAGTTCTTCCTTAAAAACATCTTTATTGCCCGATCTTAGCTGGATATGACTGTAGGTGTGATTGCCGATAAGGTGGCCTTCCTCGCTCATCCTCTTAATCACCTCAGGATGAAGCTCCGCATGTTCTCCTGTCACAAAAAACGTGGCTTTTACCCCACGTTTCTTCAAACCGTCCAACAGCTGTTCTGTATAATAGGGATGAGGCCCGTCATCAAAAGTCAGCGCGATCTTCTTCTCCCCGGCTTCCTCCAATGTCTTCCCAAAGACCGAAAAGCCTTCCCGCTCCCTCCAGCCAATCACGCAGACGGCCGCCAGCAAGACCAATAAAATAATACAAGATAGCATTCTTTTTTTCCAATTCATATCTCGGACTCTCTTCTTTGCCTTATCCTATATATATGCAGTACAAATACTGCCTTATTCCTGTTGCGTTTTATACAGCCTCAGATAAACCTCCCCCTCTTCTTTCCGTATCTGCACCTGATCGATCATCATGCCGACCAGCAGCAGCTGCTCCGTATCCTCCGGCTCTCCGGAACCGGCTAATTCCCAGTATACATCTTTCATCGCGTCATTTTTCGGGCAATTCAGATCTTTCTCCATCTGTTCCAGCTTATATTCATTTTCCGGCTGGTAATTCGCCTGAAAATCGATAACCACGCCGTTCCCGTCTTCTTTGATCCCGGATTGGATCCTGTCCGCCCCCAGGGCAAAGAAAAACAAGGTAAGTTCCTCCACTATTCTTGCAATTTTTTTCCTCTCGTGAATCATTTATTTTTCCTTCTCCCTTTCCGATTTTCTCCCTCGCCAATATTTCATAAAACTTTCCGTTGCGGGTACCATGATCACGGCCACCCACCCTGCGCTGAACCCATTATTATACAAATTCAGCCCGCCATACATTTGTCCGGTACACATAACCACTGCCGCATGAAGAAATCCGGCGATCATACCAGCTAACGGTCCGAACTGCCCTGCGATCGGCGACAGCCCTGCTGAAAAAATCGCTGCCAGCTGGATACCTGGAGTATCCGGCGAAAATATGGTAAAAAGAGTGGATATGTACACGCCTGCAAGCACAGGCAGATAATTCTTGATATGTACGCCGAAAGCAGAAAAACCAAAACCCGCCAATATGGCTCCTACGACCGGCCCTGAAAAATCGCCGCCTGTCAGCACAATATAAATCTCGCAAAAAATACCGACCAGCCCCATATTCATAAGCGTCGCCCCTGCTCCGTCCATAAGGACGAAATCAGTAACCGTACGGCCGGAATGCTTTACAATTCCTTTCAAACTTCCTGCCTTTTTTCCGCTTATCAGAAAACCCATTAGGATCGTAAAAATAAAATATAAAAACAGGCAGACTCCGACTTTCATATTCTGCCCGCTTTTCCATATCATCACCGAATCGCTTTCCATCCCGAAAGCCCGCAGGAGGCTCACCATAATAAAAGCCAGTATTCCGCCGGAAAATCCTACGTTAAACAGATTATAACCCATATGCATCGATGCCGTATGGATAGAAAGGGGAGGCAGTATAAACCCTATGGCGATGCCGATTGCCGCCGCGAAAAGAAGATTAACTGTCCGGCCAAATGGAAACAGAAAAACCAGCTCTGTAATCAGAGGCGCAAGGCATGTGCCGAACAGCGCCGTATAAATATAGCGGTTTAATTTCGTCCTGTGTATTTTTGCATACAAAGCCGTACCCAGGATCACGGGCAGAATATTGACCGGGTTCTTTCCCCAAAGCCCATATCCTGCATTCATAAACAAAGCCGCCACCGTCAGCCCTGTGAAAGGAATTTTCTCCACTGCAATAAAAAAAATGCTGATTCCCATCACCAACGCGGCGTTAAGGAATGCAGCCCCATAACCCGCCAGCTCAAAATAATCCGTTATCAGCGCATCCCTGGACACGACAATCAGCCATATCCCCTCCGCCAGCCTGGCGGGAGTTCCGGCTGCTATTGCAGCCATGACAAGCAGAACCATGGAAAAGATGCTGAAAAACTTCAACTCTTTTCCCGAGATATGTTCCAGCCATTTTCCCATCGCTTCTCCTCCCTATTCAGTCTTCATTCAATACCTTAGCATCAAACCGGCACACATCGCTCCCATTCGCCCAGCAATCGATTTCCGTCACCACATACTCTTTCTGGGTATATGCCTTCAATATACCGGCGATAAATCCCTCGTCATAATTGCATACCGTTTCCCCGGAATCAGGAAAGCCCGAACAATCCAAATCTTCCCCTACCGTCAGCACCGCATGCCCCGTCCGGGCATCAAATTTTTCCACCCGAAACATACCGACTTTATATTCCATCAGTTTTTGCTGAAGCTGTGCCAGAAAATCATTTAACATCAAACTTCCGTCCAGATTCCGCAGAAAAAATTCCCTGCCCGCTTTCTCCCCTGCAATACGGAATATTTTTACCATGCTTTCTTTCCCATACATTTGAATCAAAGTATCCCTGATGGAATATTCAAACATACGGTAAAAAGCCACTGGCATCTCTTCCCCTAATTTCCTTCTTCCCTCTTCGATGCTGAAAATCGCATCCCACATTAGAAAATCCCTTTCTTCTTCGTTCCCATTCTTCTTCATAATTATTCCTGCCATTTCCATACATTATATCATGTGTCACCAATTTCCGCAGAAAATTGATGACCTGCGCATGTATCCGCATGCTTCATTACATTATGATAGATCAAAATTACCCAACATCAAAATTCATATAGCCCACATATACTTTATCAAATTCCGGCTCTTCTGCCAATTGGAATGTTTCCGTCTTCCCGGCAAACTCCTCCAAGAGATTCCAGATGTCCCATTCCGACAATTTTCTTTCTTCGTCCTGCTTTGCCTTTTCTCTTTCCAACAAACGTACCCCAGCCAGGGATGTATTTCCTGCCGCCATTGCTTTTTCCTGCCATTCGGACGGTATCAGGCCAATCCGCGCCGCCGCCTTTTTATTGAGGTAAAAACCGAAGCCCCCTGCAATATATACCCGTTCAATTTCTTCGTATCCCTCAATCGCCAGATGCTTCATTAAAAAGTGGATGCCCGCCCGTACGGCTGCTTTGGCCATTTGAATATCCCGGATATCCTCTTGGAAAATTCGTGCCTGGATGCCGGATGCCTTTCGCTCCATCGTTACTTCGATTCCTGTTTCGAAATAGGCTTCTGCCATCAAGCCCGTTTCATCGACAATCCCCTGCTCTAAAAGAGAGGCAATCGCGGCTATGCGCTCCGTTCCAGTCATCCCCTCTTTTCCTCTTCCTTCAAAAGCCGGCCCTGCCGCCGCCGCTGTGGCTGCTACGCGATTTCCGCTTCCCATGACCATCTCCGCATTCGTGCCAAGATCCAGAAACAGCCATTTTCCATTCTCCTGACACCCGCAAAGCCCGCAGGCATATAAGCCGGAAACAATATCTCCCCCCACGAACGCCGAAATGCCCGGAACCAGAACTGTCGGCACTCCCATCCAGTCCAATCCGTCCCTTTTTATATTCATCGGCATAAACGGGCTTTTTCCCAATGTTTCCACCGAATATCCCATAAATAAATGTCCCATCACGGTATTCGCTGACAAAAATATGCCCTCCAGATTGCAGGTCCCGCCATCTTCTACATTTTCTTTCATTTCTCTTATGCCTTCTGCCAACGCATTTCTTACTAATTCCTGAAGGATTTCCCCTTTTCCGTCCATTCCGGCCCGTATCCTGGAAATCACATCCATTCCATAAGCTTTCTGCGGATTCAGGCAAGTAAAAGTGTCCAAAACATGCCCTGATTCCACTTCTATCATCTGCATGGCTATCGTTGTCGTCCCAATATCCACAATGACATCTGCACTGAAATTTTTCATGGTATTTGTCTTGATACTTTTCTTGATATCTTTTCTCCCATTATGCTTCCTGTTCTTTTTTCTATATTCCTGCTCTCCGGCCAGCCTATCCACTGTACTGCTTTCTGTCAGAATATCTATCTGCCGCTCTTCTGCAAAAGCCGTTTCCACCCTGCAATCCCTTACAGGCCTCGCCATGCAGGCAAGCCGGTATCCATCCCTGAGCTGTTCCGGCAAAAGCATGACTCTGTCCGACGGCGTAGGCAGCGGCGCGTATCCGCAAAATCTTATCAGGCACCTGCCGCACTTTCCCAGACCATCACAAAGGGAAGGCAGAGAAACCCCGCCTTCCCTTAATGTATGAAGCAGCGTCCGATTTCGGTCATGGAACAATTCTGCCTCACTTCCGTCCTTTTTTGTTATCACTCTTATCCTGATCTGTTCAGACAAATTGATTTTTCTCCTCATCATAATGATAATCTATGGAAGCCAGCTTTTCCATGATCATTTCCCTGCTGATATCCATGTCCTCGCACATCTTTTCCAGACTGCCATAATAATCCCTCAACTTCAAGTTCACATAACTTAAGAGCATTGCCGGATCCTTTGGAAGCATATGCCTTTCCTCCTTTTATTTAATTCCTTTTGGCGGTTCCTGTCAAGACCCCGTCCTGCACCGATATTTCTATCACGTCCTTTGCCCTTACTTTATCGGCCAGTATCAGCTTCGCCGAAAGAGTCTCTACATATTTCTGTATATAACGCTTCAAAGGCCTGGCTCCATATACGGGATCATAAGCGTTTTCCACAATAAATTTTTCCGCTTCCGGCAAAATCTCAATGCGCAGCTCCCTGTCTGCCAGCCGCCTGTTCAAATCTTCCACGATCAAATGGACAATGCCTCCGATATCTTCTTTGGTCAAAGGTTTGAAAAGTATCGTTTCATCCAGCCTGTTCAGGAATTCCGGCCGGAAATGGGCGCGAAGCTCGTTCATGACCAGTCCCTCCGCCTCGCTGCTGATGCTGCCGTCATCGCCGATTCCTTCCAGCAGATATCCTGCGCCGATATTCGAGGTCATGATCAAGATTGTATTTTTAAAGTCCACCGTACGCCCCTGGGAATCCGTGATGCGGCCGTCATCCAGCACCTGCAAAAGCACATTGAACACATCAGGATGGGCTTTTTCTATTTCATCGAACAATACCACCGAATACGGTTTTCTTCTGACAGCTTCCGTCAGCTGTCCGCCTTCTTCATAGCCTACATATCCGGGAGGCGCTCCGATCAGCCGGGACACGGAATATTTTTCCATATACTCGCTCATGTCGATGCGCACCATATTATTCTCGTCGTCAAAAAGGGATGCCGCCAACGCTTTGGCAAGTTCCGTTTTTCCGACGCCCGTAGGGCCGAGGAAAAGGAACGATCCTATTGGTTTCGCTGGATCTTTGATCCCTGCCTTGGAACGGATGATCGCCTCCGTTACCTTTGTCACTCCTTCCTCCTGCCCGACTACCCGTTTATGCAGCTCCTCGTCCAGATGCAGCGTCTTGTTTCTTTCGCTCTCTGTCAGCTTCGCCACCGGAATGCCCGTCCACCGGGAAATAATTTTCGCGATCTCCTCGTCGCTGACGCTTTCATGGACTAAGGACAGATCTTCATTTTTCACCTTATTTTCTTCTATCTCCAGCTGTTTTTTCAAAGCGGGCAGTTTTCCATAGCTCAGTTCCGCCGCTTTTTCCAGATTTCCTTCCCTTTGGGCGATCTGTATCTCGCTGCCGATGGACTCGATCTGTTCCCTCAGTTTGGAAAGCTTTTCCACCGATGCTTTTTCATTGTCCCATTGAGCCTTTCTATTGTTAAACTCTTCTTTCCATTCCGCCAGTTCCTTCTGAAGGGAAGCCAGCCTCTCCTGGCTGAGTCTGTCATCTTCCTTTTTCAATGCCGCCTCTTCGATTTCCATCTGCATGATCTTGCGCTGCAGCTCATCCAATTCCGTCGGCATGGAATCCAGTTCTGTCTTAATCAGCGCACAAGCTTCATCCACCAAGTCGATCGCCTTATCCGGCAAAAAACGATCCGAAATATAGCGATGCGATAAAGTAGCCGCGCTCACCAAAGCATTGTCCATAATTTTTACGCCATGGTACACTTCATACCGATCTTTTAACCCTCTTAAAATGGAAATGGTATCCTCTACTGTAGGCTCTTCCACCATCACCGGCTGGAACCGGCGTTCCAGCGCCGCGTCTTTTTCAATATACTGCCGATACTCATCCAGCGTGGTAGCGCCGATACAATGCAGCTCCCCTCTCGCCAGCATAGGCTTGAGCATATTGCCCGCATCCAGTGCGCCGTCCGTTTTGCCGGCTCCTACGATCGTGTGAAGCTCATCGATAAATAAAATAATCTGTCCGTCGCTGTTTTTCACGTCTTCCAGAACAGCCTTCAAACGTTCCTCGAACTCGCCCCTGTATTTTGCCCCCGCTACAAGCGCGCCCATATCCAGGGCAAAAATCTTTTTATCTTTTAACCCCTGCGGCACATCCCCCCGCACAATACGCTGGGCCAGGCCTTCTACCACCGCCGTTTTCCCGACGCCAGGCTCCCCGATCAGAACGGGGTTATTTTTTGTTTTTCTGGAAAGGATGCGGATAATGTTACGTATCTCGCTGTCCCTGCCAATTACTGGATCCAGTTTCTGGCTTCTTGCTTTTTCCACCAGCTCCTGCCCGTATTTTTCCAACGTATCATACGTAGCCTCCGGATTATCGGAAGTCACCCTCTGGTTTCCCCTGACTGTGGACAGCGCCTGCAGGAAGCGTTCCCGCGTAATGCCGTATTCGCGGAAAATTTCTTTGATTTCTTTATTAGGATGCTTCAGCATGGAAAGGAACAGATGCTCCACGGAAACATATTCATCGCCCAGCTGCTTTGCCTCGTCTTCCGCGTTGATCAGTACCTGGTTTAAGTCTTTTCCGACATAAACCCTTCCCCCTTGTACCTTTACCCGCTTTTGCAGCGCCGCCTCAGCCCGATTCAGAAAATGTTCCTTTTGGATTTCCATTTTTTCAATTAATTTGAGAATCAGACTGTCTTCAATAGTCAGAAGGCTGTACAAGAGATGTTCCTGTTCGATTTCCTGGTTTCCGTATTCATAGGCAAGCTTCTCACACTGTTCCACCGCCTGCATGGATTTTTGGGTAAATTTTGATATATTCATAAACGCTCCTCTCTGCCGTTTTTCGTTGATAGCATATCCGGCTCCATTTCTGCTTATTAACTTTTCTTTGTTCTATATGAACTATAACACTAGTTGTTAGCAGAGTCAAGGGGTGAGTGCTAATTATTTGCAAAAAATCAGAAAGAGCTCATACTTATACTCTTTCTGATTTCTCATTACATCAACATTGCTTAATGATTTGAATAATATTCGCGATTTCATCATCATTGAATGTGACATAAAATTCATCTTCAAGGACATGTAAAATTTCACATAAATCATTATATAATCGCTTGTTTTTCATAATCAACTGTTTGGTATTTATATTTCTTACTGCGTCTTCTTCATTTTGTAATCGATATACGGAACATGCAATATGCATAAACAAGCCGACCTCCTGATCAGACGACAGCCCATGGGCCGCTTTTCGAATCCGCAGAATCACTTTTGGCAAAACTTCTTTTAACAATTTAAAATCGAAGTTTTCTAACTGCTCCTGTAAGTATTCATAAATGGCATCATAATTTACAGACATGACAGACTCTGCCGTACTCAATGATAATAAGATATCCAATTTATCCGGGGATACGTCAAAAAGTTTGGAAACCGGAATATAGGGAATACCATACAGCTTTGGATCATATGCGCCTACAACACATACTATTTTCTGGTTTTTTTGAATTTGGTTTACTTTTTTCAGCAAATATTCATGATCTGAGATTGCTAACGGTATAATCTCTGTGTTTTCAAGATAAATATGCTGCTCAATATAATTTTTTATCTGAATTGCCGCGCCTTCTCCCGTCATGCATAAGGAAATAATCACCTGCGGTTTTTTCTGTTTCTGATAGGACTGTGCAATTTTCGGATATATGGCCAGATAAGAACTCATGACTTCATCATAAATCTCATCCAACGAACTGTGGCAGCTTGCTTTGCGCGAACAATCCAAAGCGATTAGAGTGGCCGGTATACAGAATGTTTTTATTTGGATACCTGTTTCATTGCTAATCATTTCTGCCATTGTTTTTAATGAACCCATATCATACAGCATCAAAACACCCTGCCCCTGGTGGATTTCCAATATCGTTTGGCTTAATTCTTCATACATTTCCTGCATATCTTTATCTAATGCCAAATCAAACGAATAAATATTGTCATCTCCTACAAGTGCGTTCGCAACTTCCACAATACTAGAGGCAGTGCTATTGCCATGCATTGCCACAAGGACAACCGGCTTTGCCTCTTCTTTTTCAATAATCTTTTCTTTTGTTATAAACATGGACAAAAATACTACTTCATCAATGGATATCTGCACATGGAATTCTTTTTCCAGCATGGAAGTAAATTTGGAACAGAAAATATACTCCTCGTTATGTTCCTTTATCGTCGTTACAATCTGTTCGTTGGACAGCTTCTGTGACCCGCCTTTTCTTTCCAGCATAGCGGATAAATGCATACAAAGGGCATAAAATACAGAATTTGTATAGATTCTGTCAAAGCGTTTCGACGCATCATTCAAGAAGGTTTCTACATGTTTAATGATTTTGGAATCCACAATCTTAGAAATCATGTCTTTGTCGATTTCCCTTTGTTCAATTTCAGAATTGATTTGCTGGAAGTTATAATTCAAATCCGCATGAAGGATAGCCGCAATATCCTCATCTTCAATACCATGAGATTTCAGTTCTTCCACTTTACGGTCAATCATATTATAGTAATTGTCATCCGATATAACCACTGTCTCATCATGGCTTGCGTTGATTTCCTGTTCTGAAAAACTATACAGGTAATTATTGGGAATAACCTGTTCAATCTGTGTTCTGTATTTTCGATAAAAAAGAAATCCCTTTCGCACATAGTTTGGAAAATCATGGATATACAATTCTAACTGGTTATCTTTTTTGTCAAAATTTCTGGCATAACCGTTTGCGCATCCGATTTGAATATCTTTTTTCAATTGCTTTACGTTGAATTGGCATGGATATAGCATCAGGCAACGTAAAACTTCCGAATTTATTTTAATATTTTTATGAACACACTCTGCTTCCTTTTGGAAAAACAGCTGAATCATTTCTAACCGCTCTTCAAATGTCCTCTTAGAAAGCGGAGGAAGATCAATAACAATAGAAAATTTGGATGTATATAAGCTTAAATAAGAAGGGCTGATCGCATCGTCAACAGAATATACTAAAATCATATTGCTGGAAGACACTTGTGCCACTTCCACATAATTTAATAATTCATTTTGTACATCATGATACAGTCTGTTGACATGGTCGATAAATAAAATTCCGCCCTGCGCTTTTTTTATGGCGCCTTCTGTTTTTGAAAAGAAAATATCTTTCATCTTTTCATCTGATACTTCTGCTAAATACCGGCAATTGATTTTTATAAATGGCGCATCCTTGCCAATGATCCCTGACTCCTTCGCAAATTCATAAATCAGTTTTGCCAGGAGGCTTTTCCCGGAACCGTCAGAACCTGTAATCAAAATAGGCAGAGAATGTCCCGGATACAATAAGGCTGCCTTTGTCAGCTGTACCACTTGTTTTAGGCTAGAGTAACATCCAATCATGGCATAAAAGCATGAGTTTTCCTGTTCTTTTATCAAAGAGTAATACACTGGCCTTCCTGCCGTTTTCTTTACCCTGCGCTCTTTTACCAATTCATTTAAGATTTTGCTTAAATTGGAACGTTGCATATATAAAGCTTCAGAAAGTTCCTGCGTAGTAAAACAAAGGTCTTCAGAATGTGCTAACATTTGCTCCTGCATATATTCCAAAACGACATCTTTGCTTAGCTTCACACTATCCCTCCTCGGATGTATTTTTCTTTATGATATTACTTTTTATAAATGGTTACGTCTTCTACAATTGTTTCCTATAAATGAGAAAAAAGCCAGCATGAACAGCGGTATATTTAACAGAAAATTTAAAATCCCCGCAATATCAAATCCCACATTTAAGTCTAGCAGAGTCCGAATAATCTGTGAAAAGCCAACCGTACCTCCATTATACAGTCCGGTTGGCACAAGAAACCAGTTTAATCCTCCACAGAATAAAAAGAAGCCTGCCGCTTTTTATTCCACATCCTCTCCGTTTGACGCAATTACTTTTTGATACCAATAAAAACTGTCTTTCCGGTATCGTTTCATTGGCGAAGTTTTTGCTTTTTCATCATCTTCATCGCGGTCTACATAAATAAATCCGTATCGTTTGGAGATGCCTTCTCTCGTAGATACCAAATCCACTGCACTCCATGGACAATATCCAAACATCAAAGCGCCTTCTTCAATGCCATTTTTCATTTCAGAAATCATGCCTTTTAAATGTTCGATCCGATAAGCGTCATGAATCGTTCCGTCTTCCTCCAGTGTGTCTTTTCTTCCGTATCCATTTTCTGTAATAATCAATGGAAGATGATAACGATCGCTTAATTTGCGCGCCGTTATGCGGATACAATATGGATCAAAGGTATGTCCATCTATACCTGTTTCTAAGTATGGATTATTTACTGCTTTTCCAACCCCGGGTTTTTCTGTCAATTTTACCAGATAACTCATATCGCGGTTATCTCCATGAACTATGCTGTCCCAGTCAATTTCATAGTAATCGCAATGTTCGATGGTTTCCGTACCATAGCAGTTGAAACCGATAAAATCCGGATGGCAGTTTTTCAGGGCATCCATATCCCCTTCCTGTATATCCAATACAATATGGTTCCAATGAAAATATGTCTGGATAGATTTGGGATATTCTCCGAAAACTAGAGGGTCTACCCACATATTGTTTCTTAAATCTTCCATATTCATTGCCGCAAGAACATCCTTCGCATTGGACGATGCCGGATAGCAGGCACATAAATTCGGCGCAGGCCCTATTTTGGCATCCGGACACATCTCATGGCAGAGCGAGATGGCTTTTGCCATCGCAACAAGCTGTGTATGCCCTGTGTTATATAGCTCATTCAAATCGTTTGCCTTTCCGGTCAGCATATCCACAGCGCCATAGTAAATCATAACATTATACTCATTGTTCGTGAGCCAGTAATGGACATCCTCTTTAAAATTTTCAAACAAGATTCTGCAATACTCCACGTAGGCATCTGCCGTCCTGCGGGAAGACCAGCCGTTATATTTTTCCGCCAATGCGGCAGGCAAATCGAAATGATAGATCGTAACCAGAGGCTCAATTCCATGTTTATGGCATTCCCTGAAAACATCTTTATAAAATGCAATGCCTTTTTCGTTTACTTCCCCTTCCCCATCCGGCAATATACGAGCCCATGAAATAGACATACGAAATATTTGAAATCCCATTTCAGCCATAAGGGCAATATCTTCTTTATAATGATGGTAAAAATCGGAAGCATATTTAAAGGAACAGCATCCGGAATTAAGCCGTTTCTTTTCATAATCCCACGTTGTAGGTCCTTTTCCATCTACATCAAAAGCACCTTCAAATTGGGCGCTAGAAGAACTAGCACCCCATTTAAAATCTTTTGGAAAACTCATAAGTTGCATCCTCCAATTCATTTTTCTAAGAATTCAACCAAATCCCCGTCATATACAAGCTCCATCATCTGGTATTCATCTTCATCTAAACGGCCGATGAGATTTCTTGTTCCATCGTTCACGATAGGAATTTTTACAATCTGGATCTCGCCGGCATAATGTTTATAGTTATCATTCACAACTACCACATCCCCTGCTTCAAACATTTCTTTATCGCATGGGCGGGGTGCCAGAACTTCATCCGGCTTACTGTATTTAAAACGGGAAATTCTTGTGCGCCAAATCCATTCCGAACCGTCACCCATATCCAAATGGGGGAAGAAATCAAACAATACTTCTTTTTCTTTTTCCGTAACTTCCGGGTCTAAGGTTACGCGCAGCTTCTTGACCGGTTTATCCAGGCTAATTACTCCACGATCCACCAATAGCTTTAACATAGGGTCTATTTCCTTTGACATTGCGCCACTTTCTTCCAATACTTCCTGCAGCTTCTTAAATTCTTCTTCGCTTGCATATGCATTTCCGATGAGAATATCATCTACATCCCCTGTTGCCAGCATCATTCTTGCCTGTAAATCAATTGGCAGCATACGCAGTCTTTCCACTGTGGGAAGGCCGCATACGGCATCCCACACACCATGTGTATTTTCTGCCGCAGAAGAAACAAATGCACCAATTCTTAAATCCCTCGACAATGCTTTCAGTTCTTTATTTTTATCGATGAATTTATTCCATTTCATTGCCGTATATCTCTGGGGATAGAAGTTATGGCACACCAGGAAATTTTTTGCATCAATTCCACAATCTATCAAACCCTTTACGATTTTCGGAGAGTTATTGAATTCAATGGTAATGCCATGAGGATTGCGCACCAGTTTCGCGTCGCCTTCCGGTCCATAGCTTAAATCCATACGCAGAATATCAACATCAATGCTTTTGAATACACTTAAATCATCCGGTGTTGCGCCCATTTTTTCAAAACACATTGGGTTTACATCCAAAGACACTTTCAAGTTATTCTTGTGTGCCGCAATAATCAGTTTTCTAAAATATTCCAGAACCTCTTCTTTTGTGCCTTCCACTGAAAACATACTGGAGAATACCCTGGATACGCCATAGCGTCCCGCCAGTTCAAAATATGCTTCAATTTCTTCCAGAGGTCTTAAATCCGGATATACCGAAATTCCTAATTCATGTTTCATATGATTATGTTCTCCTTATTTTATTTATTCATTGCTTCTAATTCAGCTTCCTCTTCCGCTTTTTCTTTCTCAAGACATTGCTTTTCATAAATTTTGAAGAATGGGTAGTAAACCAAGTATATAATCGGGAACATCAGGAAGACGAATACAAAATTACGCCAATCCAGTGTAGCCATGAACTGTTGAATACCTATTGGAAGCGTTGTCATAATTAAAATATGAGGTTGCATCATTAAATTGAATGAATATGCAAAGTACAGAATTACCATAACTACCAAAGAGTTCAAAATAAACGGAATCAACAGAATCGGGTTATACATAATCGGGAAACCAAAAATTGCAGGTTCGTTTATATTGAACAGCCCTGGAATAAAGGAAGCTTTCGCAACTGCACTAATCTGTTTAGACTTACTCCTCAAACCCATAACACACAGCGGAAGCGTATTGCCGGCGCCACCTATCACACTCACGCATCCGTATAAGAAGATAGGGTTAAATGGCAATGGCTGTCCGGCTGCTACCAATTCTGCGTTTGTTGCATATGCAGCCATATAAAGCGGCATAATGGCAGTGAAAACAACGCTTCCGCCATGAATACCGAAGAACCAGCTCAAGCAGAATACAATAACGATTACAACCATTCCAAGGGGAGATACCAGGTAGGACAACGGTATTGAGATCGCTTTCGTAATCAATGTGCCAAGTGTCAATGCACCGCCTGTGAGTTGAGAAATCACCTGTGCCAGGCCATACCAGACCAAAATGTTAATGCCTGACGGAATAATAGAGTTAAAGCTGTTCAAAATACCTTCCGGAACAACATCCGGCATGCGGATTTCCCAGTTATGCTCAATGGCAAACTTTGTAATACGTACGGAAATCAAACCGATAAGGATTGCGACAAAAATTCCGTTTGCCCCCAAAGAACTGATATTTAAGGCACGAATTGTCTGCCCTGTTTCGGTTGTTGCTGAAACGATTGGCGAACATACCAGAATAAAACATACCATAGAGGTAAACCCGGACTGGATCAACATTTTTAAACCAAGACGTTTTGCATACGTATATGCCAATGTAAAGGACATAAACAGTCCCAACAAGCCCATGGTAAGTTCATATGGCATGTATAACATGTTGTACAATGCATCGCCGGATTTCCATCCAAATGCCATTCCACCGATGGCACAAATAATCTGAACAACAGCGCCAATCATGATAAGCCCCATTGTTCCTCCCATACCTTGGCTAATGGTTCCGAATGTAGGACTTTGGGATAGTTTCACACTAAATGCCTGAATTTTTTTCATAAATCCGCTATTTGCGAATTGTTCTAATTTGCTGTTCACTTTCTCTTTCCTCCTGTGACAAATTATTTCCCCGTAATTTTGTGAGCCAGTGCCATAATCTTATCTGCATTGCCGACCGCATAATCCAATGAAGGAATTGCCGCTGCAGGGATCGATAATACCCCCTTTAATTCATCCAAGCGATAAGATACCTGAGGGCCGATTAAAACGCAGTCATAATCTTTTTGATATCCATCCACATTGTTTGTAATATCGCCTACCGGAACTGCGTTGATTGTCAATTCTTCTCCGGCGCTCGCACAATATTTTTCCATTTTTTTCATTAAAATACTGGTTGACAAACCAGCACCACATGCTAATAAAATTCGCATTATTTTTTCCTCCTTGTGTTTACTTTTAAAATTCCTTATACATCTGAATCATTTCGCCGATAAGTTCCTGTGCCAACATACTTGTCATTAAATGGTCCTGTGAGTGAACCAATAAAACATTCACTTCCGGCTTTTCACCGTTTGCCTCCGCAGCAAGCAGTTCTGTCTGTGCATTATGCGCTTTCACAGCTGCTTTTTTGCTTTCCTGCATCAAACGCTCCGCTTCTGCAAAATCCAATTTCTTTGCTGCCTGTAATGCCTGGAATGCCATTGTCCTCGCGTCGCCCGAATGAGCAATTAAAGTCATTGCAATTACTTCTGTGTCCATTATTTCCCTCCTTATTATTTTTTCTTGTATCGCCATTATAGTAATAAACGGCCGCATTCACAAAACGGGTTTTTTTGTAAGAACTGCTGAATTTTATACATTAAACATGAAGATCATACATAAATCGTATACCCTTATATGCGGTCCGAAGATTTCTCTATATACATTTCCTGTTTTTCTAATTTTATTGCAAAATATATCTGTATATTTTGCCATGGAATTCATACAGAAGAAGAAAAAAAGATACACAATATTTTTATATATTTTTTATCTCTGCATAAAGAAAGAGCAAATCTGTTTCCACCATACAGATTTGCTCCAGTTTTGTATCGGTACACACGAAAACCTTTTTCTGATTGGTTTGGTCAAAAAGCCGCCACCAATTGTATAAAGCAGTATTTTTCACTCAATCATCCATGCATCTTCTCCACAAACTCCGGCAGGTCAAAATAAGTTTTTCCATTCCCTACAAACAAAGTGCCGATCTCCTGCCCGTCTAGGATACGATGCAATACTTTAATATCCCTGCTGTTTGCGATTACCATATCGATGTTGGAACTGGTAGCGATCTTTGCCGCAACCAATTTCGTATTCATTCCTCCTGTTCCCACATCGCTGCCGGTGGACGGTTTTCCCATTTCCATCAACTCTTCGCTCAGATTCTCTACTACCCGGATAAACTCCGCATCCTTATTTTTCCTCGGATCATCCGTATAAAGGCCGTCGATATCCGAAAGCAGGATCAGAAGATCCGCTTCCACCAAAGCTGCCACAATAGCGGAAAGGCTGTCATTGTCCCCGAATTCAATCTCGTAAGTCGCGACAGTATCATTCTCATTTACAATAGGAACCACCCCAAGCTTAAAGAGCTCTGAAAACGTATTATGCGCGTTATACCGATTCAGATTATCCACGATCGTATTTTTCGTCATCAAAATCTGAGCCGCCACTTGGTTATATTCCGCAAAAATTTTTTGGTATATCATCATCAGCCTCGCCTGTCCCACCGCCGCGCAAGCCTGTTTTTCAGCAATCGTTTTCTCTCCGTGCCTGCCGCCGTCTTTCATATGCACTGCCTTTTTCCCGACAGCGATCGCTCCGGAAGTCACCAGCACTACATCCTTCCCCTTATTACGCATATCGCATAGCTCTCTGACGAGAACGTCCAATTTCGTATAATCCAGATCTCCTGTTTCCGGGTGCTGAAGCGAAGAAGAGCCGATCTTTACCACGATCCTCTTCTTATCTTTCAGCCTGTTCCGAAATTCTTCCCTGGCATTTATTTCTGCCATGGCATATATTTCTTCCATGTATATCCAAACGCTCCTCTCTGTTTCGCAATCTGTTCTGCTGTACGAATGCCATCCATAGCTGCCGACATGATGCCGCCCGCATAGCCCGCGCCTTCCCCGCATGGATACAGCCCGGCGATCTCCGACTCGCCTTTGTCATCCCTATGGATACGTACCGGGGACGATGTCCTGCTTTCTACGCCGGATAAGATCACTTTCTCTCCGGCAAAGCCCGGTATCTTTCTGTTAAAATACTCCATTCCTTCCACAAAAGCCCGGTTCAGAGCATCGGGCAAAATATCATGGACTTTTCCAAACTTCCACATTCCTTTCATTTGAGGGGAAATCCGCCCATAAAAAGGTTCCTCTCCCCCTTGTCCTTGGCTCTTCCACCCGCTTTCGCCATCCCGGCTCCCATCAGGGGGATTTTCCGCTTTCTCCAGAACCGCCCGTTTAAAATCCCCATAATATTCTACGGGAATGCTTCCTTCCCCAATCTTATAAGCTTTCTCTTCCAACATCCGCTGGAATTCGATTCCTCCCAACGGGCCAAAACCTCCATAGTCTTTTTCACTCACCGAAACAATAATCGCGCTGTTGGCATTCTCTCCTTCCCTGGCGCTGTAGCTCATGCCGTTTACCGCCAGCCTGCCTTCTTCGGAAGAAGCGTTTACCACATAACCGCCCGGACACATGCAAAAAGAATAGACTCCCCGTCCTTCCTTTGTTTGTGCCGTCACTTTATAAGAAGCCGGAGGCAGGATTTTCGGATATTCCCTTCCATACTGGGACTGGTCAATCAGATTCTGCGGATGTTCCACCCGCAGTCCTACCGCAAATGCCTTTGCTTCCATCGGCACTTTGTTCCGATGCAGCATCTCGAAAGTATCCCTGGCGCTGTGTCCGATCGCCAATACTACCGTATCCGTTTCGATTCTTTCTTCCACAAAATGTTCTTCCCCGTCCGCATTCCCCCTGATCCGTTTTCTTATTTCCAGCCCTTTGACCTTTCCTTCCTCTATGTATAAATCCGTCATTTTTGTATCAAAGCGCACTTCCCCGCCGTTTGCTATAATGACATCCCGCATATTCTTTACCACTTTTGCTAAAATATCCGTACCTATATGCGGTTTCCCGTCATACAAAATATGTTCCGGCGCGCCTGCGGATACAAAAATAGATAAAACCTCTTTATTCCTTCCATCCTTATCTTTTACCAGCGTATTCAATTTGCCATCCGAAAAGGTACCGGCTCCCCCTTCTCCAAACTGCACGTTGCACTCCGTATCCAGCTGGCCCGTTTTCCAAAATTCCTCCACTTGCCTGCACCTTTGCTCCACTTCCATCCCCCGTTCCAACAAAATAGGCCGATAACCGTGAGTGGCCAACATATACCCGCAAAACAGCCCTGCAGGGCCTGTACCTACAATTACCGGCCTATGTTCCATACTCTTTGTCCCGGAAGACGGAAAACAATAACGCACTGGCTCTACTATGCTGACCTGCCCTCCCTTTACCCTCTTCACCACATCCTGCTCTTTCAAACCGCCCACATCCACCGTATAAGAATAGAAAATATCCGGCTTTTTCCTCGCATCGATCGAACGCTTCACGATTTCAAAGGTAAAAGTCTCATTTCTTTTCAGCCGGAGCAGTTTTCTGATTTTATCTTCCAGCAGTTCCCCCTCCCGTTCTGCCCTTATTTTGATTTGATTGATCCGAATCATTCCTGCTTCCCCCTGTTTCTCTTTCCCAATTTCGTATCGCGCTGCCGACCATGCGCCGCAGCGCTCCTCCCTGCAATATATCCGCTGGTCCAAGCCCATTGCAGATTATAACCCCCGCACCTTCCGTCCACGTCCAGCAATTCTCCTGCAAAAAATATCCCAGGAACCTTTTGGGATTCCAGCCCCTGCGTCACCTCATCCAAATCCACGCCCCCTGCCGTTACCTGGGCATGTTCAAAGGAATTAGCCGCGTAAATATGTACCCACAGTTCTTTATAAGAATGCAGCAGCTCCCTCAGCTTCTTCTCTCCTAGCTCTCCTGCCTCATCTCCCGGCCTATGCCCGGCTTCTTTTATTATCATCAGATTAATCTTTTTATTGGCAAGTCCGACCAAAAATTCTTCTAATGTCCTTCCGGGCGCGTTTCCCATCCTGCACATACACATTTCCTCAAATTCCTGCCTGTCCATCTGCGGAAGCAGATCAATGGATGCTGCCGCCCGTTTCCCCTGGTCTACTAAATATGCCGCCTGGCGGCTCATCTGGAAAACCGGGATGCCCGATATGCCATAATCCGTAAATTGCAGTTCTCCTTCCTCTTCCTGCACAAATCTTCTTCCACCGTCCCTTTTTACCTCATACAGCCCGATCCTCGCCCAGCACCTGACCCCTGCGGTTATTTTCAGGAAACTGTCCTTACACCTTAACTGAACCAGCGCCGGAACTGCCGGTACAATATGATGCCCCATCTTCCCCGCCAAAGCAAACCCGCTCCCGTCCGAGCCGGTTTTCGGCGCCGCGCATCCGCCGCATGCGAGTATCACTGCATCATATGTTTTCTTCCCCCCATCGGGGCATATGATGAAAAATCCTTTTCTGTCTCCATCAGCTATCCCAATCTTCTCCACATCGACACCAAGTTCTGTTTCCACTCCGCTCCGCTTCATTTCCAGCCGCAATATATCCAGCACTGCGGATGCCTGTTCCGGCCATGGATAAAGATATCCCCCCTTATCCTTCACCAGCATCCCGGCCTTCCTGAAAAAATCCACCGCATCCTCTACCGAAAACTGGTCAAAATATCCCTTCAATTTTTCCCAGTTCCCATAATAATGCTGTTTGCCAAAGTCCCGGTTGGAAAAATTGCACTTCCCGTTTCCAGTGGCCAATATCTTTTTTCCTACCCTGTCATTTTTTTCATATACGGTTACTTCCGCGCCAAGCCTAGCCGCCGTTATCGCCGCCATCATCCCCGACGCGCCCCCGCCGATTACTGCCACCCTTCCCACCGTTCGTTCCTCCTGCCAAAACACTGGTGTTATCATACCACACCCCATATTCCATGACAAGCGCATCTTACCTAGCTGGAATAAGACTCCAGAAAATTATAAAGCTCCTCCTCCGTAGCCACATACTTATTCTGTATAATCTCCTGCTTCAGCGCATCCGGCAGGGAATCCAGCGTAATATTCGTATTCATATAAACCGTCTTCAAATCGTCGCAATATACCACCACGTAATTTTTCTCGTTCACCAGATAAAAACTCGTGCATATTTCCTTGAAAATGTAGCTCTTGCGAATGACCACCCTTTCTTTGGAAAAGGAAACTACCTCCACGCTGACAAAACCGAGTTCCTGGTCCTTCAGCGACGGGGATTGCTGGTAGAGTTCCATTTCTTTTACAAACCGCTGCCGGTTCATACCGATATATTTATCCGGTGTCTTCCATTTTGTTTCCACTGAAGTCCCCTTTTGCAGATCCACTTCTTCAATAATATATTGGGTATCGGCGCTGATCACCTGTTCATCCTCCAAAACGGTCGGAATCACCTGGGGTTCCCCTTCTGCGGCAGCGCTTTTCTCCTCCATTTCCACCTGCCGGAATTTCCCCGGATAAAATTCCTCCTCTAATTTCATATGGGAATAAAAACCGAAAGCATACATTCCCATAGGCATAATAAAAAAAAGACTGATACGTTTTACAAATTTCATGGCACTCTCTCCTTTGTAAACAGTATCAGCCAGATTTTATGAAATTATTCGCCAAAGTATCCCAATTCAGGAACCTTATAACAGATGAACTCTTTCCGCCAGAACAACAATGACTCTGCCGCCTGGCATTTCTTCCAGCTCATCTTCCCGGATTCCGCGCAATACAATCATTAATACGATGTAAATCAATATACATACGATAATACAAATCAGAAACGTAGCTATTCCTCCAGCCCATGAAATCATTACCTTGCAAAGAAGCATTCCCACAAGGCCGGATGCCGCCGATGCCGCTGCCGTCACTCCGAATGTGCGTATCCATTCGGGAGAATACTGCATATACTGCACGGCCCCGACAAAGCCCGTGACACAGACTACCAGCCAGAAAACCATCAAGCCCAGAGCCACGGCCACGATCCCCAGCTTTGTGGTACTGATCAGAATAAATAAAAATACAAGATGTATTAAAAAGGCTGCCAGGCCGCCCAGAATCACCATTCTGATCTTGCGTATCCTCTGCATCAAAAGCATAAGGAAATATCCAAAAGTAAAAAATACGATCACCCCGGAACCTGTCTGCAATAACTTCACCGCCGTATCCTGGTCGCCTTTAAATAACATGCCAACGATCGGTTTTGCCAGCACAGCCACCCATACGGCACAGGGAATCGTCAAAACGGCCAGATTATGCACCGCGCTTCCTATGCGGTATTTCACTTCCCCATATTCCTGCTTATCATACATTTGCGCAATCCTCGGTATGGCAGAAATGGCCGCCATAGTACAGAGAATTGCCACGATCCCTGTCACCACACTGTATTTTCCATAATACACACCCCAATGGGCTACCCGGATGCTTCCCTTTTCCTGCTTATTCATCACATAATTGAAAACCCTCTGGTCGGCCAGATTATGGATATTATAAAGCAGGGCGCAAACCATATAGGGCAGGGCTGCGGAAAAAAATGTGGAAATAACCTGTCCGTTGGATTCCACATACTTCGCCGTATCCCCCATCACCTGCTGCTTGAAAGTCCCTGCATAGATCAGCCGGATCAGCAGCATGTGAAGAATGGCAACTCCGCATGCAATACATACCCCGATGGAAGCCCCCATCGCTCCGTAAGCTGCTGCGTATTCCGTATCCCTGAGCAGCGCGGCCACTTTTTCTCCATAAGAAAATAATGCGGCAGCCAAAAGAAGCCCTGCTACAAACATGATGAATTTTTCCAACAGCCGGGAATGCACAGTAGGCATCATAGCGCCCATTCCCTGCAAATAGCCCCGCATTACTCCCAACAGCCCGGACAAAAGAATCGCAGGAGCTATTGCGGCGATAGCCAGATACCCTCTATATTCCAGTATAAATGTCTGGGCAATAAACTCCGAAAAGAAGAATACAAACAACGCAGCCAAAACACTGATCAATACGGTAAAAACCAGGGCGCTTTGATATATTTTCCTGGCACTCTTATACATATCCCTTTTCGCCCTGTACTTTACTAAGATCGCCACGGCTTTTGAAATCCCATAGCACATCACTGCGCTGGACAGCGCGAATATTTCCATCGCTGCGGCAAAAAAACCAATTCCTTTATCCCCGATCATACGCGACAAAGGAATGCGAAACACAAATCCGATCAGCCAGGCCATCAATCCGACGCCCAGCACCCAATCCCTTCTTCTTCCCTTGCCTGTCTTTTTTACTTTTGTATTCTGTATCATATCCTATTGTTCCTTATTTGCTTATTTCTCCCGGGTAATCCCCAGCTTCTCCAATATATTCCGCTGCTTCTCCTCCATCTCGCCGGCATCTGCCTCTTCCATATGGTCATACCCGCACAGATGCAGCATACTGTGCGTCACCAGAAAAGCAAACTCCCTCAGCTGGCTGTGTCCATAACATTCCGCTTGTTCTTTTATTTTATCTACGGACAAGATAATATCTCCAAGCAACAGTTCCCCGCTGTCCGGGTCAAAGTAATCTGCCTCGGCTTCCTCCACTTGCGAAAAATCGGAAGGCTGTCCATATGCAATATTCGGAAAAGAAAGCACATCCGTCGCCCGGTCTATTCCCCGGTACTCCCTGTTATATTCCCTGATCCCCTCGTCATCCGTCAACAGCACATTTACCGATGCCTCGTAAGGGCAGCCTTCCGCCTCCAGTACAGCCTCCATGACCTGGCTGACCAGTCTCTGCTCATCAAAGGAAAAATCGGTATCTGTTTCGTTTTCCACATAGGAAGTCATGATCTATGCCCCTTTCTCCTGCCCTCTTTCTCTTTTGTCCGTCTCTGTCGCTTCTCCGCCGCCTTCTCATAATCTTCATATGCCATAACAATCTTCTGCACCAGCGGATGTCTTACCACATCTTTGCTGGTCAGGCTGCAAAAAGCAATATCCTCGATTCTGCCAAGCACCTGGATCGCCACGTCCAGCCCCGACTTCGTCCCTGGCATCAGATCCTTCTGGGATCTGTCTCCAGTCACGACCACTTTGGAGCCAAAACCGATACGGGTTAAGAACATTTTCATCTGCGCCGGCGTAGTATTTTGCGCTTCGTCCAGAATGATAAAAGCATTATCCAGCGTCCGTCCCCTCATATATGCCAGAGGAGCTACCTCGATCAGACCTTTTTCCATATTTTTTGCAAAGCTTTCCGCCCCCATAATCTGGTACAAAGCATCATACAGCGGCCTCAAATAAGGATCCACTTTGCTCTGCAGATCGCCCGGCAAAAAACCCAGCTTTTCCCCGGCTTCAATGGCGGGCCTTGTCAAAATGATCCTTCCCACCTCTTCCCGCTTAAATGCGGTAATTGCCATCGCCATTGCGAGATAGGTTTTCCCCGTTCCGGCAGGACCCAGCCCAAAGACAATCATATGATCCCTGATCGCATCCACATATTGCTTCTGCCCGAGCGTTTTCGGTTTGACCGGTTTCCCAAGAATGGTATGGCATATACAATCTTTATCTATTTCAACCAGAGCGTCTTCTTGATTTTCCATTTCCATCATAATCGCATAATTTACATTCTGTTCCTGAATGATATTTCCTCTCTCCGATAGTTCTGCCAGCTGGCGGACGATGCTCCCTGCCCGTCCTACCGCCGCTGCCTTTCCGGTTATCTTCACAACCCCGTCCCTGTTTACAATCGTCACCTTGCAATCATTTTCTATCTTTCGGATATAATGATCATGGGCTCCGAAAATATTCTGCATATGCTCCGCCGGAACATCGATCCGGCTTTCCACCCAATCTTCCACTGAAAAAACCCCTGCCTGTACTGTTATTCTATCGCAGCATGGTCTTCTGTTCCATGAACCGATGCCTCTTCTTCCATGCCGCCGTTCTCTATTTCTTCCTTCACTGCTATGGCAACGTTTTTTCCTGTTTTCTCTATCACCTGGAAATCCATATTCATCTGCCATTTTTTTTGATTCTTATTTATTGTAACATTTTTTTTCATTATTTGTACCCCCTTTTCCTCCAAACTTTCGATATATTTTATTAATTTTTCAGAAAATATCATTTTCACTTCTTTTTCCGTGTAAATATTGTCTGTTACTATGTATTCCCTGTTTATGCTTTTCCCATAATAAAACGGCAGATAAAAATTTTCTAAAAGCTTCACTTGTTTTTTATCCGTTATTTTATCATAATTTTCATATTTGATTTTTCCCAGGCGGAGAATCAGATCCTTATCCATGACGGACAAAACCATTTCTTCCTTTTCCTCACCTGTATATTCCTTTTTTTCATAATGCAGAGGAAGCTCCTCTTTCTTCTGCAGCTGCCTCTGGATATAAACATCCGCATCCGCTTCGTAATACTGGTAAAATTTCACGGTAGCATCCTCATTGTATACGGGCACGCTTCCCGATACAAGAATATCACCCTTTTTTACCTCCATGCCAACGGATACCTGAGGAACCCCCTGGCGCGTCACCATGCTGACAATCACCCCGTCCTCTTCCGCAACCAGGTCGGAGCCGAACTCATTTCCCACGGATTTGGCTTCTGCCTGGCCTGCCTCGCTTCCCATACCGCCCTCGCCCGTATCCACTTCATTCTCCCTCACTTGTATTACCAGCCGCGTACCGTCTATCCGTGCAGAAGTCCATGTCACAATCCCAAAATTCTGTCTTATTTTTTTCTCCAGCTCTTCAATATCCACCTTGCTTCTTTTCATGCCCACACAAATATCATGATTTTTCAGAAAATCCATAAAAATATCTTCGGAAATCGAATAATTCCCGCTAATATCCACCGCCCATATAAAAGTGGACATCCACATCCAGAACACCAAGCTCCCTAATAAACCGATCAGGAATATTTTTCTTTTTCTTATTTTGGGTACAAAAAAAGGTAGTCCACAACGTTCCTGTATGGCCACCCTGGTTCCTGTTTTCTTTACGATTCCTTTCAGCTTCTTAAAGCCCTTGACGGTTATGCACATCGTATTATATTCCCCATGGTTCTCAATATCCCAAAGAAGAATATCATGATTACTGCACAAATTCATAAAACGTTCCGGGGAATACCCCCATACCCTGATGCGGACATATCCCTTTAAATATTGTATAAACTGAAGCATACCCTATCCCCTTTACCTTCCATTGCCCGTCGCGATCCCGGATGCCTTTCCCGGCACGCCCTACCCATTATGGTAGCGGACGCATTCAATACAGCCTGTGATTTTCATATCTTCATTGGTATAATAATCAATGGTCATTCTTTTTCCCACAATGCTGATCTGGCAGGTTTTTCCCTGCAGCACGATCATTTCCGACGAATACTCCAGGATTCCTTTATAATTTTCTACAAAAACATCCTGGTTTCCCGTGACTGTTACAATAGAAGCTCCCAACATGGAATCTTTTGGGAGCTTTAAGGATTCCACGATAATCTCTTTCTTTCTTTCCAGCTTTTGTTTTCCGGTTAATTTTTTGTTCCTCATCATGGAATAATATATGTTTCATTTGATAAAAGAATTCTACTTTTCTTGATGTCTTTCATTCCCTCATTTATGATACGGTTCCCCATAAATAATGCGATACCCCCTATAAATCTGTTCTGCCAGTAAAATGCGCGCCAGCTGGTGCGGGAACGTCATGTCGGAAAAACTGATTCTATCATCTGCCCGCTGTGACACTTTTTCGTGCAGTCCAAGGGAACCGCCGATAATAAACTGGATATGGCTCGTTCCATAAGTCGCCAGCTTTTCCAGTTTTTCGGCAAAAGCAACGGAATCTATTTTTCTTCCTTGTATTTCGAGAGTCACCACATGGGCATCCTCCCTGACATATTTTAACATACGCAAGGCTTCTTTTTCTTTGATCTGGTTCTCCAAGGCCTCCCCCGCCTTATCCGGGGTCTTTTCATCCTCCACTTCTATTACTTCCAAACGGCAGTATTTTCCAAGCCGTTTCGCATATTCTGCCATGGCATCGCGGTAAAATTTCTCTTTTATCTTTCCTGCCGCTATTATGGTTATTCTCATTACGGTCCGCTCCTCGCCGTTATAAGGATATTCCTTTCCCCTGTTCGAAGACCTCTGGATAGTAATCGTCTACAAAGGCATCCAAAAAACCTTCGTCCAGATTCAGGAACTGATGGGATATCATCGCCTTCATTTTATCCGTCCGTCTGAAATACTTTATCTCTTCTCCTGCCTCGCCTTCCGGGAAAAGGCCTTCATCCACGCTTTCTGCCGTCATATAGGCCGAACACCATTTCTTTATTTCTTCCGTCAGGCTGCTTTCCGATTCTGCCTTCTTTTTTAACGATCGGGAAGACCGAATGGAAAGGATCCCCATAACAAAAAACAGCAAAAACAGCGCCCCTGTTACGGAGCATATCATATATTTATTTATCATACCGGCAGGAAACCTGATGATATCTGCCAATATCAGGCCAACCGCCGCCAAGCCGATACCTCCGATCACAATGAGCATATAGCCGGAAGAACGGTTTTCCTCTGCCTGTTTTGCACTGTCCAAATAAACACCCTTATACGCGGGGGCATCCGCACCGCTGCCAGCGCCCTCCGCTTCACCGTCGTCTGCCTCTTCCAGCGCCTCCATCTGTTCCTGACTGCCGAAAATCAGCGGACTGCCTTCCGCTCCATCCAAAGTCTCCACCAATTCCATCCCGCAGTCGGCGCAGACTTTTATTCCTTCCCTATACTCATTTTTGCATTTTGGACACCAAGGCATATGCTACCTCCTGAATTGTTTATTTGGCGGCGGATATCAGGCCGTCCACCCCTTGATTCTTATTGGCCTTTTCCGCCATCCACTGGTAATTATCCGAATCCGTCAATTCCACAATGACCGGATACTGCCCCTTGCTGTCTTTTTCGCCCATCGCCTGCCATACTCCGTCTTTCGCCGTACCGCTCCATTCTTTGGTATTGTGGTCGCTGTAATAATTGGTAATATAAATTTCCCCGTGATAAAGACCGTTTTTAAAGTTCCCGATAAAATTACGGTTATAGCCAACATTTATTTCCAGGTTCTCATCGATAAAATCATAATGTTCCGCGCCGTCTCCATTGGGCAGATCATTGGCCCATGTCCCGGAATAGCTGTGCTGCAAGTAAATGCTGTCTTTCGCTTTTGCATTCTGGTCATACACATAAAACTTGATCCACATGCCGTTCCCGCTCCTGACGCCGTTTTTCCATTCGCCGTAATAATACTGGTTATCCGTATACATCGCAAGTCCCATGCCGTTCGGCCGCTTGCTTCCATCCGTATCGCCGTAGTAATAATACTTCGTTGTCCCGCTCAGTTTTTCGGAAGCCGCCCGGTATCTTGGCAGATATGCCAGATCCTCTACTGCCTCCATATTTCCTGCTTCCCAATAGCCTTTCATTTCCGACATCTGCCTGGATAAGTCAATTTCCACTGCCGCAAGGTTTTCCCCCGCTTCCTTCTGCCATTTTGCCGTCGTTTTCTGTTCCTCGCCAGAATCCTGTTTCCCGGCTTCCTCTTCCATAATCGACTGTTCCTGAGGGGCTTCCTGTTCTTTTACGACCACAGCAGACTCTTCCTGCTCCGGCGTTTTCTCTTTTTCCTGTTTTTCAGGCTCCTCTTTCTTTTCTTCTTCTTCTTTTTCTGCTTCTTCCGCTTCCTCTGGAACGCTGTCCTTCTTTTCAATATCCTGCGCAGTCACGCTCTGCTCCTGGGAGGTATTGGCATATTCCATAATATCTTCCTGCAGCATCGTGCTCGTATCCTGGCTGTTTCTTTTATTCAAAGCATAAATAACCACACTGATGCCGCAGATAATCAGTATCAGGACGACGGCAATTCCTATCGTCAACAGCTTCGCCTTATTGTTGTCTTTCATATTAGTAATTTCCTCATTCCTTCTCTTTGAAATCAAAGCATGTCCTGTTTGCAGTAACGCTCTTTATATAAGTTCCTGCTTCCACATGGGCCGGATGCGTCTGGTAAGCATTCAGCGCCTCTTCCGATTCAAAAACAGAGATCAATCCGACCGCCTTATTGCTGGAAGGCAAACCCTCCGCAATCACTTCCAGCGACACCACGCCTTCTGCCTGTTCCTTCACGCTTTCCAGCTTCTCCCGGATTTTTACCGCCGCTTCCTTTTTTTCCTGTTCCTTCAAATCTTCTTTCCAATCCCATAATACGATATGATGTACCATAATTCATCCTCCACACGTATAATAATGCTCCAGCATTTATTGATATTATACCATGCCGCCGTTTAATTTAAAGATATAAAATTTATTAATTGTTTCTTAAAAATGCCTTCATATCCTGAGATACAAAGGCATTTTCCGTAGCAACCCGTCATTATTTATTCTTCAAGTATTCATCAATCCCTTTTGCCCCGGCCTTTCCCGCGCCCATGGCGAGGATCACGGTAGCCGCTCCGGTAACGGCATCGCCTCCGGCATACACGCCTTCTTTTGTCGTTTTGCCGAATTCTTCATCTGCAACAATGCATTTCCATTTATTTGTTTCCAATCCGTTCGTTGTCGCGGAAATCAACGGATTAGGGGAAGTCCCCAGAGACATAATGACCGTATCCGCTTCAATGGTAAATTCGGAATCCGGCATTACCACCGGCCTCCTTCTCCCCGACTCATCCGGTTCGCCCAGTTCCATCCTGACGCATTTCATGCCGCATACCCATCCGTTTTCATCGGCAAGTATCTCCACCGGGTTGGTCAGCAGATCAAAAATAATGCCTTCTTCTTTCGCATGGTGGACTTCTTCCACCCTTGCCGGAAGCTCCTCTTCGCTTCTCCTATATACGATATGCACCTCCGCGCCCAGGCGCAGCGCGGTTCTCGCCGCATCCATCGCCACATTGCCGCCGCCCACGACCGCTACTTTCTTTCCTCTCATAATAGGAGTCGGGGATTCCTCCTGAAACGCTTTCATCAAATTGCTTCTTGTCAGATATTCATTTGCGGAAAATACGCCGTTCGCCTGTTCGCCGGGAATTCCCATAAACTTTGGCAGCCCTGCCCCTGAACCGATAAATACCGCATCAAAGCCTTCCTCTTCCAGCAGTTCGTCTATTGTCACCGACTTTCCTACTACCACGTTCGTCTCTATCTCCACGCCTAAGGATTTGACATTTTCAATCTCTTTTGCTACTACATCTTCTTTCGGAAGGCGGAATTCCGGAATCCCATAAACTAATACGCCGCCCGGTTCATGCAAAGCCTCAAAGATTGTCACCTCATACCCCATCTTCGCCAGATCCCCCGCACAAGTAAGACCGGCCGGGCCGGAACCGATCACCGCTACTTTTTTGCCGTTTTTCTTCTCTGCGCCAACGGGCTTTATTCCCTTTTCCCTCGCCCAGTCCGCCACAAAGCGTTCCAGTTTTCCAATCGAAACGGGTTCTCCCTTTATGCCGCGGATACACTTTCCCTCGCACTGGCTTTCCTGGGGGCATACCCGCCCGCATACTGCCGGAAGGGCGCTGGCCTCGCTGATCACCTGATATGCCGCCTCGATATCCCCTTCCTTTACTTTTTCAATAAACCCGGGAATATTGATCGCCACCGGGCAGCCCTTCACGCATTGCGCATTCTTGCAGTTAATGCATCTGCCCGCTTCCTCCATCGCTTCTTCTTTATTGTATCCAAGGCACACTTCCTCAAAATTAGAAGCGCGCACCTTTGCATCCTGTTCACGTACAGGTACCTTCTTTAATACGTCCATCCTAATAACCATGCCTTTCTCTCAATCGCAGTTACCGCATCCGCCATGATGGGTGCTACCCTCTTTTTCCTTCAAAATTGCTCTGCCCTCTGCCGTCTTATACATCTGCTGGCGTTTCATCGCCTGGTCGAAATCCACCTTATGGCCGTCAAATTCCGGCCCGTCCACACAGGCGAACTTCACTTCCCCGTCCACCGTCACGCGGCATGCGCCGCACATTCCCGTGCCGTCCACCATAATGGGGTTCAGGCTCACTACCGTAGGAATCCCCAGCTCTTTTGTCATCTTGCAGACAAATTTCATCATGATCATAGGGCCTATCGCCACGCATACATCATAATGCTTTCCTTCTTCCACCAGATCCTTGATTGTCTGCGTCACCATGCCGCTTCTGCCATAAGAGCCATCGTCCGTGGTAATATAAAGATTTCCCGCTGCTTCCGACATTTCCTTTTCCAGAATCAGCAGATCCTTCGTCTTCGCTCCTACGATCACATCCGCTTCTATCCCTTTTTCTTTCAGCCATTTTACCTGAGGATATACGGGCGCTGTGCCTACTCCCCCTGCTACGAAAAGAATACTTTTCTTCCTTAATTCCTCCAGTGGTTCTTTTATAAAATCGGAAGGACAGCCCAAAGGCCCAACAAAATCCTGGAAATAATCCCCGGTTTTTAATCCTGCCATCTTTGCCGTCCCAGCTCCCACCGTCTGGAACACGATCGTCACCGTACCTTTTTCCCTGTCATAATCACAGATTGTCAGCGGAATCCTTTCCCCATCCTCATCCGTCCTGACAATAATAAACTGCCCCGGCTCACACCGTTTCGCTATGCGTTTTGCCTCTACCTCCATAAGGTAAATATTCGCCGCCAGCTCTTTTGCCTCCAAAATCTTATACATTTTATTCCTCCTTCCTTAAATATCCACCAGTACGATTTTCCCCTCTTCGTCATATGTAATGCGGCAGGCCATCCCATCCTGGATATTTACGCCGTAGATCCGCTCCGTCCTTGTCTGTATTCCTGTTGCATCTTCATAATATTCATAAATAATATAATAATCCCCATTTTCACCGATTCGCACTACAGAATTCAATTTATACACATTGTGTCCGCTCATTCCCCGCATATTGCCTTCTGCATCCAGCAGGACATCTGCCCGAACCAGAGCCTGGACCACGTTGGAAATCGCCATATCCACTGTAATATCGGTATTCAGCCTTAGCTGGTAGTTACGGACAATGATGTCGCTGGCAACCCCCTCCTCGCTTATAGCAATAAACTTATAAACCGATTTTCCAAGAGGCATCGGGATAGCGGACGTATACCGAATACTGCCTGCCGTAGGATCCGTGCCATCCGCCGTATAATATATCGTACAGTCCTCCGGCGCTTGCGCCTCAATCATATACGGCTCATAATAATCCCCGCTATATACGGATACTTCCGGCGCTGCAGGTACCAGCACATCGATCCGATAGGTGTTCGTGACAACATCGCTCTGAATGCCATAATCATTAATAAAACATGCCTTTACCGTATATTCCCCCGTTTCCAGGAAAATAGGCGCCGTGTACACTTCGCTGTTTTCATCCGGCATGCTCTGGTCTAATGTATAATAAATTTTCCCGGAAGTATTCGCACTCAGTTTCAAAGGCAGAACTTCTTCGTAATTCCCCCCTACAAAACTGAATTCCGGCGGTTTCGCCATAAACTGCTGAAACAAATTCGCAATGTTCTCATTATTGCATCCCAGCAAGAGCTCATTAATCGCCTGGTAATTCCCTAATTTACTGTAAATCGCTATTATTTTATCGTAAGCCCTCTCCAGATCCTCCTCCAGATAGCGCTCCTCTTCTTCCACAATATTCATTAATGTATAAATCGCCAGCTCGTCTTTCCCCTGAATATAGTAATAATCAGCCATAAGAAAAAGAATTTCCACATCTCCCTGATCCAGTTCATATGCTCTTTCCAGATATGCAATTGCCTGTACATACCTTTCCGCTTTCGCGCATTCCTTTGCTTTCCCTATCTGATAAGGCACCGAATAATTCCTATACCAGTGAATGCCTCCAATTCCTGCCGCCGCTGCAAACAGACAGAACACGAGGGCGGCTGCCACCCATCCGTTTCCCATCCTTCTTTTTCCCATGAAGCGGGCTGCTTTCTTTCTTTTTTTATTATCTTTTCCCGCTTCCTCCAGCTTCGGCATCTCTTCCTGGGCCAGTTCTACAAGAAGGGTAGATAATGTCTCATTCATTTCTTTTTCAATTTCAGGCTCAAAATCCGGCACGATCCGAAATTCTTCCCCGCAATTGTCGCAATACAAATGGCCTTCTGTCCATTCATATCCGCATTTCGGACATTTCATAAACACATCCCTTTCTCCGTCACGGCCGAAGCCCTAAACCGGCTCGCTGCCTGAAAACCAGCCGCCCGCAGATTCCACGCAATTACTCATTAACATCGCTATCGTCATCGGCCCGACCCCGCCCGGCACTGGCGTGACCGCGCTGCATACCGGCCAGACATCATCATAGTCCACATCACCGCATAATTTATTTTCCTCGTTCCGATGGATGCCCACATCGACTACCACGGCTCCCTCTTTGATATATTCCTTTGTAATCATTTTCGGTTTTCCGACGGCCACGACCAAAATATCCGCCCGCTTCGTCACTTCCTTCAAATTTTCCGTTTTCGAATGGGCTACCGTAACCGTTGCGTTTTCCCGCAAAAGCAATAAAGCCATCGGCTTGCCGACAATATTGCTCCTGCCAATTACCACGCATTCCTTTCCTGCAATCTCAATGCCGGAACGCTTCAGAAGCTGTATGATCCCTGCTGGCGTGCAGGATACAAACCCCGGCTGTCCGATACAAAGCTTTCCCACGCTCTCAGGATGGAAACCGTCCACATCCTTTTCCGGCCGGATCGCTCTGATCACCTTGTTCTCATCAATATGAGAAGGCAGCGGCAGCTGGACTAATATTCCATTCACATCTTTTCTTCCGTTCAGCTCTTCAATCAGCGCGAGCAGCTCCTCCTGCGAGGTTTCTTCCTCCAGCTCATAGGACAAGGAATGTATGCCGATATAAGCGCATGCTTTCTTCTTATTTCCCACATATACGCTGGAAGCAGGATCTTTTCCTACTTGTATAACGGCAAGCGTCACCTTTTTTCCTTCCGCCTCCATTGCCGTTACTCTTTCCTTCAATTCTTCCTTGATCTGCGCCGATATTTTCTTGCCATCTATTTGATTTGCCATCTTTCACCTCATGTCTGTGCAACCTGGTTGCGCGTTGTAATGATTTCCTTTAAAATAATCCGACAATCGCTCCATTGCTGTCCACATCGATCCGCACCGCCGCCGGCTCCTTGGGAAGTCCCGGCATTGTCATAACCGCTCCTGTCAGCACTACGACGAAACCAGCCCCTGCGGATACATACATTTCCCTTACATTTACCGTAAAGCCTTCCGGCCGCCCCAGCAGCTCCGGGTCATCCGATAAAGAATATTGGGTCTTTGCCATACATATCGGAAGATTCCCGAAACCAAGGGATTCGAGCTGCTTCATCTGTTTTTGGGCTGATGCCGCATAACTGACTCCATCCGCCCCATAAATTTCTTTCGCTACCGTTTCTATTTTTTCTTTCAAAGAAAACGTGTCTTCATATAATACGTGAAACTCGCTTTTCTTCTCTTCCAGCGTCTCCAGCACCTTCTCAGCTAAAGCGATGCCTCCTTCGCCTCCTTTTTCCCAAACCTGGGAAATGGCAAACTCACAGCCGCGTTTTTCGCAAAAGTCTCTGACGAACCCGATCTCCTTCTCCGTATCCGTCAGGAAGGAGTTGAGCGTAACTACTACAGGCACGCCGTATTTCTGCAAATTTTCTATATGCTTTTCCAAATTGGCAATGCCTTTTTCCAAAGCCTCCAGATTCTCATTGCCTAGATCCTGCTTTGCCATGCCTCCATTATATTTCAAAGCCCGTACCGTAGCAACCAAAACGGCGGCATCCGCTTTCAGCCCGCCGATGCGGCATTTAATATCAAAAAACTTCTCCGCGCCCAGATCTGCGCCAAACCCCGCTTCTGTCACGACATAATCCGCCATTTTCAAAGCCGCCTTCGTTGCACGGATGGAATTGCAGCCATGGGCAATATTGGCAAACGGCCCTCCATGCACTAGTACAGGCGTATGCTCCAGCGTCTGTATCAGATTGGGCTTCATGGCATCTCTTAAAAGCGCCGCCATAGCCCCTACCGCCTGCAGATCACCGGCTGTCACCGGCTTCCCTTCATAATTATAGGCAACGACCATTCTCCCCAGCCTTTTTTTCATATCTTCCATATCTTCGGACAAGCAAAGCACCGCCATAATCTCCGATGCGACAGTAATGACAAAGTGGTCTTCCCTGACAGTTCCGTCCATTTTACTTCCAAGCCCGACTACCACATTGCGGAGTACCCTGTCATTCATGTCCAGGCATCTTTTCCATACGACCTGGCGCGTGTCTATGCCGAGGGCATTTCCTTGCTGGATATGGTTATCCAGCATGGCGGCCAGCAGATTATTCGCGGAAGTGATCGCATGAAAATCCCCGGTAAAATGCAAATTCAAATCCTCCATCGGCACTGCCTGGGCATAACCGCCCCCCGCCGCGCCCCCCTTTACTCCGAAGCAGGGACCGAGAGAAGGCTCCCTTAAAGCGATCAATGCTCTTTTTCCCATCTTTCCCAACGCCTGGCCAAGCCCTACGCTGGTCGTCGTCTTTCCTTCCCCTGCCGGAGTGGGATTGATCGCGGTTACAAGAATCAGCTTTCCATTCGGGGCATCTTTTATTCTTTCCAAATATGCTTCCGAAATCTTTGCCTTATATTTCCCATATAACTCCAAATCATCTGCTTCAATCCCAAGCCTTGCCGCCACTTCGGTAATCGGCTCCATCACCGCTTCCTGGGCAATCTGAATATCTGTTTTCATCGTCTATTCCCTTTCCTCTGTCAGCTGTTCGAATTCTTCCATGCTCATCAGCACTTTTCTGGGCTTCGTTCCTTCCTCTTCGCCGACGACCCCTGCCTCGCATAACTGATCCATAATGCGGGCCGCGCGGTTAAAGCCGATCTTAAGCACTCTTTGCAGCATGCCGATGGATGCCTTATCCTTTTCAATAATGATTCTCCCCGCTTCCGCAAAATACTGGTCCCGGCCGCTTCCTTCCCCATTTCCTCCCGCAGCAGGCGCAGCCCCTGCGTCGATCGTCTGTATTTTCTCCTGCACATCCTCGCTGTAGACATTTCCAATCGCCTGATTCTTCAAAAAGTCCACCACATCGGACACTTCCGAATCGGATACAAACGCTCCTTGTATTCTGGCCGGTTTCGGGTATCCTTGGGGATAAAAAAGCATATCCCCTTTGCCGAGCAGCTTCTCTGCCCCGTTCATATCCAAGATCGTACGGGAATCCACGCCGCTGGATACGGCAAAAGCCACGCGGCTCGGCATATTCGCTTTGATCAGGCCGGTAATGACATCTACGGAAGGCCTCTGGGTAGCAATGATCAAATGTATCCCGGCCGCCCTGGCCAGCTGGGCCAATCGGCAGATGGATTCCTCCACCTCTCCCGGGGACACCATCATAAGATCAGCCAATTCGTCCACAATGATCACGATCTGCGGCATCTTCGCCGGAGCATCTTCCCCTTTCATAGATTCTACTGCTTTATTATATCCTTTCAGATCCCTTACGTTAAAATCCGCAAATTTTTTATACCGCTCCGTCATTTCCGCCACGCCCCAATGAAGCGCCGCCGCCGCTTTCTTCGGATCCGTCACTACCGGGATCAGCAGATGGGGAATTCCGTTATAGACGCTCAGCTCCACCACTTTTGGATCCACCATAATCAATTTTACGTCATCTGGATGGGCTTTATATAAAATACTCATAATCAACGTATTGATGCACACGGACTTACCCGATCCGGTGGAACCGGCAATCAACATATGGGGCATTTTCGCAATATCCGCCACCACTGTTTTTCCTCCGATATCCTTGCCTACCGCAAAGGACAGGCTGGAAGGAAACGACTGGAATTCGCCGGATTCCAATAAGTCCCTGAGAGGCACTGCCGCATTTTCTTTATTCGGCACCTCGATCCCCACCGCTGCTTTTCCTGGTATAGGAGCTTCGATCCTGATATCCGTCGCCGCCAGATTCAATTTTATGTCATCTGCCAGGCCCACGATCTTGCTGACTTTCACGCCCTGTTCCGGCTGCAGCTCATATCTCGTCACCGTAGGTCCCTGGCTGATATCCGTAATCGTCACTTTCACCCCGAATGTGGCAAGGGTCTTCTGCAAATGTATCGCTGTTTCCTTTAATTGCGTGGAAGAGGCGGCATTTCCTTTGTTTGCGCCCTTCTTTAAAAGACTGAATGGAGGAAACATATATTTTTTAGGTGCAGACTCTTTTGATTTCTGCATTTCCCTTTCGATATCCGTCGGCGCCTTTTTTTCATCCGCCGTCCTGCCGCCGCTTTCCGGCAGTCTTGCTTCCGGCCTGGTTCTCGCGTTCCTGACTGCACTCGGATCTTTTCTTTCCTCTTCCGGCATTTCTATCCTGTCAGTTTCCGGCTTTCTTTCTTCCTCCAGGCCTTCTGTCCGTCCATTCGCCGTAATATGTATCCGATCATATTCGCTGGCATGGAATCCGCCGCCGCTTTCCGCGTTTCCCATAGCCCCACCGCCGCTCACTGCGCTGGCCGCGCCGCCTATCTGTACGACATCCCCATTCCAATCATTCAATATAATTTCGTGAATATCGTCCCGGATAGCCGCAGCTTCTGCCTCCGCTACTGTCACCGCGCCTTTTTCCGCTTCCTTTTTCGGTTTTTCTTTTCCTGCCGACAATGTCGTATCCAGCATGACGCCGGACACTTTTTTATCCATTCGGAGAATTTTCGCATCCTCCTTTTCTTCTTCCATAATGCGCCTGTCTTCTTCCCGTTTCCGACGCATCTCCTGCTGTTCCTGCCTCCGCAGCTGCGCCCGTTCCCTCCGGGCATGGGTTTCCTCCCTTGTCCTCTCATACACTTTCTGTCCGCCGGACTTCATCCCTTTGACGAACGATTTCTCCGTCAGAATAACGAGGCAGATCACCGTCAGCACGATCAGCAGAAGCACCGTGCCGACCATGGATAAAGAACGGAAACTGAGGAACGCCAGCGTTCCCGCCAGCACTCCGCCTCCGCTGTGGTTTTGGCTGCATCGCTCATAAATTTCTTTTACCTGATACATCGAATTTTCATTCCAGACCCCAGATGCCAGGTCACATACCATTCCAACAATCAGGAATAAAATCACCGCTGCCGCAAGCTTTCCTGCGGCAATCATGCTTCCTCTGTTGGAAATGCCAAAAGCTACCGCTAAAAATAATACAACAGGGGCAATATAAGCAAGGATGCCCAATAAACCAAACATGACATCGCTCACTATATTGCCTGCCGTTCCTACCACCCCAAAATTACATAAGAATAAAAAAACTGCCAGCGCGAATACGCCAATCAGTATCACTTCATTTTTAATCGCGCTGTCTATGGGTTTCGCCCGCCTGGATGTTCGGCTGTTTCTGCCCGTGCCGGATCGTCCCGACGTTCTTTTTCTCCCGGAAGCGCTTCTTCTTTTCTGCCCGGATGCCATACCTCATCCTCCGTTTCTGAATCCGCCTGCATTAACTCATTAACTTATATAGTATAGCATCTGAGAGATTAATTGTCACCAATCATTTCATGCAGATGCTGCATTGCCTCTTTAATTCCTCCCACCTCATTGATGATCCCTTCATTTACGGCTTCCTGCCCTACCAGTATCGTCCCCACATCTTTTGTCAGCACCCCGGTCTCCATCATCAGCTCTTCCAGCCTCGCCTTGCTTATCTTGCAATGGCTGCATACAAAGCCCGTAATCCGATTCTGTATCTGTTTAAAATAATCGAATGTCTGCGGCACGCCGATCACCATGCCGTTCATTCTCACCGGGTGAATCACCATCGTGCCTGTCGGCACAATATAAGAATAATCCGTGCTTGCGGCAATCGGTACGCCAATGGAATGGCTGCCTCCCAGCACCAGGGATACGGTAGGCTTGCTTAGGGAAGCGATCATCTCCGCGATGGCCAGTCCGGCCTCCACATCCCCTCCCATCGTATTGAGCAGGATCAAAAGGCCGTCTACCTCGCAGCTGTCTTCGATCGCCGCCAGCTCCGGCAGTATATGCTCATATTTCGTCGTCTTGGAAGTTCCGTTCAGATTATCGTGGCCTTCCACTTCCCCGATAATCGTAATGAGGTGGATTTTATGTTTTTTGTCATTTTTGTCCAGCGTGACCTGGCCGGTATTTTCAATCCTGTCCTCGCGGTGTTTTTCCTCCTCTGTCTTTTTTCCTTCGTTTTTTTCCTTGGTATCCGTATTTTTTGTATTTTTTGATTTCTGATTTCCCATACAAACCTCCATATCAAAATTATAGGATTATGACCTCAGTCTTTAGTTTGCATGGTAATACAGTTTTTATACGAACAAGCGCAAGATTAAATGTCAAAATCATCCGATTCATCCACGGGAATATCGAACTTCATTTTTTCCCATTCCACCAGCCTGTCAAAATCCATTTCCCTCCGCACATGTTTTTTCGGAAGCGGAAGCGGGTTCTCAATCAATTTTACCCCCGATGCCTCTTTCTCCTCTTCCTCATCCTCCTGATCCATGTCCTCCAGCACAAGCTCCGGCACCGTCACTTTCTCGGCTTCTCCCGTCCCTTGACCAGTACCCATGGAAGCTATGCCAAGCCCTGCCAAAACCGCCCATGCGAAAGCAAAAAGAATCCGATATCCAAACGGACTGGCCGCCCCCGCATGGCACATGGCCGCAGCCAGCAAAAGCAGGATCCATACATCCTGTTTCTGTTCCTTATGGAACCAAAACCCTGCTGCCAGCAGCATATTTCCAAAGCAAAGGACAGCTCCGGCAATCGGATCACTTTCCGGCCCTTGCAGAATCCATGCGCTTCCTTTCCAAGAAAGCTGGCCTGACCATGTATTCCATATATCTCCAAAAGAAGAGCCTGATAATGCCGCATCCCCCGCAAGGGAACAAAGCATAGCGATTACAGCCCCCAACAGACAGAAAAGGAAAATCATGCCGCTGTCCCGAAATCTTTCTCTCCACGCCGCTTCTTTCCTGTCTCCTTCCATGGCTCTTTTTATACAGAGTCCCCCGGCCAACAACAGCAAAAGCAAGCCTGACCGATCCAGAAAGCCCATGACCCCGATATACACTCCCGCCAGAAAAAAAGCAATACAAGAAGCCTTTTTTTCCTTCACCATTCCACATTGCCCGATAAGTAAAATGCCCAATGAACACAAAGCAAAATAAAAGGTTTCCGGCTCCAGCTCATATATTCTTCCGGCATAGGATGGCAAAAATGACAGAATTGCCACAATCCAAAAAGCTTCTGCCTTTCCGGCCAGCCTCCGAATGCCCAAATAAAGCACCAGCAGCGTCACGACCTGCAGCACTGCTTGTAATGCCAATCCTGCCGCTGCTTTGTTCCCGCTGAAAGAAAACACAGCCGAAAGAACTAAGGCATAACAATAAGAAGCGCCATGAGCAAGACTTGGCACTCCTCCCGCATTGTCTATAAAAGCCATGTCATAAAAAAGGCTGTCCCACGGCTCATCCCGACGCTCCAGCATCTGGATCCGATAAAAAGCAGCCGCTGCCAATAAGCAAAGAACAAGGACAACTTCTACCGTCTGCCGGAGGCGAAGTCTTTTCCAAAACCTCCCCCCCGAAGATTTTGCCGACGCTCCTGATACAGTTCTTGCCAGCAGGTCTGCCAATGCACTGGTCGTTTTATGTCCGACGAACCAGCATACCTCTGCCAGAACCGCCATTGCCAGAACCAGTCCCTCCGCCGTATACTGGTCCCCCCCAGACAGCATTTCCATAGCTGCCGGCAGATTACCTGCGGCCAATGCCGCCGTAAGTACCACAAAAGACATCCACAGCAGATAACTGAACCACGTTTTTTTCATTTTCATGTTATTATTCATTCCTTATGGTTTATATTTTATCCAACGCCTGTTCCAAATCCGCTATGATGTCATTTTTATTTTCGATCCCCACCGAAAGCCGGATCATATCGGGAGCAACGCCCGCCTCCATAAGCTGCTGGTCATTCATCTGCCTGTGCGTATGGCTCGCCGGATGCAGGATACTGGTACGGGCATCCGCTACATGCGTCACGATAGCGGCAAGCTCCAAATGGTCCATCATTTCGGCCGCCGCTTCCCTTCCGCCCTTCAATCCAAAAGAAATGACGCCGCATGTCCCATCCGGCATATATTTTTTCGCCCGCTCATAATATTGGTTTCCTTCCAGTCCCGGATAATTGACCCAGGCAACCTTTTCATGCTTTTCCAGGTACGCCGCCACAGCCAGGGCATTTTCACAGTGTCTTGGCATCCGCAGATGCAAGGTTTCCAATCCTACATTGAGCAAAAATGCATTCTGCGGCGACTGGATCGCCCCCAGATCCCGCATCAGCTGGGTCGTCGCTTTCGTAATATAAGCCAGTTTCCCGAATTTTTCCGTATACGTAATCCCATGGTAGGAGTCATCCGGCGCACAAAGCCCCGGATATTTATCGGGATATTTCCCCCAGTCAAAATTGCCGGAATCCACAATAGCTCCTCCTACGCATAGGGCATGTCCGTCCATATATTTGGTCGTGGAATGGGTGACGATATCTGCCCCCCACTCAAAGGGCCTGCAGTTGATCGGCGTTGCAAACGTATTATCCACAATCAGGGGAACCTCATGGGCATGCGCGATTTTTGCAAACTTCTCGATGTCCAGCACGACCAGCGCCGGATTGGCAATCGTCTCTGCCAGCATACATTTCGTATTTTCCCGGAACGCCTTATGAATCTCTTCTGCCGGCGCATCCGGATCCACCACCGTGCAGTCGATCCCCATCTTCTTCATCGTCACCGTCAGAAGGTTAAAGGTTCCTCCATACATCGTGGAAGACATTACCACGTGGGAACCGGCTTCGCAAATATTAAAAACCGCATAATAATTCGCCGCCTGTCCCGAAGAGGTCAGCATTGCGGCCGCCCCTCCCTCCAATTCGCATATCTTCTGCGCGACAAACTCATTGGTCGGATTCTGCAGCCGGGTATAGAAAAATCCACTCTCCTCCAGGTCAAACAACCTGCCCATCTGCTCCGATGTTTCATACTTAAATGTCGTGCTTTGATAGATCGGAAGCACTCGGGGTTCCCCGTTCTTTGGTTTCCAGCCTGACTGGATACATATTGTTTCCCTTCCATACTCTTTGCTCATTCCATGCCCTCCGTTCCCTTACGTCCATGGCGCATTATTCGTTCCAATTGTGGTAAACAGCCTGTACATCGTCATCGTCATCCAGCATGTCCAACGTTTTCTGCAAATTTTTTACCGCTGCTTCGTCCGTCAGATCCACATAATTCTGGGGAATCATCGTCACTTCCGCAGATATCATGGCAATGCCCGCCTCTTCCAGCGCCTTATTTACTCCGTCAAAGCTGTCCGGGTCAGTCACGATTTCATAACTGTCCTCTTCCTCTGAAAAATCTTCCGCCCCTGCATCCAGCGCTATCATCATCAGATCATCCGCTTCCATGGAGCATTCTTCTTTATCGATAATGATCTGCCCCTTCTTATCAAACATAAAAGACACGCATCCCGGCGTACCGATGCTCCCCTGCCCTTTCGTAAAGGCATTCCTTATATTCGCCGCCGTGCGGTTCTGATTGTCCGTCAGGGCATCCACGATAATGGCAATTCCTCCCGGGCCGTATCCTTCATAAGTAACATACTTATAATTGACATTCCCCACGTCCCCGGCCGCTTTCTTGATGCCGCGCTCGATCGTATCATTCGGCATATTATTTGCTTTCGCCTTTGTAATTACCTGGGCAAGCTTGAAGTTATTGGCCGGGTCCGGGCCACCCTCCTTGACTGCAACGGCAATCTCCCTGCCGATAATCGTAAAGATCTTTCCCTTGGCCGCATCATTTTTTTCTTTCTTATGTTTGATATTTGCAAATTTTGAATGTCCAGACATACCTCAACTCTCCTTTTTATTGTTGTTTTCCTCCGCCTCGGCCTCTTCCGGCTCCGGCAGCTTTATTTTCGTTACTAAAACACTTTGTATCATCTTATTTTCTACCGATAAAATTTTGAAATTATAACCATCCACATCGATATCAAAATCTTCATCTTCTTCCGGAATCTTATCCAGTTTGGAAATCAGAAAACCGTTCAATGTCTCAAACTCCTCTTCTTCAAACGATATGGCAAAGCGCTCTTCCAGCTCTTCCAACGGAGTTTTTCCTTCTATAATATATTCGTCCGCATTGTCCGTAGCCTCGATATGCTCTTCGTCTTCATCATATTCGTCCAGGATATTTCCCACGATCTCTTCCAGAATATCCTCCATAGCCAGCAGCCCAGAGGTTTGTCCATATTCATCCACCACGATCACCATCTGCGTCTTGGTTGACTGCATCATCTGGAACAAGGCATCGATATTCTTCGTTTCCGGGATAAATACCGCCTCACGCAGCAATCCCTCTATCTCTTTCACCGGAAGATTCTTATTCTCCCCCTCTTCCCCAAGGGCATGCATGCGCATCGCATCCCGCAAATGGAGGATGCCTATAATATGATCCAAATTTTCCTCATATACGGGAAATCTGCTGTTACTATTATCCAGCATGAATTCTATCGCTTCTTTCAGCGGCGTGCTGCCTTCCACGGCTACGATCTGGTTCCTGTGGGTCATGATGTCATGGGCTTCTTTATCCCCGAATTCAAAGATATTGGTAATCATTTCCGCTTCAGTAGCCAGAAGCACTCCTTGTTCATGGCCTTCGTTTACCATTGAAATGATCTCTTCCTCCGTAACATCCGACAAGCTGTCATCCAGCCTCATTCCGAACAGACGCAATATCCCGTTTACGCTTACCGTCACAAGCCCCGTAAACGGAGAAAGCGCCTTCATCACATAATATACGGGATTGATGCACATATAAGCCCATTTTTCCGGATATCTGGCTGCCAGCTTCTTCGGAAGCAGCACTCCGAAAGTCAATAATATGTAAGTCAGTACCGCTACTGCGCAGATCAGGGTCAACGCTCCCGTCACTTCCGCTCCTATGGCTATCGCTTCAGGGGAATCCGGTTTCACGTAAATCTCCAGCAGCCTCCGCATCCCTCGGATCCAGATGCCCAGATAAAAACTGCCCATGACAATATTGATCAACGTCACGATCAGCTGCACCATATTCACGTATTTCGCCGGTTCCTCTATAATGGCTGCCAGCCGGCGGGATTTTTTATCGTTTTCTTCCCTGGCTTTCTTTTCAATATCCTTGATATTCAAGTTATTGATCGCTGACCCGAATCCGTAAAAAAACATATCGGTCAGAATAAGAGCTATAAATAAAATCATACTGGCAGTAGGCCCGCCATCGTCCATAATCCCATCTCCTTTTATCCATCCAAATATATAGACCTAAAGAATCACAGTAAACTATACCATTTAAAGCCCCGGCAGTCAAGCATGGGGCAGGACATCGGGGCATTTTCTTATGTATTCTGGCAAAACACGCCTAATTCCAGGCTGATCAGCAATCCTTCGTTCACTCTTTCCATAATCTCGCTGTCCAAATGGCATACTTTATCCTTCAGCCGTTTCTTGTCGATCGTCCTTAACTGCTCCAGCAAAATAACCGAATCCTTGACCATATCGTATTCATCCGCATTCAATTCGATATGGGTGGGAAGCTTCGCCTTATTCAGCTTGGAAGTAATGGCTGCGCAGATCACGGTAGGGCTATGTTTGTTCCCCACATCGTTCTGTATAATCAATACCGGTCTCACGCCTCCCTGTTCCGATCCGATCACAGGCCTTAAATCCGCATAATAAATATCTCCACGTTTCATTTTTTATCACCCTTCATTTAAACTTTTATGGCTAAATTATTGCCAGTTTATCTGAGGATATTCAATTTCTATTCAAAATCCCGAAAATAATCCTTTGCCGCCGTCACTTTCCCCGATTTTAAATAAATGCGGGGAACTCTCTTCCCGATGCAGCAGGCAAGCTCGTAATTAAACCGCCCCGACAGTTCCCCAAGCTCTTCCATCGTAATCTGTTCTTCCCCTTCTTTCCCGATCAATGTCACAACGTCCCCCTCCGACACGCCGGAAATGTCCGTCACATCTATCATAAACTGATCCATGCATACCTTTCCTGCCACCGGAGCCTTTTTCCCATGAACCAGGACGTAGCCTTTATTGGAAAGCCCTCTCGGATACCCATCTGCATAGCCTACCGGAACCGTGGCAATCTTCATTCTTTTTTCTGCCGTAAAAGTGCCGCCGTATCCGATTTCCGTTCCCGGCTCCACTTCCTTCAGATAAACGATCCGGCTCTTTATCTCCATAACCGGCTTTAAATCTATGATATTTCTTGCCGTTTCCGCAGAAGGCCACAGGCCGTAAAGAGCGATTCCTGCCCGAACGGCGTCCATATCCGCCTCCCGCAGTTCCAAAGCCGCCGCGCTGTTGGCGCAATGGCAAAGCGGAATGCGGCATCCGCTTTCTTTTTCCGCCCTCTGCACGAAATCATGGAACACCGACAGCTGGCGCCTGGCCGGAGCTTTGTCCTCTTCATCTGCCTTTGCAAAATGAGTAAATATTCCTTCCACTTCAATTCCCGGCATCCGCAGCGCCCTTCGGACGAACGCCATTCCTTCTTCATCCGGGGAAATGCCGATCCTCGACATCCCCGTATCCACTTTTATATGGATCTTTGCCGTCTTTCCCGCTTCATTTGCCGCTTTTCCCAGCTGTTCCAGCATATCCTGGCGGAATACGGTAATCCTGATATCATTCTCCATCATTTCTTTATAATGATAAGGAAAAGCATAACCCAAAGACAAGATTGGCTTGTGGATCCCTGATTTCCTTAAAATAACCGCCTCTTCTTCCGTAGCGACACCGAATCCCCAAATATCATCCAGCGATTCTAATTCCTTCGCCGCCGGAACGGCTCCGTGTCCGTAACCGTCCGCTTTGACTACGCCGATCATCTTCGTCCCCTTGCCAAGCTTTGCGATCATCCCTTCCGCATTCGCGCGAAGCCTATCCAAGTCAACGGTTGCATAAACCCTGTTGTATTTCTCTGTCATTTTAATCTCCATTCCGAAGCGTTTACGCGACGGGGCGACGCAAATCTCCAATTTGCGTCTGCCATCAAGGCTTATTTGTGACGCTCCGGCACAAATAGCCGTGTGAAAAATCAGCACATCAGTGTGATTTTTCACACTATTTCCATACCTTTCCGCTTCATGGCGCTTCCCAAACATTCGGCCACATCCCCCGCCATCAATCCATATCTCCCCTTTTCCTCTGCCGCCCTGTCCCCTGCCAGTCCATGGATATACACGCCGAGAACAGCCGCTTTTTCCGCTTCCATCCCCTGGGCCAGCAGACCGCCGATCGTTCCGGCCAACACATCTCCCATTCCCGCAGTCGCCATGCCGTCATTGCCGGATGTATTCATATAGATCTCTTCCTTCGCCGGAGCAGCGACCGCCGTCCTGGCATCCTTGCATACGACAGTGCAGCCCCATCGGTCCGCCAGTTCCTTCGGTTTTTGCAGGATATCTCTCTTCGCCTCTTCCACCGTGCAGCCATACAGCCTGGCAAATTCAGCAAGATGAGGCGTTAGAATGATTGCCCGCCCGCCGTCCTCCTGCCGCCCGCTCTCCAGAAAATGCTGTAGTTCCGGGCTTTTGGCTATCAGGTTTAGCCCGTCGGCATCGATGACCAGCGGCTTCTTTTCTTCCCCCAGGACTTGTTTCAACATGGCATATGCCTGTATGCCCATCCCTATGCCAGGTCCTATGACGATGCAATCCGCCCATTGCAACCCCTTCTCCAATATGTTATGCAGCTGCGGCGAAATCTCCCCTTTTGCCGGATAAGTAGAAAGAAGAGCCTCCGGCACGCCGGACTGGATGATGGTTCTGTTTTCCTCCGGCGTTATCACTTTCACCATCCCTGCGCCCGCCCGATAGGCAGCCCTAGCGCAAAGTTCGCATGCCCCGCTCATATTGATGCTGCCCGCGACCACAAGGATTTTTCCGAACGTTCCTTTATTGCCTCCCCCGTTCCGGCAGGGCATTCCATCGCTTGCATCCCCTATATAAGTATATACTTTCGGCATCCTTCCTAAAAAACTTTCCTGTGTGATCCCGATATCCCGGCAAACAATCTCTCCCGCATAGGCATGCCCCGGATAAAGAACATGACCCAGTTTTTTCCACCCAAAAGTCACCGTCAGATCCGCGTTCACCGCCTCTCCCATTACCTGGCCGCTGTCCGTATGGATGCCGGAAGGTATATCTATGGAGCAGATAAAAGCTCCGCTTTCATTTATTCTGCGGACCGCATCCGCAAAGCTGCCCTCCAGTTCCCTCGATAAGCCGATCCCGAACAAGGCATCCACAATAATATCATATTCTTTCTCTTTCATTTTGTTTTGCAACGGACACCCGTATTTCTCTATGATCTGGATCTGCGCTTCCGTCTCCTTGCTGCATTTCCCCCGCTCTCCTGCCAGGAAAAAGTCCACCGAAAAACCGCGCAGCCTTAGTATCCTGCCGACGGCAATGCCGTCCCCGCCGTTATTTCCGCTGCCGGCCGCCACAAGCACGCGCCCCCCTCCAGGGAACCTCGCTTCGATCTCCTCCGCTGCGGCAAGGGCTGCCCGTTCCATGAGAACCATCGAAGGCATACCAAAATATTCGATCGTATTCTTATCGTATTCTTTCATCTCTCCTGCAAAAACAAGATATTCTTTTTCCATCCCAATCCCCCTTGCTCGCCGCGCAGCCCGCATACCGCGCCTGCGTCCTATTTTATCAGCACGGGCCTGCGCATAAAAATGCGCCAAAAACACTGTTCTGACGCATTTTTCCCTATGCCTTTTTCACCCCGGTTTTCTTCTGTTCGGAATCCGCCCTTCTCCTGGCCGCTTTTTCAGCCTGGGCCTTCTTCCTCTCTTCCGGGTTATATTTCATATCAAATATTTCTATCACTTCTGCGCCGAAAATATCATGCATATAAGAATACAAGTCAAAAACCGTCTTCTCGCTTTCCCCTTTTCGGATCAGCTTTTTCTTGATTTCCACCCGGATCCCCTTGACCCATTCGTCGATCCCGTCGATCTCCCTTGTATTTTCAGCAATCCTTTGGTAGCAGACATCCATCGTGATCAGCATCAGCCTATAGTTGATCTTATCGATTTCCTCCGGCAGCAGCTTCAGCTCCCTGGCATAATCCTCCAGTTTTTCATTGCACTCGCTGATCAGCCGCCTGTCTTCCTCCATCTTCTTTTCTGCAGCCGCGCTTGGGTTCCCGCCCGCTGAATCCGCCAATTCCATGATTTCCGCCATCAGCCTTTTTTTCAGCTTCCGTATTTCTTTTGATTCCGTATTGAGCTTCCCCTGTCTTTTTAAAAGCTCATTTAATTTCTCTTCCCCGCGCCGTACTTCTGTCGGTATCTCGGTCTGCGCCTGCGTAAAAAGCTGATGCCACTTGTTATCCAATGTCAACACAGGAATCTTCTTTCCGGCCAGCGCTTCCCTGAACGCATTCTCTGAACGTGCCATAACAACACCCAGCCTTTCTGTCCGTCATTTTTCGTTCTGAAATCTGCTAATATTATAAGACAGCTTCATCAGGCTGTCGGACAGATGGACATTTTCTACTTGTACCCCCTCCGGCACCTTTAGATCCAGGTGGGCAAAGTTCCATATACCCTTGATGCCGCACCGAATCAATTTTTCCGCAACTTCCGCCGCCTCGCTTTTCGGGATGGTAAGCACTGCAATGTCGATATGGTTATCCAGCACATACTGCTCCATGCACTCCATGGACTGCACTTCGATTCCTCTTATTTTTTTTCCGTAGAGCGCCGGGTTATTGTCGAATATGCCCCGGAACAAAAAACCGCGCCGTTCGAAATTCATATAATTAGCCAGCGCCTGCCCCAGGTTGCCCGCCCCTATAATGATCAGATCGTATTTCCGGTCCAGTCCGAGGATCTTGCCGATTTCCTCATAGAGAAACTCTACATTATACCCGTATCCCTGCTGCCCAAAACCGCCGAAATTATTCAAATCCTGCCTGATCTGTGAAGCAGTAACCTGCATAATATCGCTCAGCTCCTGTGAGGATACCCTTTCCGTCCCTTCATCCTTAAGCTCCCCCAGATATCTGAAATACCGAGGCAGACGGCCGATAACCGCCTGCGAAATTTCCTTCTCTTCCACGGTGCTGCCCCCTATATTAGTTGTTTCTTATTTATTATATAAGACTGTTAAAATAATGTCAAATGAATGTTGACAGCATGTTTCCCGATAGGTAAAATGAATGGGTATAATCGTTGATATTATTGCACCAGGAGGAATTCAAGATGATACTGTCATGCCAGAACATCTGCAAAGCATTTCATGAAAAAAAAATACTGCAAAATGTTTCCTTTCATATAGAAGACCAGGACAAAGCCGCTATCGTCGGGATTAATGGAGCAGGAAAAACGACCCTGCTCCGTATTATCGTGGGAGAACTTTCCGCCGATGAAGGCAGCGCCGTCCTTTCCCGGAATAAAAGCCTGGGGTATCTTTCGCAAAACCAGTCTGTGGACAGCCAAAACTCCATTTATGACGAACTTCTGACAGTCAAACAGAACCTGATCGACCTGGAAAATCGTATCCGGGAATCCGAACAGCGCATGAAGTCCGTTTCCGGGGCGGATTTGGAACGCCTGATGGAATCCTATGCCCTGCTCACCCACCAGTTCGAGTCAAACGGCGGCTATACTTACCGCAGCGAACTGACCGGCGTATTAAAAGGGCTTGGCTTCCCGGAAGAAGAATTCTCCAAATCCGTTTCCACGCTTTCCGGCGGACAGAAGACACGGGTTGCCCTCGGCAAACTGCTGCTGCAAAAACCCGATCTGATCATCCTGGACGAGCCGACCAACCATCTGGATATGTCCTCCATCGCCTGGCTGGAAACCTATTTGCTGAATTACAAAGGAGCCGTCATCATCGTTTCCCATGACCGCTATTTTCTGGACCGCATTTCCAATAAAATCATCGAAATCGACCAGACAAAAGCGACCACATTCCTCGGAAACTACAGCGATTACGCCGTAAAAAAAGAGGCTCTGCGCGCCGCGCAGATCAAGGCTTATATGAACCAGCAGCAGGAAATCAAACACCAGGAGGAGGTCATCGCCAAGTTAAAATCCTTCAATCGGGAAAAATCCATCAAACGGGCAGAAAGCCGGGAAAAAATGCTGGATAAAATCGAACGCCTGGAAAAGCCTTCCGAAGCCCGCACCGACATGCATATTTCCTTAGAACCCAAATATGTCAGCGGAAATGATGTCCTTTTTATTGAAAACCTGTCCAAATCTTTCGGTTCGCTGCATTTATTCCAGGATATCGGTTTTGAGCTGAAGAGAGGGGAACACGTGGCAATCATCGGCGATAACGGCACAGGAAAAACTACTATACTAAAAATTATCAACGGACTGCTGGATCCCGACAGCGGCTCCATCCGCACAGGGACCAATGTACACATAGGCTATTACGACCAGGAGCATCATGTCCTTCATACAGAAAAAACACTGTTTGAGGAAATTTCCGACGACTATCCGACGCTGACCAACACGGAAATCCGCAATACGCTGGCCGCTTTCCTTTTTACCGGGGAAGACGTTTTTAAACGCATCGGGGACATCAGCGGCGGGGAACGGGGCCGGGTTTCCCTGGCCAAGCTCATGTTGTCGGAATCTAATTTTCTCATTCTGGATGAGCCTACCAACCACCTGGACATCGCTTCCAAAGAGATCCTGGAAGATGCGCTGAATGGTTATGCCGGCACCGTGCTTTATGTTTCCCATGACCGTTATTTTATCAACCGTACCGCCAGCCGCATCCTGGAATTATCCGGCGGCAGCCTGACGAACTATCTGGGAGACTATGATTATTATCTGGAAAAAAAGCAGGAAACCACTACCGTTTCCACCAATTCCCCCCAAAACGATACTGGCTCCCATGGAACTGCGTTCCCCAGCGCCGGCAATATGGAAAAAGAATCCTCTGCCAAATTGAGCTGGCTGGAGCAGAAAGAGCAGCAGGCCAGACAGCGGAAACGGGAAAATGAAATAAAAAAAATTGAAGGACGGATCGAAGCGCTGGAAAACAGAGATGCCGAGATCGATAACCTGATGATTCAACCCGATATCTGCACGAATGTGGCAAAGCTCCAGGAGCTTTCCAAGGAAAAGAACCAAGTCCAAGACGAACTGGAAAGCTTGATGGAACGGTGGGAAATGCTGGAATCGGAAACATAAAAGACACCTAAAAAGCTGCCGTATCCCCATTCACAGGGATACAGCAGCTTCCTTTTTACATAGACTCCAAAGTCCTTCTGATTTCCTTAATAAAATCCCCGCTGTTCAATACCGTCACATTCTCCAGCGAGGTAATCAATGCCAGATCCTTCGTCATTTTCCCGGCCTCAATCGTTGCTAATGTAGCCTTTTCCAGCTTGTCCGCAAACTCCGCCAGTTCATGGATCCCGTCCAGTTCCCCTCTCTTGCGCAGCGCGCCGGTCCAAGCAAAAATCGTCGCCACCGAATTCGTGGAAGTCTCTTCCCCCTTCAGATGTTTGTAATAATGCCTCTGCACCGTTCCATGAGCCGCTTCGTATTCATAAACTCCCGTAGGCGAAACAAGGACGGACGTCATCATCGCCAGGGAACCGAAGGCCGAAGAAACCATGTCGCTCATCACGTCCCCGTCATAGTTCTTGCATGCCCAGATGAACCCTCCTTTCGCCTTCATCACTCTTGCCACAATATCATCAATCAGGCTGTAAAAATACTCAATCCCCGCCTCTTCAAATTTTTCTTTATATTCCTTCTCATAGATCTCCTGGAAAATATCCTTAAAATCATGGTCATATTTCTTGGAAATCGTATCCTTTGCTCCGAACCAGAGATCCTGCCTGGTATCCAAAGCATAATTGAAGCATGCCCTTGCAAAGCTTCCAATCGAAGCATCCGTATTATGTACGCCTTGTAAAATACCTGTCCCTTGGAATACATGAACCGTTTCTTTTGTCACGGCTCCGTCTTCGGCCGTAAAAACAAGCTCTGCCGTTCCCGCTCCCGGAACTTTGATTTCCACATTTTTATATATGTCGCCGTAAGCATGGCGGGCGATCGTAATCGGTTTTTCCCAGTTCTTCACGCAAGGCTCGATGCCCTTTACCACAATAGGCGAGCGGAAAACAGTTCCGTCCAGTATCGCGCGGATCGTCCCGTTCGGGCTTTTCCACATTTCCTTCAGGTTGTATTCCGTCATACGGGCCGCATTGGGCGTAATCGTCGCGCATTTCACGGCCACCCCGTATTTTTTCGTAGCCTCTGCAGAATCTATTGTCACCTGGTCATCGGTCTCATTGCGATGTTCCAGGCCAAGATCGTAATATTCCGTCTTTAAATCAATAAAAGGCAGAAGCAGCTCGTCCTTGATCATCTGCCAAAGAATTCTCGTCATCTCATCCCCGTCCATCTCAACCAGCGGGGTTATCATTTTAATCTTGTCCATATGCCTGTTCTACGCTCCTTTCCAATCTTGTTTCATTATATGTGATTTACTCTTATATTACAAGGAAAACATGTCTTGTCCTAACCTTCCGTCGGATAAATATGGTACAAACCGTTCTTTACCATATTGTCGTAGGCGTTAGTCATATGTTCATGGGCCAGTTCCTCCGCCCTGCCTCCGTCTTTGGCTTTGATCGCTTCCATGATCTGTCGGTGTTCATCATTGGATATTTTTCCCCGCCCGCCGTTGGACAGCGTCTGTTTCCTGACCCGGAGGACATATTCGTGGAAATCCACCAGCAACCGTTCCAGCTGTCTGCTGTTACATGCTTCATATAAAATATGATGAAAACGGTTGTCCAGATCCGCCATCTGGTCCAAGTGTCCCTTAGATGCATGAAAATCCGCCAGATATACGTTTTCCTCCAATTCCTCCAGCTGCGCTTCCGTTATATGCTCCGTCGCCCATCTGGCACAAAGCCCTTCCAACAGGGAACGTATCATATAAATATCCTGTACATCCTTGGCGGTGATTCCCGTCACATACGCCCCCTTATTCGGAATGATCTGGATCAGCCCCTCCAGTTCCAGCTGGCGGAAAGCTTCCCTGACGGGGGTTCGGCTTACTCCTAATTCCTCTCCGATGGCGACTTCCTTCAGCTCTTCATGATCTTTATACTTTCCGCTTAAAATATCCGCCCTGAGCTTGCTGAAGACCCTCCCCCTTAAAGAATATTTGTCCGTTACTTCCTGCTTCAAATCATAATTGCCCATTTTTCTCCACACTTCCCATCATACTGACATCTCGCATATCCCTTATGCTCTACCGAGTATAATTGTATGCAATCATACGATAAGTGTCAATATGATTTTTCTCAAATGCGGATCAGCCTGCCCACATTGACCATGCCCCATCCCTGCTTCGTCCATGGTTCATGCATATCTGTCGCGCTATAATTGATTTTCCGCTTTACTTGCTCATTGGAAAGCTCCGGATATTTCTGTAACAGCAGAGCCGCCGCCCCTGACACAATGGGCGTTGCCATGGAAGTGCCACTTTTTTTCAGATAAGCATTCCGATATCCCCGGAAAGAAGGACGGCAGGCCGCATTGCATGAAATAATATCCGTTCCCGGGGCAACCACATCCGGCTTCTTCACCGCATAAGGGGACGGCCCCCTGCCCGAATAACTCTCGCACAGAGAACTTTTGCCGGAATAAAAGCCGCCGTCATGGCAGCCTACCGTAATCACTCTTTTGCTGGCGCCAAGCGGGGACAACGTCATCGGATCCGGCCCCATATTCCCCGCCGCGCATACTACCACAATGCCGCTCTTCCATGCCTCATCCACGATTTCCAGCAATTCCTGCATTTTTTCTTCATTTTCGATATGGCCGATTCCAATGGAAATATTCAATACGCGGATGCGGTATCTGTCCTTATTTTCCAATACCCATTCCACTCCCCGGTACATGTCGTCCATATTGCCGTCGCCGTTACGGTCCAGTACCTTTCCAACAATCAGCCGGCACCAGGGGCATATCCCTTTATACATCCCGCCGGAAACCTTTCCGCTGCCCCCTATACAGCCCGCCACATGGGTTCCATGACCGCTGTCATCATAGGCGTTCTTTTCCCCCCGGAGAAAGTCATAAAAGGCATCCACTCTCCCTGCCAAGTCCGGATGGGAGCTGATTCCTGTATCCAACAATGCGACTCTGATGCTATTTTCCTTTGACAGATTTCTCCCTCTGCAGGAATCTACCACTTCGTCCGTACAACCGATCTGCTGCCTGACACGAAACATAAACCGCCCCCGGCTTTTTAATTAATTTATGCCGGGGGCGGTTATTCGTTACTCTTAAAAATCTTAATTACAAATCCCATAAACCGAAAAATGATTAGCCTGGAATTGTACGCATTGCTGGCCGTTCACCGTCACCACGCTGGATTCCACGCGTTCCAACTGGCCGTCCCCGTCCAGGCAGACGACTTTCAGACCTTCTGCCAGCACGCCGTTCGGCTTCGGAACCGTAATCGTCATCCGCTGTCTGCCCAGCTTCGTGATCGGAACACCGCTGGCCGCGTCATACAATTTGATATCATAGGTCTGGAGGCTCCTCAGCTGACCACCGGACACCGCCCTGCGGTAAGCGCTGCTGATTGTCTCTCCAGCCGCGTTGTTATCGCTGATACGAAGAATGTAATTTTCCTGGCTTCCTGCGATCTGCGCGGTGACATCTGGCTGACCCGGGAGCGTGCTGCTGTTGACTTCCACAACGACAGAGCCTTCTTCCCCTCCTGCTTCCGTTCCAATAAGATATTCCATCTCATCCTGCCCGGCCAAGTCATAGGGCTTTCCATATATCAGCACTTGCTTCGGCAGAGTCCTGCTGTTGACATCCCCCGGCTGGAGCATGCAATATTTTACTTTTAATATGCCGGGTGTATCGCCATCCGCCGCCTGTTCCACGCTGCACACCAGCCCTCTGTAGCCTCCTGCATCATAATCCAGCACCGTCCCCGCTATATCGGAGACCGTAATGCCGCCGTCCACAACCGCGATCCGTATATCTTTTAACACTGCATCCCTATATGTGTCATTCACAAAATGAGTCGCCGTCTTTTCATAGGAAGCAACCGGCAGCTTTTTTCCGAGAAATACTGCGTTCTTCGTCCTCTCTTCTTTGCCCGATTCCGTCATGTCAAAGGCTCTCAGCCCTACTTTTTCCACATACGCGGGAATCTTAATGGTGCTGAGAGGGCATCCTTCAAACGCCCTGTCCCTGATCTCTTCCAGATAGTCCCCGCCGGATATGCTGGTCAGGCTGCTGCATCCGGCAAACGCATCCTCTCCGATCACTGTAACGCTGGACGGAAAGATCACGCCCGTGATTCTGGTATTTCCCTTAAATGCCTCCGCTCCGATCTGTTTTACGCCGTTCGGAATCCGGATCTGGCTTCCCATGCCGCCATAGGCGATCAAAATGCCGTCCCCTACTACCGTAAACGGATTCGCTCTGTCCTTTCCCTGGTTCTTCATCCATTTTGTTTCCGCAAAGGCAGACGGCTCTATCTCCGTAACGGTAGAAGGTATCTCAATATCCGCCAGATCATCGCAATGGTAAAATGCCCCGTAGCCGATGGAAGTCACTCCTTCAGGAATCGTAATCGAAGTAAGCCCCGACCTGGCAAAAGAAAATTCTCCGATTTCCTTTATCCCTTCCGGGATCTGGTAATCTTTCAAGTCGCTGTTTTTATAATATGCCTGTGCGGCAATTTTCTCGTTATTTACAATCGTATATTTGATGAAAGCGTTATTCCCGCTCCCCCCCATGATCTCTGCCCCCGCAGGAAGCTGTTCCTCTACTTCCCCGGTATCCGGCCGTTCATTTCCCGAAAGTACCTTTGATTGGCTGTTGTCCATAAAGACAACCGCATTCCCGCCGACGATCGTACTCTGTCCCAGCACTTTTTCTCCCGTGCCGCTCCCTTCCGATCCCTCTGCGGATTCGCCGTCTTTCCCGGCTTCACCTTCCGTTTCTGCGCCGACATCCTGGTATTCCTTATTCGCCACATTGGATTTATCCCTCTGCGCCTCATACTCTGCCGCCGCAGACCCCGCCTCCGCAATAATCTTCAGCTTCGGGCATCCGTCAAACGCCGACTGGTGAATGCTCTCTACGGACATGGGAATCTCCGTTTCCCCTAGATTAATACAATCCGCAAAGGCCTTTATGCCGATACGCCGCAGGGAATAAGGGAAAGAAACCTTCTCCAAGCTTGTACAGCCCGTAAAGCCATAATCCGGTATGGATGTCACGTTGCTTCCAAAATACACTCTTTCCAAGTTCCGACATCCCCAGAACGCATTATTTTTAATTGTCTTTACGGTAGAAGGCATTCGGTAAACAGCACCATCATAACCGGGGAGCATCGCGTATACGATCGTCTTATCCTTGCTGTATACGACCCCGTCCTCATAAGACAAGTCCTCGTTATATATGCTGATGCTCATGGAAGACAGCATATGGCAGTCCGCAAACACGCCTGTCCCCAATTTCCGTACCTTCTTGCCAAGCTTAACGGACTTCAAATTGCTGCATCCGCTGAATGCCCCGTTGCCGATCGCCGTCACCGTATCAGGAATAGAAATCCGTTCCAAGGAAGTACAGCCGCTAAAGGCATTATAATCAATATCTTCCACATAGCCGGGAATTTCCACCTTCACCAGCTCCGTATGGCCTAGAAACGCTTCCTTCCCAATATGCTTCACAGACGTGGGAATAGACACGGCGCTAGCCGTGCCTGTATATTTCACCAATGTATCGCCCTTCATCTGGAAATCCGATGACGAAGCGGAAGCCGCCTCCACATCCGGCAGAGAAAACCAGGCGGCTGCTGCTGCTACGCACAGCAGCAACACGCCAGTCAGAATTCTTACTTTTTTAATCATAGGCTCCCCCTGTATAAAATGCCACATCCACTTTCGGCCGTTCCGCCTTTTTAAGCTGCTTTCACCTTGGGCTGTCTCTTATCTTTCTTGCAGAACAATATGATAGAAATACATGCCAGCCCTGCTGCCAGGAACCACTTCGGATGAATCGGGTCGCCAGTCTTCGGTGTCGCGTCGATCAAGCCTTCTGTCAGGTTGCCCTTATCCACATAGATCGTATACGGCGAGAAATGGGTCGCAGTAAACTGCACGCACGGTACGCCGTCGATCGTTGTAAACTTCGTCGCCAAATCTTCCAGTCTGCCGTTCACTACGCTTGCCGCCCTGTTATTCCCGGCATATTGGATCAATCCATCCGGCAGCGGAAGCGTAATATCCACGCTGATGCCTGACACATCCGTAATCTTTGTCTGTCCCGTCGAATCATAGAGGCTGATATCCATAGGCAGATAAGCGATATTATTCAGATTGCCGTATTTCCCTTCCAGAGCCGCAATCACTGCCGCCGTCGCCTGGGCATCATCCGTAATCCTGACTACATAATTATCTGAAGAGCCGTTCACATTCGCCGAAGCCAGGCCAGTATTGGAAATACCGCTCTTATTCACATCCACCGTCGTCGTCGAGTTCCTTCGTGCGCTTCTGGAGTTACCGCTTACCGAAGAGGTATCCGCCTTAAAGTTGGCCGTGATCTCCACGTTATTAGCCGGCATCGTAAAGGTCGTCGATATCGCCGTCTGGTTCACAAACCCTACTCCGTTGGAAGAACTGGTCCATTTGTCGAATACTGTGCCGTCCGCCCTCGCATAAGCGTTGATCGGTACGATCGTACCCGCCGTATAATCGCCGGAACCGCTTCCTCCGTTGACTGTCACCTTGTATTTGGTAGCATTTTCGGATACGGAGTCTTTATCCTTGTCTTTGTCCTTATCCTTGTCGTCATTATCCCCATCTCCGTTGGAATCGCCCGGTTTATTCGTGTCACCCGGTTTATTCGGATCGTCCGGCTTGTTCGGATCATCCGGCTTTGTAGTGCCTCCCTGTGTATATACTGCAAAGATATCCCAATCTCTTGTTACATTCTTCCATCCATCGGAAGACCATGCCGAAAAGGTATAGCCCTCCTTCGTCGGGTGCGCCGGTTCTATCGCACTTTCTCCTTCTTTGACTTCCTGTGTCTTTCCGATCACCGTCTTCAAATCAGAATCCGTATAGAAGGTTACATAGTACATGCCTTCCGTTCTGTCAGAATACTGTGCATAAATATCTACGTTGCCTTTAATCTCTGTATAGGCTCTGTCCCAGCCGGTAAATACTTTTCCATCTACCGCCATCACATCGCGGGAAGGCGGTACGGCATCCTTGCCTTCTTCTACCTGCTGCGTATAATCTTTCATTTCCTCTTTGTTAATATCGAAGAAACGAACGGTATACATGTTGGCTCCGATCTTCTCATACATCGCCCAGATTGGCATAGGTGCAACAATCGGATTAATATCCTTCGGGTCTGGCTGCCAATGGGAGAAGCGATAGCCTTCTGCCGTATGATCCGGAATATCCAGAATGGTCAGCTCTAGGTTTTCTCCTTTCAAAACACGTTTTACATCGTACTGCTTCGGGTTGCTTGGATCCACTGCATCCATCAACGTAATCTCAATACTACCTCTCAGATCGTCGTTTTCCTTGACATCAATATAAGAATACAACTTTGCGTATTCAGCGGCATTACTGTCTAAAGTAGTAATGAAAACAACCTTCGATTCCCTATCACTTGATGGCTTTCCATAATTCCCATCACTGTCTTTCTCAACCGTTGCAAAAGCATCGTTCGATATAGAGACTATACTGTCAGGAATCATTATCTGTTTCAAACCAGTATTCCAAAACGCCCCATTTTGTATTGTCTTAATTGTATTAGGCAATCTCACAGTCGCTAATGTTTTTGATTCAGCAAAACACATCTCCGGCACCGTTGTAATTAAAGAAGATGTTAAATCTACATCAAAAATATTAGGACAGTCCATAAATGCCTCTGGGGATATTTCCTTAATATCTTTAAATTCATCAGGTCCTACATTGAAGGAGCCAACAACTTCTCCTTTTCCCGGAAGGCATTGTACAATTTTAACTTTTGCCCCGCTCCCATCTATTCCATAGATTATCCCCTCTTCAGCTGTAAAACTCGGATTTTCATTAAACTTCACTTCTGCCAGCTTATCACAGCCGCTAAAAGGTCTAAGCCCCAATGCAGATGTTTCCTTTCCTATCTCTGCATACTCCAGCTTCGGACATTCATCAAATGCATAATTCCCTATCGTTGCTGAACCGCTCACATATGCCTTTGTCAGCTCAGGCATCCAACCGAATGTATATGGCTCAATCTCCGTGATTCCCTTGGTCGTAAGGGTCTTTACATCTTTTGCTGGTGCTTGATAAGCTGCATCCGGCTTACCTTCCACCGTTTCCTTTTCATATATAATATTGCCCTCTGCATCTGTTTTGTTAGATCCATCGTCATTTTTTTCCGGAATCGGATCTCCGTTTTCATCTAATTTGGGAACTTGTTTCCCGCCTATAACATTTCCATCCGTATTCAATCCAGAAAACAGACCTTGCTTCACACCAGCAACCCCTACCGGAATTACAATATTTTCTACGCTGTTAACTACATTTGCCATTGCTTCCGATAAAGCGTTCCCTTTCGCGGCCTCTTTCAGGTCATTTGCCAGTTGGTCTGTCATATATGGATATCTGTAATACGCCGTCGAACCATGGGGCTGATATGCACCATTACCATATTCATCCTTTGTCACCTGGAATCCTTCTGCCAAATCCTTCATCGCCGGAAAATGTACCAACTCCGCCCTTGCCACTTCTGGATCCGGATTATATCTCACCGTTAAATTCGTAGGTATCCCGCTGTAATATGTAATGTACGTCGGCTGCTGGTTCGGGTGATTAATATTTGATTTGGATTTCATCGCATATTCAAACGGCTTTGTATTTTTTCCATCGTTTGTTTCTATCGCTCCGGTAAAACTCAAAAATGGTATATAGTCAGTTCCTTTAAAATCTTCAAATTCATTTCCATCCGCATCTGGAAAATCACTCGGCTGACATGTGTTCGGATATATAGCCGAATTCCCGTGATTGTTATCCACTACCTGTGTAGCAAAAGCATCGTCTTCTATTAGTTCAATTACTGCTGCATCACTAAAAATAACATGTTTCAAATTATGACAGCCAGTAAACGCACCAGACCTAATATTTTTTACTGTTCCCGGTATCTGCACTTTCTCAATAAAGCAGTTATGGTCAAAACTCCCTGCATCTATAGAAATAATATTTTTATTACCAACAGATTCCGGCATAATAATTTCTGGTACACGGACATTGCTGGCTATACTGCCATCCGGATTCTCTACCTGGAATTTAATAAGATTCCCTTCACCATCCACCTGAAATACCAAACCAACCGATTTATCATCTGCGTCATAACCATTTTCCACTATTTCATATATAAATTCATTTAAATATTTAAAGGGAATGTGATATACGTTTGCCACATTATGAACCGGCGTTTTCGTGTCCCCAAGGTTGGTGGTATATCCAGGACCTTCAAAATAAAATTTATCGCCCACTTCATTTTTAAACGCGGCAAAGCTATAAGCCCCGTCAACCAATCCTTGACCTTTATTATACCCGTCTCCAGGTTCACTGGTATCACCGGCTGCTTGAGGCGCATCCGATACAAATTTTATATTTCGGTCAAAGGTTTTAATAAATTCCAGACTTGTGCAGCCTTTTACTGTCGAAAGGTGGAAAACATTTCCGCCAACCTCAGCATCTGGTTTATCACTCACTCCACCTTTGTTGCTGCCACCTTCTGCGCCTTTGTAAGAATGTGGCAATACCAACTTCTTCAATGCTGAACAGCCTTCAAAAGCTCTGTAACCTATTTTTTCCAGACTGGATCCTGATCCCGCTTTCTCGTCAAGGGTCAGCGTAACCTCTTCCAAACCCATGCAGTCTTTAAAACAGAAATCACCAATCTCGCTGACGGAATAAGGGACTACAAATGAAGTCAGTTTCTCACAGCCATAAAATGCGCCCGCACCTAATGTCCCAAGGGAAGCGCCCGTCGTCCCTCCATCACCAGTCTGTTGCACCAATGTTGCAGACTGCAGACTTATGCAGCGTCCAAACGCATAATTCCCCAATGTGGCCAAACCATTCCCAAATTGAACGCTGTTGATACCACTGCAGTTATAAAATGCATAATTTCCAATTCCCCGTAACGGAGACAGCCCCTGTTTATCTACTCCAAACTTTATCGTTCTAATATTTTTAGCCGGATCCGTTGTGCCCCCAAAGACACTATCCGATACACTGGATGTTTTTAAATCGTCACTAGTTGCTGTAACGCAATAATTTCCTATAAATTCTACTGGCGCAGCAGCAATCCTCCCGACATCATCGCCATACGCTACTTTCCAATTCTTATCCGTATTTTCGTCTGTGCCTGTTGCCCCAGCAGGCGGAACTCCGTTATCAAGATCATAATAGTATAAATCCATTTCTTGCCAAATTGATTTCGTTTCCGGTGTACACGGCTTAAAACCGCCAAAATCAGGATCCGCCCTTCCCGATACAGATTCCTCTGCTGCCGGCTCTACAAAGTCATCTGTCTTTGAATAAGCATATTCGCCAGTTTCAGGGTAAATATAGTCGTTAATTATGCGGTCCCCGTTTAAATCCTGACTGCTCAGAACCGGTGTATTATCAATATTTCTCGTTTTAGTTTTCGGCACCTTGTAATATAAAGGCCTGCCTTGTTTATTTGCTGCTGCATACAGGCTTTCTGAATTAGGGTTAGATGTATCCATATACCTTATGTATGCATCCACGCTTGCAGGTACCGTTATTGTATTTGGCAGCGCTTTCCTGACGAATCCTACAATCACGGCCGATTTAATTCTGTTAGAAGTTTTATCCCATTTTCCATTACTATCCACATACACAAAGCGGTATTGCTGGTTTTCATCATAATACACCGGCGGCTTGCTTGCTGTTGTAACATTCTTCATTACATCTGGAATATTAGCTGTTTTCGAATACACCCAGTCACTGGCAAAATCGGCAACATCCTGTGTCCATCCAGCATTTTGAGGATTTCCAAGCTTCGCCTCCGTCGGCTGCACCGGAATTGCCGTCACTATCAACGCGGAAATCATAAACAGACAGCCAAACGTCTTGCGCAGCTGCCTTCTCAATTTCCAGTTTTTCTTTTTTGCTTTCTTGCCCTTAGCCATTCTTGCTCTCCTCCATCGTAAAGCTAACTCTATTTATTACTGCACCCTTTTTGCCACCACGACAAACCTTCCGTCCGTCTGTGAATGGTCGCAGGTAGACAATGTCAACAAATCGTCCCCATACCCGGCTGTCACCCCGGTGTCATACAATGACATCCCTTCCATTTCCTTCATATAGGAATTAAACTCTTCCCCGGAATTCGCGTCGATAAACTGATAGTATTTGAAAGCAATCTCATTCTCTTTCAACACCTTCGTCCGAAATACGTACATGACTTGATATGTGCCCTTCTCATATATAGTATCGAACTGGATGATACTGTGTTCCTGATAATAAGATTCTTTCGCATATTTTTCCAGATCACCGAACATCTTGCCGGATCTCATATGATGCCCGTAAAGGATCAGGTTCTGGGATCTTGGCCATGCCATACAGTCCTTATCCATAAAGATACTGCCGTTATTATCCTTCTCCTGGTTAAAGTTATGATCCAGATAATATTCGTTGTTCGTTGTCTGCATCACCGGATAGTCTATTATTGTATCGTCAATTTTCAGCCATCCGATTAGCCTTCTGTTCTTATTATATAATGTTTTATATTCATCCAGAACATCAGGAAGCTCGATCTCTTCTTCCTGTCCGCGCACCACCAGCGTTTCCTCCGTGGATGTGTTCGCCAGCGCGTCGCTGTTCTTCAAATCCGCCAGCTGGCTATAATCATTATCCGTTTTCTCTGCCAGATAATAATAAACACCAAAATATCCGAAGCATAGCACTGCCCCGGCTGTACAAAGAGCTACCAGCAGCTTTCTCCTCCGATCCCTTGCTTTGAGCTGGGCGGCCACTTCCCGCTGCATTTCCTTATCCAAGTCTTCCAGAGAAACACTGTTTTTTCCATCAGTTGCTGCATTTCCCTTCTTTTGAACTTTCTTCCCCTTTACCCTGCCTTGTTTCTTCCGGCCTTCCTTGCTGCTTTCTTTTCCATCCTTCTGCCTTTCGGACAGTTCATATATCTTATCATCGAAGTCATTCCCTACCATCGTCTCAAAACGATAATCGCCCGCTTTCAGCTTTCCATACAGCTCCAGCACCGCTTCCGGGTTCTTCAGATCATATTCCGAACATATCTTGTCGATTTTTTTCTTATCCCTTAGGGCAGCCTCATAATCTGTCTTAGTGCGGAATTGCCTCCCCGCTACTATATGACCCTCCGCCATCCGCCGACTCTCCTCTATCCATATATTCCGTATACAACATATATTTTACTATACCTTGCAATTAATGCAAGCCCTTTGTCTATATATTGTATCAGATTTTTTTATTTTTTTCAAAACTTATTTCTCACGCATCATCTGCCAAAAATATGTAAACGGAAAACAAATAAGCCTGCTATATTGCGCTGGGCCGTATAGGCAGGCTTATTGTTTTGTTAGATCAACCGCCTTGCAGACGGTTGTTTCCTCTTTTGTATGTTCTATATAAAGATAACATAATTTCTGAATAAATCAATGATAAATTAGTCCTAATTGACAGGGGCTTTATCGGTAATTCTATCCATTGGGATATTCCTTTATTTTGTCAATATCTGTAAGGTTTATACCTAATAAAGCTAAAATAGATTTTAATGACAACTAATTATTTTTAAGACAGCAAACACAAATATGGGGAATGAATATTTTATATTGGAAGATATAGCAATCCAAATGCAGATTTCTTCGCAAAGAACGTAAAAGACCCCGTATTACTACGAGGTCTTAAATGAATGTTGCCCGCTAGGGGCTGTGTCTTCTATTCTGCCGGTAAACGGCAATGTTTTAACACATTCATTATAATCTTTCAAAGCGCATTTTTTCCAGAAGATCAAGCTGGTTATTGATGATTTTTTGCTTTTTCTCTATTTGGCACGTTTGAGAGCACAAGGCGTATTCGTTATCTTTGAACTGTTGAATTTTACCTTGTAGACGTTGGTATTCTTCTTTTGCACTGTGAAATGTTTCGTTAAATTTTGCACTGAATTTTGAAAACAGCTCATTACCCAATAATACTTCTCCTTTTCTCAAATGAGCTAAATCTTTATTATGCTTTATAGAGGTCAAAGGAACAATAGTAATTACCGAATTATGTATGGAATTGTCTTTTTCCACGATCACAGCATAGTGAAGACCGCCTTCTTCGCTTCCGATATTATAGCCATATTTTATTGCAATGCCCTCTCTTTTCTGAATTTCTATTTAAGCATCTGTTAATTATTACAACTACTATATCTTTATGATAGAATCTTTTTATTCGTTTATTATATCATGTATTCTCACTAATTCAAAGTAAAAATTATCACTACATATACAAAACACTCTTATAAAGCAAAATATCCATAAGAAATCTGAGATTGCATTGATTATCCATTTAACGCCAGGGTTTATCTATGCATGATTAGGCATTTGGGGAAAAGCTCCACTATAGTATTCGAAACTACTTCACCCTTGTATGGCGCGGTATTCGTACCACAGAATCGCATTTTTCAAGATACCATTATACTGATCGTTTTATCCAGCATTCCGCATAGGCCATAAGCTACATAAAGCTTTATGGTCCTTTTTATCAGTGGCGGATTTTTTCATAAAGGCAATACATGTTTCCCGTTACAGAAAACCCTGCCCAGAATTTCGATACAATGGCATTCCACAGGCTTTACGCCTTATAGATATTCTGCTATACTTATCATGGCAGCAGGACACAACTTTTATATTATATATCAATAATCGGAATAGGGTATAATATTCATAATAATTCCAAAACTTTATACCCTATTCGTTTCCAGCAGTACCTATTCTTTTTTCATTTGAAGCCCGCTGGCCGATACTTCATATGCCACTCTTGCTTCATATTCCTGATCCGAAATTCTCTTCTGGTAATCCCGGCTTTGTATTCTTCCACAAACCTGGACAGGCTGTCCCAGTTCAAAGCCTTCCGCATAACGCGCGTTTCGCCCCCAGCAAATGCACGGAATATACACCGACTTGCCATACGGCATCCGTACCGCCAGCAGCAGATCCGTAATTTCCCTGCCCGTCGGTGTCTTTCGGTAAAAGGGTATCTTGCAAACATATCCGTCAAGAAAAACACTGTTTTCATCGGATCGGATTTTCTTCTTTCCCGCAGCCCGTAGTTCCATCTTTCTTGCAAACACCGACAATTCAAGTCGGTTTCGTTCCCCCTCGTTCCTGTCATAAGAGCGGAGCTGCCCTGATACCTCCGCAGACTGCCCGGTCCACTTTCTTTTTACATCGACCAGCCTTTCCGATGCCATAATCGGAATCCTGTCTTTTTGTCCGCTTTCCCTCCTGATTGCCATCTGCGCCGTATAAAATCCTTCGCCGAAAACCTCATGGCTAAATTCAAAATCACTTGTCATCTCACCGCTTATTGTCACTTGATTATTCTCTATGATCTTTTCCACTGTATTTCTCCTTTTCTCTTGAGTTAAATATTTTGAACTTATCGTGCAAAAAATTTTACACATTACTTACGAAATCCCAAGGAAAATAACTGCATGGCAAATATCCCTCTGTTTCCATGCTATTTTTTTGTTTATCATTTGCTGGAACATATCCGCTCTGTCTTTCCCATACTTTTGCGTCCCATCCTGGCTTCCATATTTTCCTATTTTTCTTTCTCGCAGCTTATTGCAACCCAAATACATTTATTGCACCTCCTTATAGTTAAATTCATTGAACTATTTGAAATATATCACCCTGCTTTTATTCTGTCAATCAAAAAATTCAATATTTTTAACTATTCTCGTTACGCATATTGAACTTTGGTTCAAACTGTGATACCCTACCTGTTAGAAGGGGGCGGTCAAAGTGGATAGAATCAGTACGTCGGACAGGCTGAAACAGATTATGGAAGAGCGGAATTTGAAACAGGTGGATATCCTTAATTTATCCCTTCCTATTTGTTCCAAGTATAATATAAAAATGAATAAGTCTGATATAAGCCAATACGTTTCGGGAAAAGTCGAGCCGAGCCAGGAGAAGCTGGTGGTACTCGGCATGGCGCTGAATGTGACGGAATCCTGGCTGATGGGATTTGATGTTCCCCCTGAACGAAAAGACTCGCGCGCGCAAGCGGAAAAGGACTTCGATATCCTTTGCAGATATTCCATGCTGAACGAGCGCGATAAGAAGATCGTCTCAGATATGATCGATTGTATGCTTTCCAATAAATAAATCAGGGCAGATTAGCCCCACTTTTTTAAGAATAGTTTGATAAATATGTACAAGTATTCTAAAGTACCCGGTTTTTCAATTTTTTCCACCATTTCGATGATTTCTCTTTTGTAATCCATTGCCAACTCCTCCTTATATTGGAGGAATTGGCAATATTTGTCAGCTATCTCCCCCTCTATTTTTATTGCTTTCAATAAAATTTGTTCATGCTGCCAAATCCTCCTGTTTTATTTTGAGTATTATTTTATATGATTATTGTTGTAAATAATAGTATTTTTATTATAT
>OFHO01000080.1_pt1 | contig 86555 bp, 80 predicted proteins | sample 1521531 | NCBI WGS metagenome assembly OFHO01 (sample SAMEA3504124, study PRJEB24116) | mouse gut metagenome | biome: mouse gut; feature: mouse-associated habitat; material: faeces | place: Denmark | collected 2011
TAATCGGTGTAGCTGATTGGTAGTTCTGTGTACAGAACTGCGGAAACTCAAGAATATGTATATATTGAATATTTAATAAATATATGATATATTACGTTTATTTAAATATATACAATATAATTTAGATATAAAGGGGGAATTATCATGAATACATAAGTTTTATTGTTAATTAGTATAAAAAATTGATGAAAGAAATTTTTTAAAATGGAAGGAGTAAATTTTATGAGTAATCTGAAAAAATATGTGGCTTTGGGATTATCATTTATAATTTGTTTTTCTAATGTGATTATTTCTCATGCAGGAGAGGAAGAAAATTATTTAACAGCTTTTCAAGTTGATGAAGAAGATTTAGATATGAAAGCTCAAAAATATAATATGCCGGAGGAAGTAAAAGATTATATTGAAAAAATATTATCGGAAGATAAAAATGCAGAAATTACAGTATATTCTCCTGATATTTTAAGTACACGTGCATCATCAAGCAGTTGGAGTAATACGCGTTCATATAATGGATATACTTTAAAAGATTGGAATGTACATAATGAAACGTCAACGGGTATGAAAGATATAAGAAAAGGAACTTTAGCAAATAAATTTGCAGATTCATTAGCAGTGTATTGCAGTGGTGCATTTTTGGATTCTGTAGTTCCCTTTGGTAGTGCTGGATTGACATTAGCACAATTTATATTTGGAAATAATACAACTATTTATGCAGGGAGTGGAGATAAAGCATCAGCTGCTGTTAAATTTACATCAGATACAAAGTTTACATATGTTAATGTTGGAGGGAATTATCAATTAGGTGCAAGGACTAGTAAAGCAAAACTTGAAAATATTACATGGTATTTTTATTATGATAAAACCCACAAAGAGAATAGCGGTTCAAAGGTATATAATAAAACCTATACAAGTAGCTCATATAATTTCCCAGATGCAAAAGCTATATCTGGAACGGGAATAGGTGGATATTTGGAAAGTCCAATGAGTATAAGGATAGGTGATTTTACATTTGTACTTGAATAATCATTTTATTAAAAATATTAAACATATTTTTTATATAATACTATTTATAATAGGAGTTACCTTGATGCTTTCAATATTGCAATATGGAATCTACTATTATAACAATCCGATTGAGAAAGAAATAAACTTTATGACGAAAGGATGTGTTATATGGAATCCTGAAGGCAAGGAATGGAAAATGGTTGATGTAGAAGTCAAAGGGAAAAAATTGTATTATATTTTTAAAAATCATCGGGAAGCAGCACAAGGGGATATACTAATTGATGGATATAGTATTTTTGGAAATACAGATCATAGAGATGAATATGTTGGTTTTTATACCGAATTTCATGGAGAAAATTTTGGTTGTGTAGAAAGAAAGTCTCTCGGCAGTATTATTGCGTTATCAGAAGACTTTGGATCTATAGTATGTAGCTTTTCTATTGTTCCTTCTATGGTTGGCAGTGGAAAAACGGGGCAGAGTAGCCAGGCATTATTAGTAATACCGGGAAATAATATAGAATCTGCAAAGGAAATAATAAAAAGCGCATTTCAGAATTCAAATCAAATGAACGAATGGATGTTGGAAAATGGATGGAACCAATTAATAGAAACAGAGCAATAAAACATATTTGGAACGTTCGGTAAGAGGGAGCCTTAGTGCTCCCTCAAAAAATTTGTAAAGACGTGAATAATAAAGGAAAATAAGTTTACGGAGCGATATGAATCATCGTCCCTTTGCCTTTAAATCCGGCATCGCCTGTTATTTGAAGAATTTCTTTTTCCCCCTGGATATAAGAAACATTGGAAAGGTGGACATGTCCGGCCAATACCGCCGCTACGGGACTGTCCTTGGCGGTAATCAATCCCATGAATTCTGCGGATACATCGTTCGGGTAGATTCCTCCATGGATGCCTCCTCCCAGTACAACGCCGTTCTGCCAGACAACGGAGGTTTTTTCAAGAAGGGGCTGCGTATAGAAAGGCACATGGAGCAGTAAAAGGATTGGTTTTCCTGTTTCCGCAATCTTCTTATATTCTTCCAAAGCTTCAGGCGGAATCTGGTTATCGCTGTTATTGACCGCTAGAATAAGGAAATCATCCAGTTCCAGCGTATGAACCGTCGTATTGCCGGAAGACTCATTTTCGGGAGAAACCATATAGGGAGAAAGAAGAGGGAGATATTCTTCCCTGCCGTTTTCCGTCATATATTCCCAGGGATAAGTCCAATCGTGGTTTCCTAAAGTATAGATGTACGGGATTTCCAGTTGTTCCAGGGCATCTTTCAGATAGCCGATGTTAGCGGGGGAAGGGGAATCGATGATATCTCCTCCGAGAAGCAGGACATCCACTTTTTGTTCGTTTGACAACGCAATCCAGGATAAAAACTGGTCGGAAGAAGCCGTGCCGCCCTCTTCCGTAAACAGCGCAAGCCGCTGGCTGGCATAATCGATGATTTCCTGGGAGGCATCGGTTTCCGGAAGGATGATATGCGTGTCCGTAAGGAATAAAAGATGATATTCCCTGGAGATGCCGGGAATCACGATCTGGCATGAATCAATATTAGTTTCATCGACAGGGGCTTGTGCGGAATTGGAAGTGCAGCCGCCCAAAAAAAATACAAATGAAACGAAGACTGCGAAAAAAAGAGGTAATATTTTTTTATGTTTGATTGTTTTCATATGTTCCTATATTTCCATTCTTTACATATTAATATGGTTGATATTATTTTTATAATCTTGTAGAATATGATTTATCGCCATAGCTATATTATGACAGGAACAGCGGAGAAATGTAAGATATTTTCTTAAAAATTTATAAAATGACGAGGTTGTTATGCAGGACAAAAAATTATCAGGATTAAAAAAATTATTTGCCCCTATTGATATGACGGTGGGAACTCCCGGGAAACAAATCGTAGCGTTTGCCATTCCTATGCTGATCGGTAATATTGCCCAACAGCTGTATAATACGGCGGACAGCGTCATTGTGGGGCAGTATGTGGGGGATAATGCCCTGGCGGCGGTGGGAAGCGCGTCGCCGATTTTAAATTTGCTGCTTGTATTGTTTGTTGGTATTTCGGTAGGAGCAGGGATCATGGTTTCCCAGTATTTCGGGGCAAGGCAAAGGGAAGATCTGTCGGGGACGATTGGAAGCTGTGTGACGCTGACGGCGATTTCTTCCGTGATTATTATGGTAATAGGACCGCTGGTTTCCGGCCCTTTGCTGAAACTTCTCGATACGCCGGAAACAATCCTTGGATGGTGTGAGTCCTATTTGAATATTATTTTTATTGGTATTGTAGGGATGGCATATTATAATATTTTGGGAGGCGTACTTAGAGGACTTGGCGATTCGGTATCGGCGCTTGTATATTTATTGGTTGCTACGGTCGTGAATATCGTTCTGGATATTCTGTTTGTAGCCAGCTTTGATATGGGTGTGGCAGGCGTGGCACTGGCTACGGCGATCGCCCAGGCATTGTCCGCAGTTCTTTGTTTCTGGAAGCTGCTTCGGATGTCGGATGTATTTGATTTTAAGAAGAAATATTTGAAGTTACATAAAAAATATGCCATGATGACGATACGCCTCGGGCTGCCTTCCGGGCTGACACAGGCAATCTTTTCTATGGCGATGATTGTTGTCCAGTCATTGACGAACAGCTTCGGGGAAATGTTTATTGCTGCCAATGTTATTGTCATGAGAGTGGACGGTTTTGCGATGATGCCTAATTTTTCATTTGGAACGGCTATGACTACTTATGCTGGGCAGAATGTAGGAGCCAGGGAATTTGATAGGGTGGAAAAAGGCGCGAAACAGGGTACGTGGATCGCTATGGGCGTGTCTGCGGCGATTACTTTGATGATCCTCCTTTTTGGCAGCCAGCTGATGAGTATTTTTACAAAAACAAAAGAGCTGGTGGATATGAGCATGCGTATGATGCAGATTCTTGCTATCGGATATATCGCGATGGCTGTTACCCAGTCTCTGTCCGGCATTATGCGGGGGGCAGGGGATACGATGACCCCTATGTGGATCTCTCTGGCGACGACGGTGGCGATCCGCGTGCCGGTAGCGTACGGCTTGGCTTATTTGACGAGAAGCGAGCAGTATCCGGGCGGAAGATGTGAAAGCGTGTTTATTTCTTTATTGGTTTCGTGGACGCTGGGGGCAGTTATTACATTTATTTGTTATCGATGGGGGAAATGGAAACAAAAGGCGATTGGAGAGTAAAAAGGAAGTGGATGGAATGCAGCAGGAAGAGAAGTATAAGTATATGACGGAAACACCGGTTCCTAGGCTAGTCGGGGAACTGGCTGTGCCTACGATTATCAGTATGCTGGTGACTTCGTTTTATAATATGGTCGATACCTTTTTTGTGGGAAAAATCGACAGGCAGTCTACAGCGGCGGTTGGCATCGTTTTTTCAGTGATGGCTCTGATCCAGGCGTTAGGATTCTTTTTCGGACATGGATCCGGGAATTATATTTCGAGGCGTTTGGGTGCGAAGGATTTTGAAGAAGCGGCTGCGATGGCGGCGAATGGCTTTTTTCTTGCCTTTCTCTGTGGGATTGCGGTGATGGTCGGCGGGCTTGCTTTTTTAGAGCCGCTGGCGGTGGCTCTTGGTTCGACACCCACCATATTGCCGTATACGGAAGCTTATTTAAGAATTATTCTGATGGGAGCGCCTTTTATGACCTCTTCCCTGGTGCTGAATAACCAGCTCCGTTTTCAGGGGAGCGCGGCATATGCCATGGTAGGCATTGTAACGGGCGCGGTGATTAACATTGTGCTGGATCCGCTGTTGATTTTTGGCTGCGGCATGGGAGTGGCGGGAGCGGCTGCGGCTACTGTGGTCAGCCAGTTTTGCAGTTTTTTGCTTTTATTGTTCCAGAGCAGGAAAGGCGGCAATATAAGGATACAATTCTGTAATTTCAAACCGAACGGCCATTATATAAAGGAGATTTGCAGGGGAGGCGTTCCTTCTTTGTGCAGACAGGGGCTTGCCAGCATATCCGGGATTCTGTTGAACCATGGGGCGGGGCTCCATGGGGACGAGGCGATCGCGGCAATGTCGATTGTGTCCAGGGTGACGATGTTTGCCAGCTCCGCGCTGATCGGGTTTGGACAGGGATTTCAGCCCGTGTGCGGGTTTAATTATGGCGCGAAGCTGTATGGGCGTGTGAGGGAAGGATTTGCTTTCTGCGTGAAGTATGCCACTTTGTTTTTGCTGGGTATTTCTATTGCAGGGGCTATCTTTGCGCCGGGAATCGTGGGCCTGTTCCGTAAGGGGGATGCAGAGGTCATCGCGATCGGGGCGCTGGCGCTGCGCTTGCAATGCCTGGCATTTCCTTTGACCGGATGGATCATTATGTCCAATATGATGCTTCAATCCATCGGGAAGGCATTGAAAGCTTCTATTCTGGCGGCGGCAAGGCAAGGGCTGTTTTTTATCCCTTTGATTTTGGTTCTGCCGAGAGTATGGGGGCTGTTCGGCGTGGAGGTCTGCCAGACGGTGTCCGATGTCTTTTCTTTTGCGCTGGCGGTTCCTTTGTGTGTCAGTGTTTTGAAGGAGATGAAAGAGGAGCAGGAAAAAGGGATGTAAATTAATTTTTTACTTAACAAAATTTGAAAAATAGTTATCAAAAATTGACAAATTGAAACTTTCTGGATAAAATAGAAGCATATTATATAAAATGAGGTTCTATATTATGCAGACAGAAGCTTTGAGAGAATTAGTAATAAATATTCAGGATAAAAAATGCGAATCGCAAAATATCGAAGTAAAGGCAGCGGAAAAGGGATGTCCTACTCGTCTTTTTGATACGCTTTCTTCTTTCTCCAATCAGGATGAGGGAGGAATTATTGTTTTTGGTTTGGATGAAAGGAATAATTTTGCAGTAAAAGGTGTATATGATGCGCAAGATCTCCAAAAAAAAGTTACAGAACAGTGTAAACAAATGGAACCTTCTGTTCGAGCATTATTTACGATTTGTGAGGTCGGCGGAAAAATAATTGTTTCTGCGGAAATTCCTGGAATGGATATTTCAGAGCGGCCGGTTTTTTATAAAGGCGTTGGAAGAGTGAAAGGATCTTATGTTCGTGTGGGTGAATCCGATGAGCCTATGAGCGAATATGAGATTTACAGTTATGAGGCTTTCCGCAAGAGAATTCGTGATGATATTCGTATGATTGATCATTCAAGGTTTCAGCTGTTGGATGAAAAACGTATGGAGAACTATTTAAATGCGATAAAGACTGAAAGAAAGAATCTTGCAGAAAATGTGTCGCATGAAGAGATTTTGGAATTAATGGGCGTGACTGTCAGCGGCACACCTACTCTGGCGGGTCTTATGATATTTTCAAAGTATCCACAAAGCTATTTTCCGCAATTATGCATTACGGCAGTGGCGCTTCCAGGGACAGAGATGGGAGTGGTTGGAAATGATAGGGAGAGATTTATTGATAATAAAAAAATAACAGGATCCATTCCTGATATGTTGGATGAAGCTGTCGAGTTTGTCCGTAAAAACAGCCGTACAAAAACTATTATAGATGATGATGGCCGTCGCCGCGATAAAGAAGAGTATCCAATTAAAGCGGTTCGGGAAGCGATTCTTAATGCGTTGGTTCATCGTGATTACAGTATTCATACGGAAAATATACCAATACGCATTGAGATGTATCGTGACCGTATGGAAATTATAAATAGCGGCGGATTATATGGAAGAATATCTATTGATGCTCTTGGAAAAGTACATCCGGAAACAAGAAATGCTGTGCTGGCAAATATATTGGAGTTATTAAAAATAACAGAAAATAGATATTCAGGAATTCCAACCATTCGGAGGGAGTTTTTAGATGCTGGCTTGCCGCTGCCGATTTTTTCGGTTCTTCATGGAGAGTTTAAAGTTGTTATGAAGAACGGATATAGTAAAGAACCGCTGTCCATATCTGATTCTATTGTAGAATTTTGCTGTATACCGAGAACAAGGGCTGAACTGATAAATTTTACGGGAAAATCAAGGACATATACAATGATGCAGATAGTTCAGCCGCTTATTGACAGTGGTAAATTAAAATTAACATTGCCGGAAAAACCAAAAAGTTCAAAACAAAAGTTTATAAAGGCATGAGGTATTTTAATAAAGAGAATAAAAAAGAGGGCATTTATTCTTCGTAAATAACGATATCGTAAAAGGGTTCATACATCTTTTCATTGTATAACGGGAAAGGTTAAATGTCCTCCAACTGGAGCCTTCGTGTTCTGTCACCACGATACTGTCATAATGCGTATAATGCATATACCTTTCCATCCATGTAATCGGCTGGTCGGTATCGAAACAAAAATTGCTCAGGTTGGCATATTTCCATGATTTCACGTTTTGTGTCCAGCGGACAGAGCTTTCCGGGCCGTCAAGAAGGGCGGACAGTGTTTTTGCATTGAGGATAGCCGGAGCGGCATCGGCGGAAAGGCTGCGCAGATATTCCGTGTCATAATCCGGGCGTTCGGATGTTGTATTTTCTTTTTCCAACATTTGCGCAATATTATATCTGGCGATAAAATAATCGGGGCGGCTGAAGGAAAAGGCGATATAAAGGATGGTGACAGTTGCTATACAATATTTGAACAAAGGAAAGGCTTTTTTGTATATGTGGATAAGAATGCCGGTCATCAGGAAAAATATGACGATCAGGGCCCAAAGCACGAAAAAGCGCAGGAAAGTCAAGTTGTAATATTGAATATATAAAAGCATGCGCATGGCGCTGGATGCGATCATAATATAAGTGCATAAAGATATGATGGTCAAAATGGTTTTTAATGCTTTGCTTTCCTTAAATCTGCTAAGGCAGACGAGTACCAGAACCAGATTGATCAGACAGACAAAGAGAAGCTGGAAAAAACCTTCCCTCGCATATTCCGCATAGGTGTATTGTTCAGGAAGCTGCATATTGCCCGCAAAAAGATAAAGGATCTGGATGCCGCTGAACAGAAGGTAGACAAAGGATAATACGGCGGTAAAGGTGACGGCTACCAGAGGCTCCCCGGTGCGCTTGTCAGTGACTTCTTCTTTGACAGATCGTTTTTCCAGAGAAACGAGAATACAGTAAGAGGCAAAAAAGGAAAAAAGGATGGAAAAGCTCAATCCTATAAAGTTTTCCGAAAGCCAGTCGATAAAAATGTAATCCCGGATAAAAGAGCGGAAAACAAGGTCTGCGGATGAAAGCAGCGATAATACGATGGTAAGCAGAGGCAGGGAAATAAGAACGCCGATCAGAATATAAGAGGCGTTGGATATTTTGCCCTTTTCTTTTGCTTTTCCGGCTTTGCGGTATAGTTTAAAGTCAGTAATGGGACTTATAAATGCCTGGAAGGAACCGAGGACAGTTTGCAGCATAGCCTGAAGGTATTTAAAAATATCCCACAAATTATCCTGATAAAAGTTGTGAATAAATAGTATAAAAAACAGGATGAAAATTCCCCCTTTATTCATCGCGATTATGTTTTTATTATCGGTACAAAAGGTGGAAATGCCTAAAAGTTCAATGCCTGCCGCGTAAAATACAGAATCTTTTTTTGCGGAAATCCCTAACTTTTTCAAAGATGAGAAAAAATAAAAGAGGGTTCCGCCTGTGAAAAAAGGGTATGTGATACCGGAAGCATTTTTATAGAGGCAGAAGGTATAAAAAAGGGCATAAATAATGCTGTTCAGGCCAAAAAGGCTGAAATGGCGGATTCGTTTTTCTTCTTCGTTCATTCTTTTCCTTCCTCCTTTTCTTCCTCGATATATTGCAGGATATCGCCGGGCTGACAGTCCAGCGCTTTGCAGATTGCATCCAGCGTGGATAGGCGTATAGCCTTTGCTTTGTTATTTTTTAAAATGGACAGATTGGCGAGAGTGATGTCCACTTCTTTGGCAAGTTCGGTCAGGCCTTTTTTCCGTTGCGCCATCACCACATCTAAGTTAATAATAATTCCCATGGGATCTTCTCCTAAATGGTTAAATCGTTTTCCAGTTTATAAGTAACTGCTTTGTCAAATACTTGGGATAAAACTTTGCTGAAAAGACCGGCTATGACAAAAACAAGAATAACGATAAGTACGGCCGGAGTGATATAAAGGAACAGACGACCGGCTGTAATAAGGGCGATGATCAAGCTGTAAGTACCCATCCGGCGGAGGCTGATGACATTTTCCCGGATAAAGCAGTCATCGTCCAGAACGGTGCGGAATATCTTCCTGAGTTCGAAAATAATAAGAATAGCAAATGTGCCGGAAAAGAAAAAAAGCAGGATAAGCGGAATATAGTTATTGGCAAAATAACTGTTGTACCTTCCATAAAATTTAATGCTGAGGGGAAGGGTGAGGGCTACAAGTATTCCTGCATAAAACATAAAATCTAAAAGCAGTTTTGTGGTCAGCGTCAGTTTATCTTTCATAAGAAAGCCTCCCTTGGTCAATAGAATCAGGTTTTTATGTAAAAAGTTCCCTGTTGGTGTATATCCTATCACTGTTTAAATCGAAAGTCAATAATATTTTATTGATATTCGATAAAAAATTATTATAGATCGATATGCATATGGAATTTTAAGTTAGATGCAAATCAAGAAAAAGAAACAGATAATATTGTATATATTTACCAAATATAAAAAGAAAAATAGGAGATAAATATAAAATATTCACAAAAAGTTCACAAAAAATCAATCCCATGTAATATCTGTATGTTATCATGATATTACTATCACAATATTACTATCACGATAGTAAGCGAGAAGGTTTCGGATATTCTATGGGAGATAAACGAATGCGACGGAGAGATTTATGGCTGGGGAGGCGGCCAGGCGGGGGAAAAGGACGTTTGTTGTTGTGGGGTTTTTGGGTTTTTGTAATATTATCAAATATTCTGGCGTGGAAAAGCAAGGTTTTCTGCGATTTTTATGTTGTACACATATATCCCCTGTGGGTAAATACATATGGCAGATTCATGGGGATGTTTCCTTTTTCCGTAGGTGAAATAATGGTTGCAGCAGGCGCCGTTTTGACGGTGGCGGCTCTATTATTGGCAGTTGGAGGAGGCATTGGATGGATTTCTGGAAAGTCGCGGAATGTATCCCGATTGACCAGGAAGGATGGAAGGAATCCGGAATATAAAAACAGGAGCAGGGTAAAACAGATTTATAAAGGTTATTTTACCGTATACGGATGGATCTTTACCGGTGTGGCTCTGGTGATGACATTGAATTGTTTTATCCCGTATCATTGTTCTGCACTGGAAGAAAAATACGGGGTACTATATAAGGGAACGGAGAAAGGTTTTGCGGTCGGCGATCTGTTGTCCAAGGAGTATACATTGGAGGAATTGACTCAGTTAAGGGATTATGTAGTAATCAAAGCGAATGAACTGGCCGCACAGGTGGAAAGAGATGGGGCTGGAAATATTATTTATCCGGTGGATATGGAAGAGGCGCTTATCGCATGTATGCAGGAACTAGGCGACGAGTGCGGACAGCTGGCCGGATATTATCCTAGGCCGAAGCAGTTTACATTCTCCGGGTTTTTCAGTCAGCAGAAGATGAAAGGCTACTTTTTTCCTTTTTCAATGGAAGTCAATTATAATAAGCTGATGTATGAAATAAACCGCCCCGCGACGATCTGCCATGAATATGCGCATTTGAAGGGCTTCATGTATGAAGAAGAAGCAAATATGATAGGATTTCTCGCATGTATCCGTTCTTCCGATCTTTCTTTCCAGTATAGCGGTTACTTGAGCGTGTTAAACTATATTGATAATGAGTTTTATAAAGCGATTGGAAAAGATCAGGAGGTATATTTTTCCCATGTGAATATTTCCCCCCAGGTAAAGGAGGAAAATATATTTTTAGGGAAAGATGCGTGGGAGAAGGTGGAAGCCAGGGCGGTGATCAGCACGGATGTGGTGGATAAAGTTTCGGATAAACTTTCGGAGACTTCCATGGTCTTAAACGGAGTAGAAGATGGGACGCTCAGTTATGCGCGGGTAGTCGGCCTGCTGCTGCATTATTATGATGGCTCTGCGGAAATGGAAGAAACGCTGCTGCGGGCGCAAGGGGCAGAGATGGCCAGTGCGATGGAGGCAGCGGAAAGCCAAGGAAGTATGTATTGACAGGAACAAAGATTCCATATAAGATCTAGTTAGTTTGATCGGGAAGGAGCAGGAAAAGGCATGAAATTAATTTCCTGGAATGTAAATGGGCTCCGGGCCTGTGTGGGCAAGGGGTTTTTGGATTTTTTTAAGGAAGCGGATGCGGATATATTTTGTATACAAGAGACGAAACTGCAAGAAGGGCAGATCGAGCTGGATATTCCGGGATACTGGCAGTATTGGAATTATGCGGAAAAGAAGGGATATTCGGGTACCGCTGTTTTTGCAAAGAATGAGCCTTTGTCCGTCGCTTATGGGATAGGCATGGAGGAACACGATCACGAGGGTCGGGTTCTTACTTTGGAATATGAAGATTTTTATATGATAACAGTATATACGCCGAATTCCCAAGACGGCTTGGCAAGGCTTTCTTATCGTATGCAGTGGGAGAGGGATTTTCTTGCTTATCTGAAAGGGCTGGAGGCAAAAAAACCAGTTATCTTCTGTGGGGATCTGAATGTGGCTCATAAAGAGATCGATTTGAAAAATCCGAAGACAAATCGGAAAAATGCAGGATTTACGGATGAAGAGCGGGAAAAGTTTACGGAACTTACGGAAGCGGGTTTTGTGGATACTTTTCGGTATTTTTACCCGGATAAGGAAGGGGCTTACTCCTGGTGGTCATATCGGTTCAGCGCCAGAGCGAAAAACGCTGGGTGGCGGATTGATTATTTTCTCGTATCGGAGGCGCTAAAAGAACGGCTGGAGGATGCGCTGATTTATAAGGATGTGCTTGGATCGGACCATTGCCCGGTGGGGCTGGTTTTGAAAGAATAGGGAGAGGAAAATACGGCGAGGTTTGATACCCCGCCGTTTTCTGTATTTTCAAGCTATTCTTGGACCGCGCTTCCGATCAGCACCTTTTTACCGCAGAATGCAAAGCCGTATTTACGGATGGATTTCGTTGGAATTCCTTTCGCGGCAAGATTTGATTGGTAATCCTTCTCTTCTATCTGCCGCAGTGCCTCCAGTACCGTATCGGATAATTCTTTTTCATCTTCTTCTTGTACTTTAAATTCTATAATTATGGAATTATCTTCTTTGTTTCTTGCTTCCATCATTATATCATACCGTCCAAAACCGCTTTCCCTATTTGATGTGATAATATAGCGGTCTGCCAGCTCCACCATCATCCCTAATACAAAGCCGTGGTAAAACCGTTCCGGCTCTGCCTGTGAAGGATTTTTTCCCGTATCGAAATAACTGAAGGTTTGCAATGCAACTTTATTCATATAAGTATTCATCGCTTTCATATCGTTCGTTATTAACGCCTTAATGAAATCATTATAATCGGGTCTGGCGCTGTTAAACCATTTTCGAACCATGGTTCGGAACATGGATTTGACTTCAAAATTAGTCAGTTCCAGTTCATAATCTTCCTTCCATTCCCCGAACTGGGAAGTATATGCTTCGTATTTTTTTACTTTTAAATACCCGCTGGCAAGCAACAGGCTCCATACCGTCTGCTCATCGCTGTTTAACAGATCATATACGATCTGCTCATCAATTTCGGCCTGAATGGATTCGCCCCGTAGCAGACTTTCAAAATTTTCCTTAATGTTTCGGTTTCCTTCACGTACCAGTTTTCCTACAAGGCTGTTGCTGCTGGTGTTTGCCCAGTAGGCTCCTACTCTTCTTTCATCAAGGAAGCTGATGATGGACCAAGGATTATAAATGTCCGTTACTTTACCAAAAGAAAAGCCGTCATACCAATCTTTTACTTGTTGTTTTTGGCTAGATAAGTCAAATTCATCCAGTGCTTGAAATGCTTCCTCTTCTGTAAAGCCGAAACAATCAGCATATTTTTCGGATGTCGTTGTTACTACTTTTAAATGGTTCAGGTCGGAAAAGATGGATTCTTTACTGACCCGAGTGATCCCTGTCATAATCGCGCGTTCCAAATAGGGATTTGTCTTAAAGGTAGAATTAAACAGACTTCTTGTAAATGCGGTCAGTTCCTTCCAATATCCGTTTACATAGGCTTCCTGCATAGGGGTATCGTATTCGTCCAGAAGAATAATAACTTTCTTCCTATAGTAGCGTTCCAGATAGCCGGATAGAGCCTTTATGGTAAAGGATGCCTCATTGTCTTCCATATCGACAGACATTTGGGAAAAGTTCTTTTTTTCGTCCTCGTTCAGGAGGCTGCCTTCCAATAGAAACGTATATTGCTTATAAAGCTCTTTGATAATGCGGCATATTTTTTTTCGTGCTTGTATAAAAGAATTTTCTTTTACGTCTGCAAAACTGAGCATCAGCACGGGATAGGTTCCTTGTATCTGCCGGTATTTTTCTTCCTGCCATATGGAAAGGCCTTCAAACAGGTCTCCCCGGTTTGCATATTGAATGGAAAAAAATTTTTCTACCATGCTCATATTCAGCGTTTTTCCGAAACGCCGGGGGCGGGTGATTAATGTGACGCTGTCGCCGCCTTCCCACCATTCCTTTATAAATTTTGTTTTGTCTATATAAAAATAGTCATTTACCCTGATTTTTTCAAAATCCTGATTTCCTATACCGATTGTTTTTGCCATTTTCCGCCACCTCCGTTTATAGATTTGGAATTGGTTTTAACAATAGTATATCGGTTACTTTCCTGAAAAGCAATGAATTCGCGATAAAATGCTCTGTTATCCGATCTTAATGGAGTCTTCATAGGGAAGGATGAGTTCATGCACAATCTCATAGGCAAAATCCTTCATAAGAGAAAATTTTTGCCTATAATTATTTTCCGTGAGCCGATTGTTTCCACGGATGATTGCTTCTGCCATATATTGGTTGATCTCCGGCGAGAAATGTAAGGTGTCCATATAATTGTCCAGATTAGTAACGATCTCCCTTTCATCCTGGAAGTAGTAAATTTCCACATTATCATAGGGAAGCAGGGATGCAACGGCCTGTTCCATATGGTAGAGATAGGCTTCCAGGTCGCCGGTTCGGTAAAGGTTGTCCCAGAAAAGCATGGAATAGGCGGGGAAGAAAAACTTAAATTCCGTTTCCGGGTGATTTTCTACCTGTTCTTGGATCAAACGAATATTGGCATCCAGCTTATCGCGGTAATAATCTTTTTCTTTCATAGGGGCGATGTCGGGAGTGCGGATGTAAAGACCGAGGGCCATATCCTGGTTAAACTCTTTCCACTGCGCCCAGTTATAGGAATCATTAGCATCATAATCCCCCAGAAAAGTATTGGCGATCATATAAGGTATTTTTTCAAAAAGAACTCCTTTATTATAAAGGTATTCCACATCGTCAAAATAGTTTTTGTTATAGAGGTACATGGGGCATCCTGTCAATTCATAAGTAGGGACAGGGTCTGCCGCCAGAGAGGAAGTGTCCATGCTGTAAAAAATATATTTCAGGTCATGCTTTTCATAGGCGGCATCCAGAAGATAGCACAAATCCGCAGTAGCGCCGTAAGAACGAACCGCCTTGATGGCAGTGCAGTCAAAGCCGTCGTTAAACCAGCCGTTATTATAATTTTCCGCTACGGAGGAGCCTACAATCAGGCTGTCATATTCAAACGTCCGCAAAGAACCGATGCATTGGTATTCTTTATCGGTGAGAACTGCCTTCAGGCCGAACCATGGTTTGTGGTAATGGAAAAAGGGGTCGATCAAAACGACCAGAGCGCCAATCGCTACCATAAGAAGAAAAATGCGCCGGAAAAAACAGATGACAAATTTTTGCGCTGTATATTCTTGAAGTTCTGAGGTTTTTTCCATGAGATAACTTGTCCTTTCTTAACCAATGTAATTGGCATCTTAAAAATTAAAATAAATAAATGTACTGACCTGTGAAAAGGAAATGAGCGACCAGATAAACAGAATCGTAATAAACCAACAGAACCTGGAGCCGTAGTCCGCCGTTTCCACGATCTGCAGCGCATTTTTTCTCGTCAGTATAAACGCGCTGGCTGCCAGAATCAGCAGGAGCAGTACGATATAAGCGATGTTTAGCATTCCCGGGGCGAACATGGTAATGGCCTGTTTCAAAATATAAAATTCAGGAATATCCATATTGACAGCCAGTTTATAAATATATCCCGTATTGCGGAAGGAAAACAGGTTTTTAAACATCTGGAAAGCATGGGTCATGCTTTCGCTGCGGAAGAAAAACAGGGATAGATTAAAGAAAGAAAAGGTAAAAAACCATCCCAGCCATCTTGGAATATAAAAGCGGGAAGGATTTTTTTCTTGGCTTCCTCTGACTCCTATGATGCCCAGGTTATCCCAGACTACCAAAAGTCCCTGCATAACGCCCCATGCTACATAAGTCCAATTAGCCCCGTGCCAAAGGCCGCTTAAAGAAAAAATGACCATGGTATTTAAAATCGTCCGCGCCTTCCCTTTTTTGCTGCCGCCCAGAGGAATATAAACATAAGTGACAAAAAACCGGGAAAGGGTCATATGCCAGCGCTGCCACAATTCCTTGACGGAACATGCCTTATAAGGGGAGTTAAAATTGACTGGAAGCTGTACGTTGAATAGATAGCCCAACCCTATTGCCATGTCGCTGTATCCGCTGAAGTCAAAATAAATTTGAAAAGTATAAGACAGGATCACAAGCAAAGTAGAAGGCGAATCCAGGAAATAAGTCTGCTCAAACCCGAAGTTTGTAACAAGGGCAAGTACATCGGCTAAAAGGACTTTTTTGGCTAATCCCATGACAAACAAAGAGATACCCTTGGCAAAGTTGGCAATGTGAAATTTTCTGTTAGCTAAATCATCAAACTGGGGAATGATTTCCTTGTATAAAACAATGGGACCCGCGATCAGCTGGGGAAAAAAGGTGACGAAAGCGGCATAATTTGTAAAGGAATAATGCTCGGCCTTTCCCGTGCATCGGTCGATGATAAAAGAAAGCTGCTGGAAGGTAAAAAAACTGATCCCCAGAGGCAGGAGAATATGCTTCAGGTTAAAATCCGTTCGGAATACATAATTAATATTTTCGATAAAAAAATCATAATACTTAAAATAAAAAAGAATTGCCAGGTTGGTGCCGATGCTGACAAACAGGCCTAATCGGTTTGACCGCCTGGTTTTGCAAAAAGTCAGAAAATAACTGATCAGATAATTGGCCAAGATGCTGCCGATAATGATGAAAAGATAATAGGTATTAAAATAAGCGTAGAACCATAAAGACATACCAGTCAAAAAAACTTTCGCAAGTTCGTATTTTTTCAGTTTGTTCAGCCCGTACCATCCGAGAAGGACGGCGGGGAGGAAGATGAAAATGAATATATAGGAGTTAAAAAGCATTGGTGAAGTGGTACCTTTCGTAATAGTTATATATTTCCTTATTATACCATAGTTGATGCATATCCATAACATATATTTAAAATTTAAGAAATGAATAACTTTGACAGAATCTATTACATAACAATCTGGGATAAATTTTATAGATTGGGAAATAATGAAAACAGACAGGAAGTTTTATGGAGGATTGTTATGAAAATACGCACATTGGCTATGACATTAATAATAGTATTGAGCATATGGATTTTAGCAGCGCCGGCTATGACGGGCTGCGGCAGGGAATTGGTATCCGATTCCAATACGAACAGCGTGGAAAATGTAAGGCGCGGCGGCGAAAATAGTAGTAATGCGGGAGGGGAAAATGTCAGCATATATATTCCTATGGACAAAATTAAAAATGAGGTAGTCAATATTCTCGGGGAGAATTACTGGCCGGATAAGCGGCTTACAGTGGCAGAGTTAAAGACGGAAACCGGGATCACCGAGGAGATGTATGATGATTTTTTGGCAGAAAAGGTAAATATAGAAACGGACATCGATATTATGATTATTTTGAAAGCAAAAGCAGAATATTTGGCAGAAATAGAAACGATGTTGAATGCGTACCGAGATTCGTTGTTGGTAAAATACCGGGATAGGCCGCAGGAGCTTGGGAAGGTGCAGGCATCCCGGATAGAGGTGATCGAACCCTATATTTGCTTCGTGCAGCTAGGGGCAGATACGGAGGCGGCAGTGAAAAAGGGGGATGAAGAGGTCATTGCTTTATGCCAGCAGGAAAATGAAAGAGCGGTGGATATTATAGAAAAAACGATTTTAGACCAATAAAAATAGAGTCCCTGCGGACTCCATTTTTATTACGCCTGAAGGTGCAAGTTTCCCTATTTTTATTTTTTATGCTTATGCTTTATTTTTTTGATTCCTGCTGCCAATAACAGAAAGAATAGGATCCCTCCTGCAATAGAGGATATAATAATCCATATCTTTGATGTTTGCTCAATAATACAGAAAGACTGTTCCGGGCCGGTCATATAGACTTGCACATATTGCCCTCTCTTTTTGCTTTCCATTTCCGTCCATACGCCATCTTTATATCCCCATACCGTAACATTGCTGTAAGGATTATAAAGCCGAATGGCAAATGTATCTTCATTGGTTATATTGGCATGTTTTAATGAAATATCATAAGCTGTATATTTTTTGCCTGAAGCATCTTCAGGCGGCTCTTTATCGCTGATTTCGGCATTTAATACAGTGTCTTCCGTAAAACGCTGTTCGACTAAGGCATATGGTTTCTCCCAATTATTTTCTTCCTCTGTAGCTTGTCTGGCGCTGCTTTGGACAACGGTGACATCCTCTTTATACTCGCCCTCGACCAGCAGATTTCCTGTCATAACCTGGTCCGAACAGTCCGGCCATACACCGTAATACCCTTGCTTTTCCGGGATCTCCGGATATTCCAGCTGTGACAGCTTTTTCCCAAATGGGACTTCCTGTGTGCCCAGGTATAAGTCATCTATTCTGAAAATTACTTTAAGATGGCGGAATTCCATAGGAAGATTTTCTACAGTCAGCAGTTTTTCGTAGCTGATGGGTTCAGCAACCCCTATATAACTAATATTGTCAATACCGTAAATATTATCTCCTACATAATAATTGCCGCTTACCTTAATTTCTTCCTCGTTTAATGTATCGTCATAATTTACCGTCTGTCCCGCGACAGCTCCCACTCTTCCTTTCTCTGCCTTACAGTCCGCCATCGCATAGCAGTCTTTTAAAGTATCCGCAAAACCGGCTATGCCGCCTACATTTTTACCTCCCGAAACAGAACACAAAGCATAGCAGCGTTTAATGACAGTAAATGATTCACCGCAAATGCCTCCGACATAATCGCCCTCCGTGCTTTCCACGCTGCCGTAACCTTCCGAATCGACAACAATGCCGTGCCGCATGTATCCTGCAATCCCGCCTGCTCCGTCTTTCTTGGCTATGATATATCCTTCGTTCACGCATTTCGTAATAATGCATTTTGTAAAATATCTTCTTCCGATTTGGTAATCTACGCTGCCGGCAGCGCTGTCCTCGGGATCTTCCTCGTCAATGGACATCGCCCCTGCAATCCCGCCTACGTTGATATCTCCTTTTATTACGCCCTGATTTTTGCAATTATCGGTTTTGCCTGATGTAATGTCCGCAGTATCCTCCATATCAACATCTTCATATAGCTCCTCAACGCTAATATCCCCATAATTCATTACATTGTCTGCCAGCAGATTAAATATAATGTTAATTTGGTCATTGACTGCCCTCAAATCATCGTTTACCACATCGGAATAATCGGATGCGTGACTGCCCAGGCTTTTTATGCTGTCGGACATTCCCCGCAGCTGGTCATGCAAGTTCTCTCTGTTTGTGTCAAACTGTGAACCAAGTTTTGAAAAATGCAAATCGGGCTGTCCGTTCACGTAATCAACGATGCTTCCGGCATCCCTGGTGGCTGATTTCACGGAGTTGACCGCATTCTGCAGCTGTTCCAATACTTCCGGCACGCTGCTTCCTATACTATTTATCTTATCGGACACCTGTTCTCCTAAAATATTGGCCGCCATGTTCAAATTAGCCAGGACGGCAGAAGATGTATTCAGCATTTCGCCAAGCGCTTCTGCAAGTTCGCCCAACTGTTCGGAAGTCACGTCCGAACTATCCTGAATTTCCTGGATGATTGCATTTACTTTTTCTGCAGCTGTCTGCTGTTTCTGTATGGCATCATTAATATTTCCTTTTGCGCTGCCGATGGCCTCGGACTTGTCCATTTTTCTAAATGTGATATTCACCTGATAAGTCGTGTCGCTGCGGATGGAAAAGGTGTAGGTATATTCCCCTTTGTCGGATTTTGCGGCGGAAACGGACTGCCCGTCTGCCGTTACGGAAGGGATGCCGTCTACCGTATAGGCTTCGTCAGGAACTACTGTTATGGTTGCTGTGGAGTCGTCTATGTTATAGGAAGCATTGCCGCTGAGGTTAGAACTTAACCGAATAACGGTTTGGGCAGTGGACATGCGGATTTGCCCACTGACACTGGCTGATATATTGCCATCTTTTCCGCTTTCCGCTGTTCCGTTTCCCGTTTCTTCGCCCTGGTAGGAAAAATAAGCCTCTATCCTTACATTTGGTTCCGGCATTGTAAAGGTATAATTTCTTTCATCCTCTTGCTGTATGTAAATGGAGCTGCCGTTTTCATCAACGGCATTCATGCGGTCTAATTGGTAATCCTTATCCGGCTCAACTAAAATATGAACGGTTTCTCCCGCCGCCGGGTAATGCTGCAGACTTAATATATTTCCGCCGACAGTTGAAAGCAAGGCAAGCCTTCCATAATTTGTCTCTATATATTCCCCTTCTATATTGCCCGCATTTTTCAATTCATCGGCAATCAGCATTAAGGCCTTATTTGCATTGGAAAAACTGTCTTCGGCTTCATATACATCATCAAATACATCGGGCAGCATATCCATGACATGGGACAGGCGGTCAGCCATGGACTGGGCCTGATTTAAATTTTCATCGGTAAAATCCGCAATCTGTCCGGCTAATGCATCGCTGGCATCCGCCGCGCCGTCGCTATATGCCGTCAGATCATCCAAATCCCCTTTTACTGCATTCTTCCCCGCTTCCATATCATTAATGGTTTTTTCAATCAGGTCATGAAGTTTGTTGACTGCATTGCGCAGCGATGCCGCTTCGTCCACTTCAATATACGGTTCCATCTGTCCTACAATACCGCCTACATCTTTTCTGCCGTATACCGCTCCTGCATTTGTGCATAAAGATACGATGCCGCATTGCCTGCCGGCAATGCCTCCAATATTGTAGCCGGTATGCTCATAACCGATCCTTCCAAAGTTGGTACATCCTGTGATCGTGCCGTCCGAATATCCGGCAATGCCTCCCGTATCCACTCCGCTGAAAAGTTCAGTTCCTGAGCCGCTGATATTAATGCTTAAAAACAGGCCCATGCCCATTTCATCGTCTTCTTCCACCCATTCACTGTCATTATTTACACAGGAACGATTGCTGCAATAAGACAGAATTCCGTGATTTTTTCCTACAAAACCTCCTGTGGAATAATAACCTGTTACACGTCCTCCCATCGTGCAGTTCCGTATGGTTCCCGTCCCCTCGTTGACCCCGGCAAAACCGCCGACGGTTGTTTTGCCGCTTACATTCCCCTGAAAACTGCAATTTTTTATAGTGCCGTAATTCACGCCGCAAAAACCGCCAATACATTCTTTTTCGTCCGATGCAATGACCTCTCCTTTTAATTTCAGGTTCTCTACCAATCCTTCCTTTTCAATATACCGGAACAGACCCGCTACATAACCGTCCCCGCTATAACGGAACCCGGAAATCGTGTGGTTTTTTCCATCAAAGGTACCTGCAAATACCGGCACGGCATCGAATTCAGCTCCTTCCAGATCGATATCCGCATTCAGGACAAATTTTTTGTCGGCGGACCATGAATCTAAAAAACAATTTGCAGCAAATGCACGGAAGTCATCCGCTGTATTAATTTCGATGGTTTTCTGCACCGGCTCCTCTGGCAGTTCTGCCGCCCGCAGACTTTGTGCCGGGAATATATTGCAGAGGAGTGCCAGTATGACGCACCAGGGAACCATTTTAGAGAAAAACTTTTTATTTTTCATTTTCAATCTCTTCCTCCCTCTCTTTTTGTACGATCAAAGACAAATCGCTTCCGTCATCTTCCCTTATTTCCATTTTTCCCATATTTACAAATAAATTGGCATCGCCGCGTATGAAACCATGCATTTCGCCAATGACAGTTCCATTGATCTGCCCGTTTACAATGCCGTCTACTCTCATAAGCCCGGAACTCTTTTCCGGCTTTAAGGGAATGGATACTGCAAAGGAAGTTTTGTCGATGATTTTTTCACCCAGCAGGAGTATTTGCGGCAGGACAAACATAACAATGATGATCGACATAATCGTTCCGCGCCCAAGGCACTGCCCAATGCCGCAGATCGCGCCGTCCGACGACATCTGCCCGATCAGTATCCCTGCGAGGGCAAGCATGGAGCCTGATGTTACGATCGTGGGAAATGCAAAATTCATTGTTTCTATAATGGCATCCCGCTTGGACATTTTTTCTTTCAGCTCTAAAAACCGCCCGGAAATAACGATTGCATAGTCGATATTTGCGCCCATCTGAATGGAGCTGACGATCAGATAGCTCATAAAAAACACATTTTTCTGCTGTATGGAAGGTACGGAAAAATTAATCCAGATAACGCCCTGGATTACCATAATCAGCAGTACCGGCATGCCGGCCGACATAAAGGTAAATAACAGGACGACAAGCACCGCCAGGATGGAAACTACATTGACAACGGTATTGTCCCGTTGAAAAGTTTTATAAAGATCATACTGGCTGGTTGCTTCTCCCGGTATCAGAATCGTTCCTTCGTAATATTTACTTGCAATTTTGTGCATTTCATCCAAAAAGGCAAAGGTTTCCATGCCTTCTTCCGGCAGATTCAGGTAAACCAGCATACGGCTGTATTCCTTTCCCTGCAGCTGGTCGAGGGCAATCTGCATTTTGGTATGCGCATCTTCCAAAGTATCCATCATATCATCATCCAGCGTGACATAGCCTTCTTCTACTTCGTCATATAGGAACATAAACATATCAATTAATGGAACGCTGTATGTGGAAAGGCCGTTGATAATTTTTGCATAGTTTTCATCATTTACTGCATATGCCATATACAGCACTTCGGCAATTTCATAATCCAATTCCAAAAGTTCTGAAAAATCCCTTGCCGTCAGCTTGTCCGTCAGCATATACCCGTCCATCGCTTCGGTATTGGCCAGTCCCATGGTATAATCGATTTCCTCTCTTGCCTCCAGTTCTTCCAGCAGCCTCTTTTCCTTTTCGTAATTTCCAGCGGGTACTATCATGGCAACCATGTTGGAATCCCCAAAACTTTCCCTGATCATAGCATCTGCTACCATCGTGTCGCTTTCCACTGGTGTTTCCAGCATGGTATACCCATACACATAAGGGCATTTGGATGATACGACATATGCTGCAATAATTAATACAAGAAAAAGCGGGGGCATAATATACTTTGTTGCATATGCGAATTTGCCTACAAAAGGAATCTTTGGAATGAAGTTTTTATGCCTTGTCTTATCCATTGCATTTCCGAAAAGCATAATCAATCCGGGCATTAGCAAGAATACGGCCAAAAGGCTTAGGACGATGGCGCGGATTAAGCAAAGGGCCATATCGCTTCCGATTCCAAACTGCATAAACATCATGGCAATTAGTCCGCCTACCGTTGTCAGCGAACTGGAAGAAATCTCGGGTATGGCTTTGCTCAATGCCATAATGTCCGCTTCCCTTACGGACAATTTCTGATGCTCTTCCTTGTAACGGTTGCAGAAAATAACGGCGTAATCGATGGACAACGCGAGCTGCAGTACAATAGTTACTGAATTTGATACGAAAGAAATGGTTCCCATCATAAAGTTTGTGCCTTTTGTAATTAATGCAGCGGCACAGAACGTCAGCAGAAGAACCGGAACTTCCGCCCATGTCTCCGATGTCAGAAGCAGCACGGAAATGACAACGATTGCCACCAATACGCTGATGATCTGCATTTCCCCCGCGATCTGTTCAGCCGATGCATCGCCCATAGATGTGGATACATATATGTCATAGCCTTTCAGCATTGCTTCTACTTCTGCCAGGGCTTCCAGCGCCCTGTCATCTGTTTCCTTATATCCAAAAGTAATATCATATAATGCAGAAAAATTGTTATAATGTTCCTCCGTGCTGTCAAAAGCCAGCATAATGACCGCATCCATATTTTCTATGTCTTCTGCGATCTTATCCGCTTGTTCATATGGTATATTTGTCACCATGACTTTTGCCGTTCCATATGTAATGAACTGTTCCTCCATACAGTCCAGTCCCTGGCGCGTTTCGGTTGTATCGGGCAAATATGCCGACATAGCGTTTTCCACTTTTACCCAGTTCATTGATACAACAGAAAAAATGAGCGCAATGCCAAAAAGCAGAAAAAATAAATTCCTCCTATCGACAATAAAAGTGGCGACTTTAACCATAAATTCGCCGTCTTTTTTCTCTTTCTTCGGTTGTGCTGCCATGTAACCACTCCTTCATATAAATAAAATGTTTTCAATATAAAATTTACTGGAAGATATTATATAATATAGTCTTTTTTTCTACAAGTATTGCCTGTAAGAATTCCATAGGTTATAATGATGCTATGCCCTTTACGGATGAAAGTCAGTATAGGGCTTATATGCAATTTGATGACTTACATAAGGGAAAGGCGTGAGCATATTATGACAAACACGATTATATTCGACATGGACGGCGTATTGTTTGATACGGAACGGATCAGTTACGAATGTTGGGAAGAAATCGGGGAGACAATGGGGCTTGGCGATTTGAGCGAAGGCATTAAAGGATGCATCGGATTGAACCAAAATGATGCAGAAGCTTTGATGCATAGCCTTTATGGAGAAGATTTTCCTTTTGATGAATTTACGGAAATGGCGCATATTCTTATGAAGAAGCGTTTGCTGGAGGAAGGAACTCCTGTGAAAGAGGGCGCAAGGGAAATATTAAAGTATCTGACTGAGAATGATTATATTATAGGGATGGCTTCTTCCAGCAGCAAGGAAAGTGTGATGGAACATTTGGAGGAGACAGGGTTGGCCGGGTATTTTCGGACGGTGATCACCGGGGATATGGTGGAACATAGCAAGCCTGACCCGGATATTTACCTGAAAGCATGTGAAGAACTGGGTGTAACCCCGACAAATGCTGTTGCTATTGAGGATTCCCTCAATGGGATCCGCTCGGCGTATCGGGCGGGGATGAAGCCGGTGATGGTGCCGGATCTGATGGAGCCGACCCCTGAAATTGAAGCGATGCTTTATGGCAAGTTTTATTCCTTGTTGGATGTGCTGGATTATATAAAAAATCATAATAAGAATAAATCTTAAAATATCATTGCCCGATGGGCGGAATGGAGGTACATATGGCAGTATCCAAGGTATACTATGCAAATATGAAAACGTCGTTTACGGAGAATCTTCCTCAAAAGTTAGAGAGGCTGATAAAAACGGCGGGCATCAAGGAGATTGATTTTAAGAAAAAATATGCGGCGATTAAAATCCATTTTGGCGAGCCGGGCAACTTGGCATATCTCAGGCCCAATTATGCGGCGGTTGTGGTGAGAGTGATCCAGGAATTGGGAGGCAAGGCATTTTTGACAGACTGCAATACACTGTATGTGGGCGGCAGGAAGAATGCGCTGGATCATATGGATGCCGCTTATGAGAACGGTTTTTCGCCTTTTTCGACAGGATGCCATGTGATTATTGCAGACGGCCTGAAAGGAACGGACGATGTATTGGTTCCGGTAGAAGGCGGGGAATATGTAAAGGAAGCCAAGATCGGCAGGGCGGTGATGGATGCGGATATTTTTATTACATTAAATCATTTTAAAGGCCATGAGGCTACCGGCTTTGGCGGGGCGCTTAAGAATATCGGTATGGGATGCGGTTCCAGGGCCGGCAAAATGGAAATGCACAGCGCCGGGAAGCCGCAGGTAAACAAAGAGGCTTGTATCGGCTGCGGGCGCTGCATAAAGATATGCGCTCATGATGCTCCGTCGATATCGGGTAAAAAGGCTTGGATTGATCAGGACAAATGCGTGGGCTGCGGGCGCTGCATCGGTGTCTGCCCGATGGATGCGGTGGAACCGGCGGCCGATGAGTCCAATGATATTTTGAACAGGAAGATTGCGGAATACAGCAAGGCGGTCATCCAGGGACGGCCCCATTTCCATATCAGCCTGGTAGTGGATGTATCGCCGAATTGCGACTGCCACGCGGAAAACGATATTCCGATTGTTCCTGATGTAGGCATGTTTGCATCTTTCGATCCCGTGGCATTGGACGTGGCCTGTGCGGATGCGGTGAATAAGCAGCCGGTTATTGCAAATAGCCAGCTGGACCGTATGCCCCATGTACACCACGATCATTTTATAGATTCCGCGCCGCAGACGAACTGGAGGTCTATGATAGAGCATGCGGTGAAAATCGGGATCGGCAATGAGGAATATGAGTTGATTGAAATATAAGACAGAAAGCAATTAAGATTTTTGAATGCCCATTAAAAAGATTCCCTTCGCTTTGCCGGAGTTAATGTTTTCTATTAATTCGCGAAAAGTGGGATAAGGGCCGACTGTTCTGCCATTACAATATACATTATGGGCAAGGTATTTATCGTTATTTTTTGATATATGTATGGTGTGGATTTCTTTTCGGATGTCATTTCTATCATTATACATCGTAAAGATAAGACTTGGATATGCGGCGGCCAGCGTATCGAAGTCTTTTTCTTTTGTGCTGAATGAAGTAGCAAATCCCTGGGACTCCAGGAAATCCCGAAGAGCTTTGGGGGATGTGCCGAATTTTCCGCCGAGAGCCATTCCGTCTTTTTCAAAGCGGGAAATCAGCTCCGGGAGACTCATAAGAGGATGGCTTAACAAGCTGTAAACGGTATTATATACGGCAAAAATCTCACAGCCGGAATACTGCATGGTTGGCAAAGGCTTTTTGGTTGGCGGAAAGGTGTTCCTGCCAAGGACCTTTTTTAAGTTTTTGAAGCTTGCGCAACATCTCGTAAACAGTAATGATCGTTTTGTTATTTATCCTCCTGGGGATAAAGGAAAAGAAAAAATTCATCTGTCGGCCTCTTTTCTGAGGGTTTCTTCCAGCAAATCCGTAATCGTCCGCACGGAGTTGAGCTGGTTGCTTTTGCTCATGGCATCGATATAAGTCTGCTTCGTAAAATAAAGCTCATGGGCTTTTTCGACTAAGAGATCTTCTGTCAGGTAATCTTCATCAATAATCAGGCTGAACCCCTGGGATTCGAAAGATTTTGCATTCATGATCTGGTCTCCCCTGCTGCTGTGCGCCGAGAGGGGGATCAGCAGATTGGGCTTTTTCAGGGCGAGCAGTTCGCAGATCGAATTAGCGCCGGCCCTCGATATGACGATATCAGCCATAGCAAATACATCTTTTAACTCCGATTTCAAATATTCAAATTGTTTATAACCTTCAATTTGCAACATGAGGTTATCCACTTTATCCTTGCCGCAGATATGAACTACCTGGAAATCTTTTAGGAGCTGGGGCAGGGCGTCGCGCACTGTTTTGTTAATGGCTTCGGCTCCCAGGCTGCCGCCGATTACCATAATGACGGGTTTGTTGGATGTAAAATTACACATATCATAAGCGGCGATCTTATTGCCTTTGGACAGTTCTTCCCGGATGGGAGACCCTGTGAGGACCGCTTTTCCTTCTGGAAGCATAGGGACAGTTTCCGGAAAGTTGCAGCATATTTTTTCCGCGACGGGGATACAAAGCTTATTGGCTAACCCGGGAGTCATATCCGATTCGTGGATAATGCAGGGGATTTCCAGGGAAGCTGCCGCCCGTACGACAGGGACGCTGACAAAACCGCCTTTGGAAAAGACGATATCCGGCTTGATTTGTTTCAAATATTTTCTCGCTTCCCCATAACCTTTCATGACACGGAAAGGATCCGTGAAATTCTTGGGGTCGAAATATCTGCGGAATTTGCCGGTGGCAATGCCGTAATAGGGGATGTGGTAATCAGAAATCAATTTTTTTTCGATTCCTTCATAGGAGCCTATATAATATATTTCATAATCCAGTTCCTTTAACCTTGGTATTAAGGCGATATTGGGAGTTACATGGCCGGCTGTCCCACCACCGGTAAGAACGATTTTCTTTGCCATTAATCATTTGCCTCCAGATTTCTTTTTTATAAAGTTTATAAAAAATTTCAGATCATGGTTTCCAATGCCTGTGCCAGCTGGTCAGGACAGGAAGTGGGTTTAAAACCGCAGCGGATGCCTTTCAGCCTCTGGATGGCTTCTTTTGCATCCATGCCTTCTACCAGTTTGGAGATGCCTTGTAAGTTGCCGTTGCATCCCCCTGTAAAAGATACCGAACGGATAATGCCGTTATCCAAATCTATGTCTATCGATGTCGAACAAACTCCTTTTGGCTGGTATTTCATAAAAAATCCTCCATTTCCGCTTACCTGTAAACTCAGGGTGAAGCACAAATATTATACCAGAACCCATATGATTTTACCAGTAGTATCGTGCAATCTGTCGAAATTTGCAAATGCCTTACACCCTTTGGAATATTGAGATATAGGCGGGTTTTGTTTATAATATTAAAATCAGGGATGGGAGGTACGCGTATGCTTGACGATATTTTTACAGTATTTATGGAGCAAAGGGTTTTAAGCTGTGTTTTCCTGGCATTTTTATTATTAAGCATAATATGCCAGATAACGATCGGCGTGATATATTTGCGGCTAATAAAGGAAACGGATCATATATCCGCTGCGAAAAGCAAATTCCTGAAGCAGTGCAAATTAAAATTTATTCATTGCTATCAGGTGAGCGGCGAAGTTTCCAATATTCCTGTTTTTGTGGACAAGTCTATATCAAAAATATCGTTCCTCGGCATATCCATGATAGGGCTGCATCATCTGGCGGGTCAGTTTATTCTGCTTTCCGTAGTCGCCGCCGGCGCAGGGGCATGTTATGAAATCACGCAGGGAGAAACTGTGGGAAAGATACTTCCTTATTATGTTGTCAGTTTTCTTGGATTATATGTATATTTTTCAATAACGGGACTGGTGGATATTGCAGGAAAAAAAGAACGGCTGAAAATAAACTTGGTGGATTATCTGGAAAACCATATGGCCAATAAACTGAAACAATCGGAGATCGACTGGGAGGAACTGACGGGCGAGACGCTAAACGCAGCCAAAATGAAGAAGGATAAGAAGGAACGTAAGAAAAAGGAAAAGAAAGCGGTGGATGAAAAAGATAAAAAAAGGTCGCTGAGAGAGGAAATAGGGCTTTCCGCAGAAAGAGGGGAAGCGGATCCGGCTAAAATAACGGCCTTTGTGCGCCCGGAAGAAAAAGAGGACAGCGGGGGTATGGAGGAAACGGAAGAAAAGGCAGCGGTATTTTCCCATCAGGAGGCGGAGGAGCTGGAAGAGCTGTTAAGGGAGTTTTTTGTCTGATTATTGCCAAAACGCCATTGACAGAAAAACTATAATATGATAAAATTTCTACAGTTATTACAGATGGATTGTTACTGGTGAAGCAGGCTATACCATTCTCTTAACGATTGACGAGTCAATGCAAGAGAAGGTATGGCCTTTTCTTGTACCCCTAAAGAAACGGCGGTGAAGCGACAGATGGGAATGAAGGTCATAAAGGTCATCAACAATAATATTATAAAATCCTATGATGCGAAGAACCAGGAAGTATTGGTTATGGGATGCGGCATCGGGTTTAAGAAAAAGCCGGGGGACGAGGTGGACGATTCCCTTGTGGAGAAGATTTATACGAATATTGACAAAACCACTTCTAACAAACTGACTGAGCTGCTGGAAAAGGTGCCTTTAGAACATATCCAGCTGACGAATGATATTATCAGCTACGCAAAAGCATCGCTGGGAAAAAAGTTGAATGACAATATTTATTTGACGCTCACGGATCATGTCAGCTTTGCCATCAGCCGTATTCAGCAGGGACTCACTCTGAAAAATGCACTTCTCTGGGAGATTAAGCGTTTTTATAATCATGAATATCTGGTAGGGAAAGAAGCTTTGGCCATGATTGAAAAACGTCTGGGCGTCGTATTGCCGGAAGATGAGGCGGGGTTTATCGCGCTCCATTTGGTGAATGCGACGATGGATTTTACGGGGATGGAGCAGACGGCGGAGGCGACCAAGATTATCCAGCAGATTCTGACCATTGTGAAATATCATTTCCAAATGGAACTGGATGAATATTCCCTTCATTACGAGCGTTTTATTACGCATTTGAAATTTTTTGTGCAACGCGTGTTCAGCGGGATGGAGATTAACGATGACGAAAAAAGTTTTCTTTTGATGCTGAAGGAGCAGTATCCGAATGAATACCGCTGTGCATTGAAGGTGAGGGATTATATGAGGAAGGAATTCGGACAGGATCTTTCGGAGGATGAGCTGATTTATCTGACCATCCATATCCGCAGGGTGACAACAAAATCTTGATCGGCATTCCGTATTCAAAATTGCGACATTGACAGGATGCTATGAAACAGAAACAAGGAGGAACGAGGTATGGATTACAAGAAACTTGCGGAAGAAATTCTGCAGAATGTAGGCGGTACGGGCAATATTTCCGGGCTGACTCATTGCGCGACACGCCTTCGATTCAATCTGAAGGATGAAAGCAAGGCGAAAACGGATGTATTAAAGGGAATAAAGGGAGTAATGGGTGTTGTAAGCAGCGGCGGCCAGTACCAGGTAATTATCGGCAGCGATGTGGCGAGCGTATATAGGCCGCTGACGGAAATGGCTAACCTGAAGGAAGAAGGAGCCGCCCAGGAAAAGGATGGACGGAAGCTGGGAGCAAAACTGATTGACACGATTTCAGGAATTTTTACGCCGATCCTGCCGGCTATTACGGCAGCAGGTATGTTAAAGGCGGTATTATCTCTTCTGGTGGCGTTTAAGGTGGTATCAACCGATGCCCAGACATACCAGGTAGTCAATTTTATGGCAGATTCCGCATTTTATTTTCTGCCCGTCCTGCTGGCAAATTCTGCGGCTAAAAAGTTCAAGTGCAACCCTTATCTGGCCATGATGGTAGGCGGAATTCTGCTGCATCCTAATTTTGTGAATATGGTGACGGCATCCAAGGAAAGCGGGGAGGCGATTAAGCTCTTTTTCCTGCCTGTTTATAATGCCAGCTATTCCTCATCGGTTATTCCGATCATTTTATCCGTCTGGTTCCTCTCCTTTGTAGAACCTATTGCGGACAGGGTTTCCCCTAAGGCGGTAAAATTCTTTACCAAGCCTTTGATTACAGTGCTGGTCGGCGGAGTGGCGGCTCTGGTTGTATTAGGGCCGGTGGGCTATATTATTGCAAACATCATCGCATCGGGAATCAATGGACTGGAGACTTATGCAAGCTGGCTGGTACCTACTATCCTGGGAGGATTGTTCCCGCTTCTCGTTATGACGGGGACGCATTATGGAATTATACCGATTGGAATCAACAACCGTATGACTTTGGGATATGATACGATTGTTTATCCGGGCAACCTGGCATCCAACATTGCCCAGGGCGGGGCGACTCTTGCGGTAGCGGTTAAGAGCAAGGTGTCGGAAGTAAAGCAGCTGGCATCTTCTGCCGGCATCACGGCTGTCTGCGGAATTACAGAACCTGCTTTGTATGGTGTGAATATGCGGTTTAAAACTCCTCTCTATTCTGCTATGGCAGGAGGCGCTGTAGGAGGGCTCTTCATGGGTATTATGCGGGTACGCAATTATTCCGGCGGTTCACCGGGACTTATGACTCTTCCCAGCTATATCGGAGGGGACAGTCTGCGCGATCTGTATTTGGCATGTATCGGCGCGGCGATTGCATTTGTTATTTCTTTCGCGCTTTCTTACATTTTATTTAAAGATGGGGCAGAGAACGATGAAAAACAGGAGATGGCTCCTAAAACGGAAGGCACAGCGGCAAAGGGCGTTTTAAAAACAGGTTCTGCAACGATCTGTGCGCCTTTAACGGGAAAAGCAGTTGCGTTAAGCGAAGTAAGCGACCCCACGTTCGGAGAAGAAATATTGGGAAAAGGCGCAGCTATCATTCCTGCGGACGGAAGGGTGGTGTCTCCCGTAAAAGGCACGGTGGAAACGGTTTTTGATACGTTGCATGCGATTGGTTTGAAATCCGAAGACGGCGTGGAGATTTTAATTCATATCGGGCTGGATACGGTAAAGCTTGGAGGGAAACATTTTAAAGCCCATGTAAAAAATGGTGATAAAGTGGAAGTGGGAACGCTTCTGGTGGAGGCTGACCTTGAAAAGATAAAAGAAGAAGGTTATGATGTCATTACGCCTGTTATTATAAGCAATTCCTTTGACTATGGGGATGTACTGGCAGTTACCGGCCAGGAGATAAAGGCAGGGAGCGATTTGCTGAAAGTAGTAAAATAAAGGCATATTTTGTAAAGGAAAGGTGGTTTTATGGGAAGTTTGCCGAAAGACTTTTTATGGGGCGGCGCTACGGCCGCGAACCAGTGCGAAGGAGGATATCTGGAAGGAGGAAAAGGACTCGGAACGGTGGATGTAATCCCCTGGGGAGAAGACCGCAGAGCGGTTATGCTGGGGGTGAGGGATTATAGAACGTTGCCGGAAGACGCTTATTACCCTTCCCACGAAGCCATTGATATGTATCATCATTGGAAAGAGGATGTTGCATTGATGGCAGAGATGGGCTTCCGATGCTACCGCTTTTCCTTTGCTTGGTCCAGAATCTTTCCGACAGGAGAGGAAGAGGAGCCGAATGAAGAGGGGATGAAATTTTATGAGGATATGATTGACGAAATGCTGGCCGCAGGAATCCAGCCGGTTGTCACCATCTGTCATTTTGACGTGCCTCTCCATTTGGAACAGAAATACGGTTCTTGGAAAAACAGAAAGCTGATCGATGCCTATTTGCATTACTGCGAGGCGATCTTCCGGCGTTTCCGGGACAAGGTCACTTATTGGATGACATTTAATGAAATCAATATGTTGATGCACCTTCCTTTTATGGGAGCCGGGATTTCTATCCGGGAAGGCGAGAATGAGCTTCAGGTAAAATATCAGGCGGCTCATAACGAGCTGGTGGCATCTGCAATGGCTACGAAGCTTGCGCATGAGATTAATCCTGATTTTCGGATCGGGTGTATGCTGGCGGCCGGGCAGTTTTACCCTTATTCTTGCAATCCTGCGGATGTGTGGGATGCGCTTTCCAAAGACCGGAACAATTATTTCTTTATTGATGTCCAGTCCAGGGGGGCTTATCCTTCTTACGCGAAGAAGTTTCTGGAGCGGAACGGCATTGTTCTGGAGATGGAGCCGGAAGATGAAAGGATTTTAAGGGAGAATACCGTTGACTTTGTCGCGTTCAGTTATTACGCTTCCCGTTTGACCAGCGCGGATCCAAATGCAGGGGTTTCTACAGGAGGGAACGTGATTAAATCTTTAAGGAATCCTCATTTACAAGCCAGCGAGTGGGGATGGCAGATTGATCCGCTGGGACTCCGTATTACGATGAATTCGCTGTATGACCGTTACCAGAAGCCGCTTTTCATTGTGGAGAATGGTTTGGGCGCGGTGGACCGGGTGGAGGAAGACGGCAGCATCCAGGATGATTACCGAATTGCTTATCTGGAGGCCCATATTAAGGAAATGATGAAAGCGGTGGAAGAGGACGGCGTGGAATTGATCGGTTATACTCCCTGGGGATGGATCGACCTAGTGAGCGCGTCCACCGGGGAGATGAAGAAAAGGTATGGTTTTGTTTATGTCGATAAGGACAATGCCGGGAACGGAACGCTGGAGCGCCGCAGGAAGAAGTCCTTTGAGTGGTATAAAAAGGTAATTGCCACCAATGGGGAATGCCTGAAGTGATAAGAGGAATAATTGTGGATGCTTGAAACAAGGGATGGAAAACTCTTGAAAAAGAAATACAACTTTGCTACACTGGATATGGTATCAGGTATTTATATTATTAAGGCAAAGGAGCGAGACAAATGAGCAATAAGGTAACGTTTGATTATTCCAAAGCTTCATCGTTTATCAGCGGGCATGAAGTAGAATTCATGAAAAAACTGGCCTTGGATGCGAAAGAAGTATTAGTTTCGAAGACAGGGGCGGGCAACGATTTTTTAGGATGGATCGATCTGCCGGTGGATTACGACAAAGATGAGTTTGCCAGGATCAAAAAGGCGGCTGCAAAGATACAGAGCGATTCGGATGTTCTGCTTGTTATCGGTATCGGAGGCTCCTATCTTGGGGCGAGGGCGGCTATTGAGTTTTTGAGGCATAGTTTTTACAATATAGTGGACAAGTCGGTGAGAAAGACGCCGGAGATTTACTTCGTAGGAAATTCCATCAGTTCCACGTATATCAAGCATCTGATGGATGTGATCGGAGAAAGGGATTTCTCCATTAATATGATCAGCAAGTCCGGGACCACGACGGAACCGGCTATTGCGTTCCGCGTATTTAAGGAAATGATGGAAAAGAAATACGGAAAAGAAGAAGCGGCGAAGAGGATATACGCGACAACAGATAAGGCGAAAGGCTCTTTGAAGAATCTGGCGACAGAGGAAGGCTATGAAAGCTTTGTGGTGCCGGACGACGTAGGCGGACGTTTCTCTGTTCTGACGGCGGTAGGCCTGCTGCCGATCGCAGTCAGCGGCGCGGATATCGATAAATTGATGGAAGGCGCGGCGAGCGGAAGAAAACGTGCGCTGGAAGCTTCTTTCGAAGATAATGACGCTTTACAGTATGCGGCATTGCGAAATATTCTGCTCAGAAAAGGGAAATCAATAGAAATCCTTGCGAATTATGAACCGAGCGTGCATTATGTTTCTGAATGGTGGAAACAGCTTTACGGAGAGAGCGAAGGAAAAGACCAGAGAGGCATTTTCCCGGCAAGCGTGGATCTTACCACGGATCTGCATTCCATGGGCCAGTTTATCCAGGACGGGGCGAGGACGCTGTTTGAGACGGTGATCGATATCGAAACGAGCAGGGAAGAGATTATATTAGGTACGGAGCCTGTGGATCTGGATGGATTGAATTATCTGGCGGGCAAAACGGTTGATTTTGTCAATAAGAGCGCGATGAATGGTACGATTCTGGCGCATACGGACGGAAATGTGCCGAACTTCATGGTACATGTGCCGGAAGTGAATGAGTTTTATTTGGGCGAATTGTTCTATTTCTTTGAATTTGCCTGCGGCGTCAGCGGGTATCTGCTCGGAGTAAATCCGTTTAACCAGCCTGGCGTAGAGAGCTATAAGAAAAATATGTTCGCGCTTCTTGGCAAACCTGGATATGAAGAGCAGAGGGAAGAGCTTTTGAAGAGGCTGTAAAATAAGAGGCGGCCGCTCAGGCAGCTGCTTGTTGTATATGGAAATAAAGAGATACCGGAACGAATCGATTGGGATTTGTTCCGGTATCTTTCGTTGTTAAAAACAGAGATATTTTCGCTGTGGATGTAACCCCAATGTAATAATTACCGTTTACAATGTAAAAAAAAGCGGAAAATGTAATAAGGAGCGGAACGGTATGGAGATATTAAAAACAATACATTTAAAAAAATATTATGGAAGCGGGGAAAATATTGTAAAGGCGGTAGATGATATTAGCTTTTCGGTAGAAAAGGGGAGTTTTACCGCTATCGTAGGGACATCCGGGAGCGGAAAGACTACTTTACTAAATCTGGTCGGGGGGCTGGACTATGCGGATGACGGGGAAGTGGTGGTCGGCGGACAATCCATTATGCGCATGAAGGAGGAGGAACTGACGGTGTTCCGGCGCAGAAATATTGGGTTTGTTTTCCAAAATTATAATCTGGTATCCGTGTTGAATGTATATAAGAATATTACCTTGCCCATACGGCTGGATGGAAATAAGCCGGATGAGGGATATATCGGGTATATAGGCAAGGTGCTTGGGGTAGAAGGGAAAATGGACTGCTATCCGAACCAGCTTTCCGGCGGACAGCAGCAGAGAGTGGCGATTGCCCGGGCGATTGCGGCAAAGCCGGCAGTGCTTCTGGCAGACGAGCCGACCGGGAACCTGGATTCGAAAACGAGCGCGGAGGTTATGGGATTGTTAAAAATGACGGGGAAGGAATTTCATCAGACGATCGTGATGATTACCCATAATGAAGCGATTGCTCAGCTGGCGGACAGGGTGATCCATCTGGAGGACGGGAAGATTGTAGGAGGTGAAGCCTGATGATGAGGATGATGTTCAGGAATTCCAACGCCGGTATGGAAAAAGAATTGGCTCTGGAAGATTATAAGGCGCATAAAGCCCGGAATCGGGTTGCCGTGCTGGCGGTCGTGCTTACGACGGTTCTGCTTACGGTGGTTTTTACCGTGGGGTTTAGCCTGGTACGGACAGTTTCCCTTTCGTCGGCTGCTTCCCCCGGCCCCGGGGCGGATGGAAATTGCGTATATGGGGACGGTGAGGTATTGGAAAAGGTCAGGGCGCTTCCGCAGGTGGAGTGGGCCGCCTTTGTGAGAAGATGCAGCAGCACGTATCTTCATAATAAGGAATTTGCGAGCGTGGAAACGAGGCTGTTTGCGGCGGACAGCACACATTATGAAAAAAATATGGTGGATTTGATCGCAGGGAAATATCCGGAGAAAGCAAATGAAGTATTGATCCCGGATACGATGTCGGAGCAGCTGGGGCTTGGACAGGAAGTGGGGCTGATCTATCCGCTTGTGGTTGTGGTCAGGGAAAACGGGGAGGATGTGGAAAAGGAAATACCAATGACCATCTGCGGTTATTATCGAAATCCCATTTCGAATGTAAAAAATATGTATGCGGAAGTTTATACCGATGAAAGCTTTATTCATACGTATAATCCTGAGCTTTCTCCTAATAAGGATATCATTTATGTGAAGCTGAACAATCTGGAATTTTTCAGGTTCGGGCATGATAAAGAGGAAAAGATGGATGAAGTCGCGGAATTATCGGGGGCAAACGGCAGAGGATATAAAATGAGCGATTTAAGTTTTATAATTATTGCCCCGGTTTTTCTTATTGTTCTTATCGTAATGTTCTGCGGGTATTTCTTTATTTGTAATGTGTTTGATATATCCATTCGGAATGATATTCGCTTTTACGGCGAGGTAAAAACGATTGGAATGACTTCGGAACAGCTGCGCCGTATGCTGTTGGTCCAGATGAACAGGATCGCCTTGGCGGGAATTGCTGCAGGCAGCTGTATCGGATTTTTGGTGGGAAGTATTTCAGGGGAAACCATTATCTCTTTATTTGCCGACGGCGTTGCAGGATACTACCAGCCGGCCGGATTCGCGGAGACGTTCCTTTTCAGCGCGGCTTTTTCCTGGCTTACCGTATATATCAGCACGATGAAGCCGTTTAAGATCGCTTGCCTTATATCGCCTGTGGAAGCGGCCAGGTATGGGGGGAAGAAAAAGAAAGGGATTTTTTCTGTTGTTTCGTTTGCTTTAAGCGGTATTCTTTTTCTGGTTGTATATACCCTGTCGATGGGGTACGATATAGAAGTGATGAAAAACAGATATAATGAAACGGATTTCCGGGTGACGCACAGGGGGAGCATGTGGGCGATGGATGAGGCATATATGCCGGTCAGCCGGGAAATGGTAAAAAGGCTGGAAGAACTGCCTTTTGCGGAAAATTTCAGGGTTTACTATGAGGCGAGGGTGAAGCCGGATTATGTAGAAAGGGACGGGGAGATCGACTATTATCTTCCTTCCAGAGGCGAAATTACAAAAGAAGGGGAAATTGCCGAAGATCTTGCGGCTTATAATGAGAAATTGGGGGAAGGAAGCTACAATCGGATAACAGAGAGCGAGAGGGGAAATTACAGAGTGGCAGTTATAGGCATGAAGGCAGAATATCTTCCTGCAGAGGAAAAATATTTCCGGGTCATAGAGGGGGAAATGGATGCTGAGAAATTTGCGGAAGGCGGATATATGATTTACCAGCGCAGGCCGGAGGCCGATAAAGGGGAAGAATATCTGGTGCATGCGGGCGATCATGTGGGAGTAACCTTTTATGATGACAGGACGGATCAGTATATAAAAAAGGATTTTATTGTTATGGCAGTGGTTTCATGCAAGGATCCGTATGGCACTTCTAATATTCGGTATGGAAATATCATATTGGATGATAAGACGTTTAAAAGTATTTATTCTGGCTATGAAGATATGATAGGGAGAATCTGTTTTGACGGTATAGGCAAGACGGCAGAAGACAGTGCGGCGGCTTTCAAAGAAGAAAAAGAAAGATATGGGGCGGTTCGGGAAGTGGTGGAAGAAGAGGGCAGCTTGCAGATGTATTTTCAGTCGAAATATGAAGATGAGATAGAATTTACAGAGAAAAAGAGAATGATAGGGATTCTTGGGATGTTTTTGGCCGGGATCGTAGGGCTGATCGGTATTTCTAATATAGTGAACACGGTGTCAACGGACGTATTTGCCCGTAAACTGGAATATGCGGCTATGCAGTCGATTGGAATGACGAAGAAGCAGATGGAAAAAGATATTTTTGGCAAATATGCCCGATATGTATTTTTGGCTTCCGGCCTGGCGGCAGCGGGCGGCGTGGCTCTTGCTTATATGCTTGGCCTGAGCCCTTTATTTACCGGGTTTTCGGCAGGAGCGTTCCTGCAGGCCCTGGCGATGCTGTTTCTCTTTGCCGTTCTGCTGTGTGCATGGATGGCCCGCATTCTTACCAACATTATGAATAAACAATCTGTTGTGGAAAGACTAAGAAGCATAGCATAACAGCAGGGAGAGGGAAAATGGAAAGGCATATTTTGGTTGTAGAAGACGACCGGGCTTTAAACGAAGGAATTGCTTTTGCCCTGATGAAGGAAGGGTATGTAGTTCATAAAGCTTGGTCGCTGAAGGAAGCGGAAAGAAAGCTGGTACAGAAAATGGATCTGATACTTCTCGATATTAATCTGCCGGACGGGGACGGAAGGGATTTTCTTAAAAATATCCTTTCCGGGCAGAGGGTTCCTGTGCTTTTTCTGACGGCCAAGGACTCGGAGGAGGATATGCTGAAAGGTTTTCGGATGGGCTGCGATGATTATATCACCAAACCATTTTCCATGGCTGTTCTTGTGATGAAGATCGGGGCAGTCCTGAAACGGAGCGGGGAAAGTTCGAGAAGGCTTTATACGGACGGCGGGCTGGTTTATGATTTTGAAGATAAGACATTGAAAAACCATGGCAGGAAAATAGAACTGACCGCGCTGGAAGTAAAGCTGCTGGAAATATTTCTGGATCATAAAGGAATTGTGTTGACAAGGGAGAGCCTTCTTGACCGGATATGGGATGCGCAGGAAAAATATGTGGAGGATCGGACATTGAGCGTGAATATCCATAGGCTGAGGGAAAAGATAGAGGATGACCCGGAAAAGCCGAAACATATACGGACGGTATTCGGCATCGGATATAAATGGGAGGAAGGATAGGGAATGAAGAACGGACGGCAGGAAAAAGAATGGGACGCGGACAGGATATGGAAGGGCGGTATGGGCATTTTGCTCATACTGCTTTTGCTGTTTCTTGGAACCGGGGCATGGGTGCTGCATATCTTCGGCACATCCTCTGACCTCGTCCGGCATATGGGGGTTTTGGCGTTGCTGTATGGGGGCGGGAACCTAGCAGTATTTGGTATCATTTATTTTATGATTGCCAGAAATGTGAACGATGTTTTATGGCAGTTCAGCCATATGGTGGAGATGCTGATCGACGGGAGGGAAGCGCCGGCTTTTCCTGTAGCGGAAGATACCATGTTGTCCAAGCTTCAGGGACAGCTTTTCAGGCTCTATGATATCCTGTGTTCTTATGAAGAAAGAGAGCATAAATTCAGAAAGCAGCTGAATGAGAATATTGGCAATCTGGTGCATCAGATCAATACACCGATTACGAATCTGAAGATCTATGCTGGTTTTTTGAAGAGGGATGATCTGACGGAGGAGGAAAAAGTACGGTTTGCCCAGTGCGTGGAAGAGCAAGCGGAAAAATTGGGATGGCTGGGGGAAGGTTTTTCGAAAATGTCCCGGCTGGAAACTGGCATTATCAGGCAGAGGCCGGAAAAGCAGGAAATTCTGCCTGTCCTATTGCATGCGGTAAATCAGGTGATGGAAAAAGCCGGGCAAAAGGAGATGGATATCAGGCTGGCAGGAGATCGGCATATTCAGGCCGTTATTGATGGAAAATGGACATCGGAAGCGGTTTTTAATGTGCTGGATAATGCGGTGAAATATGGAAACAGGGGAAGCTGCATTGAAATAGAGATCGCAAAGCTGACAGGGTATGCGCAGGTTATGGTCCGGAATGAGGGGATAGGGATCAGGCGGGAGGAATATCACAAGGTTTTCCAGCGTTTTTACAGAGGGAAGGAGGCAGGGGAGGAAGAAGGGGTTGGATTGGGTCTGACGATTGCCAGGGAGGTGCTGGAAGGAGAGAAGGGGTATATGAAGGTGGAAACGCTTTGTGACGGAAGGACGGAATTTTCTTTGTATTTTAACAGATGTCTTGATGATATCGGAGATGGAGATGAATAGGGATAGTTTCGGGAAAAAGAAGTTGTTTTCTATTGAATAAGAGTGTATGATAAGAATAAAATATGAATCTTTTTAGACAAAATAAAAGAAAAAGAATTATATTTTATTCTTTTTTAATGGAGAAAAAATATGTTGGAACAATTAAAATTTCCAAAAGAAATTGCAAAAGAGATTGCAGAAAATGAGAAGAAAAAGAGGAAAATGAGAAAATTAACGCAAAGGCAGTTAAGCCAATATTCAGGCATCAGCCTTGCTTCTCTTAAGCGGTTTGAACAGACGGGGGAAATTTCTCTGGTTTCCTTATTGAAAATTGCCTTCGTGCTGGATGAAAGCAGCCGGTTTGCAGAGTTGTTTGCCGGAGGGGAATATCGGTCCATTCAGGAGGTCATTGATGAGAGAAATCAATCACGTTGAAGTAGAATATCATGGACGTAAGGTAGGTATTTTAGCAGAGAATAAATCTGGATTAGGAGCTTTTGAATATGATAAGGAATGGCTGGCAGACGGATTTTCGATCAGCCCGTTCAGCCTGCCATTAGAAAAAAGAGTTTTTGTGCCGAAGACAGACCATTTAGAAGGTTTATTTGGCGTTTTTGCAGATAGTTTGCCGGATGGATGGGGAAGACTTTTGGTAGACCGAATGCTGAAGAAGGAAGGGGTTGCCCCTTCTTCAATATCGTCAGTCTGCCGGTTGGGGATTGTGGGTCGTACAGGAATGGGGGCATTGGAATATAAGCCTCAGCTTATGCGCGAAGAGGAATATAAGGATATTGATTTTGACTGGCTTTCATTACAATGTGTAAAAATTTGGAAAGAAGAGGACAGCGAAGCTTTGGACAAACTGTTCTTTATGGGAGGGTCTTCCGGCGGAGCCAGACCCAAAGCCTTTTTTAAAAAAAATGGAGAGGGCTGGATGGTAAAATTTCCTTCCGGCTATGACAGGACTTCTATTGGGGAAGAAGAATACCGATATATGCTTTGTGCAAAGAGGTGCGGAATTGAAATACCTGAAATACAATTATTTCCATCGAAACAGTGTAAAGGTTTTTTTGGTGTTCGAAGGTTTGACCGTATCGGGAAAGAAAAAGTTCACATGGTTTCCGCAAGCGGACTGCTGGAAACTTCCCATCGGATACCTAATTTGGATTATCAGGATTTCATGAAGCTGACCTACTTTTTGACTCGTGATGAGCAGCAGTTGATGGAGTTATTCCGAAGGATGTGTTTTAATGTATTTGCCCATAACAGGGATGACCATTCTAAGAATTTTTCTTATTTATATCATAGTGTGGATAAGAGGTGGGTGCTTTCTCCTGCTTATGATCTGACTTACAGTCATTCCATAGGCGGAGAACATGCTACGAGCGTATATGGGAATGGAAAGGATCCGGGAGCGGAAGAATTGGTATCGGTCGGGAAAGCTGCGGGACTTTCCATAAGATGGATGAAAAAAACAATAAAAGAAGTGGAAGAGATCGTTTTTGCGGAATTAAAGGATATTTTAAGGTCGCATCAGTAAAATACAATAGGCATACCATTGATTTGTTGACTTTGCAAAAGGCCATATGTTAGAATAAGTCAAATAATTAATCGGGGCTATAGGAATGGATGGACGGAGAATGTTTTCATGAAAGGAGAGACGGTAAAGTGGAACCAATCAGAGTTTTATTTCAGTCAATGGAAGACTGCCAGAGATTTGTGCTGGCGGTTGAAAATTACCCGTTTAATGTTGATTTGCGAAGTGGAAGGCATGTGATAGACGGGAAGTCCATGCTTGGAATCTTAGGATTCGGATTGCATCGGATACTGGACCTGCGGCTTCATACGGATGACAGGAAGCTGGCAGAGGAAGCCCTGAGTAAGATTGAGTTTTGCATTTGCAGGGAAAACATGGATATTGCTATTTAGAGAGTAAAACATTCCTATGGGGAGGCCGCCGGATTTGAGCGATAATAAAATCCGGCGGTTTGAGCTTGCCCGAAAGGTATCTGCCAAGGCGGATGTGATAAAGATATGTTTTCGGCCCGTGCGGCGGGCCGGGGAAAGGTATGGTCAAATATATGAAGATAGTAGTGCTGGAAAGAGGAAGCGTAGGCATGGATGTTTCGGTAGACTGCCTGAAAGAGCTGGGGGATCTTGAAATATACCATAATACGGTTGCAGGAGAAGTGGAGGAACGGATAAAGGATGCGGATATCATTATCGCGAATAAAGCGCCGTTGACCGGGGAGGCGCTAAAAGGAGCGGACTGCGTAAAGCTGATCTGCGAGTTTGCCACAGGATATGATAACGTGGATTTGGAATATTGCGATAAAAAGGGAATACGGGTAGCAAACGTGGTGGATTATTCTACCGCAGTGGTGGCACAGCATACGTTCGCCCTCTGTTTTTATGTGCTGGAAAAACTGAATCATTACGATCATTATGTGAAATCCGGGGAGTATGCTTCCCAGAGCAGATTTTCCAATTTCGATATTCCGTTTACGGAACTGGAGGGAAAAGTATGGGGAATCGTAGGAATGGGGAATATCGGAAGAAGGGTGGCGAAGATCGCGGAAGCATTTGGATGCAGGGTTATTTTTTATTCGGCTTCCGGGAAGAATACATGTAAAGAATATGAAAGAGTGGAGCTGGATGACTTATTAAAAGAGTCGGATTTCCTATCCCTTCATTGCCCGCTGAGCGACAGGACAAGAAACCTGATTGATTTGGATGCACTAAAGAAAATGAAAAAAACGTCGATATTAATTAATGTGGCCAGAGGACCGGTGGTGGACGATGGGGCATTGTATACCGCATTGACGGAAGGAATGATTGCCGGTGCCGGATTGGATGTGACAGGGACGGAGCCTATGAGGGATACGAATCCTTTGAGCAGGATTATGGACAGTAATAAGCTGATTATTACGCCTCATCTGGCTTGGGCGAGCATAGAGGCGAGAAACAGGGTAGTGGAGGAAACTTATAAGAATATTAAGGCTTTTTATGAAGGAGAGAGGAGAAATGCGGTAGGGCGCTGCTGATAATGGATGTTTGATTAAAATGCATGTATTTTGAATGATTTGAAAGGCAATCAGTTATAATAATTATAAGAAAGACAGGAAATAAGAAGGAAAGGGAATTGCAATGAAAAATAAGAAATGGGTATGGATTATCATAGGGTGCGCTGTCGTGGTTGGAATAGCGGCTGCAGTTATATATGGAATGGGAGCCGGAAAAGGCGGCCAGGAAGAAGGCGAGCCGATTACGGCGATGTATGTGCCGTATGGGGAAGACGGATATATTTTTGTCAGCGACCAGGCAGGAGTTTTTACGGTAACGGCATCTGAGGAAAGCTATCAAGTAAATGATATCAATGGAAATAAAATATCTCTCCCTGAACTGAAGAGAGGGAACATTGTAAAGATTTATGGAAACGGGATTATGGCGGAATCCTATCCGGGACAGTATCCTGGCGTGACCCGGATCGAGGTGGAGTCGGAAGGAAATCCTTCGGATGCGGATCAATACCAAGAGATCGTGGATGGGATTTATACGGAGCCTGACCCGGCGGAACCGCCCATATTGCAGGTGAATTATGTAACATCGATGGCAAATGTATCCGTAGCAGTGGAAAGGGGCGGATATGAATGGGTCTATATGGATAAGGATGGATTGAGCAATGCGGTCGTGGCAGACAGTGTTCCGGTACTGGACTGGGGAGAGCTTCTGATAGATATTACCTTATCGGAGCCGCTGGATCTGACGCTTCTTTTTTCGGAGGCTCCTTTGGACGTAGAAGTGGTTCGTTATGATTCTTCTTTGCTGGGAAAAGGAATGGAAATGCCGGAGGGAGAGAAAGTAACAGTGACGGAAAAGGATGGAGAACTAGTGATCGAAGGCGTTGATGGCAATTATGTATACGAAGTCGTGGGTATATGGGAAAATGGAAGAGCGACTTATGGGTTTATAACAGTGAAAAAATGATGAATAAAAAAACCGCTGTCAGGTATTGGCCAATGGACAGCGGTTTTTTACGTAAGAATATCCGTGCTTAATTATAGTTGTCTATGCAAGGCTGGAACATACTTTTGTCAATGCCGCAAACGGGGCATACCCAGTCAGCGGGAAGATCTTCAAAAGCGGTGCCGGGAGCAATGCCGTGTTCGGGATCGCCTTTTTCAGGATCGTATGTGTAGCCACAGGGATTACAAAAATATTTTTTCATTTCCAAGTCCTCCTTAATATATAAAATCATAATATTTCTTAGCCAAAGTATCGGTTAAGCTGTGAATATTGTAGCATTTCCATAGATTTGCGTCAAGAGAAAAGCAGGGCAGGAACATAGATTATCCCCACTCCCGGTGGAGAAATTCTTTCCTTTTCATCAAAAAATCCAGAACGGCATCGGCCTCGCTGTTATAATAATCCCGAGCTTCTTCTATATCCGATGTACCAGAACGGTTCCAACGGATATAGTCCATAACGGCGCTCTTCTCTATTTCTTCTTTCCAGAGATGGAATTCCGACTGCGCCAGCTGATTGAGATAAGGATATAAAGTTTCCTCGTATGTACGGACAATCGTATGGTATACTTCCTCGTTGTAATATAAGAGCTGCCACCATTTCAATGTTCCAGGCACTTCCCGCGCAGAAAATCCTTCAGGGTCAAGATAGTCGATATCCTCCTGCGTCCGTTCGACGCCATACGCCCAGTCGTAATCCCATACCGGCCCCGCATAAAGGATGCCGTCCCGGTCTTTATAAAAATACTGGCTGGTGGATGAGCAGTCAATATTTTTGCTGACTTCTTCTACCAGATATTTTGCGGCAAAGCTGGGAATGTCAATGTATTGGGAGAGTTCCCGGCCGCTATTGTTTGCGGCGCCGGGAATCATGGCATTTTCGCATTCCTGTATATAAGAAGAAATATATTGGTATTGCGCCTCTGACAGCAGGGAAGGGGATTTGGAAACCACATATGCCCCGCTGGCCAGTATAAATCCGCTTGTTTCGTCCGCATAACGCCCGGCATGGTCCATTTCCAAAAGATAACCGCCGGTGATATTATCGGGATTTTTTTCATAGTTCCACCATTTCCCGGTAATGGAATGGTTCCAATCATCCAACGTTGTTCCTGTGGTGAGCTGGGAAATCGAATTTTGAAAACGGTTGAGCTGCTCTGTTTCTGATTCCAGATCCCAGATTCCTAAGCTGTCGGGTGCTATTTTTTGGTACATTTCATAGATCCCCTGAAAAGAACCGTTAATATATAGATTGATACATTCGCCCTCCATGTAAGGGGCTTCCATTGCTCTTGCCATTTCATTGGATATTCGGTTGCGCAAAAAACTGATATCGCTGGATGCAACTAATGCAAATTCCGATGTCCTGTTATTGTACCCTGATATGGATGCCGCGTTCTCCAAAGTGATGTTATAAGGTTTTTTTTCCTGCTCCCAGCTGGTATTTCCTCTTCCTTTGATTTTTTTCAACGTTCCTGCATATACATTGGTTCCGTCCGCATCTAGGATGAATGCTTGCCCCGTATCGGAAAAGGTTTTGTCCGAACTGATATAAGAAAGGTCGTGTTCAAGCGTTAAAAAAACGGAAGGGATTTCTGATCCCGTCAGAATCGTTAGTGTATGCTCTTGGTCTATCGCAACGCAGATGCCGGATTCCAATGTCCTGGCCGGAAGAGAGACGGCAAAGCCCTCCGCTGAAAGAAATTTTCCTTCTGTCCAAGAAGGTAAAAAAAGGAAATAATTGCCGTCAACGGATGGAAAAGCATGCGTTGTTATTCTGTCATCCTTTGTCTGGATTTCGGCGGTTATGGCAGTTTCTGGAGAAGCATCCTGCATAAACCGGATCCATACTGTTTCTGACCGTTTCCATTCCCGAAAAAAGCAAACCAGGAAAAGAAGGGAAAAAATAAATAATAGGCTGATTTTTGTTTTTTTATCCATAACGCCCACCGCTTTATCTCTGCCGTTAATAAACCGCTTCGCCGTCATGCGCCATCATGGATGCATGGAGAATATGTTCAGCTGCTGAGATTTCTTCTAACAGTTCTCCTTCTTTCTTTGTTCGGCATTCAATAATCATATCCATTCCGTCTATGGTTCGGCTGCGTGTTTTTACTTTTGGATGTTTGGCATATTTGGAAACGATCGGAAGAATATCCCCTTCCTTTCCGTCTTTATCCATATTGATGACGAGCAGCACCGATGCCCTTTTTTCTGGCAGCAGCTCCAAAAGCAGGAGCATGATTGTCACGGTAATACAGACGGCAAAGGCAAGCGCATAATTTCTGGCTCCAAGGATAATTCCTGTGCTGATGGACCAAAAAAGAAAAAGCAGGTCTTTCGGTTCTTTGATAGCGGTCCGAAACCTGACAATAGATAAAGCGCCTACCATTCCCAAAGAAATCACAAGGTTGGACTGCATAGCCAAAATAATACCGGCTGTAATCACAGGAAGCACGCCTAAAACAATATTGAACTGTTTGTTATAGAATCCTTTTTTCTGTGAAAACCAGTAGATTCCATAAATATAAAGGGAAAAGAAAATCCCAGCCCCTAACGTACCGTAAATTGCCCGTATGGACAGTGTGCTGTTTTCCATGGTTTCCAAAATTGATTTCGTATTTCATGCTCATCTTTCTGTTGTATTTTTCATTCTGCATAGGGTATATTTGGAAAACTTTTCCCGCTGCATTTTTCCCGTATTGAGAATTTGCCTGATACATTCTGGAAGGAATTCATCAAATTTTACTTCCATTACATATTCTCCGTCCGCCATAACAGGCTGCTTTGGGAGTTCCTTTTCCCAAAACGCCGGTATCGTTTCTGAAAATGCCAAGTGGCTGTCGAAGGTTACTCTTACGTTGCCTTCTTTATAAGTAAATGCAGTTCTTTCATATGCAATAATAATTTTCGGCCTTAAGTAATTCCAAAGCATTTTTTGCCGGAAATCTGCCAATAATTCTCGGTTGTCTCTTTCTGCGGCTCTTCCTGCATTGCCTCGGAGAAAGCAGCTGCATTCTTCTAACGATAGGGGGCAGCTTCTTTTTCTTGTCAGGTCGTGATTTTTGATCTTTTGTTCCAGACGGATGCTTTCTTTGCTTTCGTTATAGATTCTTATTCTGTATTTGCTCCTGGGGGATACTCCGTCCAGGTTTTCCCTGAGAGCGGTATTCCATATGTCATCAAAATAAACGCTCCGTATCCGGTAGCAGCCTTCGGGATAATGGGCATCCGGCTTCATAAAATGCCGGATCTGGAAAATGGCAGAAGCGGCATCTCTTGCATCTATGGTGTACTTTAGTTCATGACGGTATTTCTCTTTGTGCTGTTCTATAATCCCACCTCTTTTTTAAGCATATTTTAGAGTTTATGACTCTATTTGTCAATAGGAATCCCTCTTTTCACTTATACTATTCTAGAGGGCATAAACCATGAGATATAATGAAAGAATACGGGAAATCAGAGAAAATCACTCCCTGACCCAACAGAAAGTTGCTGACCTGCTCCATTTGGGACAAAGGACATATGCAGATTACGAGAGCGGTAAAATGAGAATTCCTATTGATAATCTTTTGATTCTTGCCAGATTTTATAATGTGTCTATGGATTATATTACAGGCGCAAGCAATATCAAAGCAGAGTATCCGAAAACGTAGGCAGCCGCATTTTAGTATTGATTCAATTCAATTCTCAACAAAAAGAGGAATAGGCGCATATGCATCTATTCCTCTATAAATCTTATATTATGCGGTTTCGATCTTAGCCGAAGTACCTCTTGAGAAGCCCTTCAAAAGCTTTTCCATGTCTTGCCTCATCTCTTGCCATTTCATGAACGGTGTCATGGATTGCGTCAAGATTTGCAGCTTTTGCGCGTTTTGCAAGGTCGAATTTGCCAGCGGTAGCGCCATTTTCTGCTTCTACTCTCATTTCAAGGTTCTTCTTTGTGGAGTCGGTTACTACTTCGCCTAATAATTCAGCAAATTTTGCAGCATGTTCTGCTTCTTCCCATGCAGCTTTTTCCCAGTAAAGGCCGATTTCAGGATAGCCTTCCCTATGGGCAACCCTTGCCATGGCAAGATACATGCCAACTTCGGAGCATTCGCCGTTGAAGTTAGCCCTTAAGTCAGCAACGATATCTTCACTTACGCCCTGGGCAACGCCTACCACGTGTTCTGCAGCCCATGTCCTGTCTTCGCCCTGCTGTGTGAATTTCTCAGCGGGAGCATTGCAAACGGGGCATTTTTCCGGCGCGGAATCCCCTTCGTGAACGTATCCACATACCTGACATACAAATTTCATAATTCAAATCTCCTTTTCTTAAATTAAACTTTATTATGACTGCAATAAATTGCAGCAGTTCTCACATAGACCGAAAAAGTAGGCGGAATAACTGTCGATGCGTCCATTAAAATCCTTTTCGGCAGTTTCCTGGATATAATCAATGTTTTCCATTTTCAGGTCAATTATACGCCCGCAGTGCGAACAGATGAAATGATGGTGCGGGGATGTGTCGGCATCAAAATGATCCACGCCGTCGCCTACACGGAGCCTCCTGATCTCTCCTATTTCAGAAAGCAGGGTGAGATTGCGGTATACAGTCCCAAGACTGATATTCGGATATTCCTGCCGGACATTCATATATACAACATCAGCCGTAGGATGGTCTTTTCTGGTACAGAGAAAATCTTTGATGACTTCCCGCTGCCGACTGTATTTTAAGGCCATATCAACCCTCCTATACAAAATCAGTAATCATTATCGTTTTCATTATAACAAAAAAAGACCCGATGTCAATAGCATTTTACAAAGTTTTAATAAGTTTCTTTTGTTCTTTTTATAATCTAAAGGTATGGCATGTGATATAATAGGCGTTAGCGAGGAAGAGAAGATGAAGTTTAAAACGAGGCTGTTGATTACATTTCTTACCATTGTGCTTTTGCCGCTCCTGCTCACTATGATAGCGTTTATGAGCATCGGAGGATATCTGATGAACGCGCAGAGGGAATTCGGTCTGGTCAATATGGATTATACGATGATGTCGGAACCGGCACAGACCTTCGAGCGGATATCCGAAGAGGTTTTCAGGGAAGTGGAAGAGCAGATAGCGGAAGATGAGGGGTTAATGGAAGACAAAGAGTATTTGGCCGGACTGAACGGCGAAATAGAGGATAAGGCTTCCTATATCCTGGTAAGAAAAGGAAATGATATTTATTATACGGGCAATGAAGCGGCGGCAAGCAAAATTTTTGATCTTTTGCCGGAATATGGCTATGCGAACGCGGGCGGGGATCCCGGTTATTATTATAACAGCATGTCGAAGCTTGTAAAGCAGCTTGATTTTCGGTTTTCGGATGGGGAAGAGGGAAGCTTTTTTATCATTACCCGGATTAATTCCCTGATATCCAGACAGCTGCTGGTCGATATGCTTATTGCCATCGTAGTTATATTGGTTTTTACAAGCCTGATGCTGACCCAATGGATACAGCGGGGAGTATTTCTGCCGGTGAATGAGCTGAATACGGCGATGAAAAATATTGCGGACGGCAATCTGGAATATATGCTGAATACGGAAAGCAAAGGAGAGATCGGGGAGCTTTATAAAAATTATGAAGAGATGCGTCTCCGCTTAAAGGAGTCTACGGATGAGAAATTCGAGCATGAAAAGCAAAACCGGGAATTGATCAGCAATATTTCCCACGATTTAAAAACACCGATCACGGCCATTAAAGGGTATGTGGAAGGGATTATGGACGGCGTGGCCGATACGCCGGAAAAGATGGATAAGTACATTAAAACGATATATAATAAAGCAAACGATATGGACCGGCTGATCAATGAGCTGACGATTTATTCGGGCATCGATTCCAATCGGATTCCCTATCATTTTCATCGTTTGAATGTGGCGGATTATTTTGGGGACTGCGTGGAGGAGGTCGGGCTGGATCTGGAATCAAAAAATATCGAGCTGAATTATTCCAATCTGGTTTCTCCGGATGCCATGATCATAGCGGATCCGGAGCAGCTGAAAAGGGTGATTAACAATATTATAGGAAACAGTGTGAAATATCTGGAACGGGAAAAAGGGGTGATTGATATTCGGATTTTGGACGAGGTGGATTCGATCCGGGTGGAAATAGAAGATAACGGAAGAGGGATTGCCGCCAGGGATCTTCCTAATATATTCGAGCGTTTTTACCGTACGGATGCATCCCGCAACTCTTCAAAAGGAGGAAGCGGCATCGGCCTGTCCATTGTAAAGAAAATTGTGGAAGACCACGGGGGCTATATATGGGCTACCAGTAAAGAGGGGGAGGGCACGTGCCTGCACTTCGTTTTCAGGAAATACCGGGAGGTTATGGAATAGAGGGGAATGAGAAGGTGTAATAAATGATAGAATCAGAAAGGGCTGGTGGATATGAGCAGGATATTGATCATTGAAGATGAAGAGGCGATTGCGGATTTGGAAAAGGATTACCTGGAATTAAGCGATTTTGAAGTGGAGATCGAGCATACGGGTGACGAGGGGCTGCAAAAGGCTTTGAAGGAAGACTTCGATTTGGTTGTTCTTGATCTGATGCTTCCGGGGATGGACGGTTTCGAAGTATGCAAAAAAATCAGGGAAGAGAAGAATATTCCGATTCTTATGGTATCGGCAAAAAAAGATGATATTGATAAGATCAGAGGCTTGGGCCTGGGCGCGGATGACTATATGACGAAGCCTTTCAGCCCCAGCGAGCTGGTTGCCAGAGTGAAAGCCCATATGGCGCGGTATGACAGGCTGGTTGGTTCTACACAGAAGACGAACGATATCGTGGAAATACGGGGAATACGGATCGATAAGACGGCGCGGCGCGTATATGTGGACGGGGAAGAAAAGACATTTACGACAAAAGAATTTGATCTGCTGACTTTCCTGGCAGAAAATCCGAACCATGTATTTACAAAGGAAGAGCTGTTCCGGGAAATATGGGATATGGATTCGATCGGCGATATCGCTACCGTGACGGTACACATTAAGAAAATCAGGGAAAAAATAGAATTTGATACCGCCAAGCCGCAATATATTGAAACGATATGGGGGGTCGGATATCGGTTTAAAGTATAAGGGGTTTTTGCGGCGGGGACAGTCAAAGGAGAAGATCGGTTGCACGGGAGTTATGAAGAAGTAGAAAAATATGTGGCAGGAGTAAAAGCGCTGATAGGAGCCGATCAATATCGGATAGATGTAAGCAGGAAACGACAGGCGAATTTTGATTTATATAAGGATTATGTAATTGGCGAGGCAGGAAGCAAGGATATTTTGATGAATCTTACGGCGGATGATTTTTGCGGGGCTGTAAGGAACAGGCATGCGGGATTTGAACGGGAAATCTTGTATATATTCGGAAAAGATGTAAAGCTATGGCAGAGGTTTGGAACGGAAAAAGAAAAAGTTTCTTTATATATTAAGCTCAACAAACTGGAAAGCCGGTTTGTCATAGTGGTTTCCTTTCATAAACAAAGCCGCCCGGTGGCTTATGCTTTTAAGTAAAGAATGTGGCATGGAACGGGAGGATGGCCGTGGCAGAAAAAAGAAATTTGGATTTTTGCATAGAATGCAGAAAGCATACAGAATATGAGCTGCGAAAAGTAAGGTATAAAGAGGAGGTCAGGGGCAGGGAATATGAATTTATACTGACGGAGGCAGTATGCAAAGAATGCGGGGAAAGAATGCATATACCGGGGCTGATAGATGCTAATATCAAAGAACGGGAGGAGCAGTATCGCAGGGCGGAAAAAGAGAGCGGCGAGAAAGCTGTGGAAGCGGCGGATGACGGAGGGGCGTTTGGAATATCCGGGAAAATGCTGGTCAGCATCGCCTATATTTTTGAGCGGATGGAGGAAGTAACGCCTTTGGCGCTGCAGAAGCTGCTTTATTATATCCAAGGGATTTATATGGCGCTTTTTGGCACGGAGTTTTTCCCGGAAGACTGCTGTGCATGGCAGCACGGGCCGGTATATGAGAAAGTGTATTTTCTCTTCCGGGATTTTAAATATAATCCGATCGAGGATAAACGGTTTGCATTATTTGCCGGGAGATCGGACGGGCTGTCGGATAAGGAGAGAATAGCGGCCGATCTGGTAATTGACTGTTTTGGGAAATATAGCGGAAAGGCTCTGGAAATGATCACGCACAATGAAAAGCCGTGGATGGATGCAAGAAAAGGATGCGGGGCAGACGAGCCTTCCCAAAAGGTAGTATCGAAGGAAAGCATGAAAGAATATTTTGAAGGGGTATTCCGGGAATACGGGATTGGTTCGGCGAGAGGGCTGGACCGCTATATCGAGGCAAAGTTGGGAGAGAGGGCTGGATGAGGATCAAAAGAGAAGATATTTTATATGAAGATAAAGAGATTATCGTATGCCATAAAAGGGCAGGGGCTGCAGTCCAGACGGCCCGCCTGGGTGAAACGGATATGGAAACGGAATTAAAAAAGTATTTCAGGACGCCTTATGTGGCGGCTGTGCATCGTTTGGACCAGCCGGTGGAGGGCGTCTTGGTTTTTGCAAGGACAAAGAGAGCAGCAGGGGATTTGGGCAGGCAGAGCAAAGGGCAGACGATGAATAAACAATATTATGCCGTAGTTCTGGCCGAAGGGGGAAAGACGCCGGAAGGGAAAATTATTCTGGCAGATGACCTGGAAAGGGATGGTAAGTCGAATGTTTCAAGAGTGGTAGAAAAAGGAAAGGGAAAACGGGCAGAGCTTTCTTATGAGATCATAGAGAGGAGAAAGGAAGAGGAGGAAGGGCTGGAAACGGCGCTGGCCCGTATATGGCTGAAGACAGGAAGGCATCATCAGATCAGGGTGCAGATGGCGCATGCGGGCATGCCTCTGCTGGGGGATGTGAAATACGGAAACGAAAGATCGATAAGTTATAGCCGCAGGGAAGGGATAAAATATACGGCTCTGTGTGCTTACAGGCTGGAATTTTGCCATCCGGCGACAGGAAAGGAAATGCGGTTTGATATTGTGCCGTCGGAGAAGGCTTTTTTGCCGTTTTTGCCAGTTAATACCTGAAAAACAGAAAGGCAGATGATCAATAATTTCCCGAAAATGACTTATACTAAAGTATTGGAAGATAGCATAAGGACGGGATGGTTATGGATGAAAAGACGGCTGTGAAATTAAAAGAATATGCATGGCTTGCTGCAATAGTAACAGGGGTATACATAGGATTTCGCTTTTTAAGTCCGTTGGCGGCCCCTTTTCTTTTTGCATTTGCATTCGTTGCGCTTCTTCATCCTATGTTGGAAAAAGTGCAAAATAAATACCATATAAAAAAGGGAGTTTTGGCCGCCAGTATTCTTTTGCTTTTCTGCGTGACGGCAGGAATGGGTATTTGGTGCCTGGCTGTTTTTATTTTTCAGAAGCTGGGGGATTTATTCGGGCAGATCGATCTTTTTGAAGAAAAATTTTTTGTTTTCGTTGGAAGCTGTTGTGACGGGATAGAGAAAAAGTTTGGCATGGACGGGGCGAAGATTGAGAATTTTATTATGGAGAGAGTGGATGTATTTATTGAAAATTTCCAGGTGCAGGTAGTGCCGAAAATTATGAATGAGTCGATGGGATATGTAAAAGATATCGTGGGACTCGCCAGTTTTCTTGCAATTATGATTATTGCGGCGGTGCTGCTGGCAAAGGATTATAATGAGATTATGAAGAAAGTGCGGGAAAAAGAGGAGCTGGGGTGTGTGATAAGGATAGGAAAGAGAGTATTCCGCCATATCGGGACTTTCCTGAAAGCGCAGTTCATTATCTTATGGATCATCAGTTTGCTGTGCGCATCGGCGCTGTTCCTGGGAGGGTTCGAGGACGGTATTATAATTGGTTTGTTTACTGGATTCATGGACATGCTGCCTTTTATCGGGACGGGATTGGTATTGATGCCCCTGGCATTCTGGCAGATTTTGAATGGATATTATGCAAAGGCGGTAATTTGTGTTATTCTATATGTAGTTTGCGCCTTGACGCGGGAGTTTTTGGAGCCGAAGCTGATCGGGGAGAGAATGGGGATATTTCCGGTGGCGATTTTATTTTCCGTGTATGCGGGAGTGAAATTATTCGGCGTATTCGGCATTGTGAAGGGACCTTTGGCGCTAATTACCATTTATGAGGTTTATCGTTTTATGAAAGACAGGACAGGAGTGGACAGGGATGGCGGAAGAGCAGAAAAGAGAGGAATATGACAGGGAAACGGAAAGCATCTGCCAGGATGGCGGGCAGGAAGAGATAGAGGAAGAAGGGGGATTTTCTTTCCGCGGATTTTGCGAAGAGGCGGTTCCCTTGCTTTTGACCGCATATTTGTTTATTGTTTTCTGTTTGTATCCTTTTTATCTAAAAGACGGATATACGAATGTAGGAAGAGAAAAATTTAATTTTTATAAAGTGATGACGATTGGCGGTTTTTCATTGATTCTTCCGTTTGCATTGGCATGTGTTTTGTTTCGGGCAAAAGAAAATATCGGAAGGGCAGGGGGAATTAAGAGGATATTGGACGGAGCCTGTTTTTCGGCAACGGATTGGGCTGTAGCGGCTTATGGGGTCAGCGCAGTAGTTTCTTACATAGGTTCGGATTTTAAGGAAATAGCTTTTTGGGGGGAAAAGGGATGGAATATGGGGCTTGCGACGCAGCTTGCTTTTGTGCTTTCGTATTTTCTGGTCGCTCATTTCTGGGAATATGAAGAAAAATTGATTTTGGCGTTTATGGCAGCGGCAACGGTTGTTTTTTCCTTGGGCTTGTTAAACCGTTTTTCTGTTTTTCCTATAGAAATACAAGGGGCAAACAGTAGTTTTTTGTCCACTCTGGGGAATATCAACTGGTATTGCGGGTTCTGGTCCGTGCTGTTTCCTGTCGGGTTCGTCCTTTACTGGTTCGGGGAGAAGGCATGGCAGCGCCTGTCTGGCTTTTTATGTACTTTAATAGGGATTGCCACCGGGGTCAGCCAGGGAAGCAACAGCGCGTTTATTGTGTTTGTCGGGCTGTATATTTTTGTATTCTGCCTTTCTTTCAAAAGTATAGGAAGGATGAAGCGTTTTTTGGAATTGGCTGTATTCTTTTGCGCGGTCTGCCAGGGGCTGAGGCTGTGGAGGATATTGCAGCCGGATGCATTTGACTATTATAGCGGAACATGGAGCGACTGGATTACATTTTCCCGGATTACTTTATTTTTGCTCGTCCCGCTTTGTGCCATATACTTGTTTTTCTGCCTGGCTGGAAGGAAAAAAGAGTTGGATATGAAGAGTTTTCGGATGGCGCGGCAGATCGTGGTATTGGGGGCTGCGGTCGCAGCCGGGGTATATATTCTCCTGCTTGTGTTAAATACGAGGATAGAAGGCGGCATCCGTTTTATGGGGAGGCTGTCGCCATTGGTGTTCAGCGAGCATTGGGGCAGCGCAAGAGGAGCGACGTGGTCCGCAGGAATGGAGATTTATAGGAATATGCATGGATGGAGAAAGCTGGCAGGGGCAGGGCCGGATTGCTTTGCTTCCTATCTGTATACATTGCCGGATCTGGCAAAATCAGTCATCAAACAATTTGACGGGGCGAGGCTGACGAATGCCCATAACGAGTGGCTGACGGTGCTGGTGAACCAGGGATTATTCGGATTTCTTTGTTATGCTGGTATATTTTGCAGCGCGGTTTTTCGGTATGTTCGTTTGGCAGAAAAAGCGGCGGACGGCAGAGGGAAATATCTGTATATATTTGGGCTGAGCGCGTTTGCCTATACGATACATAATATCGTGAGCTTTCAGCAGATCTTAAGTACGCCTTTTATTTTTCTAATGCTTGGAATGGGGGAGGCTCTGGCAAGGGAAAATAAGAAAAGGCAAATAGTGCCGTAAAAAGCGCTATATGTGCGGAACGCATGGAAAGAAAAAAGATTATGGTAAAATGGGTATAAGAAAATGGATCAATATAATAAGGAATATCAAGGTCAGGAGGAAGAAGAAATGCCATTTATTAGCTCAAAAGTAAATATTGTTATGACAGAGGAACAGAAAGATACGATCAGGAAGAGGCTGGGAGAAAATATATCCATTATTCCGGGCAAGACGGAGGATTGGCTGATGGTAGAAATAGAAGATCATTGCGATTTGTATTTCCGGGGCGATAAAAAGCAGCCGACGGCATTTATAGAGGTAAAAGTATTCGGCGAGATCAGGGATACCGCTGCAAGAAAAATGACGGAGATAGTAAGCGGGATTTATGAAAAGGAGCTGGGAATAAAACAGAACAGGATCTATATCAAATATGAAGAGGCAAGAAAATGGGGATGGAACGGGACTAATTTTTAAAAAAAGGAAAAATTAGGATTAAATTCTGTCTTCCAAAGCATTCTTTGCTTCACAATCCCCTTTGAATTTGTTAAAATAACAACATAGGTATTTTTCGGGTTACGTAAGAACGCGGACTGGAACCGATTAATGGATTCCGGCGCGGCCGGAAAGGGAAATGGGGGATTGTATGACACATCAGGAAAAGGCGGAGCAGCTTCTGCATCAGCAGTATCATTGTTCGCAGGCGTTATTCGGGGCGTTTGCGGAAGATTTTGGGATGGATCTGAAAATGGCGTTGAAAATCAGCACATGCTTTGGGGGCGGTATGCGCCAGGGAGGGGTCTGCGGCTGTATAACGGCATCCCTGATGGTGTTGGGAATTGCCCTTGGCTTCTATGATTCTCAGGACAGGGAGCTGGAAATATACGGGAATAAAAAGACAGATGAATTTATCAGGCTTTTTACGGAGAGAATGGGCGGAGCGATTAATTGCAGGGATATTCTTGGGAAGGATATATCGAAGCCGGAGGAGATGGCGGCGATCCGCCAGGAAGGGCTGATTTTAAAGAAATGCCCAAGGGCGCTGAATGCAAGCATCAGCATACTGGAGAAGATGCTGGAGGAATATTTTAAGAGCGCAGTGGAGAACAGCATTGAGTTGGAAGATATTGCGAGAATGGACGAAATGCAGAGCATGATTAAAAATATCAGCGCTGTCCGTAATTTCAGAAGGAATGTATACAATCTGATATTTTCTTCGCCAAAGGATATTGCATTTGTCCAGTTCGATATCCGCAAGTTTAAAATTATCAACGATTTGTACGGGGAAAAATTCGGGGATGAAATTCTGAGCTTTATCATCCAGCAGCTGGAAGAATACTGCCATGAGAAGCAGTTTTTTATTAATCTGCGCAGCGATGTGTTCATGATCGTGACGGAATATGAAGAGGAAGGGGAGCTGACGGAACTGGTCAGTCATTTGGATGAAAGGATCAGCAATTTTAAGGATGTCAAGCTTCAATTATCTTATGGAATTTATACCGTGGAAGATAAGACAATGGAGCTGCGGCAGATGGAAGACCGGTCTGCCATGGCAAGGAAGGCTGCTAAAAATAATATTCTGACAAATGTGGTATTTTATAAAGAACAGTTCAAGGTATCTTTATATAACAGGAAATTTATAGAAGAAAACATGCAGTCTGCAATTGAGGAGAGACAATTTATGATGTATCTCCAGCCCAAATACAGCATTACAAAGAATGAGATCATCGGGGCGGAGGCTCTGGTAAGATGGCGGCATCCTGAAAGGGGGATGATTTATCCGAACCAGTTTATTCCGATCATTGAGGAGAACGGCTTTATTAAAGAGGTGGATTATTATATTTGGGCAGAAGCCTGCCGGTTTATCAAGAGATGCGAGGATGTCGGGATTACATCCTGCCCGGTTTCGGTGAACGTGTCGAGAGTTCATTTGCAGGACAATGAGTGTATACAGACGCTTGCTGAGCTGATTCAGGATAATCATATTTCCAAGGAACTGCTGGAACTGGAAATCACGGAGTCGGCTGATGACCAGCAGATATCCATGAAGGCCCTGCAGTTGAAGGAGGCTGGGTTCACGCTGCTGATGGATGATTTCGGGAGCGGCTATTCTTCGCTGAATATTCTGCTGGAAACGCCTTTTGACGTGATAAAGCTGGACAAGAAGTTTATGGAAAATATGATGGTGTCCAATAAAGGGAAATTGATACTGGAACAGGTGGTTCTGATGGCGGACAAGCTGGAGCTTGGTCTTCTGGCCGAAGGCGTTGAGACGAAGGAACAGATTGACCTGCTGGAAAATATAGGGTGCGACCAGGTACAAGGATATTATTATGCCAAACCTATGCCGGAGGAGGAATTTTTTACTCTTTTAAAGGAACAGCATGCGGTGGGGGCTTAAGATAGAGAAAAGGAGAGAAAAAATGGCTGATAAGAAATTAGTGGAAGCAATTACATCTATGGACGAGGATTTTGCCCAATGGTATACGGATGTGGTGAAGAAGGCAGAACTGATCGATTACTCTAATGTAAAGGGCTGTATGGTAATCAAACCGGCTGGATATGCAATCTGGGAATTGATCCAAAGGCAGCTGGACGATATGTTTAAGGCGGTCGGCGTGGAAAATGTATATATGCCGATGTTCATACCGGAGGGATTATTGCAGAAAGAGAAAGACCACGTGGAAGGGTTTGCGCCCGAGGTGGCGTGGGTGACGCACGGCGGTTTGAACCCGTTGCAGGAGAGGATGTGCGTAAGGCCCACTTCGGAAACTTTGTTTTGTGATTTTTATAAAGGGGATATTCAGTCTTATAGGGACTTGCCGAGGGTTTATAACCAATGGTGCAGCGTAGTGCGCTGGGAAAAGGAAACGAGGCCGTTCCTCCGTTCCAGGGAGTTTTTATGGCAGGAAGGGCATACGGCTCATGCGACGGGAGAGGAAGCGCAGGAAAGAACGGAGCAGATGCTGGATGTATATGCGGAATTCTGTGAGAAAGTGCTGGCGATTCCTGTGGTGAAGGGGCGTAAGACGGAAAAGGAAAAATTTGCAGGGGCGGAGGCCACCTATACGATAGAAGCTTTGATGCATGACGGCAAAGCATTACAGTCGGGGACGAGCCATAATTTTGGCGATGGCTTTGCGAAGGCTTTCGGCATCCAGTTTACGGATAAAGATAATAAACTAAAATATGTACACCAGACTTCTTGGGGAATGTCTACGAGAATCATCGGAGCAATTATTATGGTGCATGGGGATAATTCCGGACTTGTATTGCCGCCGAAGGTTGCGCCTACGCAGGTGATGATTATCCCGATCCAGCAGAAAAAGGAAGGCGTGCTGGAGAAGGCATATGAGTTAAAAGACAGACTGAGCCATTTCCGCGTGAAAGTGGATGATTCCGACAAGAGTCCGGGCTGGAAATTTTCCGAACAGGAAATGAGGGGAATTCCGATCCGCGTGGAGATCGGGCCAAAGGATATCGAGGCAGGGAAGTGCGTGATCTGCCGCCGGGATAACGGGGAAAAGGTGGAAGCGGCGCTGGATGAACTGGAGAAGGCGGTGGCGGAGATTCTGGAAGATATTCAGGAGAATCTGTTCCGAAAGGCAAAGGCTCATCTGGAATCCCATATTTATGTGGCCAAGACGAAGGATGAATTCGTGAGGCTGTTTGCCGAAAAGTCAGGATTTGTGAAGGCGATGTGGTGCGGAGACAGGGAGTGCGAAGAAAAGATTAAGGAAGACATGAGCGTGACGAGCCGCTGTATGCCTTATGAACAGGAGTGCTTATCGGATACATGCGTATACTGCGGAAAACCGGCAAAAAAGATGGTTTATTGGGGGAGAGCTTATTAAGAATAACAAAAAATGCCCGGAAAACGGGCATTTTTTATATTGCGATGCGCCAGCCTGCGAAATAAGACGGCATCTGCGGCATAGCTATTTTCTTTTACTTTGACATATTTTGCACATTATTATATATTTCGCGCAGGGTTTCTTCGGATGGAATATAGTTTATGCGTATTCTATCCATGCATATATGGAATCCGCAGGCTTCCAGTTCCTTTTCCACCAATTCGATGCTTTGCCCGCTCCATCCGTAGGAACCGAAAGCGAAGGCTTCCCGGTTTTTAGGGGAAAGACCTTTTAAATAGGATAAAAATGCTGCCACAGACGGCATCATCTGGTTATTCAGCGTGGGAGAACCGACAGCGATATATTTGCTGGTCAATACCTCGGGCACGATATTGGAAATATGGTTGGTCTTCAAGTCATAAAGTTTTGCAGGGATATCCTGGTCTGCAAAGGCTTCGCATATTGTTTTGGCAATAATTTCCGTGGAATGCCACATGCTGTCATAGACTACTACCGCTCCTGTAGAAGGTTCGTTGGCGCTCCATAATCCATAAACTTTGAGAATTTCGTCAATGTGGCTGCGCCATATAATGCCGTGGCTGGGGGCGATAATATCAATGTCCAGTCCTTTCAGCGTGTTTCCTACGTTTTGTATCTGTCTGCCGAAGCACATAAGGATGTTCCCATAATATTTTTTGGCTTCATCCAGAAGAATCGGAAGATCTACTTCGTCATCAAAATGTCCGGTAGAAGCGTAATGCTGTCCGAAAGCATCGTTGGAAAAAAGGATTTTTTCCTCGGGGCAATATGTCACCATATTATCCGGCCAATGAAGCATGGGCGTGGATACAAAGGAAAGAGTTCTTTTCCCGATGGAAATGGAGTCGCCGGTCTTTACGGGCAGATAGCCGTAATCGCCATAATGGGCGGCAAGTCCTTTCGCGCCTGCCGGGCTGCTTGTATAGATGGATGCGTTGGGGCAATATTTCCTTATGGCGGGCAAAGCGCCGGAATGATCCATTTCTACATGGTTGGATATAATGATATCGATGGTTTCCGGCGGAAGGATGTCGCTGATGCGGGAGATCATTTCCTCTGCAAAAGGCGCCTTTACCGTGTCGATCAGGGTGATTTTTTCGTCTACAATCAGGTAAGCTCCGTAAGAGGTTCCCTGTTCCGTGCTATAGCCGTGGAAATTGCGGATATTCCAGTCAACAGCGCCAACCCAGTAAATGCCTTCTTTTAGTTTTGTTGCTTTCATACATAGATACCTCTTTTCTTTTTTTCTGGTATTGTGCCGCTCCATATTAATGCTGCGAACTATATGCGCTCCGGCACACAGACCATTATAACAGATTTGACCCATATAGGTCGATAAGTTTATGCAAATATTGGTATCTTTCTTCAGCATATTCCGCCGCTTGGGAAAATAGCGTCCTGGCGGTTTCAGGGTGCATTCTCCGAAGGACATCGTAGCGGTTTTCGCCGGACAGGAATTCTCCGTAATCCATAGAAGGTTCTCTGCTGTCCAGCTGAAAAGGATTTTTTCCCTGTTCTTTCAGGGAAGGGTCGAAACGGAAAAGATGCCAGTAACCAGCTTGTACCGCCTTGGCCTCTTCGTGCTGGGCGCTTCCCATGCCGGAACGGATTCCGTGGCTGATGCAGGGGGAATACGCAATAATAAGCGAAGGGCCGGGATAAGCTTCCGCTTCGGTAATGGCTTTGAGCGTTTGGACGTAGTCCGCGCCCATGGCAATCTGGGCCACATAGACATAACCATAGGTCATAGCCATGGAAGCCAGATCTTTTTTCTTTCTGCATTTTCCCCCGGAGGCAAATTTGGCGGTGGAGCCGGCGGGCGTTGCTTTGGATGCCTGGCCTCCGGTATTGGAGTATACTTCCGTATCGAAAACGAGGATATTAATATCTTCTCCGCTGGCAAGCACATGATCCAGGCCGCTAAAGCCAATATCATATGCCCATCCGTCGCCGCCGAAAATCCATTGCGATTTTTTGGAAAGAAAATCTTTTGCATGCAAAAGCCTGCGGCATAAATGGCTGCTTTCCTGTCCGGCATGAGGCATGTAGTCCTGCAGGGCATCGGCCAGGGCGCGGGAAGCGTCCCCGTTCCTGTGGCCGTCGGCAAAAGTATCCAGCCATTGTTCCAACGAGCCATGTAAAGTATCTGAATGTATACAAGCGCTGGATGTGTTTTCCAATAATTCCAACAGACTTTTTGCAGCCTCTTTCATATGGCTTCGGATGGAATTGTGTGCCAGAGCCATGCCATAACCGAACTCCGCGCCGTCTTCGAATAAGGAATTGGACCATGCCGGCCCCTGGCCGAGGGTATTTGTAGTATAGGCGGTGGTGGGGGACGAGTTGGGCCAGATGGAAGAACATCCCGTGGCATTGGCAATATACATCCGTTCGCCGAAAAGGCGGGTGATCAGGATCGCATAAGGCGTTTCCCCGCATCCGGCGCAAGCTCCATGGAATTCCAGCATAGGCTGTTTGAATTGGCTGCCCTTGACCGTATTTTCATGGAATTTTTCTACAACCTCGGCCTTTATAGGCAGGGACTTTCCATAATCGAAATATTGCTGCCGTTCTTCATGCTCTTTGACCGGCTCCATGGCGAGGGCTTTTTCCCCCTGTTTCCCAGGGCATACCCCGGCGCAGGAGCCGCAGCCGGTGCAGTCCGTTTCCGACACGGTAATGGAGAAAGAATATCCGGGCATGCCCAGCATGTCAAGGGTTTTCATGTCCTTTGGCGCACGGCGCTGTTCTTCCTCGTTCATAGCCGCCGGACGGATGACCGCATGGGGGCAGACAAAAGAGCAGCGGCAACATTGGATGCAGTTTTCCGGCTTCCACACAGGAACTTCCGTAGCTACATTGCGCCGTTCATGAGCGGAACTTCCGGAAGGGAAGGAACCATCCGCATAAGGGAGAAAGGCAGAAACCGGAAGGGAATTGCCCTGTTGCAAAGTAATCGGTTTTTGTATATTTTCCACATAAGCAAGAACTTGTGGGCGGTCGGGAAGAATCTTGGCATCCAGAGGATCGTCCCCGGTCTGTTTCCACTCCGGCGGAACAGGGATTTTCAGAACGCTTTCGATGCCCCTGTCGATGGCTTCATAATTCATCTGAATGACCTTTTCCCCTTTTTTCTGATAGCTGATGGCGGCCGCTTTTTTCATGAGCCGTTTCGCTTCTTCCATAGGAATGATATTGGCAAGGCGGAAAAAGGCGGCTTGCAGAATCGTGCTGATTTTATTATTCAGCCCGATCTCTTTGCCAATGCGGATCGCATCAATCACATACAGCTGGATATCATGCTGCGCGATATACCGTTTGACCTGGCCGGGAAGATACTGCTCCAAGTCTTCTTCTTTATAATAACAATTCAGCAGGAAAGTACCGCCGTCCTTTACTTCCTGCACCATATTGTATTTGTGTAAATAGGCAGGATTATGGCACGCCACAAAATCCGCCTGGCGGATCAGATAAGCGGACCGGATCGGAGAATCGCTGAATCGGAGATGGGATACGGTCAATCCTCGGGATTTTTTGGAATCATAGTCAAAGTATGCTTGTACATATTTGTTCGTATGGTTTCCGATGATTTTTATGGAACTCTTATTGGCGCTGACCGTGCCGTCGCCTCCCAGCCCCCAGAATTTGCAGGAGATGACGGAAGGAGGCGCAGCATTTATCATTTTTTTGATATCCAGCGACAAGTGCGTGACATCGTCCGTAATGCCCAAAGTAAAAACTGGCCTTTCCGCTGGCTTTTTGTGACAAAAAACAGTATAAATCTGACTGGGATCCGTATCTTTGGAACTCAGCCCATATCTGCCGGAAAAGACAGGGATATGGCTGAACCGGGAATTCCTTAGAGCAGCGGCTACGTCCAGATAAAGAGGTTCGCCCGCCGCTCCCGGTTCTTTCGTTCGATCCAGGACAGTGATCCGACGCACCGATTCCGGCAAAACAGAAAGCAGATGGGCAGCGCTGAACGGCCGATAAAGATGCACTTCGACCAGCCCCGGCCTGACATGCGCATCGTCCGTGCCGGCCATAAGATAATCGATGGTTTCTTTTATCGTTTCGCATACGGAACCCATGGCAATGATGACATGGTCCGCGTCATCGGCTCCATAATAATGGAAAAGCTCGTAGTCTGTCCCTATTTTCTGATTAATAACCTCCATATAAGATTCTACCAGCGAAGGCATAGCGTCATAATAGAGATTGGAAGCCTCCCTCGCCTGAAAGAAGATATCCGGGTTCTGCGCCGACCCCATAAGCTTTGCATGGCAAGGATTCAAAGCATTATTTCGGAACTGGCTAATTGCATCAAAATCCGCTATTTCCTTTAAATCTTCATAAGACCACATCTCGATTTTCTGCATTTCATGGGATGTTCGGAAACCATCAAAAAAATGAAGAAACGGAAGTTTTCCCTTAATGGCCGCTAAATGAGCGATGGGGGCAAGATCCATCGCTTCCTGCACGCTGCCGCTTGCTAATATAGCAACTCCAGTCTGCCTGCAAGCATAAATGTCCGAATGGTCGCCGAAAATCGACAAAGCATGGGTTGCAATCGTCCTTGCTGCCACATGAAATACTCCGGGCAGCAATTCTCCTGCCATTTTATATAAATTGGGGATCATAAGGAGAAGCCCTTGGGAGGCCGTAAAGGTAGTAGCAAGCGCCCCGGCGGCAAGAGAACCATGCACAGCTCCTGCCGCTCCCGCTTCCGACTGCATTTCCTCCACCCGCACGGTTTGCCCGAAAATATTTTTTCTCCCTTCTGCCGCCCACTCATCGACATATTCCGCCATGGTGGAAGAAGGCGTAATGGGATATACAGCTGCCACATCGCTATAAGCATACGCCACATGCGCGGCCGCCTGGTTCCCGTCCATTGTTTTTTGCTCCCGTTTCAACATAATGAAAGATTCCTCCTGAATTTACTTGAATAGCCTGATTGTTAATTAGATTTTCTGTAGGTTTATAGTTTTTTATTCCTTTTGGTTTTCGAAATTTATTGTATTCTCAGATATAAGAGAATATAATAACATTAAGAGTGGAGGCTGAAAATATGGACACATTGAGGCAGGAAAAAGCGTATACAATAGATGACATTTATTCTTTACCAGATGGAGAACGGGCAGAACTGATTGATGGAAAAATTTATTACATGGCTCCGCCTAATACAAAACATCAAAGACTGGTACATTTTTTTGATAGAGAAATCGGAAACTATATTCAAAATAATAATGGTGAATGTGAGGTGCTTCCAGCTCCATTTGCTGTATTTTTAAATGAGGATGAGATAAATTATGTGGAACCAGATATATCTGTTATTTGCGACAGGGATAAAATAACAGATAAGGGGTGTAATGGAGCGCCAGATTGGATTATTGAGATAGTTTCGCCGGGAAATAAGCCAATGGATTATTTTACAAAATTATTTAAATATCGAAGTGCTGGAGTGAGGGAGTATTGGATAGTGGATCCTACAAGAGAAGTAGTGACAGTGTATAGATTTGAAAAAGAAACAATGGAACAGTATTCTTTTGGGGAGGATATTCCAGTTGGATTATATGAGGATTTTTCTATCAAAGTAGAATAACAAATAAATTTAACATGGTGATATTAGAAAGCATTTGGAAAATAAAAATCCAGATGCTTTTTATCATACAAACAATTACATCTGGAAATCTCCTTCCATGTATTGTAAAATGCAATATAACAAAATATAAAAATCGGAGGTATTCTTATGAACATTTTAGTGATAAACTGCGGCAGTTCTTCCCTGAAATACCAGCTGATCGACAGCGAAAGCGAAAAAGTGCTGGCCAAGGGGCTTTGTGAGAGGATCGGAATTGATAACGGGGCGATCACCCACCAGCCGGAAGGCGGGGAGAAGAGAACCGAGCAGGTCGATATGCCGGACCACACGGTAGCGGTGAAACTGGTAATTGAAAAACTGACGGATCAAGAAGTTGGCGTGATTGCTTCCCTGGATGAGATCGGGGCAGTCGGGCACCGCATCGTGCATGGAGGGGAAAAGTTTGCCTCTTCCGTGATGATTACGGACGAAGTATTAAGACAGGTAGAGGAATGCAACGACCTGGCGCCGCTGCATAATCCGGCGAACCTGGTGGGGATTAACTCCTGCAAGGAAGTAATGCCGCATGTGCCGATGGTAGGGGTATTCGATACGGCTTTCCACCAGACGATGCCCAAAAAGGCATATATGTACGGGCTGCCTTATGAATATTATGAGAAATATAAGGTAAGGCGTTACGGATTCCATGGGACGAGCCATGATTTCGTATCAAAAAGGGCGGCGGAGATTTTGGGAAAAGACAGGAAGGATCTGAAAATTATCGTCTGCCATCTCGGAAACGGAGCCAGCGTATCGGCGGTAAAGAACGGGGAATCGGTGGATACCTCCATGGGGCTGACGCCGCTGGAAGGGCTGATGATGGGAACGAGGAGCGGGGATATGGATCCGGCGATCATATCTTTTCTGGCAGAAAAGGAAAAGCTGACTGCGGAGGAAGTCGTTAATATCTGTAATAAAAAATCGGGCGTTCTCGGGCTGTCGGGCGGCGTTTCCAGTGATTTCAGGGATCTTGGGCAGGCGGCGGCGCAAGGCAATGGAATGGCAGGAGATGCGCTGGAAGCGTATGCATACCGGGTGGGAAAATATATCGGCGCTTATGCGGCAGCGATGAACGGCGTGGATGTGATTGCATTTACTGCGGGAATCGGCGAAAACAATGCGGAAGTGCGCGGCATGATAGGGGAATATATTGGATTTTTAGGGGCTAATATTAATAAAGAAAAGAATAAGGTCCGGGGGGAAGAAACCATTCTTTCTGATGAAGGAGCAAAGGTGACGGTAATGCTTATCCCTACCAATGAGGAACTGGCCATTGCGAGGGAAACGGTAAGGCTGGTCGGCTGAGGACGGGAAACAAGGAGGAATTATGCACATTGATCTGCCGGATAAAGTGAGAAAAATTATAGAAACGATGGAGGCCGGCGGATATGAGGCTTATGCGGTTGGCGGATGTATCAGGGATTCCATTCTGGGGCGTATCCCGGATGATTGGGATATTACGACATCCGCCAGCCCGCAGGAGGTAAAAAGATTGTTCTGCCGTACGATCGATACGGGCATCCAGCATGGGACGGTGACGGTCATGATAGGGCGGGAGGGCTTTGAAGTGACGACTTACCGCATCGACGGGGAATATGAGGACGGCAGGCATCCGAAGGAAGTGACATTTACTTCCAGCTTAATAGAAGACTTGAAGCGCCGGGATTTTACCATTAATGCTATGGCATATAATGAAAAGGAAGGACTGGTGGATGTTTTTGGCGGGATGGAAGATATAGAAAACAGATTAATCCGCTGCGTAGGCGATCCAAGGGAACGTTTTGGGGAAGATGCCCTGCGCATGATGAGAGCCGTCCGTTTTTCTGCCCAGCTCGGGTATGCCATTGAGGAAAAAACAAAAGCGGCAGTAAAAGAAATGGCCGGGAACCTTAGCTGCATCAGCGCGGAGAGGATACAGTCGGAACTTGTAAAACTTTTGATATCCCCGCACCCTGATTATTTGCGGGTTTGTTATGAAACAGGAATTACGCGGGTGATTCTGCCGGAGTTCGATAAATGCATGGAGACGGAGCAGAACAATCCCCACCATTGTTATACGGTGGGCGAGCATATCCTGCATTCCCTGGAAACAATAAACGCGGATAAAGTGCTGCGCCTGGCTATGCTTTTTCATGATATAGGAAAGCCGGAAACGAAATTTACGGATGAGGAAGGCATTGATCATTTTCACGGACATGCCCGGGCCGGGGAGGAGATTGCCCAGCGGGTAATGAAAAGGCTCCGGTTTGACAATGCGACGAGGGATAAGGCGGCCAGATTGGTATGGTATCATGACTATCCGATAGAGGCATCCGCAAGAAGCGTGCGCAAGGCGGTCAATCGGATAGGGGAGGATATTTTTCCTTGTTTGTTCGATGTAAAAAGGGCGGACATCGGAGCGCAAAGCGGATACCGCAGGGAAGAGAAAACAGCAGCGCTGGAAGAGGCCAGGAAAGTATATGAAAAGATTTTGGAAAACAGGCAATGCGTGTCCTTGCGCACGCTGGCCGTTACAGGACGGGATCTGATCGATGCCGGGATGGAGCCGGGAAAGGAGATAGGACGGACATTGGAGAAACTCTTACAGACCGTGCTGGAAAACCCGGAGGAGAATGCGAAGGAAAAGCTGTTGGAATATGTAAGGGAAATGACTTCATAGTTCGCATGAATACTTTGCCATAACGCTTCATAAGATAGGATAGACTAAGCTTGTGAAGCGTAATATGGGAGGAATTTATGTGAATGACAGGGCAGTCAGCGTACTTGAAAATTATGAAATAGAGGTGCTTCGTACCTGGAAAGGACGGGGCGCGATGTTGTGTGAGTCCGATAAAGGTTTGTTGATTTTGAAGGAATATACGGGGCCGAAAGATAAGATTATTTTTCAGGACGCACTGCTTAAATCGATCAGCAAGCAGGGGTTTCCTTCAGTAGAGAGCATTTTGAGGACGAAAGAAGGAGAGCTGATCGTATATGACCAGGATAGGACTCCTTACATATTAAAGACGTATTTTGAAGGCAGGGAATGCAATGTCCGCGACACGAGGGAATGCATCCAGGCGGTAAAGACATTGGCGCGGCTCCATAAAGCATCTGTTTTGGAAATGGATCTGTTTCCAGGGGCAGCGTGGAAATCGGAATTTCGGATTGATAAGGAATATGAGAAGCATAACAGGGAATTGAAGAAGGTAAGGAAGTTTTTAAAGGAAAAAAGCCAGAAAACTAATTTTGAAATTTTCCTGTTAAAGCATTATGATTATTTTTTAGAGCTGGCGCTCCAGGCTTCGGAAGAAGTGGGGCATTATCTTCGGGAGAACGGAGATGGAAACGGGAAGAACGCGGGGATCATCTGCCATGGGGATTATCAATACCATAATATTCTCATAACGAAAGGGAATGGGGAAGAACGGGATGGAACGGGAATGGCGGTGATCAATTTTGAAAAATGCGTCCGGGATAACCCAGTCCGGGATCTCTATCTTTTTATGAGGAAACTTCTGGAAAAAGGAAACTGGCCGATAGATTTGGGGAATCTTTTGCTGGAGGCTTATTGCAAGGAGAGGGAAATGGAGGGGGAAGATTATGTGCAGCTTTATTACCGTTTCCGTTATCCTGAAAAGTTTTGGAAAATTGTGAATTTTTACTATAATTCAGGAAAGGCCTGGATACCAGGGAGGAATCTGGAAAAACTGGAAAGGCTTTTGGAACAGGAAGCAGAAAAAACGAGATTTCTGGAAAATTATAAAAGTACTAATGGGTGGTTTTCTTTTTCGGCAGATTAGTATATAATGACTAGGACAGACCCATTCGAAAGAGGAGGAACATCCATGCGTAGAAGCGGTAAAGAGGGGAAACATAAACCGGTGGTTTTGGCGGTGGCTATACTTTCCATATTGACAGCAGGGCTTGTGGCGGCCGGATTATTATCGGCCAGCGACAGCATAGGTTTTGCGCATGAATCCACGTACGAAAAGCACGACACAGGCTTTGTGATTGCCCAGCCGGGCAGTTATGATTCCGTGGACATAGCCGTGGTAAAGGAAATGGACGCGGATAAGGGCAGGATTACCTTTATGAATGTGGAAACGGGGAAATATTATACGCTGGATTACGACGGAACTACTGTGATCCAGGATAAATATGGAAGCGGAATGTCGATGGCCCAAATCCATGAGGGAGACATTGTGGATGTTGCGTTTTTAAGAAATAAAAAGAAGCTGGCCAGCATGAAGCTTTCAGAAAATGCCTGGGTCCTGGAAAAGGTGGAAAAATATAATTTTGATGTGCTGGGCAAGAATGCGGAGGTTGGAGGCGGTACATACAGCCTCAGGAATAATCTGGTAGTTTCCTCGGACGGAGCGGATTCCCAGCTGGAGGATATCGTGCGGGGAGATGTGGTTTCCGTCAGCGGGATAGGGAACAGCATCTACAGTGTCGTGGTAGAAGAAGGCCATGGATATTTGAAATTAGATAACGATGAGTATCTGAGGGGCGGCTGGATCGAAGTTGGCCAGTCCGTGATCCAGCAGATTACGGAGGATATGCTGTTGGTAGTGCCGGAAGGGACTTATGATGTTCATTTGACGGCTTCCGGCATCGATGAGGTAAGGAAGGTCACGGTGTACAGGAACCAGGAAACGACGCTGGATGTAGGCGACGTGGAAATGGAAGAGCCGAAAACAGGAAGGATACTGTTCGCTGTGATGCCTGGCAATGCGACGGTAAGTATTGACGGGACAGAAGTGGATATCAGCGCGCCAGTGGAAATTGAATATGGTATTCATCGGATGACAGTGGAAGCGGAAGGCTATGATACGATCAGCCAATACATTAAAGTGAGCCAGGATCTGGCGAGCATCAGCGTAACCTTGGAGAAATCCCTGGAAGAGGAAGAGGATTATCCGGCGGATTATACGACTCCTTCCAGCGTATCGGCTAACGAATATAACAGCGCGGCCAGCAATTATAAAGTATATATTGATTCGCCTTCCGATGTGGAAGTATATCTGGACGGCATATATATAGGAATGTCACCGGTTAACTTCAAGAAAGAGCCGGGAACCCATACGATTACGCTGCGCAGGCCGGGTTATGTGACGAAGAGTTATACGATTCAGATTGACGATGAGGAAAAAGATGTTACCTATTCCTTTACCGACCTGGTAAAAGAAAAGAATAACAGCGATACGATCAGCGGCAATACGGTGAATGGGCATGAAACGGTCAGTGAAAATCGTTCGGTCAGCGGAAACTAAAAGGAACGGCGAAAGAGATACAAGGAAGACGATGGATAAAAAATATTCTTTTGAGGATTTGATAGATATTGTGAAGGTTTTGCGGAGCGAAAACGGCTGCCCCTGGGACAGGAAGCAGACGCATGAAAGCCTGAAACCTTGTATGATGGAGGAGGCAGCGGAGCTGGTATCCTCCATCCGCATTTATAACCATACCGGGAGTGCCGAGAATATGCAGGAAGAACTGGGGGATATTCTCCTTCAGGTGATGCTGCATTCCCAAATTGCCGAAGAGGAGGGGCTTTTTACGCTGGAGGATGTGGTCAGCGGGATCAGCGAGAAGATGATACGGAGGCATCCCCATGTATTTGGAGGGAACGCCGGGGAAAAGAAAGCGGAGGATATCCCTGCCGATTGGGAGGCGATAAAACAGAGGGAAAAAGAAGGGAAGGAATGGATCGAGTCCCCTTTAAGGGAAATCCCGAAAGAACTTCCGTCTCTTACCCGAGCCGCCAAAGTGTTAAAAAAAGCGGACAAGCTGTACCAGAAAGGCTGCAGTTATAAGGAAAGCGCGGATCGGCTGGCAGAAGCAGCGGAAAAGCTGCAGGAACTGGAACCGGGAAATCATAGCGGGGAACTAGAGGAAATTGCAGGGGATATCCTGATTCATTTGTCAAATATTGCCAGATTATACAAAATTCCCCAGGAGCAGATTCTTATGGATCGGGTAGAGGATATGATAGATCGGTATGAACCGCTCCAAAACCTTGAGAAATAGCGGAAAAAGGCAGATTTTCCTTGACAAATATATGGAAAGCGTCTATAAATATGTATAGACGTTTCAAAAAAGGAGACTTCTAGCGAATAACAGAAAATGTGATATAACAGGAGGAGTTCAAATGAACAAAACAGAATTAGTTGCAGCTATGGCAGAACAGGCTGGTTTATCGAAAAAAGATGCAGAGAAGGCTTTAAAGGCTTTTACAGATGTTGTGGCAGATGAATTGAAAAAAGACGGTAAGGTACAGTTAGTAGGCTTTGGTACATTTGAAGTTTCCAAGAGGGCAGCTAGAGTGGGAAGGAATCCCCAGAGCGGCAAGGTTATGGAGATTGCGGCTTCCAAGGCGCCTAAGTTTAAGGCTGGCAAGGCTTTAAAGGATATGGTAAACGCATAATTGAATGTGAAGCTAAAGAGAACCTTTTGCCGGGTTCTCTTTTTTGCTTTATAGAAACTTTAGTGAGATAAAAAGGAGTCAGGAGTTATGAGGTTAGACAAGTATCTGAAGGTATCGCGGCTTATTAAAAGGCGCACGGTTGCCAATGAGGCATGCGATGCAGGAAGGGTAATGATCAATGATAAGCCGGCGAAGGCTTCGGCAAATGTAAAGCAAGGGGATATTCTTACCATCCAGTTCGGCAATAAAGAAGTTAAGGTAGAAGTACTCAATGTGCAGGAGACGGTAAAAAAGGAGGAGGCAAAAGACCTTTTTCGGTATATTTGAAGCATCGGGGACATATAATCTCTTATAAACGGAACGAAAATGGGGGATTGGTATGGAGGACTTGAATGCTGCGAAACAGCGCACGCATAAACTAATGCTTACCAACAGAAGGACATGTACTATCAGCGGAGTATGCGATGTGCTTTCCTTTGATGTAAAAGAAGTGCTTCTGGAAACGGATCAGGGAATGCTTATGATCAAGGGCGAAGATCTCCACGTAAGCCGGCTGACTTTGGATAAGGGAGAAGTGGATGTAGATGGAAAGATAGACAGTTTCACTTATTCGGAAGCGACCGGATACGGCAATAAAGGCGAGTCCTTGCTCTCCAGATTGTTTAAGTAGGTGGCGGATGAGTCAGGACATTGTAAATGAGGTATATTTTCTGGCTTATTCGGTGATGATGGGAGTCGTGATCACCTTTGTTTATGATTTTATATTAATAGGAAGAAAGATCATAAAGCATAATTTATTTTTTATTTCCCTGGAAGATTTTTTGTTTTGGGCGGCCTGCGCGGTGGCAGTATTTTATATGCTTTATAAAGAAAATAACGGGATTTTAAGATGGTTTGCAGTATTCGGGGCGGCGTTGGGAATGCTGCTTTATAAAAAGATTGTGGGAACCCGTTTTGTAAAGCTGGTATCCGTTCTGATCCAGAAAGAGATACATATTGCGGGCAAGATCCTTGGATTTATTTTCAGGCCCTTGAGATGGTTCATAGGAAAAGTGAAGGGGTTATGCCGCATTTTGAAGGGCGGAGCGAAAAAAAAGGGAAGATATATGAAAAAGAAGTTGACTGCGTTTCAGAAAGTGTTTAGAATACTATTATATAAAAACTAATAAAATCGGGGATTTTTTGGGAAGATCGGGGTGAGGCATGATGGCGAGGCGGGCAGCTTACCGCAAAAAAAGGCATAATAAGTTTGGTATGTTTCTTGTCACCATGGTAGTCGCTATGATGCTGATCGTAGTCGCTATTAAGAGCATCGAACTGCAGCAGAAGCTGGAGGCCTATCAGGAAAAGGAACAGCTGCTGCTGGAACAAATAGAAGCGGAGCAGGAGCGTACAAAAGAAATCGAAGAATATGAGAAATATACGCAGACAAAAAAATATATAGAAGAGGTGGCAAAGGATAAACTTGGCCTGGTACATGAGGACGAGATTATTTTTAAAGAAGGAGATTAAGTGCAGATAGCGGTAGTCCGGTATCTGCATTTTTTGTCGCATAAAAAATTTTTTTTCCTTACTCATTTTGACAAATACGGCTGACTTTGTCTTGTATAATGTTCCCTTACAGGAATCAAGGCAAGAGAGGGAAATGGAGGGATGTGCGATGAAAAGGCAGTTTATGGGTGGGGATGCGGCTTTTGACAGCGTATTGCCGGAGTATGGAAGAAAGAAATTATTGATGTATGCGGATTCTTTCAGGGATCTGGCGAATACATTCCTAGATATACAAAAAGAGGAAGAGACGCAGCCGATGGGCGACAGACAGGAATATTTATGGAAAAGAAGGCTGGTGGAGAACAGGGATCTGATGGCGGACCATTTGAATGAGATGGCGCAGATCATGACGAAGGTAGCGGAGGAGGCGTACCGTTTTATACATATGAGCGAGCGGAAAGTTAAGCAGCTGGCTCATGCGCTGAAGGGAGAAGATGTGCTGCTGAAAGAGGTATATCTGCTGGAAAAAGAAAACGGCCATAAAGAAATCAATCTGGTGATGCGTTCTGGGAAGGGGACAAGCCCGGCGGTGGACGAGGTGGGAAATCTTCTTTCCGTGCTTTTGAATTTGAGGCTGGTGCCGTCAAAGGCTTCGCCGATATTCGTAGGGAAAGAATGGGGGAATTACCAATATATCGAGGAACCGAAGTTCCATGTCCTGACGGGGGTGGCAAAAGCGGTAAAAGAAACGGAACGCATGTCCGGGGATAATTATTCTTTTTTGGAGGTCAGGGAAGGAACGCTGACAGCAGTTCTTTCTGACGGGATGGGTTCCGGGGAAAAGGCATGTAAGGACAGCGAATTTGTCATAGATTTTATGGAGAAATTTTTAGAAGCCGGTTTCGGGAAAGAAACGGCGGTACAAATGATAAATGGTGCGTTGATTGCCGGAGGGGAGTCGCAGAATATGTCCACGCTGGATTTATATCAGGTGGATTTGTATACCGGCATATGCGAGTTTATCAAGATCGGCTCCGCGCCATCCTACATAAAAAGAGAAAACCTGGTGGAACAGATATCGGCGAGAAACCTTCCGTTGGGGGTTTTTCATGAAATGGATATGGACACGGTAAAAAGACGCCTGGTGGACGGGGATTATATTATCATGCTGTCCGATGGAATATTGGATGCCTTATCACAGGGCATCGGGGAGGAGATGCTCCCTGAAATGCTGGGAAATATTACGCTGAAAAATCCGGCAGAGATGGCCAACCATATTTTGAACTTCTGCCTGCACCAGAGCAAGGGAAGGGTGAGGGACGACATGACGGTTATGGTGACAGGAATATGGGAAAACTTGTAATATTTGACTTTTTTCCTTAATTAGAGTAAGATGGGCTAACAGTCATAGGATGAGATAACAATAGAATGGACGGCAAGATATTTCAAAGGGTAAAAAGATATATTAATAAATATCATATGATAGCGCCGGGGGATACCATTGTGGCGGGGGTATCCGGAGGCGCTGATTCTGTCTGTCTTTTTCTGATGCTTTGCGCTCTGGCGGAAGAGATGGACTTTCGTTTGGTTGTAGTGCATGTCAATCATAAGATCAGGCCGGAGGCGGCGGCAGATGCCGCTTATGTGGAAGCGCTTTGCAAGGATAAAGGGATTCCGTTTATTCTGGTGGAAGAGGATGTAAGAGCTTATGCAAAAGAAAGACGTTTGTCGGAAGAGGAAGCCGGCCGGGAAGTGAGATACCAGGCTTTTGAGGAGGCGCTGGGGAAATATGGGCCTGTTGGCGTATCCGGCCGGGATGCAGGAGAAGAGGGAAAGGGCTGTGGCAGAATTGCGGTCGCCCATAATGCCAACGACAGGGCGGAAACGATGCTGTTCCATCTTTTCCGGGGGACCGGACTTACCGGGGCTGGAGGCATCAGGCCGGTAAGGGGGCATATTATCCGGCCTCTTTTGTGCCTTCAGCGGGAGGAAATAGAAGAATATCTTGGAAGAAAAGGGATATCCTTCTGTATAGACCAGACGAACTCGGAGGATACTTATACAAGGAACCGCATTCGGAGCCATATTCTTCCTTTTGCGGAAAAGGAGATATGCGCGGGGGCTGTCAGGCATATGTGCGGCGCAGGCGATCTGTTCCAGGAGGCAGATGCATATATCCGAAGGCAGGCGGGGAAGGCATATGGAAATTGCAAGATTAGAGCGGATGCGGAAGAAATTGTACTGGATGCGGGAAAGCTGCAAATGGAAGAGCCTTTTATAAGAAAACAGATATTTCTCCAATGCCTGGAAGGGCTGGCAGAAGGAAGAAAAGATGTCACTTCCGTTCATGTGGAAAGCCTGGAGGGCTTGCTGGGAAAACAGGGCAGCAAACGGGTTATTCTGCCATACGGCCTGAAAGCCAGAAAGGAATATGGATCTTTTATCATATACAAGGAGAAGGAACCGCATAAGGGAAGAGAAAATGTCCTGCTTCCGGAAATTGCGATTGAATGGAAGGATCTTCGAAGACAGACAAAGGAATGGAATATTCCTAGTTTGGGAAGGGTGGAATTCGCTGTTTTTTGTAAGGAAGAAATTTCCTTTTTTAGAGAAAAATCGGAAATTATTCCCCAAAAGACATATACGAAATGGCTGGATTATGATAGAATAACTAAGTCATTGGTATTCCGTACGAGGAAAACCGGCGATTATCTTACGATCAATAAAGAATTTTCCAAAAAGAAGCTGAAGGATTATATGATAGAAATGAAAATCCCGAAGGATGACAGGGAAAATCTTTATGTTTTGGCAGATGGAAGCCATATTATCTGGGTGCCGGGCTATCGTATCAGCGAATATTATAAAATTACCGGGGAGACAAAGTATATTTTAAGAGTACAGCTAAGAGGAGGTCTTTGAATGTCAGAGAGAGTAAGAATTATGCTTTCCGAAGAGGAAGTGGATAAACGGATCAAGGAGATCGGCGACCAGATCAGCAAGGATTATGAAGGAAAACAGGTGCATCTCGTGTGCGTGTTGAAAGGGGGCAGCTTTTTTATGTGCGAGCTTGCCAAAAGAATCAGCGTGCCAGTGTCCCTGGACTTTATGTCGGTATCCAGTTATGGCAGCGAAACAAAGTCCAGCGGGATTGTCAGGATCGTGAAGGATCTGGATGAACCTTTAAAGGATAAGGATGTGCTGGTGGTAGAGGATATTGTGGACTCGGGAAGGACGCTGAGCTATTTGATGGAAATGTTGAGGGACAGGGGGCCGAGCAGCCTGAGGCTTTGTACATTGCTCGATAAGCCGGAAAGAAGAGTGGTGGATGTCCATGTGGATTATACCGGATTCCAGATTCCCGATGAATTTGTCGTGGGATATGGCCTTGACTATGACCAGAAATATAGGAATTTACCTTATATAGGCGTGGTAGAATTAGATTAAAAGATTGGGACATTGGATGTTCGCAGGAATGTGACGCATGCGGACCGGAGGTTAGAGTTGAATAATAATAGAAAAAATTTGAACACATATTTTGTAGTGATTTTTGTACTGCTTTTCCTGGCGGCATGGATGTTCCGGGGCCTGAACGGACAGGAAACGGATTATACGAGAGGGGAGCTGCGGGAAGCCCTGGAATCCGGGAAGGTATTGGAAGCTGTCATTCAGCCGAATAAAGAAACGCCTACCGGTATCGTAAGAGTGGCTCTTAGCAGCGGAGAAGAAAAGATATTATACGTAACGGACGTAACGGAAGTGGAGGCAGAGCTGGCATCTTTCGGCCTGGATCCGGAAATCAGGGATATTCCAAGGGAAAATTGGTTTATGACGAGCATGTTCCCGATGCTTCTCGTGCTGGTGATCGGCGTCTTCTTCTTTGTTATGATGAATTCCCAGAATGCAGGGGGCGGCAGCAACGGCAAAATGATGAATTTCGGCAAGAGCCGGGCCAGACTGTCTTTGGATAATAAGACGACATTAAAGGATGTGGCCGGTCTTCAGGAAGAAAAGGAAGAACTGGATGAAATTATTAACTTTTTGAAAGAGCCGGGAAAGTTTACCAAAGTAGGAGCCAGGATACCGAAGGGCGTACTGCTGGAAGGGGCTCCGGGTACTGGAAAGACGTTGCTGGCAAAAGCTATTGCCGGAGAGGCGAATGTGCCGTTTTTCAGCATATCCGGCTCCGATTTCGTGGAGATGTTCGTAGGCGTGGGCGCTTCCCGGGTGAGGGATTTGTTTGCTGATGCGAAAAAACATTCGCCCTGCATTGTGTTTATTGACGAAATCGATGCGGTAGCAAGGCGGCGCGGCACCGGCATGGGCGGCGGACACGATGAAAGGGAGCAGACGCTGAACCAGCTTTTGGTGGAAATGGACGGTTTTGGCGTGAATGAGGGAATTATTGTATTGGCGGCTACAAACCGTGTGGATATACTGGATCCTGCGATCCTGCGCCCGGGTCGGTTTGACAGAAAGATAACAGTGAGTCCTCCTGACGTGAGGGGAAGAAAGGAAATTCTTACCGTACACGCCAAAAATAAACCGTTGGCCGAGGATGTCAATCTGGAACAGATCGCCCAGACAACGGCAGGGTTTACCGGGGCGGATCTGGAGAATCTGATGAATGAGGCAGCGATCCGTGCGGCGATGAGCAACCGGGCATTTGTGAAACAGGAAGATATTAAAAAGTCCTTTATTAAGGTGGGGATCGGTACAGAGAAAAAGAGCCGGGTCATTTCCGATAAAGAGAAAAAAATCACGGCATACCATGAGGCAGGCCATGCAATCCTGTTCCATGTGCTGCCCGATGTTGGGCCAGTATATACCGTTTCCATTATTCCTACGGGTCTGGGAGCGGCGGGCTATACGATGCCTTTGCCGGAAAAAGATGAGATGTTTATGACAAAGGGGAAAATGCTTCAGGAAATCATGGTTTCCCTGGGCGGGCGAATTGCGGAAGAAATTATTTTTGATGATATTACGACTGGAGCATCCAGCGATATTAAAAAGGCTACGAAGGTGGCGAGGCGGATGGTGACGAGATACGGCATGTCGGACAATATCGGTGTGATCAATTATGATGACGACGACGACGAAGTATTTATCGGCCGCGACTTAGCTCATGCAAAGAGCCACAGCGAACTGGTATCGGGGGAGATCGACAGGGAAGTGAAAGAGATCATCGATAACTGCTATACAAAAGCAAAGGCTATTATTACGGAGCATGAGGGAGTTCTGCATAAATGTGCGGAATTATTGCTGGAAAAGGAAAAGATAACGAGGGAAGAATTCGAAGGGCTGATGGATGAAAAGCCTTATGAACCGGAGGATTTTTTTAAAGAATCATAGGAATTGTGCAAAATATACAAAAAATGGTATCTGTTTTTGTGATATTTGTGAATCCTTGGTATTTACTCAAACTATAGGTTATGCTATTATACTACTTGTAACCCCCCAATACATTATATAGTTTTTTGCTATACCCCATAAGAAAGAAATACCTTCTCTAAAAAAGACAGCAGATCGTTTGGCTGTCTTTTTTACTGTCTGCCAAAATTGATTTCCCTGCGGACGGCGCTGACAGAACTGCTTGAATAATGAAGGCATATAGTATAAAATAGTTCACAAAGAGTGAAAAAACAGGAGAGTAATGGATGGATATAAACAAGTTTCGGGAAATCGGATATGACCAGATATACATGAATACAATGAAACCTCTGTTGGATAAGAAAGCGCTGTTCAGCGATTTGACAGGTGATTATGTATGCCCGCCGGAACCGAGCGCATATGAGGAAGTGACGATCAAGTTCCGTACAAAGAAAAATAATGTGGATAGAGTATATTTGGTATGTAACGATGAGAAGTATATGATGCTGAAAACGGAGACGGATAGCCTTTTCGATTATTATAGCCAGCAGATACAGCTGGAGAACAGGGAACTTATTTATTATTTTGAAATACATGCGGGAAAGGCGGTCTGTTTTTTTAACCATTGCGGCCCGAAGAAAGAAGTGGTCAGGGAGTGCGATTTCCGGCTGATACCCGGGTATAAAACACCTGAATGGGCGAAGGGGGCGGTCATGTATCAAATATATGTGGACCGTTTTTATAATGGGGATCCCTCCAATGATGTGTTAACGGATGAATATAGGTATATCGGCGCTAATACGGTGAAAGTGGAGGATTGGAACAAGTATCCGGATGCCATGGGAGTACGCGAGTTTTATGGAGGGGATCTGCAAGGGGTTCTGGATAAAATGGACTATTTGCAGGATCTTGGCATCGACGTGATTTACTTTAACCCGTTATTTGTCTCTCCGTCGAACCATAAATACGATATCCAGGATTATGATTATATTGATCCTCATTTTGGGAAAATTGTAATGGATGAGGGGGAATTGCTGCAGCCAGGGCAGGAAAACCGTTTTGCCACAAGGTACATTAACCGGGTCAGCAATAAGGCGAACCTGGAAGCGAGCAACGAGCTATTTGCAGAAGTGGTAAAAGAAGCCCACAGAAGAGGAATGAAGGTTATTCTGGACGGTGTATTCAATCATTGCGGTTCCTTTAATAAGTGGATGGACCGGGAGCGGATTTATGAAAACGAAGAGGGGTATGAGAAGGGTGCTTATGTGGAGGAGGGCAGCCCATACCACAATTATTTTTCTTTCCATCATCGGGATTCCTGGCCATATAACCAGAGCTATGACGGATGGTGGGGACACGATACGCTGCCAAAGCTGAACTATGAGGGTTCCAAGGACTTGTTTGAATATATTATGCATATTGCCAGGAAATGGGTATCCCCGCCTTATAACGTAGATGGATGGAGGCTGGACGTGGCGGCGGATCTGGGACATTCGCCGGAGTATAACCATTATTTTTGGAAAGAATTTTATAAGACGGTAAAACGGGCGAACCCGGATGCCATAGTGCTGGCGGAGCATTATGGAAATTCCAGGGAATGGCTGAACGGAAAAGAATGGGATTCCATTATGAATTACGATGCTTTTATGGAGCCGGTTACGTGGTTTTTAACGGGCATGCAGAAACACAGCGATGATTTCAGGGAGGATATGCTGGGGAATGCGGACAGCTTCTGGGATTCCATGCGTTATAACGGGGCGAACATGACAATGCCTTCCCTTTATATGGCCATGAATGAACTTTCCAATCACGACCACTCCCGTTTTTTGACAAGGACGAACCATTTTGTTGGGAGGACCAATTCCCATGGGCCGGAAGCGGCAAATAATAATGTAAATAAGGCTGTTTTGCGGGAGGCTGTCGTTATCCAGATGACATGGCCCGGAGCGCCTACGATTTATTATGGAGATGAGGCCGGTGTTACAGGGTTTACCGATCCCGATAACAGAAGGACTTATCCATGGGGCAGGGAAGATAAGGAGCTGATTCGTTTCCATAAGGATATGATTGCTATTCACAAGGGGAACAGGGAGTTTTTGGCCGGATCCTTAAAATATATGGAGGGCGGGCATAACGTCATTGGATATGGAAGGTTCAACAAAGAAGAGCAATCCGTGATCTTGGTGAATAACAATGATTATGAGATAACAAAGGAATTGTCGGTGTGGTATCTCGGGATACCGAAGACGGGAACGATGAAACGCCTGATGCTGACCACTTGGGAAGGATATACGACGGAAGAGGCGGAATATCCCATTGAGTCGGGAAGGGTGAAAGTGACAATGCCGCCTGTTTCGGCGATCGTGTTGAAGCATCGGGCGGACGGGGGGAAGAGGTTTTTACGTTTTCAATAAGGAAATGTATTGCTTTTGTGCGGACAAATATGTATACTAAAAGGTGATCTATATATATGAGGAGTGATGATGATGGCAGCCAAAACCGCTAATTTGTATGCAAGAATAGAGCCAGAAATAAAGGAACAGGCAGAGAGTATACTTTCAAGCCTTGGCATTCCTGTGTCGAACGCAATTAATATGTTTTATAAACAGATTATTTTGCAGAGAGGATTGCCGTTTGCAGTAAGACTCCCCGAAGTAAAGCCTTTGGGAATAGAGTCGCTCACAAAAGAAGAACTTGATGCAGAGATTGGGAAGGGATATGCGGATATGTTGGCAGGTGATACGGAGTCGGCTGAGAAGGCATTTGCTGATATTCGTAAAAAATATGGCATATGACGTTTAAAGTGATTATTTCAAAACAGGCAAAGGCAGATTTGGAGGAAATTTATGAGTATATTGCGACTACGTTGCTTTCGCCTCAGAATGCGGTTGGACAGCTTGACCGTCTTGAACAAAAAATAATGGGGCTTGATCAGATGCCTATGCGTTATAAGAAATACCAAATGGAACCATGGCAGTCAAGGGGTTTGCGTATTATGCCTATAGATAATTTTGTGGTATTGTATATTCCTGATGAAAAGACAGGTATTGTGACGGTCATTCGTGTTATGTATGGTGGAAGAGATATGAAAGAGCAACTGGAGCCAGAATAATTCATTGCCTGCGAAAAGACATGGTATTAATGAAGAGGGGAGATGAACTCTCCCCTTTCGTAATTCAATAAGCGAATTTGCAAAACAACTATGCTTTTGTCCAGTAAGGCTCTTCCCATCTGCCATAGGTATATGACCATAAACGCTTATAAAGCACGCCATTGATTTCCATATACTGATACCCGGTTACATTGGCACGGGGAGTTATTTCGCTGTCGGCGGTTGTAGAAAAGGGAATAACCTGGGTGCTAAAATAAGCAGGGTTGGCATATGCGATATTTAACGATAAAGTAACTTGGGCAATGAAGCCTAAAATAAATAATATTTTTTTGTTTTTCATAGCATACTTCTCCTAATTAGTTGTTTTTTCAATGATTGGCAAGTCTGAAAAAAATTCATCAAAGCAGTCCAGATAAATATATGGCTCGTTATCAAAGTAAATTACATAACTATCCCCCTTTCGTATCATATAAGAATTTTCTTTCGTGAACTTTGGAGTCTGAATTTCGGAAGCAGGAACATCAAAGTACGGCAATACCATAAAAAAATAAGAAGCAAAGAACGCCGTTACTATTGCAAAAGCCGATAAACCACAAAGTATCTTCGATTTCCTGTGCTTTCCGGTAAGGAACTGGAAACGTTTGGAAAGCGAATTGGAATCAGAACTTAAAAAGTGGATAAACTGGCTTTCCTTTTTTTCCTGCCCTTTATCAAGTTCTTTTAAAAGACAAGCCAAATATTTAGCCTTTAAATGATCGCTGAATCCCATAGTGGCATATTCGTCGCAGTTGATCTCAATGATGGACGTGACAGATGCATGATAAAATGAAATCAACGGATTCCACCAGAAAATAGCAGCTAACACATTGTTCAAAAATTTTAACCAGTTGGATCTGCTTTTAAAATGGTATAATTCATGTGTTAATATGAAATAAAGTTCTTCATCCGAATAATCGACGAAAGGCAGGCATATCGTCTGTTTAAAAAATCCGAATTCAAACGGGCTGCCAACAAATCTATTCTGTATAATTCTGACTGAAAACTTAAAATTCTTTTTTTCTTGTATGTCTGCCAGTATCTTTAAAATCCTTTCGTCATGGGATGGCGAAATATATTTTAAACGTTTGTATAAATAGTAGTATCTGCTGGTTACTTTTAAACATCTCAAAACCGATATGAAGGGAAGAAATAACGTAGCCAAAGTAATCATATTAATGGAAATATGGAGGCCTTGGGCGGGAAACGGCAAGCCCAATAGTTCTGTTCTAAAAAACTGTATGATAGAAGGAAGAACCTTGCTGACCTGAATAAAGTTTGTCTTGTTTACAATTTCAAACGGGAAGAGCAGCCTTGCCAGAAGGAAAGGAATTAGAAAAAAATAAACCGTACACGTTATTTTTCTTCTGACTACAAGCTTTTCCAAAAAGAGGCAAAGGATAATGAGTATGCATGCTCCGATAATGCTGTTAATGACGGAATAAACATTAATATCGAGCATGAAAAACCACCTCGGTATCCTTTGGAAATCAGATTAATGCTCTTCGATCCATTCCTCTATTTCTTTCATTAAAGCATCTGAATTTTGGGAATGGTTGCAAAAATAAGACAGCATATTTCCAATATTCATTTTTTTATTCGAGTCTGTAAAAATGGATTGGAACTGCATATTGGAATATTCGAGCAGGGAAATATTGGCTGCGAATATTCTGCTGGGCGCTTTGACAGTGCGAATGTTGCCAACCACTTTTATAAATTGTTTTTTAAGTAATTTATTCAATAACGGATAAAGCGAATTATAGGACCATGTTTTCTCCTTAGAAAGATGAATAATTTCGGCAGCGGTGAGTGGCCTGTCGTATTGCCAGAAAATTTTCATTATTTCAAATTCTTTTGAAGTGAGATGTACAAATTTCATGAATATCCCCTATAAAATCGACCAGTGTCTTATATATCTTATAATAATACAGCGTATTCTATTGTTTTGTCAATAATAATTATAATTAATTATTGACATTTTATATCATAACTGTTAAATTCTAAAATATACATTGTATTTTTAGCAAATGTATATTTTTAAAAAGAGGGATGGAGATAGGATAAAAAAATATGGGTGGACAGGGTAGAAAAGAGGGCGGATATGATAAAGGTTGCAATATACGGCGAAAAGGGGGCGGCTGCGGGGCAGATTGAAAGCCTGATACTTGATCTTTGCCGGACAAAGGGAATTCCGGCAGAAATCGAAGTGTTCCATAGCGAAAATACTTTGAAGAGGGAGATAGAAAAGGGAGCAAGGTATGATTTGTTGTATCTGGATTTTCCTGCAAAAAATAAAAAAGGAGTGACAGAAGCCGGGCAGATACGGAAGTTAGATGAGAATGTATTGATTATTTATATATCGGAATACGATAAGCATATGATCGAGCTGTTCCGCTTTGATATTTTTGCGTTTATTAAAAGGCCGGTCAATTCTGCGATTTTTGATGAATTATTTCTGGAGGCAAATAAGAAGATATGTAAGAATAATTTTTATTTTAAATTTCATTATAGAGGTGAGGAATATAAACTTCCCTGCAAGGAAATTTTATATTTTGAAAGCACGGGGAAAAGGATCCGCGTGAATTTAGAGGGAGGAGGTACGGAGATATTTGTAGGCAAGCTGTCCGATGTGGCAGAAAGCCTGGAAATGGGCAAGATTCCTTTTTTGAGGATCCACCAGTCTTATCTGGTAAATTATCATTGGATCAGATCCAGATCGAAGACAGGGGTTACTTTATGCGACGGAACGAAGCTCCCGGTCAGCGGGGAACGGAAGAAAAAGTTCGGGTTTGCCTATGAAAGGCTTTTAGAGGAAGGATCCTTTAAAGGTTAAAATCAGGTAAAACACCTACGCCGTTTTCGTTCCGCCATTGTCTTGGCGAAATGCTGTATACATTTTTAAAAGCTCTTGAAAAATGCAGTTGGTTCGGATAGCCGACTGCATTTCCTATATCCGCAATTGATAGTTTCGTCAGTTTTAACAGCTCTGCGGCTTTCGACATGCGGTAGGAAATAAGAAATTCCTGGGGGGATTTTCCCATGTTTTCATGAAATATTTTTCCAAAATAGCTTCGGTTCAGCCCGCAGGAAGCGGCGATGTCTTCCACGGAAATATTATTCTGGAAATTCTGTTCGATATAGGATATCGCTTCCTTCACATAAAAATCCCGGAGGCTGTTGCCCTGGCGGTTGGGGATAGAGGTAGAAGAACGGATAAAGCTGTCGATGAAGAGGTGGAGATGCCCGATCAAGTGGAAGGAAGATTCTTCCTTATGGTTGACAATATAGAGCATTTCAGATTTCATCGTTTCGGCAATGTCCTTATAACGTGCTTTATAGATCGGCTGGTCGCGGCTGATGCCTGCCAGGTCGATGGCTTCTTTTGCCCGCAGGCCGTCGAATTCCAGCCAGGCGTATTCCCAGGGAATCTCATGGTCTGCGATATAAGTGGAAATCTGATGGGGAAACAACATGAACCCTTGCCCGCTTTTGATCTGGTAAGTGACGGATATCCCCTGGCTGTTTTCTGCGAATAGAGTTCCTGTTCCGGAAAGACACAGATGGAAGAGGTAATGGTTTCTGGCAGCGGGACCGAAGGAATGGGAAGGGTCGCATTGCTCCCAGCCAAATTGGTATAATCCTAAATCTATAAAATTCTCACTCGGAAAAACGGAAAAAATTACTTCACTCATAAGCAGCTCCTTAAATTCGTATAATATATTATATACCAAAATGCTAGTTGATTTCAAATAAATAGCTTAAAAATAGCATAAAGACATATAACATGCAAAATCATGGTATTTATTAGTAGCATATTGGTATGTTAAAATACGATTATCAAAATAGGGAAGGAGAAATGCTATGAAAGGGAAAAGGATAAAATGCTTGGGACTTGCAATATGCTGTATGGCGGCATCATTGTTTGTCAGCGGATGCGGGGCTTCTGCCAACGACGGAAAAGTTGAAATCGAAATCGTCCAGTATAAGCCGGAAGCGGCAAATTATTTTAAGACGGTGGAAGACGAATTCAATGCAACGCACGACAATATACATTTGAAAATCAGTTCCCCTAACGATGCAATGACGATTTTAAAAACAAGATTTATCAGAGAGGATTATCCGGACATCATAGGAATTGGCGGCGACATTAATTATTCCTATTTTGTAGATGCGGAGATTTTGGCGGATATTTCGGATTACAGCGGGCTTCAGAATATTAATCAGGGATATCTGGACATTGATGAAGCGTTAGAACTCGTTCCGACAGAAGGAACATTTGCAGTGCCTTATGTGGCGAATGCGGCCGGGATTTTGTATAACCGCGACATGTTCGAAGAACATGGGTGGAAGATACCGGAAAACTGGGATGAGCTGATCGCTTTATGCGACACGATCCAGGCAGAGGGAGTTCTTCCGTTCTATTTTGGCTTTAAGGATACATGGACCTGCCTTGCCCCCTGGAACTCCATGGCGGTAGACCTTTCGCCGGCAGATACGACGAAGCAGGTAAATAGGGGGGAAACTACATTTTCCAAAGAATATAGGGAAATATCCGAGAAATATCTGGAACTTTTGAAATATGGGCCGGAAGATCCATTTGCCTATGCTTATAACGATGCATGTACTGCTTTTGCAAGAGGGGAATCGGCGATGTACCCGATCGGAAGCTATGCGGCTCCTCAGATTCTGTCCGTAAACCCGGATCTGAACCTGGACTCCTTCGTTATGCCGGCAAATGATTCCAAGGACGGCAACACATTGAATTCCGGCGTTGACCTTCAGTTCTGCGTAATGGCGGAATGCCCGAATAAGGAAGCGGCTTATGAAGTGCTGGATTTCCTTTTTGCGGACGAGAATATCCAGAAATACATTGATGCGCAGACGGCGATCCCGTGCAAAAGCGGCGATTTCAAACTGCCTTCCATTCTGGACGGCATGAGCGAATACATAACGAGCGGAAATATGAAGGATTACCAGGATCA
>OFHO01000086.1_pt1 | contig 84809 bp, 73 predicted proteins | sample 1521531 | NCBI WGS metagenome assembly OFHO01 (sample SAMEA3504124, study PRJEB24116) | mouse gut metagenome | biome: mouse gut; feature: mouse-associated habitat; material: faeces | place: Denmark | collected 2011
TAAAGCAGGTGACGCTGCCGGATCAGCTGGTAACAATGCCGAAGCATACATTTGAAGGTTGCACAAGTCTTGAACAGGTGCAGTTTGGGGTTAATCTGAAAAGCATCGGGAACTGGGCATTTTCCGGTTGCAGCAGCCTTCAGGCGGCAGATTTTCCGGCGTCGCTGGACAGCATAGGGGAAGGCGGATTTTCCGGCTGCACAAGTCTGACGGAAGTGCACCTGAATGAGGGGCTGGAGACGATCGGAGCCGGGGCCTTTGACGGCGTGGCATTTGGCAGGCAGGATCTTTCGGGGGCCATCAACAGCGAACCGTTGACGATCCCGGGGAGCGTGACGACGATAGGGGGAGCGGCATTCCGCAACAGCGCGTGTCTCGAAGCGGTGGAGTTTGAAAACGGAGCGGCGGAGCTGATCATGGACTCTGGTTATCAGTACGAAGGGAACCAGGGTGCGTTCAAGGGCTGTAAGGCGTTAAAGCAGGTGACGCTGCCGGATCAGCTGGTAACAATGCCGAAGCATACATTTGACGGCTGCATAAGTCTTGAGGAGGTGCAGTTTGGAGTTAATCTGAAGAGCATCGGAAGCAGTGCTTTTGAAGGCTGCAGCAGTCTGCAGTGGCTGTATCCGCAGGATTCTTTAGAAACTATCGAAGCGAATGCCTTTACGAATTGTAAAGAGTTGACGATTTTATACATTCCGCAGAAAGTGACAAAGATAGGGGATAATATTCTGAAGAATTCTCCTAAAGCAGTTATTTACGGGTTCAGCGGTTCAACAGCGGAAACCTATGCGGAGAAAAACAATATTCCCTTCCGTGAGGCAGGAGGAGAGGGTTGGTCTGTGACGGGAATTTCCCTGAATCGCAGCAGAATTACGGTGGCGGGAGATTCGTTCAGTGATTCTGCGATTTTGCTCAGAGCAACGGTACGGCCGAGTTCGGCGCGGAATAAGAGAGTCAGCTTCACATCCTCTGACGAAGGAGTTGCGAGTGTAAGTGAACAGGGCAAAGTCACCATAAACGGTTACGGTACGGCGGAGATCACGGCAACCACAGAAGACGGCGGCAAGACAGCCAGATGTACTGTAGAAGTACTGAGGAAGTGGACTGAAGCAGAGAAAGAAGCGATCAAGGCCAGATTGCAGGAATTGAATGCATCGAAATTGACTGTTGTGACAAATGTGTGCCAGACAGTTGCGGATATTGAACTTGCTCTTCCGACTGAGTATGAACTGAAATCAGCGGAGTGGCGTCTTAAAGAGTATGCAATTGCAGACGGCGCACGGCCGATTTACGATGTGATCGTGAAGAGAGAAGGCTATCAGGATGCAGTAATAACAGGACTTACGATAACGGGCATTACGGTAGAGGACATCTCTATAGCTGGTGCAGCCAAGCTGCAGAATGGTGCAAATACAGATCTGATGGCAGAGATAGAGACCGCAGGAGGGAACCTTCCTGAGGGCAGCTATGATCCTGTTGAGTGGAGTATCTCCGGTTCTGCTGCACGGCTGGAGAATAAAAGCGGCAATACTGCAACAGTGAGCGGAGTTTCCGGCGGTACAGTGTCAGTAACCGCGAAACTGACCGTGAAACATGGTGATAAGAAAGTTACCATTAGCAGCCCTTCGTTCAGGATCACTGTGACCAACGACAGGCTTGCGGGCAGCATCGATATTACAACAACAGAGAATGGCGTGACGGTACCGATCGATTCTTCAATAGAACTGGAAGATTTGAAGGAAGCGAAGGAATATATATTGTCTGCGTCAGTTCGTGACGGCAAAGATGAAGTGATAGATAATCCTTCCCTCCAGTGGAAATCCAGCAACACCAAGGTGGCGGAGGTTAAGGGCCAGGGCAGTGAGGCGACACTTAAGATAAAGACGGAGACAGGAGCGGCAGTTATTTCTGTCACGGCGAATAAAAACGGCGGTTATACGAAGACTTTCCGTGTTGTAGTCAAGGACAGTACGCCGAGACTGGAAGAGACTGGCATTAACCTGAATCTTAATCAGAATACACCCACGGCAACGGTTCATATAGTACCGTCTTATGGGTATGAAGTGTCAGGCGAAGGCCTTTCGGTAGTATTGGCGGATGGCAGTCGCTCTGGCTTTACGATCGAGAAGATGCCGGATTCTGCTACGGAATATCAGATCGGAGGAGCGAAAGACCTCAAGACAGGAAAATATAAAGTGCACGTGCGAGTGAAGACGGGAACCGGTGAGAGCGCGAAAGAGCATACATTACCGCTTACGATCTCCGTTGTTAAGCAGATTCCGAAGGTTACTCTGACCCAGGATAATATCGTCAATCTGTATGAAGTGGATGCGGAAGAGACGAAGATATTGATCAGTGCGGAGGCAAAGATTGATGAGGTCAGATATACACCGTCAGTAGGGGTGAGTTCAAATAAGCCAAAGCTTGTTCTGGGCAGTGATCAGAAAGCAGAATACATAACACTGAAGACGGCAAATCTGAATAAGAGTAATTACGGGAGCACATCGCTGAAAGGAACCTTTGAGATTACCTTTGAAGGATATGATAAGTCTGTAGTTTACAAGAAGTCATTTACGGTGAAAGCCAATAAGAAGGTTCCGGCAATTCAGGCAGTTCCGGCGGGCACGGTTTTGTATACCGGTTCTGCATATGAGGAAGTGGGACTGAATACAACGACAGTTTCGTTCAATCTCAAGGCAGATGGCAGTGAGATCACAAAGGAAACCGGATGGAGCATGGAGCTGCAATCAGGGATAAGCGGTGTCGAGCAGGTTGAGGCATCCTCCCAGGCGCAGCCGTTAACGGTAAAGCTTCTTGACAGGGCCAGGAAATCTACTACGCTGAAGTTTAAAGTCAGGAATGAAGGATGGTTTGAAGGGGTAACGGCGACGGCTTCCTGTACGGTCAAGAAAGGAAGCGCGCCAGAGATGGGCTTTTCCAATAATAAGGTTATCCTGAACGATGCAGACAGGGCTGATCCGTTGAAGATCGATCTGTTTGTCAAGAATCAACCGGAGCGGAAAATTCGCAGTGTCAGTTCCATCACGGGCAAAAATGAAGCAGCAGATGATGCGCTGAATGATAGACTTAACATTTCGTTTGAGAATGGCAAACTGGAGGTAAGCATTCGTGAACAGGCGTCCTTCAGTAAAAATACGAAATATACTTATGTGATCACCGGCAGGGATCAAAAGGGCGCTCGGGTAAGCGGCCAACTGGATGTTACGGTGAGCACGCAGGCTGTGAAACTGACCCTTAAGCAGAGCGGAAGCATCGATCTGCTGAACAGGGAAGGAACACAGATCACTCTTAAGCCTACCCTTAAGAATTATACGGATACAATAAAGAAGGTTGATCTGTATGGCAGCTATGCGGATAGATTTTCCGCTGTATGTGAGAATGGAAACATAGTCATCAAGGCAGAGAACGACAGTATCCTGAAAGTAAAGACTACTTATAATCTGTCGCTCAGAATAGTTTTGGAAAGCGGTGTGGTTCAGTACGGTAAAGTGAAGATCACGCCGAAGCAAACCAATCCGAAGCTGGCAGTGAATCCGACTAAGACAGTGTTGTTCGAGAGCGCTGCCGGAGACACTTATGGCAAGGAGATTGAAGTTAAGGCGGCGAAGGGAGTGCTGCCGGAAATCAAGAGTATTGAATTGACGAACGGCTCAGACACCTTTGTGTACAAGTATGAGGGAGACGGAAAAGGAACATTGCATGTTTCTCCCAATGCTTCCTCAAAAACAAACAAGACCTACAAACTTAAGTTTGCAGTCAGATTCAAAGACAGCGGGTCTAACGCAGCGCCTGTCTACGTGACAGTATCTGTGAATTACAGAAAGTAAGAAAGAAGTCAGCAGAAGGAATCCAACACCGGAATACCGGCAGAGGATTCCTTTTGTATTATGTGGGATTTTCAATCTAGTCAGGAGGTTGGCTGTATCAGTTTATACGTTCCTTTGCCAAGCTTTTTGACTAATCCGGCAGATTCGTTCTGATTCAGGATTCTTTGCAGGTGCCTTGCGCTGCAATGCAGATGAAAGGCAGCCTGCTCTATACCTCTTAAAGTTTCATCGGCGCATTTATATCTCATATAAGAGAAAAGTCGTTCTGTCAGGGAGGCGGGAGCGGCTTCCATGGTAGTTATGGAGCCGATCTTGGATGCAAGGCTGTGGCAGATCAGCGTCAGGAATCCGGCATTGGCAAGCAGCGTTTCCCTGTGTTTTTCGATAGAAAAGGAAATACAGGTCAGGTTTTCGGCGGCTTCTGCATAAATATTGTTGTTTTTGGGATAGAAGATATCCATGTCGCCGAGAAAGTAGTCTGTAGTTCCGTTTGACAGTGCATAGCGTGTACCATCATCGCGGATGAAGTAAATGTTGATGGAACCCTGTTCCACAATTTGAAACAGGACTTCGTTCTGAAAAGGTGAGCACACCAATTCCCCTTTTTCATAGCTTATCAGGTAGAAATCCACATCCAGAGTATCAAGTACAATATGGTATTTGCTGCCTGCAATGCAGGCGGCAATTTTCTGCTTATCATAGATTCTTTCCATAAAATCCCTCATTTTTGCTCCGGCTGTGAAACCGGATGCAGGAACGGATGTGCGTGTGAAAAGTTGGCACATCAGAGTTTTCACACGACGTTTCATTAACAGGACATATGTCCTGATTTTTTTGTTTATTTTACAGTATGATGGAGAAAAGCGCAAGGGAGGAAAAGAAAGAGATGACATCCGTTTTTGAAGAAAAGAATCTATCCAAAGCGATCATGAGAGTTGGGCTGCCTGCTATGCTGGGGCAGCTGACGACATTGATCTATAATATTGCCGACACTTTTTTTGTTTCGCTGACAAAAGAACCTGCCATGATCGCCGCAGTCACATTGTGTGCGCCGATCCTGCTCATTATTATGTCTATCGCCTGTATTTTCGGCATGGGTGGCAGCAGCGTGATTGCAAGGCTGTTGGGAGAAGGCAGGAAAAAGGAAGCTGGTGCGACCATGAAATTCTGCGTATATGCGATGGCGGTATCAGGCGTTGTCACGCTTGTCCTGGGGCTGATATTATTGCAGCCGCTGGCAAAATTATCCGGTGCAGATGCGGATAATATGATCTATACCTGTGATTATCTGAGATGGATCTTTGCAGGAGCACCTTTTATTATGCTGTCGAATGGGTTTGTGCATTTGTTCCGTTCGGTGGGACTGATCAAGGAAGGCACCATTGGACTGATGCTTGGGAATGGTATCAATATGGTGCTGGATTATGTTTTTATAGCGGTTCTGCAGTGGGGAACGGCAGGGGCCGCACTGGCAACTTCATTAGGATTTGTGAGCGCGACGGTCTACTATCTTGTCTGCATGGTCCGTGAAGGAAAGAAGGGCAATCAGTTGGTGCCGCTTAGCCCTACGGGGTTTGTATGGAATGCGCCGATGATCCGCAATGTCGTAAGCATCGGCATTCCGGGTGCGCTCATTACGGTACTTATGAGTGTTTCCAATATCGTTCTTAACAATTATATCGGCATTTACGGTTCTGATGCAGTGGCTTCTTATGGGATTGCCTATAAGCTTGATATGATTCCGATTCTGCTGTCGGTGGGGTTATCGCAGGGTGTTGCTCCTCTGGTGGGCTATTGCTACGGAGGGAATGCAAAAAAGAGAATGTCGGATATCGTAAAATATACGGTGCTGTACGGAGTTTGTATGGGCGTTGTGTTTATGGCTGTCTTTATGCTCTGCGGAAAGCCGCTGGCCGCAATATTCCTGCAGGACGCCGCTTTGATCGAACAGACGGGGTACTTTCTTAAGATTCTTTGCCTGTCGGCTCCCATGCTGGGGGTTATCAATATGATGACCAGTTATTTTCAGGCATTGGGCAAAGCGGTAAGGTCGCTTACCATTACGGTTCTGAGAAATGCCGCGCTGTTTATCCCGGGAGTGATCATTTTGAATCATATTTGGAAACTGAATGGGGTGATCGCAGCGCAGCCTGTTGTGGAGACGATCTTAACGGTAATCTGTCTGTTTATGTACAGCAGGGACTGCAGCAGAACAGATAGTGACAGGATATAGGGGGATAAATTTTTCGGTGAGCAATTTGTCCCTCACGGGAATTTGTGACGCACAGCCAGGGTGGGAACAGCAGATTATAAGCGCTTTACCGGGATCCAAACAGCGCTTACATAGTCGTCGCTGTTGGTATCTCCATTGGAATACCACTCTATATTTATTGGCATTGACATTTCAAATTCCTGGTTTCCCGGAAGCCATTCACTGAAGATACGGGTATTGACTGTCTGCAGGCTTTGCGGTATGCGGCCGATACAGTTAAACTTGGCCCATTCGCTGGCGGGAATTTCAAAGACAGACATGCCTTCCGGCACGGCGCCGCCCTGGTACGCACCTGCGATATAGTAGTGGAAATGTTCTCCGTCATTAATGTCTTCCACGCAGACGCCGAATTCTCCCACGATGCATTCTGCGATCGTCTGCCGGATGGCCTGTTCTTCCGGCGGGGCCGGTGTATCCTGCGTGCAGTATCTGCTGCAGAATTCACACCAGAATTTGGGGATATCCTGATAAGAGGTATCATAAGAAAAGATCCGTCCTAATCCGATCATATGCATGCTTTGTCTTTTTTCTAATTGAAACTCCATTTTGTTTCCTCCTCGTATTGAGATTTCTACGATCAAAGGCAGAAAAACTTTAATCCTGGTGGGCTGGGACTTAAGCTGCGTAGGCGACATACCGTGAAAGCGGGAAAAGGCTTTGGTAAAACTTTCCGGTGTATCATATCCGTACTTACAGGCCAGATCCAGCACGGTCTTGTCTGCAGGTGATTTCGGGTTCTTCTGCAAAGGGCTGCCGTCTGCCGGGGCGGCATTCAACATATCCAGTCCGGCCAGGTAAAGCCTGCGATTCCGCAGATATTCCCCAATGGAATAACCGGTTACGATCTTAAAACTCTTTTGAAAATAAGAAGGCGATATATGTACCGCGTCTGCCACATCTTTGGCGCTGATATCCGAGAGCATATGCGTTTCTATATAATCGATCGCTTTTTTGAAACTTGTCAGCCAGTCCATTTTACCTCCCTGTCGTCCACATTGATTATGTTGTTGTCAATTTATCCCGCGTGCAATGAGCCAGGCACTGTGCTTGTGGCGGGATTATTGACTGTTTGACTCCTGCCCTGATGAAGTCATTGTAACATATGCGCATGTGGAAGTCCTGACATTTTTGGCTTTGATTTGTCCTTGTTTTTAGAATCTGCGATACCTGTAGAAAAATCATGATTAAGGAAAGGAGTATCCGGCAATAGATTTAACTTGTCAAGGATGATTGTTTTAAATTCCTGTGATAGTAACAGCCGGTTCCTGATGTTTATGATTTTTATTGAGAACAGACTCAAAGTACGGTATAATTTTCTTAACGATGAAAAATGTTTTTATTTTAATCAATACAGAACTAATTTGAAAGTTCACGAAGTCAATAATTTGCCTGATTAAGTTTACAGAAATAAAGATAAGGAGATTCTTGGAGTATTGTTATATTATAGCATGACACGGGAGATTACGGAGAAGAATGTTTTAGGGGGTGTATATTGATGACAGAGAGCCAAAATATTGAATGGAAAGAATCGTGGCGTGACGAATATCTGAAATGGATATGCGGTTTTGCAAATGCTCAGGGTGGTAGAATCTATATCGGAATAGATGATATGGGGAAAATTATTGGTATTCGAAACGGCAAGAAACTTCTGGAGGAAATACCTAATAAGATTCAGACGAACCTGGGATTTCTTGCAGATATAAATCTGCTTTCCAAAGATGGCCTGGAATATATTGAAATTATAGTAAATCCAAGCAGTTACCCGGTCAGTTATAAAGGAGAGTATCATTTTCGCAGTGGTAGTACAAGGCAGGTTCTGAGAGGAACGGCTTTAACAGAATTCATATCTTCAAAAACAGGTATTCGCTGGGAAGATTCTATTATTGAAGGGGTATCAGTAGAAGACTTGGATAAGGAGAGTTTCGATATATTTCGCCGGGAAGCAGTGCGAAGTAAGCGTATGACGAAAGCAGATTTGGATATGAGCAATGCAGAGCTGTTGGATAGTCTTGATTTGCTGAAAAATGGAAAACTTACAAGAGCTGCGGTGCTTCTTTTTCATCGGAATCCACAAAAATGGATGTTTGGTACGTATACAAAAATTGGAAAATTTGGAAAAGGTTCTGATTTGCAGTATCAGGATGAAGTAATAGGATCATTATTTATGCAGGCAGAGCGTGTGATCGAGTTAATTTATTTGAAATACTTAAAGGCTCCGATTACTTACGAGAATATGACCAGAGTAGAAACTTATCCATTTCCAAAGGATGCGATACGTGAAGCACTTTACAATGCACTTGTACATTCACGTTGGAGTGGCGGAATACCTGTACAGATCAGGATTGAGGATGATGCGATGTATATTAGCAACGAATGCGTGTTTCCTTCTGATTGGACAGTGGATTCTTTACTGCAAAGGCATCAGTCAAGGCCATATAATCCGAAGATCGCCAGGGCATTTTTCAGGGCTGGCTATATTGAAAGCTGGGGACGGGGAATACAGAAAATTTTTGAAGTTTGCAATGAATATGGAACTTCAAAACCAGAGTATGTTGTGCATGCGGAAGATATAACGATTAAACTATCGGCAGTTTCGGCATCGAATAGATTTATTTCAAAGCTGGATTCTAAAGCTGAACATATAGATTTGAAAATAAAAATAGTAGAATATTTGAAGGATAAGCCTGAGGCAACTCAAAAGGAACTGCAGGAAGTATTGAATGAGACAAGAACACACATACAAAAAGTGATAAAAGAGTTGGTCAATGAGGGCGCAATAGAACGTAACGGAGGAAAGAGGTTTGGTTTTTGGAAAATAAATAAAACTATCTAAAGCTGTTTCCAAAGCTCATTATCAGCTTTGGAAACAGCTTTGGAAATCTTTACGTAGATCAGACAGACATAAGGACAGTCCTGATCGCAGCGCTTGCTTTATTGCGCCTGACAGATGCTTATCTCTTCTTTCCATATGCTTTATAATAGAGATAACAGCAGTACAGGGACGAGAAGGGAGTAGATTTAAGATGAATACGAATCTGATAGCGGGGCACTTGCAATATCTGCGGAAAAAGCATCATTATACGCAGGAGGATCTGGCAAAAAGACTGCATCTGTCGAGGCAGGCTGTCTCAAAATGGGAGACGGGAGCGACGATCCCCGACCTGGAGATTCTTCTGCAGCTGTCCAGCCTGTATGATGTCTCCATCAACGACATATTAGAACCGGACATACAGCCCCGGACGATAACGGATTTTGAACAGCTGTCCGTAATTCCGGAAAAGGAGCTGGAAGAGAGTCTGCGACTGTTTGACGAGAAGGCGCTTGTAACAGCCCTGATGGGGGCATCGCCGGGGATCAATGATTTGTGTGAAAAACTGTTTCCTGCCATTGCGTTTGAAAAAATAAGAAATGACATTGGCAGAATCAGGATCGAGGAGGTGGAAAAGAGGCAGAAAGAAATCATTTCCATGATCAACCTGCGGGAGCTTGAGAGGAGGGGATAGGAGTTGCTATTTACGGTGCCATGCATCCTGTTGCAGCGCAGGAAATTTCATCGGAATTGCATTTTTCCTCCTTTTATGGCATCATTAAGTAATGGAAAGTAAACAAGGCTATCAAGGGTTACGGAATCATAGAAAGAGGAGGTTAGGCAGGATATGAAATTACTGGTAATTGGCGGGGTGGCGGCCGGAACGAAGGCTGCGGCGAAATTTAAACGGGTGAATCCGGAAGCGGAGGTGACCATCGTCACCAAGGGAAAGGACATTTCCTATGCGGGCTGCGGACTGCCCTATTATGTGGGCGGATCGATCCCGGAGAAGGAGCAGCTGATCGTGAATACGCCGGAGAAGTACAGCGCGTTGACCGGGGCGATGGTCTATCCGCAGCGGGAAGTGGTGGCGCTTGATCCGGCCGGGAAGAAGGCAACGGCGAAGAATCTGCGCACGGGAGCAGAGGAAGTCTACGAGTACGATGCCTGTATCGTGGCGGTGGGTGCATCGCCGGTGGTGCCGCCGCTGCCGGGTCTTAATCTGCCGGGTGTGTTCGTGATGCGCACGCCTGACGATGCGATTGAGACAAGGGAATATATTGCCCGCGACGGTGTGAAGCGCGCTGTAGTAGTTGGCGGCGGTTTCATCGGTCTGGAAGTGGCGGAGAACCTTCTGGAAAAGGGACTGTCCGTGACGCTGATCGATATGGCTCCGCAGATCATGCCGGGCTTCGACACGGAGATGGCGAATTTTGCAGTCCGTCATCTGGAGAAAAAGGGAATCACGGTGCTCACCGGAACGAAGCTTAACGGCGTGACGGGCGAGGAGAGAGCGGAAGGCGTGCAGACGGACAAGGGACTGCTGCCGGCAGACGTGGTGATCCTGTCCATCGGCATCCGGCCGAATACGGGCTTTTTGCAGGATACGGGCATGGAGATGTTTAAAGGCACGATCCTGGTGGATGATAAGATGGCGACCAGCGTGCCGGATGTGTATGCGGCAGGTGACTGTGCGATGGTGAAGAACCGTCTCACGGGTGAGCGGCAGTGGTCGCCCATGGGGTCTTCCGCCAACATGGAGGGCCGGACGCTGGCGCTTTCGCTTGGCGGCAGAGATGTGAGTTATCCGGGCGTTCTGGGAACGGGCGTGGTGAAGCTGCCGGGGCTTTCAGGCGGCCGGACAGGGCTTTCCGAGGAGCAGGCGAAAGCGGCGGGCTATAAGCCGGTCTGTGTGCTGGCGGTGACGGATGACAAGGCGCATTATTATCCGGGCAGCGCATGGTTTGCCATCAAGCTGGTGGCGGATGCGGACAGCCATAAGCTGCTGGGCGTGCAGGTATTGGGTCCCGGCGCGGTGGATAAGGTGACGGACATCGGTGTGATGGCAGTGACCTTTGGCGCCACGCTGGAGCAGATGACATGTCTGGATCTGTCCTATGCGCCGCCTTTTTCCACGGCGATCCATCCTTTCGTGCAGGCGGTACATATGCTTCTGAATAAGCTCGGGGGCGATCTGGACAGCTTCACGCCGGCGGAGTATCTGGCAGGAGCGGCGGAAGGTTATCGTGTGATCGACGTGAATCCGGCGGGGCCGACCATTGCGGGAGCCACCTATGTGGATCTGTTAAAAGTAAAGGGTGAAGTGCCGGGGCTTGGTAAAGACGAGAAACTTCTGCTTGTGTGCGCGAAAGGCAAGAGGGCCTATCTGCTGCAGAACAGGCTGAAACGCTACGGCTATACGAACACGAAGGTACTGGAAGGAGCTTCCTTCTTCAATGTGGTGAAGGAGGCAGAAAAGCCGGGTGTGGTGACGGTGCCTGCGGAGGAGATCACCCGTGTCAAGGCGCTGGGCTGTCTGCACAATAAGGGCACCAATAAGTTCAACGTGCGCGTGATCACCAGAAACGGCAAGATTACCGTGGCGGAGCATAAGAAGATCGCGGAGGCGGCGGAGAGGTTCGGCAGCGGGGATGTGGTGATGACCACCCGTTTGACGCTGGAGATCGTGGGTGTGCCTTTTGACAGGATCGAGGCGCTCCGGGCTTTCCTGGCGGAGGAAGGTCTGGAGACCGGCGGTACCGGATCCAAAGTGCGTCCGGTGGTGGCATGTAAGGGAACGACCTGCCAATACGGCCTTTTGGATTCCTATCGCCTGTCGGAGGAGATTCATGAGCGGTTCTTCCACGGCTATGCGTCCGTGAAGCTGCCTCATAAGTTCAAGATCGCGGTGGGCGGGTGCCCGAACAACTGCGTGAAACCGGATCTGAACGATTTCGGTATCGTAGGACAGAAAGTGCCGGTGATCGATCCAGAGAAATGCCGCGGATGTAAGATCTGTCAGGTCGCTCTGGCGTGCCCGGTGGAGGCATCTCAGGTAGTGGACGGCAAGTTGGTGATCGATCCGGATCAGTGTAACAACTGCGGCCGCTGTGTGGGCAAATGTCCGTTTAAGGCAGCGGAGGAGAGTGCTTACGGTTACCGTGTTTACATCGGCGGCCGCTGGGGCAAGCGGGTAGCTCAGGGGCGGAAGCTGGATAAGATTTTCTTAAGCGAAGAAGAAGTGCTTTCCGTACTGGAAAAGGCGATTCTGTTGTTCCGGGAACAGGGCAGGACGGGCGAACGCTTCGCGGATACCATCAGCAGACTCGGATTCGAGGACGTGCAGGCCCAGCTTATGGCGGATGATCTGCTGGCCCGCAGAGAAGAGATCATCGGGGCGAAGCTGCATCTGAAAGGCGGGGCGACCTGCTAAAGACAGAGTCCACTTAATGACATTGCCGACAGGTCATAAGGCAGAATTTTTTCAGAGGTAAATTTTTTGACTGACAGGGAAAAGAGAAGGTTGTAAAAAGATGGAATGCATCAGCATCAGCCATAAAACGGCGGAATCTGCGGACAGACAGAGATGTTTTATCGTAAAAGAAGAAAGAGAGGACTGCCTGCGGGAGATGCTGGCGGTCTGCGGGATGGAACAGTGTGTATTGGTGTCCACCTGTAACCGCACGGAAGTTTATGTGCCGGGAGAGGCAAACCGTTTCCGGGCATTGGAAGAAGCGCTGGCCGGAGCGACCGGCTGTGACGGCGAGTGGATCAGAGGACTGGCCAGACGCTATCAGGGGCGAAAGGCGCTGCAGCATCTTTTCCGGGTAGTCTGCGGGATGGAGTCCATGGTGATCGGGGAGGATGAGATCCTGGGACAGGTGCGGGATGCTTACATTCATGCCAAAGAGGCCGGCTGTACCGGCTATGAGTTGAATTGTATTTTTCAGGCGGCGCTGGCGTGCGCCAAACGGGTGAAGACGGAGACGATGCTCTCCAAAACTTCCGTTTCCGTGGCTACGCTGGCGGCAAATGAAGTGTTCCGTCTGCCGCTGCCCCATAAAACGGTGCTTTTGATGGGCAGCAGCGGACAGATGGGCGGCATCATCCTCAAGAACCTGCTGAGTCAGGAAAATATCCGCATCATCGCCACGATCCGGTCACACAACGGGCTGCTCCAAAGCGGCAGTCCGCGGGTGGAAAATGTGCCCTATCAGGAGCGGTATGCTTATCTGCAGGAAGCGGATGCGGTGATCTCCGCCACGGCCAGTCCTCATTATACGCTGACAGCCGGCAGGGTCGGGGAAGTGTTGAGAAGGGACAGGGAGACGAAAGAGCGACTTTTTGTTGATATTTCCATGCCGACGGATATGGATGCGGAGATTGGGCGGCTGGCGCATTGCCGTCTTGTGGCGTTGGATGAGATTAAGAGCCTGGCCGAAGAAAATAACAGGTTAAAGCAGCAGGCGCTGGCGGATGCGGAGGAGATTCTGGCGGAAGAGCTGGAGATGCTTGGTAAGACACTTTCATTCCACCGGTTTACGGAGGCTGACCGGAACTGGAAGGAACGCTATGCGCGGTATCCGGCGGAAAAGCTGCTCTATTTGCTGCGGGATGAGCTGGACAGTGCATCGTTTGAAGCCGTTGTGCAGGTGCTGATGAAGCAGACAGTGTATGAGAAATAACGGTGAGCGCGTCAGGACATTAGATCATCAGGATAGCAGAGTATCAGGACATCAGAATATCAGGGCATCAGAGTATCAGGACATCAGATCATAAGTCGTGCACGAATGGTACAAAACGGATATCTGGCGGGAAATGACAAGGTATCCTGAAAGCGCGCAGGGAAGGCGGCAGATAGTATGGGACATTTTCCTTTTTTTATGGAGATAGGCGGAAAAAAGGGTGTGATTGTGGGCGGCGGCCGGGTGGCAGCCAGAAAAGTGGAGAAACTGCTTCCTTTTGGCCCGGTCCTGACAGTGATCGCCCCCAGGATCGAGGATTGTATGAGGACATTGGAGAAGCGGCCGCGGGAGCAGGAGCAGGGGGCGGCTTCTCTTCTTTTTGCGGAGCGGGTTTTTTGTCTGGAGGATCTGGCCGGGGCGGATTTTGTGATCGCGGCTACGGATGAGGAAGTGTTGAACGGGCGTATTGCGGAGTACTGTCAGGCGGCGCGTATTCCGGTCAATGTGGTGGATGACCGGGAGAAGTGCACCTTCTTTTTTCCGGCGCTGGTGAAGGAGGGAGCCTTGACGGTGGGCATTTCCACGGATGGCAAAAGTCCGGTGGCGGCGGCCTGGGTGCGGAGAAAGATCGCCGGTGCACTACCGGATGGGTTGGGTGATGCGATTGACTTACTGGGTCAAATTCGTCCGCTGGTGATGGAGCGGGTGCCGCGGGAGGCTGACAGGAAGCGGATTCTGGAGAAGCTGTTCCTGTACTGTCTGGAGAAAGAAGGCAAGGCATCGTTGGAGGAGCTGGCAGCGCTTTTGGCGGAAGAGATTCTGCGGCAGGACAGTTGTGTGGGAACGGAGAAGAACAGCGGCCGGCAGGGAAATGGAGAGTGTGATGAATAAGATCAGGATCGGAACGCGGGGAAGCAGACTTGCTCTAAAACAGGCAGCCCTGGTACAGGAAGCGCTGCAGGCGGCGGATGACGGGCTGCAGACGGAGATCGTGATTCTGCGGACAAAAGGGGATATCATACAGGATAAGCCGTTGGCGGAGATTGGCGATAAGGGAGTTTTTTCCTCGGAGTTTGAGCAGGCGCTGCAGGAGGGGAGCATCGATCTTGCGGTGCATTCGGCCAAGGACCTGCCTATGACACTGGCCGGCGGCCTGACCATTGCGGCCGTGCTGCCCAGAGCGGACGTGCGGGACGTGCTGGTGGTTCCAAAGAAGGGGCGGATGCCGCTTCTGGCGGAAGGGAGCGAAGAAGCCCTGTGCAGGAACGGATGGAAAACAGATAGACGGTGCCAGGAAACGGGAAACGCCGGGAATGACAGGGAACGGAACGTTTACCAGTGGATGCGGCGGATGATGCTGGAGCAGGACGACGGCGGCACGGCGTTTCGGATCGGCAGCGGCAGCAGGCGGCGGCAGCTTCTGGCCGGAAAGCTGTGGAAGAATGTAGTATGTGAGAATATCCGCGGCAATGTAGATACGCGGCTGCGTAAGCTGCAGGAAGGCGGCTATGACGGGATCATTCTGGCTAAAGCCGGGCTGGACCGTCTGGGGATCGGCTGCAAAGGCAGCGACAGCAGTGGCAGTGGCGATGATGCGTTGGCATTTTTCTTTTGCCCCCTGCCGCCGGAAATATTTCTGCCCGCGGCCTGTCAGGGGATGATCGCGGTGGAGGCCGTGCAGGGTTCGGAGGCGGAAGGCATCTGCCGGCGGATCACGGATGCGGAAACGATGCTTTGTTTTCAGGTGGAACGGGAAGTGCTCCGGCAGCTGTCCGCGGACTGCAGCGAGGCAGCGGCGGCCTGGTGCAGACAGGAGCAGGACAGATTGATTCTGGATGCCATGTATGCCGGGCACCGTGTGAAACATACAGGCAGCGTGAGCCTGCAGGAAGGCAGGCGGCTGGCGTTGCAGGCGGCCGGAGCGTTGAAGGAAAAGAGCCAAAGTTGAAGAAAAAGAGTCAAATTTGTGCCGCTTCGGAATGGAGGAAAAGATATCTTGAATAAGGGCAACGGAAAAGTATATCTGACAGGCGGCGGGTGCGGCGACATAGAGCTTCTGACCATCAAGGCGGCGGAAGTACTGCGCAGGTGTGATGCGGTGGTCTATGACAGTCTGGCGCCGGAAGCGCTGCTGCGGTGGACGAAGCCGGACTGCGAGAAGATCTATGTGGGGAAGCGTTACGGCAGTCACGCCATGAAGCAGTCGAAGATCAACGACCTGCTGGTGGAGAAGGCGCTGGAAGGTAAGACGGTGGTACGCCTAAAGGGCGGCGACCCTTATGTGTTCGGCAGAGGCGGGGAAGAGTTTCTGGCGTTGCAGGCGGCGGGCGTTTCCTGTGAAGAGATTCCGGGTATTTCTTCTGCCATTGCGGTGCCGGCGGCAGCAGGCATTCCGGTCACGCACAGAGGACTTTCGGCGGCGTTCACGGTGGTGACGGGAACGGCGGCCGGGGAAGACGGGCAGTGGCAGGGAGAGGAGCCGGGGCAGGAGAATAAGCCGGTCCGGAAGACGGGTTTGCGTCTGGACTTTGACACGCTGGCGCGGCTTCCCGGCACGCTGGTGATCCTGATGGGGATGCATCATCTGAGAGAGATCACGGCGGGCCTGCTCTCGGCCGGGAAAAGCCCGGACACGCCCTGCGCCGTTGTCATGGAGGGAACGACCGACAGACAAAGATGTCTGCGGACGGTGTTAGGCAGGCTTTATGAGGAAGCAAAGGAGCAGGGCTTTACTTCGCCGGCGGTCATCGTTGTGGGGGCGGTGGCGGAACTGCAGCTGACAGATGGATTTCCTGCCGCGGCGAAAGGTAAGGGGATAGAAGGCCGCCCGCTTGCCGGCGTTACGGTGGGCGTCACGGGAACACCGCATTTTGCGGGTAAGCTGGCGGCTGCGCTGGAACAGGAGGGGGCCGCGGTAAAGGACATGAGCTTTATGGAGGTGCGGCAGACAGGGGAGCCGCTGCCGGAGCCTGCGTCGTTTCGCTGGCTGGTCTTCACAAGTCCTAACGGCGTCAGCATCTTTTTTGATAAAATGAAAAGGGAGCGGCGGGATGTGCGCAGTCTTTACGGCAAAAAGATTGCGGTGATCGGGCCAGGAACAGCGGCGGCGCTGGAAGAAAACGGATTATATGCGGATTACATGCCGGATTTCTATGATGTGGAACATCTGGCATGGGGTCTGACAGAGAGAATCCTGCAGGAAGATGCGGCCGGTGAGGGGGAGTGTCCGGCGGCAAAGATGGAGCGGGTGCAGGGGCAGGTGTTGTTTCTGCGGGCGCGGCAGGGGAGTGAGAGCCTGCCTCTTGTTTTTCAGGAAAAAGGTATTTCCTACGTGGATTATCCGCTCTATGAACTGGGAGTCTGTGAGGAGAAGCGTATCGGGGCGGTGGCAGAGTGGCCGGATTATGTCGTGTTTGGTTCGGCGCTGGGCGTGCGGGCTTATTTTGAAGGACTGGAACGGGACCAAACGGCAGAAAATGATGCGGCAGGCAGCAGCGCCGGAGAGCCGCTTTCCTGCAGGGATGCTTGTACCGGACGCGGTGTGAGGCAGAAGTATGTGTGTATCGGTGAAAAGTGTGGGGAAGAATTGCGAAAGCATACGACGGCCCTCTGTCTGACGGCGGAAGAAGCCAGTGTAGAAGGGATCGTGGCACGCATCAGGCGGGACAGAGCGCAATGAGATTGGGATGGGCGCATGAGGAACAGCTCCTGTGGCAGGACAGGAACAGCAGCGGCCTGATTCCTGGAAAGCAAAGCAGATATCAAGAGATGCACAGGACATGGCTTTGTCAGAAAAGAAAGCAATAGAGGAGAAAAGCGATGTATCGATTCAGAAGGTTAAGGCGGGATGAACGGATTCGTTCTATGATGCAGGAGACGAGACTGCACCCGAAGAATTTTATTTATCCTGTGTTTGTGATAGAGGGAGAGAAGATCAAGAATCCGGTGGCGTCCATGCCGGGTGTTTTCCAGTATTCGGTTGACCAGCTGGATGAGATCATGGTGCAGGTAAAAGAGGCGGCCATCGGCGGCATTATGCTGTTTGGCATTCCGCAGCATAAGGATCCGCAGGGGAGTCAGGCATATGCGGTGGACGGTGTCACCCAGAGGGCGGTCTGTTTTATCAAAGAGCATTATCCGGAGATTTATATCGTGGTGGATGTGTGCCTGTGCGAGTATACGTCTCACGGACATTGCGGCATGGTGTGTGGGAACGAGATCCTGAATGACGAGACCCTGCCGTATCTGGTGAAAATGGCGGTAAGCCTGGTGGAGGCCGGGGCGGATATGGTGGCGCCTTCCGATATGATGGACGGCCGGATCGCAGCGATCAGGAAAGGGCTGGACGAAGCCGGCTTCACGCAGGTTCCGATAATGGCCTACAGCGCCAAGTTTGCCTCCGCTTATTACGGTCCTTTCCGGGAGGCGGCGCATTCCGCGCCGGAATTCGGCGACCGCAGAAGTTATCAAATGGACTGCGCCAACGGGCAGGAGGCGCTGCGGGAGATCGGGGCGGATATCGAAGAGGGAGCGGATATCGTGATGGTAAAGCCGGCGCTGGCTTATCTGGATGTGCTGCGGGAAGCGGCGCTTACTTTTGACATGCCGCTTGCAGTGTATAATGTCAGCGGCGAATACGCCATGGTGAAAGCGGCCGCCGCCAATGGGTGGATTGATGAGCGGCGGGTCGTTATGGAGAACCTTACGGCCATGAAGCGGGCCGGGGCGAGGGTCATTATCACCTATCATGCATTGGATGCGGTGCGGTGGATAGAATATATATAGTAAACGACATAACAAATTTCTGTTTCCGGCTCTTGCAGGAGCCATATACGGTAGCTCCTGCAAGGCCGAAAACGAAATTTCTAATGCAGTTAACTATAGTAAACGAAATTTCTAATGTCGTTAACGATAAGAATGTTTCGGCAGGGAGGACAATATGGAGCAACGCAGATCAAAACAACTTTTTGACAGGGCGCAGCAGTTGATACCGGGCGGAGTAAATTCACCGGTGCGGGCTTTTCGGGCCGTGGGAAGGCAGCCCTTTTTCGTGGAGCGGGCACAGGGGCCATGGCTTTTCGATGCGGACGGGAACCGGTATCTGGATTATGTCTGTTCCTGGGGGCCGGGCATTCTGGGACATGCACATCCGAGGGTGGTGGAGGCGGTACAAAGAGCCTGCGGCGGCGGGCTGAGTTTCGGAGCGCCGACAGCCGGAGAAGTGGAGCTGGCGGAACGGATCAGCGCCTGTGTGCCGGATGTGGAGATGGTGCGTCTGGTCAGTTCCGGAACCGAGGCGGTGATGAGTGCTGTGCGCGTGGCCAGAGGATTTACCGGCCGGGAAAAGATCATCAAATTCTCCGGCAATTACCACGGCCATTCGGATGGTCTGCTGGTGAAGGCCGGTTCCGGGCTGATGACACAGTCGGTGCCTGACAGCGCGGGTGTGCCGGCAGGATACGCAGCCTGTACTCTGACGGCGGTCTACAATGATACGGAGTCCGTGCGCAGGCTGATGGAGGAAAATGCCGGTCAGGTGGCGGCCGTGGTGGTGGAACCGGTGGCGGCCAATATGGGCGTGGTGCCGCCAAAGCCGGGATTTCTTGCGTTCCTGCGGCAGATCACACGACAGACGGGTGCGCTTTTGATCTTTGACGAGGTGATCACCGGTTTTCGACTGGCGCTGGGCGGGGCTTCCGAATACACGGGTGTTCACGCAGACCTGTATACTTTCGGAAAGATTGTGGGCGGCGGTATGCCGCTGGCGGCTTACGGCGGCAGACGGGACGTGATGGCCTGTGTTGCGCCTCTGGGGGCCGTCTATCAGGCCGGGACGCTGTCGGGGAATCCGGTGGCGGTGACGGCGGGGATCGAGACATTAAAGACTTTGATGGAAGATACAGGAATCTATGAACGGATCGACAGGCGTGCGGGGAGACTGGCGGAAGCCTTTCGCCGCAGGGGGCTGACGGTAAACCGGGCCGGTTCTCTGCTCTCGGCATTCTTCACACCTGGCTGGGGAGAGCAGGAAGGCAGCGTGACGAATTACGAAGAGGCCTGTCAGTGTGACAGAGAGGCGTTTTCCGCATACTTTAACAGAATGCTGGAGCGGGGAATCTATGTGGCTCCATCCCAGTTTGAGGCCATGTTTGTGTCGGATGCCCATGAAGACGAGCTGATCGAGAGAACCTGTGAGGCGATCGGGGAATCGGTTCTATAGAGAGACATTTTTTTGAAAAAACGGAAAACCGCACACAAATAACTGAAAACCGTATTGACATGGGACGCTCCTTTCCACTATAATCTAATCAACAAAGGGAAGCATCCCTTTTCAAGTGAAATTCTCATACCATTCGGGATGAAAGATCGGATATTTCCGATTCCGGCGTTATCAGCCATATTTCACAAGAATACAGGAATGGCTGGGGCGCGGCAGAATCAGACGGAATCTGTCATGCAGCGGCCGGGAAGGAGTATATGGGCAGGAAAGATATGACAGGCAGAGTGTTCTTTTCCGATAAAGAACGCTTCGCGGAATTACTGAATCTTCATCTCTATCATGGAGCAAAAGTGCTTTCGTCGGAGAATCTGGTTCAGAGAAAGCGGGAATATTCTTCTCTTGCAGATGTCTATGGACAGAAGAACAGAGATATTCTGATGGAAGACACGAAGAACAGGATCTGTTACGGAGTAGAACTGGAGACGGAGGCGGATTACAGTATGCCGGAGCGTATCATGGTGTATGATGCCTGTGAGTATGAGCACCAGATCCGGGCAATCTGCAGGAAACATCAGGAAGAGGGAACATTTGAAGAGTTTCGGGACAGGAAGAGCAGGATGAAGAAGGAAGATTTTCTGCTTCCCACGGTGACGGTGGTACTGTATCTGGGAGAAGGACATTGGGAAGGAAAGCGGAGGCTGACCGATCTGTTTCCTTTGCCGGTGTACGCGGCTGAATCATCGGGGAATGGAATCTGCGATTATACTTTTTCCCTGTTGGAGGCGGATTTTCTGAGTACAGAGGACCACAGGACAGATTTAAAAGAGTTCTTCCAGGCCATGCAGTGCAGGTAGGACAGAGAGAGATTAAAGAAGCTGCTTCGTTCAGACGGATTTCAGAGGCTTGGCCCGGAGACAGAGCTGGCGATCGCAGCACACTTGAACATAAGAAGACTTGTACGAAGAATGAGGAAGGGGGAAGTGCCCATGTGTAAAGCATTTGATGACCTGATGCAGGAAGAGAGAAGGAACGGAAGAAAAGAAGGCATGGAGAGAGGGATCGAGAAAGGGCTTGAGAAAGGAATCAAAAAAGGTAAAAAAGAAGGGAAAAAGGAAGGAAAGAAAGCGGAACGGCTTGGCATCATCGGCAGGATGAAGAAGGAAGGGCTGGAGGAAGCGCAGATCATTAGACTGACCAGATGTACGAAGGAAGAGTACGCGGCGGCTCCGGGGATATGAGAGATTACGTAGGTATCATTCACGTTGTAATGTCATTAAATTTGCTGGGCGCGTAACGGGAAAGCCGCATGATTCGCGGGCACATGCATTGCAAACACTGATTTCCTGTGCTATACTTAGGGACGGTGCAGCAGAAATAATTTCGGAGGAAAACTGATGTTAAAAGATAAAACAATATTGATAACCGGCGGCACGGGTTCTTTCGGTAAGTGCTTTACCAGATACGTGCTGACTCATTACGAGCCGAAGAAAGTCATCATCTATTCCAGAGATGAATTCAAGCAGTGGATGATGGCGGAGGAGTTTAAGGAATTTGCGGAGAAGCTGCGGTTCTTTATCGGAGATGTGCGGGATGGGGAGCGTCTGCGCAGAGCCTGTGAAGGTGTGGACTATATCATTCATGCGGCGGCATTAAAGCAGGTTCCGGCCTGTGAGTATAACCCCAATGAGGCGATCAAGACGAATATCCACGGTGCCATGAATGTGATTGATGCGGCGCTGGACAGCGGTGTGCACAAGGTGGTGGCATTATCGACGGACAAGGCGGTCAATCCCGTCAATCTGTACGGCGGCACGAAGCTGGTATCGGACAAGCTGTTTGTGGCAGCCAATGCCTATGCCGGTGTGAAGGATATCAATTTTTCCATCGTTCGTTATGGAAATGTGGCGGGCAGCAGAGGTTCCGTGATACCGCTTTTCCATAAGCTGATCAAGGAGGGGGCGAAGGAGCTTCCGATCACGGATGTACGGATGACCCGTTTCTGGATCAGTCTGACGCAGGGTGTTGAGCTTGTTATTAAGGCTTTGGCGGAGGCTACCGGCGGAGAGACTTTTATCAGCAAGATACCTTCCTTTAAGATCACGGATCTGGCGGAGGCGATGCTGCCGGGATGCAGTATCAGGGAGACCGGCATCCGTCCGGGAGAGAAGCTGCATGAGATCATGGTCACCACGGAGGATTCCTTTACGACTTACGAGTATGATAAGCATTTCATCGTCTATCCGCAGATGACCTGGAATAACAGGCAGCAGCCGGATTTGAGCGGCAGGAAGGTGGAGGAAGGGTTCTCCTACAGTTCCGGTACGAATACGGAGTGGCTGTCGGTGGAGGATATCCGCGAACTGCTCAAAGGGGTAGAGCTGGAGAAATAAACAGCACAGTTTTGTAATTGTTACGACGGGCGGTGCGGCTGCGGAGGGTAACGAGCGTGCAGGAAGAAAACAGAAGGGCATGCATGAAAAGTGCATGTCCTTTTTAACCTTAGTGGCCGGCAGGCGGACGGAAGAAAGGAAGATAAGGGGAATGAAGAAACCAGCGATCGAGGGCGGCACACCCGTCAGAGAGACGAAAATATATTATGGACATCAGTATATTGACGATGCCGATATTCAGGCTGTAGTGGATGTATTAAAAAGTGATAACCTGACCTGCGGGCCGAAGATCGGGGAGCTGGAAGAGAAGTTATGTCAGCTCACCGGTGCGCGCTACGCGGTGGTGTGCAGCAACGGCACGGCGGCCCTGCATATGGCGGCGATGGCGGCAGGCGTGGGAGTCGGGGACGAGGTGATCACCACCCCCATTACATTTGCCGCATCAGCGAACTGTGCTCTTTACTGCGGCGGCAGACCGGTCTTTGCCGATATTGATCCGGAGACGTATAATATCGATCCGGAGAAGGTGGAGGCAGCGATCACTGAGAGAACGAAGGCGGTCGTGGCGGTGGACTACACCGGGCAGTCGGTGGAGCTGGACCGGTTGTCGAAGATATGCAGGAAACATGGACTCATGCTGATCGAGGACGGCGCCCATGTGATCGGGACCACCTATAAGGGCAGAGCCAACGGTTCCATTTCCGACATGACGACGTTCAGTTTCCATCCGGTGAAGACTGTTACCGGCGGTGAGGGCGGCGCGGTGCTGACCAATGATGAGACTTTATATAAGAAGCTGCTTTTATACCGCGCTCACGGTATCACGAGGGAAGAAGCGCAGATGGAGCATGAAGCGGAAGGCTCCTGGTATTATGAGCAGGTGGAGCTGGGCTATAATTATCGTATGACGGATATACAGGCGGCGCTGCTCATCAGCCAGCTGGACAAGCTGCCTCTTTTCAAACAGAGGAGAAAAGAGATCGTAGTCAGATATAACGAAGCCTTTGACAGGCTGCCGATGCTTTTTGTACAGAGGGAGATTCCGGAATCGGATACCACAAGGCATCTCTATATCCTGCGCATCGTGCCGGAGAGGCTGACCATCGACAGGAAGCAGTTCTTTAAAGCGCTGGCAGCGGAGAATGTATGCTGTAACGTGCACTACATTCCGACCTACTATTTCCCGTACTATGAGAAACTGGGTTATAAAAAGGGTCTGTGTCCGAACGCAGAAAAATTGTACGAAGAGATGCTGTCACTGCCCTTGTACTACGCCATGACGGATGCGGATGTGGAGAGCGTGATCGAGGCGGTGACGAAAATTGCCCTGTATTATGAGCAAAAATAATCTGTCATAGGTTATGCAGATCTGCCTCTCAGGTAGAGTGCATGGCAATAACAGCACACAGCAACAGCGGGGATGGATACAGATGAAACTGTCAATAATCGTGCCGGTCTATAATATGGCGGCTGAAGGAAAATTAGAATACTGCCTGAACTCCCTTGTGGCGCAGACGATAGGGGATTACGAGATCATTGCGGTGGACGACTGCTCTACCGACGATTCCTGGAAGATCCTGCAGGATTACCAGAAGCGTTATCCGGAGAAGTTTTGCGCCATTCACTCTGATGTAAACCAGAAGCAGGGCGGGGCCAAGAATATCGGTATGGCGGCGGCGCAGGGAGAGTGGATCGGATTTATCGACAGCGATGACTGGATCACGCCGGATTTCTATGAACGCCTGATCAGAAAGGGTGAGGAGACCGGGGCCGATATGGTGGGCTGTGATTATCACATGACCGGAGAACACAGCATGAAGGTGGGGCAGGTAGTGCACAATAACAGGCCGGAGCAGACCGGGGTACTGAATGAAGAGAAATATCGTTCCCTGATTTTGGACGGCGGCAGCCTGGTGGTGAAGGTGTACCGCAGGGAGATCGTGATCGACCATCCGAGCCGTTTTCCGACCGGCATTTTTTATGAGGATAACGCGCTGGCCAATTCCTGGATGCTGCGGGCCCGTCATTTTGAATATATCGAAGAACCGTTGTATTACTATTATCAGCATGATACGTCCACAGTGCATACGATCACAACGCGCAGATGTGAGGACCGCATGGAAGCCGGGCGCATCATGCTGCGGGAAGCCGTACAATACGGGTATCTGGAGAAGTACCGGCCGGAACTGGAATTCAGTTTTGCCACGCTTTTCTATGTGAATACGCTTTTCACGTATATGCAGGGTGTGCGGCCGGTGCGGTACGGATTTGTCAAGAAGCTGGGGCAGGAGATGCGGACGGCTTTTCCGGATTTTCAGGAAAACAGGTACTACCGGGAGCGCATCGGAGCGGAGGAGAAGAAGCTGGTGAGAATGCAGATGGCATCTACCATTCGATTTCTCGTATATTATAAGCTCCTGTGGGGATATCGCAGACTGAGAAAAAGGCTGCTGGAAGGAAAGCGGGGTTAACAGGGCCGGTCGCGTATAAGGGAATGAAAGGCGAAATGCTGCCAAACTATAGAATTTCAAGAGGAACATTCATGCAGACGAGAGAATTATCATGGAAGAATAAAATAGTCTACATTGTGACGGTGTGTATTATTACGTTGTTGATCTGGCTGGGGAATGAGGGGCACAGTCCGTTGGTCTATAAGGGGTCCGAGATGCAGCATACGGTGGGTGTGATCGATTCAGAATATGCGTTGATACTCCGGGATGCGGTGGCCAGGCACGGTACGGTGGCCAATACGTTGCAGTACGTGATCAATAAAGGCAGTTATACGGTAAATCTTCGTTATCGAGCAGATTCTGCAGATTCTGCATTGGAATTGTGGGAACAGGGGAAAAAAATAGCGGGGTGGACGATCGACCCGTCTAAAAAGGAATTGACAGCCGACTTTACCCTGTCGAAGGATGCTAAACAGCTGCAGTTTAAGATTAATTACAGCGGCAAAGGAGAACTGGTGATACAGAAGCTGGAACTTGTGCCGCATACTGTGTTTTATTCGGATACCTATTTTTTTATGGTCCTCTTTCTTCTGGGAAGCCTGTTTATATGGTGGTATTTGCAGAAGGAGGGTCGTCGGCTTACCAGAGAGCAGGTCGTAGATTACAGCATTATTTTAGGGGTTGCGCTTCTGGCGACGACACCCATGATGCAGACCCTGCTCTATAATGGTGATGATCTTTGCTATCATCTGGCGCGCCTGGAAGGTTTGAAGGATGGTATTCTGGACGGACAGATTCCGGTGAATATTCTGCCGGACGGGCTGCGGGGGAATGGTTATTTGAATGCCATGTATCCATACCTGTTTCTCTATATCGGGGCATGTTTAAGAATCTTTCGTGTTTCGCTTGCGCTGTCTTATAAAGTACTGATATTTTTGGCTAATTTGTCTTCCGGAGTCTGTGCCTACGTGGCAGTGAAGTCCATGTGCAGATCCAGACGAAGCGTGTTGCTGTCAGTGGTGCTGTATACGCTTATGCCGTACCGTTTTACGAATATCTTTTCCAGAGGAGATCTGGGAGAAACCCTGTCCCTGATCTTCTGGCCGTTTGTGATCGCGGGTTTGTATCATGTGATCTTTGGAGACCGGAAGCGTTGGTATTATCTGGTGCTTGGTATCAGCGGCATGCTGCAGAGTCATATATTAAGTGTGGCGTTTGCAGCCGCATTCTGCGTGATTACTGCACTTGTGTGGTGTACACGCATCATAAAGGAAAAAAGATATATCGAGATCGGCAGGGCAGTGGGAATGACGCTGCTCTTAAATCTCTGGTATCTGGTTCCCTTTCTGCTCTATTATTTCAAGGGTGATCTGAGTACGGAAGTGCTCCGATGGAGCGGTTACTTTGAACAGTCCATCAATCCCTCTAATCTGACACAAAGTATCAGTCTGTATCATAAGCAATATTTCTCGTTGGGGCTTGCGCTGTTTGGATGCGTTGGGATCGGTGTGATACGGCTTTTGTGTGAAAGCCGGGAGAAAAGGTCGGACATGGACAACTATATGTTGTATTTACTGGTGTCGGGATGCGTCTTTACCTATATGATCACCGGATATTTCCCTAACCGTACGCTGCTTGCCAACGATCTGTTCGAGAGTATTGTGACAATGATACAGTTTCCATGGCGCTTCTTGGGACCGGCATCGGCCTGTTTTATGTTCGTGGGCGTGATCGGCCTGGCCAGATCAGAGCTGCTGCGGCCCTACCGGAATCATATTTTTACGCTTCTGGTGGGCCTGAATCTGTTGGTGATCCTGTCTGTGCCTACGGATAACAGTCATATGCCTTATGAAAGCGTGGAAGCGGTGGCCTCCAAAGGGCACGAGAGCAAGATGGCAGCCAATATAGGTTTGTTTTATCCGCATGAATGGCGTCTAAACGGGGTTTCAGACGACAGACTGGTCACGGATGTGATCGTCTCCGATCCCTACGGTGTGACAGTACATAATTATGAGAAAAGAGGGACCAAAGCGGCAGTTGCTTATACTGCGGTAGAAGATAACTGCTATATCGAACTGCCGATCCAGAACTATCTGGGTTATCGGGCATATGATGAGAATAAAAGCCGGCTGGAGATCACCCGCGGAGAGGGCGGCAGGATCAGGATTGCGGCCGAGGGAGACGGTGTACGGCATACGGTATATGTACGTTACGGAAGAGTGCCGCTCTTTATGGCTGCCAACGTGGTTTCTGCGTTGACGGTTATGGCCATCGGATGGTGGCTGTGGAGCCGGCGCAGAAACCGGCAGCAGCATGTGCCGGCAGCCGGAGAATGAAAACAGCGTTGTACTATGGACAAGGGTGCTCGGCCATAAGGGCTTCTGCGATCTGGCGGGCGCCGGTACCGTCCAGGTAATTTCTCATAGCGGCGGAGACAGCAGCGCGGGCCGGGTGATCGTTTGCCATCCTGATAAGAAAAGCAATGATATGACGCAGGGTGGATGGGCAGGCAGAAGCTGCGGATGCATCGGCTGGCTGTCCAGTATGACCGGCAGCAGCCAGGGGACGGATGTCGCCGGCGCAGGGGATCAGGCTTTCCTTTGCGTAAGTTTCTACGGCGACGCGCTGGTTCTCGGCCATAAGATAACTGACAGTGGGGATGCCGACAGCGCATAGCTCGCACAGGGTAGTGCCGCCGGCGGAGACGGCCAGATCGCAGGAGGCCATCAAAGCCGCTACATTACTTACATTGGTATGAATGTGGAGAAAAGGATGGGTCTGCGCAAGGGCAGTCAAAGCCTCATATCGTGTGTTTGCCCTGCTGGTCAGGACATGATAGTGCATGGATTGCAGCACGGACCTGTCCTGCGTGGACAGCTGCTGTGAAGATACATCCGATAAGGACATATCCTGTACAGTGCGGTGATCGGTATTCTGCGGCGGAGCGCAGAGGCCGTCAGTCAGATTGTCGTAGACTATCTGCAGCAGCCCCTCTGCCACGCGATAAGGATCGGTGCCGCCTGTCGACAGCAGCACATGTTCGGCTTTGCGGCGGACTTGACAGGCGGGCGAGAGGAACTGTTCCCGAAGTGGTGTATACTGTATCCCCAGCAGCTTGCGGCCGGCGTTGGCGTAGGCGGCGCAGTCCTCGCTGGTATCATAGTTGACCACCAGGTCAACGGCGCAGTCAAAGCATCGCAGATCGTCTAAATAAGCCGTTTTGAAATAGTGCCGAAGGGCTATAAAATAGGAAGTAGTGGCAGAATAGGAATCTATGAAAAGCCATGGTCTGCTGTGGGAGGCGTGGGAGCCGTCCCCGGCAGGACGGTCGTTCTCTGCGGGCATGTCCGAGGCAAGGCAGGAGAGCAGGGCGGGTATTTCCGAGTTCAGTTCCAGATAGCTGCGTTTCAGACAGAAGGCTGCAAATTCCCTGTGAGTGGCAAAGCGCTCTTCCAGGAGAGTAAGACTTTCTTCGTCGGATACGATAAATTTAACATCTGCGCCCATCTTCACGCAGGCGCGCGCGATGGCGAGACACCTTACAAGGTGTCCGGTTGCGATCTCACTGTTTCCATCTGTTCTAAAGTAAATGTCAGTCATTGTTTCCTCCGTTATGTCAGACTATTTTCAGGATACTTCACTGTTATATTCACGGCAGATTTATCTGACGTTCAGTATAATATTAAAGTATTTGCCTGAAAGCCGCAATCATAAATACAGAAGCCGGACAGGCTGAAATCTAAAATGATGCAATCTGCAATTGACAGCATCGTGACAGCATTATATATTTATAATGACTAATATAAATAGTCAATCAAAAAAAGGAGAAGTGCAAATGAAAAGCATTTTCAGTATTACCAATGCGGAACGAGAAGTGATGGAAAAGCTTTGGGACCAGAAGGAAAGCATCAGACAGTCTCAGTTGTTGACACTTTTTGAGGAAGACGGAAAGGAGTGGAAGCGGCAGACGCTCAATACTTTTCTGGCGAACCTGGAAGAAAAGGGATTGGTCGTAAGGGAAAGAAGGATGGTCAAAGCCGTATATGGCAGGGAGGAGTACAATCTGATGCGGATGAAAGAAGAGATTGGTCACATGTATGGCGGTAAGTTGAGTAATTTCGTGGCTGCTTTTACCGAAAAGAATGGGATCGACGAAGAGGAAGCGCAGGCGTTGCTCAAAATTCTGGAAAACAAGTAAGGAGAGACGATGGGATATCTGATGGGAATGTCTTTGTCCGGGACAGCCATGACAGGCATCTGTGCATTGATAAGAGAATGTCGGAAGCATAAAGTCAGTGCCAGATCAGCATATCTTCTGGCCAAAGCAGCGATTCTATATTACCTTATACCATTGCCTGAACTCGGAGAACGGTACAGCCGAATGCTGATGAGTATAACATGTGCCGTGTCCCGACATGTGTTTGACTTTTCACCCCGTTGGTCTTATTATATGATCCGCGCAAATGGGGATGTGTATATCAATTCTTATATGAAAATACAATATATGGCAGCCGCCATATGGATCCTGGGAGCTGCGTTTGTTTTTCTGGCAGAGCTGATTGCCCATTACAGGAGTGGAAAGAGACTTGTAAATTGCATGGATGAGGCAAAGGTATCTGCAGAAACATGGGGGATCAGGAGAGGCGGCAGATTTTGCCATATACAGCAGAAAGTCACGGTATATCGGGATGTGCCTGATGGACAGGATGTGACATTCGGGTTGTTTCGACCGTTTATTCTATGTACGCTGAAAGAGGGAAAAAAGCAGGAAGAGTATGCACTGCAGCATGAAATGGTCCATGTCAGGAGAGGGGATATTTTCTGGAAGATGCTGCTGCGTCTGGCGACGATCCTGCACTGGTGGAATCCGGCTGTGTGGTATCTTTACCATGCTTTTGAACGGCTGTGCGAATGCTCTTGTGACGAAGTAGTTCTGTGGGGAAAGACAACGGAAGAGAAGAAAGACTATCTGCGCCTTGTGGTCATAGAAGCAGAAAAAGTAAAAAAGAATAAAAGAAAACCAGAGAACCCCCCGCTGGGGATTGGGGTTTGAACTGGGAAAAGAGGCAAGAAGAATAGAGGAAAGGATGGAAAACGCAATGCGGATGAAGAAATGGAATAGCGTGGCAGCCATGCTGCTTGTAATAGTATTGACGATGATCAATTCAGTAACAGTTCTGGCATACCCGAAGGTCCATACGATGACACAGAGAGAAGCGGTATCGGAAGAAATAATCAAAATGGAATTGAATGGGGGATCCATTCAGTTTGTTCCGGACGACGCCAGCGAGGAAGAACTGAAAAAGGATCGTGGGTATATATTAAGGCAGATTCAAGTCAGATATGAAGAGCAGTTTACGGATATAGACGGGAATATTTTTCCGGTAAATGATATTACAAATGAGAATAAGTATAGCAGCTGCAGCCATACTTATGTCTCCGGTATAAGAAGCATGCATACTAAACTTACATCATGCTCAGCCTGCCGCCTGGATGAGGGTTGTACACTTACTGCATTTTACGCAGAAAGATGCAGTAAGTGCAGGGATGTGATAATGGGAAACAGATTGTTTGTGGCAAATTTCGATCTATGCTCACATTGATCAGGATTTGATCTGTTTTCAGGTGAGTGGGGATGAAGCTGTTTAGTAGTCTGCTATTCTGCAATTCATGTTGACAGAAGAAAGGGAGGATGATAAGATGCAGATATGACTATAAAAAATAGTCATATCTGCATCTTATACTATGTTAATCCATGGTATAGCATAAGGCGTAGATTATTTTTATCATTTGGCGTATCAAATATAAATATGAAAATGAACAGTGTGCTGATTTAAAACCGAAAAGGGGGATTTTGCTATGGAAATGGGAATTAATTATCTTGCGGCAGGAACGGGCGGAGCCTATTGGGACAGAGTACAGAAGAAAAATCGTGCCGAGTATAAGTCGCCGGACAATTCTTTCGAAGATGTGAAAAGTGCGGGGGAAGTGAGGGAACAGTTAACGGGAGTTACGCTTACAATGTCACCGGAATCTGAAGAATTCGCAGCAGGGTTGGCTGAGAGAAAGGCAGCGGAGCGTGCGCAACAGTTACGTTTCCAGCAGGAAAATGATCCTTTGCAGATGCAGAATCCGTTCGACAGGATTGGCACGCAGTTCGCAACGATCAGCAAAGCACTGTCAAATATGGGCTATTATGATAATTTAAGTGATGAAGAAGTTTTAGAGACAGAGACACTTCTTGCAAATATTACGTACGGAATGAACAATTTGTGTGGTAACTTAAGAGTGGAAAGTGATGACCAATTGCAGGAACTCTCTTCTTATGCGGCGCGATTTGAGCTGGAATCTTCAACAGCGGCTCTGAGACAGTTTGCGAATAAGTATCTGCCGGAGCATATGCAGGAACGTTTTCAGGGATTGGTTGATAAGTATTATGAGCACAATTCCAGGGCATTGGAAGGGTATCGTTCCAACAAAGAGATTATGAGTGAACTGCAGGCACGTATTTATGACAGAACAGAAAATGCCCATACAGTATAATAAAGACAAATCGGAGAACCCCTGTAAAATCAAGGGATTCCGCGATTTGTCTTTATTCTTTTTCCGCTTATTTTTCATAAAAATCAGGCTCTGTAAAGTGGGCCGGAAAGGACAATGTTACATTAACGACAAAATTACGGCAACAGGAAATGGAGGTATGAATGGAAAGCAGAAACTTGACTGTTTACAGCGGAACCACCGCTGCTTATAACGTGATACCAAAGATCATACTGCAAGGGAACTGGCTGGGAGAACTGGGATTTTCCATAGGAGACAAGGTGACAGTATCCTGCCAGCCGGACAGACTTATCATCGAGCGGATTGCAGGGGAACAGGAACAGCAGACACAGGAAACGAAACCGGCAGATAGCAGACGCCGGGGAAAGGCGGGTAAAAATGGCAGATATTAACAAAGTCTTCGCGGAAGCGCAGAAACTGAACTGGAATATTGAGAGCCTTTTAAGGTTATCATCTTTTGAAACATATGGGGATCTGAGCGGCCTCCATATTGATTATGAGGACGGCGAGCAGCTTTTCCTCATTGAAGAACTCCGGGAAATCATGGAAAAACTTTCTACCGTAAATCATAGGCTGAAATACCTCTCCCGCCCTGTTAAGGAGACAAGCCGCTTACATAAGAACAGCAGCGGCAGATACGAAACCTCCCACGGGCACTACTACACAAGCGGATCGGGGATCGAAGCTCTGGTGCCGGAAGGATGGCCGGAAGTGATGTGCTGGGTTTGGACACGGGTGGAGCATGACGGGACGGACTATTATCTGGTAGGCCATAACGATGTGTGTATGGATGGACTTACCGTCCGTGTAAGAGAGGGGGTGTAACCATGGGAGCTACAATCTACTGCCTGTGTAATCAGAAAGGCGGATGCTCGAAGACCATGAGTTCCGTAAGTCTTGGCGTCGGACTGGCCCGTGAGGGAAAAAAAGTCCTTCTGGTAGACGTGGATGCACAGGGTTCCATGACGGCAAGCCTTGGCTATCAGCATCCTGACCAGATGGAGGTCACTCTGGCTACAGTGCTGGGCGCGGTTATCACGGATTCTCCCCTGCCGGAAGGCGGGGGAATCCTCCACCATGAGGAAGGTGTTGACCTTCTCCCCGCAAACATTGAGCTTTCGGGGCTTGAAGTTACGCTGGTGAACACCATGAGCCGGGAGACGATCCTGCGCCAGTACCTTCAGACAGTCCGTGGCGCATACGATGTGATTATCCTGGACTGCACCCCGTCGCTCGGTATGCTGACGATCAATGCACTTGCGGCGGCAGACGAAATAATCATACCGGTGCAGGCCCAATTCCTCTCGATTAAAGGACTTGAACAGCTGATCCGGACAATATCGAAAGTAAAGCGGCAGATCAATCCGGGGCTGTCCATCGCCGGGATACTGGTCACAATGGCAGATATGAGGACGAATTACGCAAGGGACATCGTGGAGATCCTGCACAAAACTTATGACGGGAAACTGCGGATATTCGAGAGCATTATCCCCCTGTCCGTCCGGGCGGCAGAGACCAGCGCGGAGGGAAAGAGCATCTACCTCCATGACCCGTCCGGCAAGGTTGCGGCGGCCTATGAGGCATTGACAAGGGAGCTGGTGGGCGTATGAAAAACAGTGCGAAAAACATCGAAATGACTTCTTTTGACGACCTGTTCGGTGCGCCGCCACCGGCAGGAAGCGGGAATATACAGGAAATTGCGCTGGGCGACCTGTTCCCCTTCAAAAACCACCCGTTCAAGGTACTGGACGATCAGACCATGGAGGATATGGTGGAAAGCGTCCGGGAGCATGGCGTCCTTGTTCCGGGGATCGCCCGCCCCCGCACGGAGGGCGGCTATGAACTGATAGCCGGGCACAGGCGCAGACACGCCTCCGAACTGGCAGGAAAGACTGCCATGCCGGTGATTATCCGGGAACTGGACGATGACGAAGCCATCCTTTTCATGGTGGACAGCAACATCCAGCGGGAGAACCTGCTTCCCAGTGAAAAGGCGTGGGCCTATAAAATGAAGCTGGACGCGATCCGGCGCAGAGCCGGAAGACCCGGAAAAGGAAATTCTGGACAAGTTGGCCAGAATTTAAAAGGGAAGGCATCGGTGGAGATCGTGGCGGAAAACGCGGGAGAAAGCTACAAGCAGGTGCAGCGGTTTATCCGCCTGACGGAACTCTACCCCAGGCTCCTCCAAATGGTGGACGATAAGAAAGTGCCGTTTAATCCCGCCGTGGAGCTGTCCTACCTTACGCTGGCGGAACAGGAAACGCTTCTCGGAGTAATGGAGGAACTGTCCGCTGTCCCTTCGCTGGAACAGGCAAAACGCCTGAAAAAGTACAGCCAGGAGGGGAAGCTGGGCGTGGACGTGATGGACGCGATACTGACAGAAGAACGTCCGGTTCCCGTCCAGGTGACACTGAAAAATGACAGGTTAAAGAAGTATTTCCCAAAAAACTACACCCCGAAACAGATGGAAGACGTGATCTTCTCCCTTCTGGAAACGTGGAAAACAGAACATGAGTAAGGCCGCATAAGCCGCCCGGTGACTGATTTTTGTTACCGGGCGGCTTTTTTGCGTTCACGATATATCAGCCCCGGCAGACGTTTTACATCTGCCGGGGCTTTTTTGTCTGAAAAACTGGAAAAGGAGGCGGACAGATATGCCGTTACAACTGGATTATTACTATGGCAACGAGGCGGAACAATACAGTTTCTACCGTATCCCCAAAGTGCTGTTCACGGACAGCCGATTTAAGGGGCTGTCTGTGGAAGCAAAAGTGCTTTACGGGCTGCTGCTCGACCGCATGGCTCTTTCTGTCAGGAACAACTGGCTGGATCAGGACGGGCGTGTCTATATCATTTACACCATCGCCGATGTGATGGAAACCCTTGGCTGTGCGGAACAGAAAGCGAATAAGCTCCTGAACGAACTGGACGCGGCAAAAGGCGTCGGACTGGTGGAGCGTGTCCGGCGCGGGCTGGGGAAGCCCAACGTGATCTACGTTAAAAACTTTATCAGCGGGGGAAAACCAGACACCCGGCAGGAATCACAAATCAAGAATTGTGAAAATCACAAATCAGGAAATGTGAAAACCACAAGTCAGGAATTGCGAAAATCACAAACAAATAATACTGACTTAAATAAAACTGACAAGAGTGATACTGATCCATCTATCTATCCGGCAGGAACGGGGCGGCCGGATGTGGAAACTGTGGATAACTTTTCACGGACAGGAGAAAAAAAGATAGATGGGATGGATAAGATGTCCGCCTACCGTGAATTGATCCGGGAGAACATCAGCTATGAGATACTTTTGCAGGATAACCCTTATGACAGGGAACGTCTGGACGGCTTTGTGGAACTGATGGCGGAGGTCTGTTGCAGCAGACGGCCTACGGTGCGCATCAACCAGGAGGACATGTGTACGGAGGTGGTAAAGAGCCGCCTGCTGAAGCTGGACAGTGAGCATATCCGTTATGTGATGGACTGCCTGGATAAGAACACGACGCTGATTGGGAATATCCGGGCCTATACCCTTTCTGCCCTGTTCAATGCCCCTGTGACGATCAGCCAGTATTATTCCAGCCTTGTCAGCCATGACATGGCAAATGGCTTCGGCGCGGGATAACTGACGGATTTCTTTTTCCGCCGGTAGTTTTTATCGTTGTGGAAGCCCCTGATACCTTGCGGGCTGGCACATAAACAAGAAAATTTAAAGGAGGACAACAAACATGACGCAAAATATGGACATTCTGATCGTGGAACCGGGAAAATCGCCCAGGCCGGCTGTGATACCTAACACCCTGGAATCGGTGGAAACGGTGCTGGGAGGGGCTGTACAGGTGGGATGCTTCCTTCCCCAGAAGGTGCTTCTTATCAGCCGGGAGGATACCGCCGGCCTTGCCCCGAACCGCTGCCTGCCTGGGAAAAAAGGCTATATCAGCGGCACATTCCTGTTGTGCGGCGTACCGGAGGAAGGCTGCAACTTTGCTTCCCTCACTGCCGGACAGCAGAAGGAATTTCAGGACATTTTCGCAAGGCCGGGAGAATTTATGATGGTCGCCGGCACTGCTTATGCAGATCCGGATGATGTGGCAGATATTGTTTACGGACTTTGGGACAGCCTTTCCGACGGCGACACGGTGGTGCTGACGAAATGGGGCGGCATAGAAAGCGGGGCATAAAATGACAATACAAAAACAGACCGATCCGGCTGGTCACGCACAGCAACAGGAGCAGATGGCATCTGTACTGGAAGCGGTGCTGGATCAGAATATGGCCGAGTTCCATGCGGCACTTTTAGGCATGGATAAAGAAGAGATCATCGCACAAAGCGCAGAGATTGCCGCTATGCAGGCGGCATACGACTTTGTGAAGGATGATTTCAAGTATGAACGGGGTGATGTAGAGATTTTACTCCGTATGGAGAATCCTCTGCAATTTATCGCTGAACAATGGCCTTCCAATATGTCTGAACTGTTCGATATGGACGGGCAGATCGGGGAAGCGATCATGGACGCCGGTAAAAACGCGGCAGACCAGCAGGAAACGGAGCAGGCCATCCCGCCGGAGGAAAAACCGCATATGCAGGCAGAAAAGCCCTCGATCCTGAGCGACCTGAGCGATAAAAAACGGGAAGCTGGCCAGCGCAGTATGGCCGCAAGTAAAGTTAAGGGCGGTGAGGCACGATGAAACAGCCTGTTACCCGCTGGAAAGGAGGTAATGCACTATGCAGGACGAGATAAGGGATAAATCCGTGGCGCTTGTGATACGGGTAGGAAAAGACGGAGGCCGGCTGACGGCGGAGCTTTTGAAATGGGCGATCCGGCAGTATCAAAAACAGGCGCAGGAACAGAAACACGGCAAGCAGAGCGTTAAGAGCCTTGTAAAGCAGGGAACAGGCGTCCAGAACATCGAGATCACCGACCAGAATATCAAGTCCTTTGAACGCTGCGCCCGCAAATACGGCATAGATTTTGCCCTGAAAAAAGATCCGGCACAGGGAAAATACCTTGTGTTTTTCAAAGCCCGTGATGCAGACGCGCTGAATGCCGCTTTTGCGGAATACACGGCAAAGACCCTGAACCGGCAGAGGAAGCCGTCGCTGAAAAAGCAGCTCTCCCACTTCAAGGAGATTGTGAAGAACCTGGTATCCGACAAAGCAAAGAACCGGGACAAAGGAGGGTTTGAGCGTTGAAGAATATCGAAATTAAAAAGTACGTTATCCCCAACCTGCCTTATGTGATGATGTTCTGGATTTTCTCCAAAATTGCGGAGAGTTACCGCCTTTCCGCTGGTGCCGATGTGGTAACAAAAGCCATGGCGGCGATTTCTGACCTGGGGACGGCAATCACGCAGAACCCGCTTCCCAGCTTCCACCCCCGTGACCTGCTGTTCGGCATCGCGGGGGCGGCGGCTGTCCGGGCGGCAGTTTATTTCAAAGGGAAGAACGCAAAAAAATACCGGCACGGCGTGGAATATGGCAGCGCCCGATGGGGCAACGCAAAAGATATAGAGCCTTTTATCGATCCCAAGTTTGACAATAATATCCTCCTGACCCAGACGGAACGGATCATGATCGGCAGGAACAAGATACCAAAATACAACATCAACAAAAACGTGCTGATCATTGGCGGATCCGGCTCCGGTAAGACCAGGTTCCATGTCAAGCCGAACCTCATGCAAATGAACAGTTCGTATGTTGTCACAGATCCGAAAGGTACTGTGGTTCTGGAGTGTGGGAAAATGCTCCAGCGCGGTGGGTATGAGATCAAGATCCTCAATACCATCGACTTCAAGCAGTCCATGCGCTATAACCCCTTCCGCTATCTGCGCTGTGAGAACGACATCTTGAAGCTGGTCAACTGTATCATGGAGAATACCAAGGGGGAGGACAGCAAAGGCGGGGAGGATTTCTGGAGCAAGGCGGAAGCCCTGTATTATCAGGCGCTGATCGCTTACATCTGGTATGAGGCTCCGGAGAATGAGAAGAACTTCAATACGCTATTGGAAATGCTCAACGCTTCCGAAGTCCGCGAAGAGGACGAAACCTTTAAAAATGCTGTGGATATGATGTTTGACCGGCTGGAACAGCGCGACCCGGAGCATTTCGCTGTCCGCCAGTATAAAAAATACAAAATGGCGGCGGGCAAGACCGCAAAATCTATCCTGATTTCCTGCGGCGCAAGGATGGCTCCCTTTGACATTAAGGAAGTCCGCGACATGATGATGGATGACGAACTGGAGCTTGACAAACTGGGCGACCGCAAGACTGCCCTGTTCTGCATCGTATCCGACACGGATACAACATTCAATTTCATCGCATCCATGGTTTATACGCAGATGTTTAATGTACTCTGCGACCGGGCGCTGGAAAACGGCGGCGCACTGAAAACACACGTCACCTGCCTGCTGGATGAATTTGCGAATCAGAAGATCCCCAACTTTGAACACCTGATATCGGTGATCCGGAGCCGTGAGATTTCCGCCCATGTGATCGTCCAGACGCAGAGCCAGTTAAAAGCTGTCTATAAAGACCATGCGGAGACGATCATCGGCAACTGCTCCTGTGTGTTGTTTCTGGGCGGCAAGGAGCAGAGTACCTTAAAAGAGATTTCAGCTACCCTTGGAAAGGAGACGATAGACAGCTTCAACACATCTGACACGCGGGGCAGCCAGCGCAGTTACGGCTTAAATTATCAGAAATTGGGAAAGGAACTTATGACACCCGATGAACTTGCGGTCATGGACGGGGGCAAATGTATCCTCCAGGTACAGGGTGTCCGCCCCTTCTTCTCCGACAAGTTTGATATAACCAAACACCCGCAGTACAAATACCTTTCGGACGCAGACCCGAAAAATACGTTTGATGTGGCAAAATTCCTGAAACGCCGTCTGAAAGTCAAACCGGATGATGTGTTTGAGGTCTGCGAACTGGAAGCTCTGCCCGAAACCGGCAATCTTGCCGTCTGACTATGTTCAGGCGGCTTTTTTAATGGAGGTAATTTCTATGAGGATACGCGCACCGCCCTTTAAAACCATCTCAGGACAGAAAAGCGTATGCACATAAAAAAGAAAGGAGACGGAACCGGATGATGGATCCCGTAAAAACAAAAAAAGCAGGCGGGATTTGCTTTTTCTTTCCTGAGAAAAACAAAGAACCATACAGAAACGTCAAAACAAACACTCCGGTTCTCAATATCATATATGGCATTTTTCACCAGCGCGATCGGAACCTTGAAGGTACTCGTAATTGCCCTTGGAGCAGGGCTTGGCGTATGGGGTGTGATCAACCTCCTGGAGGGATACGGCAATGACAACCCTGGTGCAAAGTCGCAGGGAATGAAGCAGCTTATGGCGGGCGGCGGTGTTGCCCTGATCGGTATGCAGCTGATCCCCCTGCTGGCCAACCTGTTTAGCTAAGGCGGGTACCGCTTATGCTGAATATCCTCGACCAGATCGAGCAGTGGATCAAGGATTTCCTGATTGAGTGCATCACGGGGAACCTTTCCGGGCTGTTCGACCAGGTAAACGACGCGGTCGGGGACGTGGCGGCGGATGTAGCAAAGACACCCCAGACATGGAACTCTGGGGTGTTTTCCATGATCCGCTCCCTGTCAGATAACGTGATCGTCCCCATAGCCGGAATCATACTCACGTTTGTTTTATGCTATGAACTGATCAGCATGATCGTGGAAAAGAATAACATGCACGATTTTGATACATTCAACATTTTCAAGTGGATCTTCAAGGTATATGTTGCGACTTACCTTGTCACCCATACGTTTGACATCACCATGGCGATCTTCGAGCTGTCGCAGACAGTCGTGCGGCGGAGCGCCGCCGTGATCACCGGGAACACGAGCATCCGGTTTTCTGCCGTATTGGGAAGCTTGGCCTCCCAGCTTGACACGATGGGGATCGGGGAACTGTTCGGGCTTCTGGTGGAGACCGCCCTGATCCGGATCACCACACCTATCCTGTCGGTCTGTGTCATGCTGGTACTGGTGGGACGCATGGTGGAGATCTATATCTACTGTTCCGTCGGCGCGATTCCTTTCGCTACCATGACCAGCCGGGAATGGGGGCAGATGGGGAACAACTACCTGCGGGGGCTGGTGGCCCTGGGATTGCAGGGCTTTTTCATCATGGTCTGTATCGCCATTTATTCCGCACTGATCGCAGGCATCGGGGCAGCGCCCAATATCCACAAGGCGATCTGGAGCTGTGCCGGGTACACCCTGCTCTTATGCTTCTCGCTGTTTAAGACCAGCTCTATCTCCCGCTCCATATTCAATGCACATTAAAGGGGGCGCTTATGGGGGAAAGACGGATGCCGGCGCGTTACCGTATGGATGAAACCGGGCAGATGCGCCGGACATGGAACGGGAAGCTGCCGGAGGAATTTAACGAAAAAGATATGCTCCTGTTTGCCATTGATACGGATCTTCTGGTAAATGGGCGTGTGTCAGCGGAAACACAAAACGCAGTCCGGGAGGCAGGCTACCGTTATGAAAACGGGAACCTCCTGCCCCTGGAAACACAAAGAAAGGAGGCTGCTATGGAAAACCAGAAGAATACGCTGGACGTCAGCGTCAAGGTATATCCCCTTCAGGAAAAGGGAGGGAACCTGCTCGCATTTGCCAGCGCGACGGTCGGAGGCTGTTTTGCCGTGAACGGGATCCGCGTTATGGACAGCGAAAAAGGAAAATTTGTCGCCATGCCGAGCAGCAAAGGGAAGGACGGCAAATACCATGACATATGCTGCCCCACCACGGCGGAAATGCGCCAGGCGATCAATACCGCTGTCCTGGGGGAATACCAGAAAGCGGTGGAAAAACCTTCCCTGCGCGGGGCGCTGCAAAGCGCAGCAAAAGAAGCCGCCGCGCGTCCGGCCCCGGAAGCACAGAGATCAGCGGACAAAGGGGCGCGTTAAAGGATCCGTCCGGATACCGGGCGGAAAAAGGAGGAAATGAACATGGAATATCCGGAAATCTATAAACTTTCCGCAGCGGAAGCACGGGCCAGGGAGGAAACTGCCCTGTTCCGGGCTTCCCATAAACTGAACATTGCGTGCAAACATGCGGTGGAGGCGGCAATCCGGGAAAATTTTGACGGCCTCCACCTGAAAGGCGGCTGTATCAGACCGGTGATCGAGGAATACGGCATTGACCGGGTGGACTGGGTTCTGGCAAACACTGTCCAGACGAAGCAGCTTGACGGGCGTTTTTCCAGGGACAACAAAGCGTGGGCTGAGACGTTTCCGATCCCGGAAAGCGGCAATCCTGTCTTTGAGCCGCGTCTGGATTACGTTGTGGAGAGCCATCCGGCTGTGCTGGACGGTTTCATCAGCCTTGTACGCCAGGAGCGCGGCAGGGAAAAAGCGCTGCCGGAGGAAGAAAAGCCCAAACCGTCGATCCGCGCGCAGTTATCCGCGCCGCCCGCAGCCGGGGAAAAAAAACAGGCAAAAAACAGAGACCGGGAGGTGAGGTAAATGGCATTTGTACCCGTGCCAAAGGATCTGACGAAAGTAAAGACCAAGGTGGCGCTGAACCTGACAAAGCGGCAGCTGGTATGCTTCGGCCTGGGCGGGCTTATCGGGATACCGGCCTACCTTTTCAGCCGCGGCAGCATCGGGAATGAGCCGGCGGCGCTTTTGATGATCGGCCTCATGCTGCCCTTTTTTGCGTTCGGCATTTATGAAAAGGACGGGCAGCCGCTGGAAAAAGTGCTGGGAAACTTCCTTAATGTATCGTTCCTGCGGCCACCGGCCCGGCCTTACCGTACCGACAATGGCTATGCCGCCCTCATGCGGCAGGCGGAATTTGACAAGGAGGCAGAAAAGATTGAAAACAAAACAGCAGGCAAAGCAGGAAAAGGCCCTGCAGGCCGCAAAAAACCAATACAAAAAAGATAAGGCGGAGTTAAAGTCCCTGCGCCTTTCACCCGGAGGGAAGCTGTCCGAAAAGGAAAAAAGGCGGCTTGTCGCTTCCGTAAAAAAGGCGAAGCGCGACGGGCGGATCCCGAAATCGGCGCAGGAGACGATCCCTTACCGGGAGATGCGCCAGGACGGCATCTGCGCGGCAGGCGGGAACTACTATACGAAGCAGATCGAGTTTTTAGACATCAACTACCAGCTGGCGCAGAACGAGGACAAGAACATCATTTTTGAGAACTGGTGCGACTTCCTCAACTATTTTGACGCATCCATCCGCTTCCAGCTTTCTTTCCTGAACCAGAAGGCGGACATGGAGAAATTTAAGAAGTCCATTGAGATCCCGGAGCAGGACGACATGTTCAACGGGATCCGCCGGGAATACGCCGGGATGCTGCAAAGCCAGCTCGCCAGGGGCAACAACGGCCTGACAAAGACGAAGTACATCACCTTTGGCATTGAGGCGGACGACATCAAAGCAGCAAAGACCCGGCTGGAACGGATTGAGGCGGATATCCTGGCGAATTTCAAGGTGCTGGGAGTGAAAGCAAGGGCGCTGGACGGGTACGAACGGCTCGCCATCCTGCACCAGATGTTCCACCCTGCCGGAGAGAGGAAATTCCTCTTTGCCTGGGACGCCATCTGGAAGACCGGGCTGTCCAGCAAGGATTTTATCGCGCCGGACAGTTTCACCTTTCAGAACGGGCAGTATTTCAAGGTGGGGCAGACCTACGGCGCGGTTTCGTTTTTGCAGATCTTAGCGCCGGAACTGACCGACCGTATGCTGGCGGATTTTCTCGACCTAGAGAACAGCATGGTGGTCACGCTACATATCCAGTCCATCGACCAGAGCGCAGCCATAAAGACAGTGAAGCGCAAGCTGACCGATCTGGACAAAATGCGCATCGAGGAGCAGAAAAAAGCGGTGCGGGCAGGGTACGACATGGACATCATTCCGACCGATCTTGCCACCTACGGGAACGAGGCAAAGACGCTGCTTGAGGACTTGCAGAGCCGCAACGAGCGGATGTTTCTTGTCACGGTGCTTGTGATGAACACGGCGGCGAAACGGCAGAAACTGGAGAACAACGTGTTCCAAGCGGCGGGGATCGCACAGAAATACAACTGCGCCCTGCGGAGGCTGAGCTACCAGCAGGAACAGGGCTTTTTATCCTCCCTGCCGCTGGGCGTGAACCAGGTGCAGATCCAGCGGGGGCTTACCACCAGCAGCACGGCGATCTTCGTGCCGTTCACCACCCAGGAGCTTTTCCAGTCCGGGGAATCGCTGTATTACGGCGTCAACGCCCTTTCCAACAACCTGATCATGTGCGACCGGAAAAAGTTAAAGAACCCAAACGGCCTGATCCTGGGGACACCCGGCGCGGGGAAATCCTTCTCCGCCAAAAGGGAGATCACCAACGCTTTCCTGATCACGGCGGATGATATCGCCATTATCGACCCGGAAGCGGAATATTCGCCGCTGGTGACGGCGCTGGGCGGGCAGGTCATCAAGGTATCCCCGACTTCCAGCCAGTACATCAACCCCATGGACATCAACTTAAATTACAGCGAGGACGACGACCCGCTGATTTTAAAGAGCGACTTTATCCTGTCGCTCATGGAACTGATGATGGGGAAGGTGGAGCCGGACGAAAAGAGTATCATCGACCAGTGCCTGCGCCGGGTCTATCACCGCTTTTTTAACGACCCTGTGCCGGAGAAAATGCCAATCTTACAGGATTTATATGAAGAGATCGAAAAATACGGCGGCGAACGGGCGCGGCATGTGGTGGACTGCATGGCCATCTATGTGACCGGCTCCTTAAATGTGTTCAACCACCGGACGAACGTGGATATCCAGTCCCGGATCGTCTGCTATGACATCAAGGAGCTGGGGAAGCAGCTGAAAAAGCTGGGTATGCTGGTAGTGCAGGATCAGGTCTGGGGGCGCGTCACGGTAAACCGGGAAGCCCATAAGTCCACCCGGCTCTATGTTGACGAATTCCACCTTTTACTGAAGGAGGAACAGACCGCCGCCTATTCGGTGGAGATCTGGAAGCGTTTCCGGAAGTGGGGAGGGATCCCGACCGGCATCACGCAGAATGTGAAGGATCTCCTTTCTTCCAGGGAGATCGAAAATATCTTTGAGAACAGCGATTTCATCTATATGCTCAACCAGGCTGCGGGCGACCGACAGATCCTGGCGAAGCAGCTGAACATCTCCCCCCACCAGCTTTCCTATGTGACCAATTCCAACGCCGGTGAGGGGCTTTTATTTTACGGGAATGTGATCATACCTTTTATCGACCATTTTCCGAAACAGACCCGTTTGTATCAATTACTAACAACAAGGCCCGAAGATCTGGCGGAAGCCTGATAAAACAGCGGCGGAAAGGAGGGCGGAACAATGAACGAGAACAACGCGCAGGGCGGGCAGCTTATGGAAAACGAAGCCGTCCGGCAGTTTTACCGGATGCTGGTGGAAAACAACAGGCCGGATGCAGGCCATGACTATTCCATCCTGCTCTGGCAGATGGAGAGCATGGCGGAGCAGCTAAGGGCGGCGTCCCAGGAACTGGCGCAGGCCAGGGAACAGCTGGCCAAAATGCAGGAAAGCCCGGAAAAAGGCTTTGTCTCCCGTACCATAGACGCGGTAGATAACCGGATCCATGCCATGCAGGAGGGGATCATGGGATTAAAGGAACAGATCATAACGTGTGCTAAAGAGGCGGCTGCCGGCATAAAACAGGCCGGCGTAAAAGCCCTGGATAAAGCCGTTTCCGCGATCGGGGCAAAAAAGACGCTGGAAGCCATGCAAAAAAATTTATCCGGTTCCATTACCGAAATCAGGCAGTCTATTGAGAAGGTGGAAGCTGTGGGAAAGGAACTGCGGAGCGTGGGCGGGCATTTAAAGAACGCAGGCCGCGCCGCTGCCGGAAAAGAAATGGTGACTGTGGACGGAGGCACGGAGGGCCGCTTCCAGGCGGCTGTCCTTGCACCCCTCCGTGCGGAACGGAACATCTTAAATAAACTGAACAATCTGGCTCTCGCCGCCATTGGCAGCGTGGAACGTCTGGAACAGGCGGCGGAGAAAACACAGCCGGAAATGGATGCCGCTTCCGCTGGCAGGGACGGGAAGGAAGCTCGGAAAGAGACCGCCGCCCTGGACGGACAGGAACAGCAGCCAGATAAGGCGGAGGAACCAAAAGAAAAGCCTTCCGTGCTGAAAGACTTAAAGGAGAAGAAAAACCGTGCCGCCGCCCATACCGCCCCTGCACCGGATAAAGGACGGAAAGCACAGGAGGCGGCATTATGAGAGGGCAGGAATTTAAGGTGCGGGATAAAAAAGTACAGAAAATGACCCGCGACGGGCTGACGGAGAAAAACCTGACCCAGGGGACACAGCAGCGGATCAGCACCCGCCTTGAAGAAATTTCTTTCCGGCAGGAACGGCAGGCAGACACCTCAGCCGGGCACCGATCCCAGGGACGCATACAGACAGCGGAACAGAAACAGGGACATAACCCGGCGTACCAGCCGCCGGAAAACCCGCCGGTGCCGCAGGATATAAACGACCGTTACTCGGAGGCCGCCGCGCCGGAAATATGGGGGCCGACAAATGCCCCTGCTTCCATGCGGGAAGCCGCAGATGTTCCGATCTTCCAGGAGCAGTCTTTTTCGGCTGAAGGAGATACCGCCGGGGATAACCATACGCTTGGAGATACGAACGTGCCGCCGGAACCGTCAAAAAAACATCATTCTTCCCATTCAGGGCAGGAAAAACCCATGGATTTGCCGGATACACCGCCAGGAGCCGGCTGGACCCCGGATCCCGTGACAGAACCGCAGGCAGGAAGGAAAGCGCGGGCGGCGGTAAGACGGCATTTTGAAGCGGATACACCCATTCCGGGCAGAGATACCGAACCGGATGGCGCGCCGGGGGACGGGATGCCCCCTCACTCCCCGCCGCTCCATGAAACCGGGCGGCTGCAATTCGAGCCGAAGGAAACAAATGGGGAAGCAGGAAAAGACCGGGCGGCAGTAAAAAAGAAAATGGCGGTAAAGATTTCCGCCGGGACTGAAAAAAAATCCGATGACAGCCTGCCGGAATCTGACGCGGAAATAAGCGAAACCGGACGGCTCCGATTTATCCATGGGGATGGAAAGGAGGCAAAACCCCAGAGCCGGACAGAGACCAGAAAGGAGCAGGCAAATCCCAAAGGCCGGACGGCGGCAAAAAAGAAACAGGCGCGGAGGTTTGCTGCCGAAGCGGCAAAGCCAGGGCAGAAAGCCATAGAAAAGGAACAGGGAAAGGCTCCTGCGTCCCAGGAAACCGGACGGCTCCGGTTTGAACATGAGGATAACAGGACGATGGAACCGCCCGGAAACCGTACAAAAGAAAAACAGAGGCTGGCGGCAAAGTTTTTGGCTGAAGAAAAAAGGCCGGAAAGCCCGTCCCGCCTGCAATATGACCGGAGCGAACTGCCGCCGGAGGAACGGAAAACTGCCGCCGGAAAAAACGACGCGCCGGATCAGGGGAAACCTCCGGGACTGTCCAGACAGCAGAAAAAATATGAATCGGCGCAGCACAAAGCCGAATCAGCAGGAAAAAAACTGGAAAAGGCACAATCCAAACTGCCGACCCGTCGCCGTGCCCATTTGCAGAAGCAGTATGACAGTGAATCCGGGAAGGTGAAGCGCCGGTTACAGTTTGAAACCGAAGTGATCCCGGAATACGAAAAGCCGCCGCTGCCGAAACGAGCGGTGACGGCCCTGCGGTGGACTGCTGTGACCACTGCTTCCTTAAAGCTGCACCAGAAGATCCGGGAAACGGAGCGGGACAACGTGGGCGTGGAGGCGGCGCACAAGGCGGAGTTTACGGCAGAACGCGCCGGAGGGCGGTTTCTGCGCTGGAACAAGCGCGGGCTGCACGATAAGCCTTACCGGGAAGTGCGCCGCGCGGAAAAACGTCTGGCAAAAGCCAACGTAAACGCGGCTTACCAAAAACTCCTTCTGGATAACCCGGAATTACAGAAGAAAAAAGCATTATCCAAATGGATCCAGAAGCAGAAACTGAAACGGAAATATGCCGCCGCGGCAAGGGAAACGGCAAAGGGGGCAAAGCACACCACCAACGTCCTGACCGCTGCCGGGCAGGTGATCCGCGCCATCGCGCAGAAAATCATCGCCCACAAAGCAGTCCTTGGGATCGTCGCTGTGGGCGTCCTTATTTTTGCCATGTGCGGCTCCCTGTTTTCTTCCTGCTCCGCCATGCTCACCGGCGTACAATCGGCAGTGATATCCACCTGTTATGTGGCGGAGGATCCGGAAATTGAGAAAAGCGAACTGTACTATACCGAACTGGAGACCGACCTGCAAAGGAACATCAACAGTACGGAGACGGATTATCCAAACTATGATGAATACCGCTACAATATCGGCGAGATCGGCCACAACCCCTATGAACTGATGGGATACCTCACGGCGGCTTACGGGGACTTTACCTATGCACAGGTGGAGGCGGAGCTTGACCGGCTGTTCGGACAGCAGTACCAGCTCACCCGGACAGAGATCGTGGAGATCCGCACCTACATTGACGAGAATGACGAGGAACAGGAATATGACTGGTATGTCCTCCAGACCACGCTGACCGTGCGCCCGCTCTCGGAGATCATCGCGTCCAGCCTTGCGCCAGGCGACCAGACAGACCGTTACGGCGTATATATGCAGACCTGCGGCAACCGCCAGTGCTATGGGAATCCTTTTGATTTTGCGTGGATCCCTTATGTTACCAGCCCATACGGCTACCGGGTACACCCCACGACCGGGGCAAAAGACCTCCACCGGGGCGTTGATATCGGCGTCGCGGCAGGGACGCCGATCAAAGCCGTGCAGGACGGACGTGTGGTATCGGCGGAAAATGCCGGGGACTACGGCCTGTGTGTTGTGATCGAAGGGGAGGACGGCTACCAGTCACGGTACGCCCACTGCTCCACCCTCTCAGTCAGGGCGGGACAGGAAGTAAAACGGGGTGACGTCATTGCCGCTGTGGGGAACACCGGGAACAGCACCGGGGCACATTTACATCTGGAAGTCACCCATAACGGCCAGTATTTAAACCCCTATTATTATGTGGATAACGGCGGATACGGCTACCTTCCGGGCGGCGGAGCGACCGGTATGCCTGATTTTGCGGCAAATCCGGGAGCGGCCATGGGCGACGGCAGTTTTGAAGCCATGCTGGCGGAAGCGGAAAAATACCTGGGATTCCCCTATGTCTGGGGCGGTTCCTCGCCGGCTACTTCCTTTGACTGCTCCGGCTATGTGTCGTGGGTCATCAACCATTCCGGCGTAGGGAACGTGGGCAGGCAGACGGCGCAGGGGCTTTACAATCTCTGCACCCCGGTTTCCAGGGCGGACATGCAGCCGGGGGATCTGGTCTTTTTTACCGGAACCTATTCGGCGGCTACCCCTGTCACCCATGTTGGGATCTATGTAGGCGGCGGGCGCATGATCCACTGCGGTTCGCCAATTTCTTACGCCAGTCTTGACACAAGCTACTGGTTATCAAAGTTCTACAGCGGGGGTCGGCTGCCTTAAAATGCGGGCATTGAGTGACAATTATAACTGATAAAGTTACAGAAAAGATTGATGACCTGCAATTCATGGCTGTTTAAGAAAGGAAAGGTGATATATGGAGATAAAACGGAACCAGGTCTATGAAGCGGACTGCGTGGAAATATTGCAATCGCTTCCTTCCATGAGCGCAGACCTGGTGATCGCAGATCCCCCTTACTACCACATGAAAGGGCCTTTTGATTTTGTCTATGATTCCATTCCGCAGTATCTGGAATGGTGTTTTCAGTGGGTGTCGGAGTGTTACCGGATATTAAAACCCACTGGAGCCTTTTACTGCTGGGGGAGCTGCCAGATGATAGATAAGCTATCCGTCCATGTGTTAGACCGGTTTGGCTGGACGAAGCGCAACCTGATCGTCTGGAATTTTGCAACAGGACGGCCGGGAAAAGCATGTTACCGGCATGAAACGGAATTTATGTGGTTCTACAGTAACCCTCTGCATGAGATCAACCATGACAGAATACGGATTCCTTACCATAGTGGGTGGGAGAAGGACAAGAGAAAAAATCCCAAAGGGAAAAGCTGCGGGAATGTTTGGGAATTTTCCAGGGTCATGCCAAACTACAAAGAATCAACCGGGCATCCCACACAGAAACCGGAAAAACTGGCAGAGCGGATCCTGCTTGCCAGCAGCGATCCGGGAGATTTAGTAGTGATACCATTTGCAGGATCAGGCAGTGAGATCGTTTCATGCATCAAACATGGACGGGATTTTATTGCTGCGGAAATCAACCCGGTTTACGTGAGGGACATGATCCTGCCACGGCTGACAAAGGAAGGAGGCGACAAGGATACAGATACAACACCAGTTCCATAAGAATGATGAATATTTCACCCCTGCTTATGCGGTATATCCGATCATGGAGCGGCTGAAGGCCGGCGCTGTGGTCTGGTGTCCGTTCGATACGGCAGAAAGTGAGTTTGTCAAAGTCCTGTCCGGACACGGATTCCATGTCATTTATGGGCATATCCACACCGGGCAGGATTTTTTTACGGCTGACGTGCCGGACTGTGATTATATCGTCAGCAACCCGCCTTACAGTTTAAAGGGGCAGGTGATCCGGCGGCTGTATGAGATCGGCAGGCCATTTGCCATGCTGCTGAATTTTCAGGGCATTTTTGACAGCAAAGAACGGTTCCGGATGTTTTATGAAAACCGGGTGGAAATGCTCTGGCTCAGCCCACGGGTGGAGTACACAGGAAAAGGAATGGAAAAAGCGAAACGGGTGCCATTCCAGAGTGGCTACCTGTGCAGCGGGATATGTAAGAATCAGCTGGAATTTGCCTACTTAGACAGCCAGCGGACTTAAAAAGGAGGGATCACACTGAAAATAGGACTGATTGACGTGGACGGCCACCGATGGCCAAACCTGTGCCTGATGAAGCTTTCCGCTTACCACAAGGCACGGGGCGATACTGTGGAATGGCACGACGGGCGCAGGCGGTATGACCTTGTATATATGAGCCGCGTCTTTACGGACAGTTATTCCAAAGACTTTACCGGCAGGATCCGTGCCGACCAGATTATCCGGGGCGGCACAGGCTACGGGCTTTCTAACTGCCTGCCCGACGATGTGGAGCATACCTGCCCGGATTACGGGATATATCCGCAGTTTGCCGGGACTGCCTACGGCTTTTTGTCACGGGGCTGTCCACGGGGCTGCGGCTTCTGCATCGTAGGGGAGAAAGAGGGGAGGAAAACGGTGGCGGTGGCAGACCTATCCGAGTTTTGGAGGGGAGAAAAGGAAATCAAGCTCCTGGACGCAAACCTGTTAGCCTGCCCGGACTGGGAGCGGCTCTTAGGGCAGCTTGCGGACAGCGGGGCGATGGTGGATTTTACCCAGGGGCTTGACATACGGCTCATGACGCCGGAGAAAGCGTCCGCCTTAAACCGGGTGAGGACAAAAATGCTGCATTTTGCCTGGGATAACCCGGAGGATGATCTGACGCCGTATTTTAAGCGGTTTTCAGAATGGACTTCCGTAAAAGACTGCCGGAAGCGGCGGGTCTATGTCCTTACCAATTACGGCAGCTCCCATGAGCAGGATCTGTACCGCATCTATACCCTCCGCGACATGGGATACGACCCCTATGTGATGGTGTATGAGAAATCCACCGCCCCTCCCGTTACGCGCCGTCTCCAGCAGTGGGTGAACAATAAATGGTTCTTCCGCGCAGTACCGGACTTCAACGATTTTGTCCCGAACTGGCGCAGGAAGCAGAAAGGAGAAGGAAATGAAGATCGAACGTCTGAGAGCGGAGCTTGAAAAGGCAAGGCAGAAAGCCGCCGAATGGCAGGCACGGGCAAAGGACATCGAGCGGCAGATCACGGAGCATGAGAACATGGAGATCATACAGGCCGTGCGCGGCATCACCGCCTCGCCGGAGGAACTGAAAACAATCCTGGGACTGATCCAGTCCATGAAGGAAGTCCCCCAGGGAAACGCTGTAAAAGAGGAGGAAACAAAACCAGATGAAAACTAATATCCGATACGCATTATCCGCGCTTGTGCTGTGCATAGGCGCATTTTTAACGCCTGCGACCGTTTTTGCGGCAGAAAAAACCGACGCCACCCCGCCGAGGGTCAGCGCGGAAGCCACGGACGGTATGCTGCATATCGAAGCAACCGATGATGATTCCGGCGTGGAAGCTGTCTATATCGCCGGGAAGCGGGTCAACTACCGTGTGGACGGCGCACTTGACCTGGATTTTGAGGACTTCGCACCGGACGGGCAGGAAACCGTGGAAGTTTACGCAATTGACTTTGCCGGGAACCAGTCGGATGCCGTTACGGTGGCAAACCCACGCTACCAGGCCCCGGAGCCGGAACCGGAGCAGAAACCGATCACCCCGGACGGGCAGGCTTCCGTCCTCGACAATGCCACCGACGAAGAAGGGAAGGAATTTTACACCTTTGTCACGCCGGAGGAAAATATTTTCTATCTTGTGATCGACCGCCAGCGTGATTCCGACAACGTGTATTTCTTAAACGCAGTTACGGAAAACGATCTGGCAGACCTGGCGGAAAAAAGCAAAGAAGGAAGCGGCGGGGAGAGCGCCATGCCTGTGGTGGAGGTCTGCTCGTGTGTGAAACAGTGTGAGACCGGGAAGGTGGATACTGCCTGCCCGGTCTGCAAGAACGACCTAAAATCCTGCGCCGGCGAACCGGAGGAAACGAAAGACGAACAGGAAAAAGAGCCGGAAAAACCGGAAAAAAGCGGCGGGACCGGGATCATGATCTTTATTCTGCTTGCCGTCCTGGCATTCGGCGGAGCCGGGTACTACTTAAAAATCTATAAGCCGAAGCACGACCTGGACGACGCGGAGGATCTGGACGACCTGTTGGATGAGGACGAGCCGGAAGTCAACGAGGATTCCGAAATGCAGGCCCAGGCCGGCATGGAAGGGACAGAGATGGAACAGCCGGATATGGACGCAGCTTTTTATGACGATTACCCGGACGGCGATGACGTGGACAGCGGGCCAGAACAGGAGGAATAACGGCATGGCACAGTTTACGGATTCCCCGTATGAATACATGATGGCCGGAAAGCCGTCTGCCAGACAGGCGCGGAGAAACAGCCCTGCCCCTGCCCTGTCTGACAAATGCAGGGGATGCCCTTATGGGCGCGCCCGCCCCTGCATCGGCTACTGTATCAAAGATCTGCTGTCTGATACCAGAAAAAGGAGGAACCATGAAACAGACACATAAAAAAGCACTTTTAGTCGCCGCACTCCTGTCCGCCGCCCTTGCCGGGACTATGCTGGCGCTGTCCCCTTCGTGGGAACGCCGCCGGGAAAAACAGGAACAGGAGGCAATGATCGTGCGGCTTGCAGGGGAAGAAGCCCAGGGAACGGAGGCTTCCCCACGCACTGAACCGGAAACGGAACCGCCTGCGGAAACGGAAGCTTTGGAGGAAATTCCGGGGGAGGGAAACGGGGAGAGCCTGCCGCCGGAGCCGGAAACAGAAAACGCCCTGACAGAAAGGAAGAGAAAGCCGGAAGAAGGCGCGGAGATCGGGATCCTCTCGATCCCAAAAATAGACGCAGAGCTTCCGGTCACGGCAGGCGTCACCGAAGAACAGCTGAAGGTCTCGGAGGGCTGGGTGCGGCAGACGGATATGATCGGAGACGAAGGGAACGCCGTAATTGCAGGACACCGCAGCTATACCTTCGGGCTGCATTTCAACCGTCTGGAAGAACTGGAAGCCGGGGATGAGATCCTGTTTACCACGGCGGACGGCGAACCCATACCCTTTTTGGTAAGCGAGATCCTGACTGCGGATCCGGACGACCCGTCTGTATTTGCCCTGCCGCCGGACGGCGGGGCGCAATTAACCCTGTATACCTGCACCCCAGTCAGGATCGCAACGCACCGGCTGATCGTCCGGGCGATGCGGCTGGAAGAATGAAAGGAGGAAACACACCACTATGTCAAAACGAATCACAGCATTTTTTATTTCCCTGTGTCTTTTTATCCTCATGGCCACGCCCATGGCGGCTCTGGCGGCGGAGGAAATGCCGGCCGCAGAGTCGGCGGAAACCGTGTCCGGCAATGGCCTGGGGGAACCAGGGGGAACAGAGGAAGATCCGGGCACACTGGGGGAAACCGCGCCGGAAACCGGATGGATCCGGGTGCTGAAAACGGACGCGGACACAGGCGCTCCTTTGCCCGGCGCGTCTTTTAAAGTGTACCATGCGGCAGACGACACGGAGGCTGGGGAACTGCTGACAGGAAACGGCGGCATGGGGCAGACAGCTCTTGCGCCGGGGGATTATTACCTGCTGGAACAGTGTGCCCCGGAAGGCTACCAGCTGTCTGCGGAAAAATATGCGTTCACTGTGGCTGGCGGGGAAACGACAGCCCTTACGGCTGCCAATAAGCCCCTGCCAGCGCCGGAGCCGAAAATGGCGGCGTTAAAGATCACCAAAACGGACGCAGACCAGAAAGACCGGAGGCTGTCCGGAGCCGTGTTCTCCGTTTATGAGGAAGAAAGCGGCAGAAAAGTTGGGGAACTGATGACCGGGAACGACGGGACGGCAGGCATGGAGCTTTCCGCCGGCAGCTATACCATGAAAGAGACCACGGCCCCGGAAGGATATCTCCTTTCTTCCAATGCCATCCATGTCTCCCTGCAGGAAGGAGAAGTGAAGGAACTGACGGTCACAAACCGCAGGGAGGGAGAAACTGAGGACAGCGAAGAGCCGGGCGCGCTGCGGATCACCAAACGGGATTCCGAAAGCGGAAAACGCTTAAAAGACGCTATTTTCGGCATTTATGAGACAGACACGGACAACTGCATGGGGGAAGTCACCACTGACCGGAAAGGCGTGGCGGAGATCGAACTGGAACCGGGCAGTTATTACCTCCTGGAACTGGAAGCCCCGGAAGGCTACCGGCTGGATGAAGAAAAGACCGGATTCCGTGTGCGTTCCGGGATAACGACGGAAAAAACCGTGAAAAACGTAAAAGAAGAGGAAAAAGAAACAGAAGAAAAGAAGGAGGAGGAAAAGCAGGAAACAGGCGCACAGGCGTCCCCGTTCGACAGCCTGTTCTCCGCCCTTTCTTCCGCACCATTTTCAGGCACATCATCCACTGGCGCGTCCGCCACGTCTGCCCGAACCGGGGACAGTGGAAGCCAGACGGAAGCGAAAAAGACGGGGACTTTGCAGGTCTCCAATTCTGCCGCCGGGACGGGGGAAAAACTTTCCGGGCAGGTGCTGGCTGTCTATAAAAGCGATGGGAAAAAGGCCGGGGAAGTGACCGTAAAAAACGGGAAAGGGACGCTCACCCTGGCAGAAGGGGATTATTACCTCCGGGAAAGGAAATCCCCGGCAGGCTTTTTCGGGGAGACCGCCCGGATCCGCTTTTCTGTCACGGCGAGCATGACGACGGAGGTGGAGATCACCAGTGAACGGGACATGGAGCATACCAACCCCCAAGACATCATACCCAAGACCGGGGAGACGCTCCCGCTTATCCCTGCGGGATTGTCCGCACTCTGTTTTCTGTCTGCGGCTGTCTGCGGTTTCTCCCTTAACAGAATGAAACAGACATAACCGGAACAGACTGCCGGCGCGGGGATCCCCTGCGCCGGCCTTATCAGACAGGAGGAATGTATCTTGCCAACTTCTACTCTTATCATAACGGAAAAACCGAGCGTCGCACAGGCGGTCGCCAAAAGCATCGGCGTGGCCGGGCGCAGGGACGGCTATCTGGTAAGCTGGTGCGTCGGGCATCTGGTGGAGCTTTCCGCCGCCGACAGCTATGACCCGCGCTATTCCAGATGGACGCGTGAAGATCTCCCGATCCTGCCGGAACCCTGGCGCTTTTCAGTATCCCCGGCCACAAAAAAACAGTTTGAGATCTTAAAGGATCTGATGGAACGCCCTGACGTAACGGAACTGGTGGAAGCCACGGATGCAGGCCGGGAAGGGGAACTGATCTTCCGGCTGGTCTACCACCAGGCGGGATGTAAAAAACCATTCCGGCGGCTCTGGATCTCGTCCATGGAGGATTCCGCCATCCGGGAGGGCATGGAACATCTGCGCCCCGGAGAAGATTACGGCCTGCTTTATGAAGCCGCCCTGTGCCGCGCCAAGGCGGACTGGCTGGTGGGGATTAACGGCACAAGGCTTTTTACCACCCTTTACCGGGGAAAGACCCTGAATGTAGGCCGTGTGATGACGCCCACTCTCGCACTCCTGGCGGAGCGGGAACAGGCGGTCAGCGGATTTAAAAAAGAAAAATTTTATACGGTGGAGCTGGACTGCGGCTCCCTGTCCGTATCAAGCCGCCGCTTTCCAAGCCGGACGGACGCGGAGAAGCTGCGGAGGACCTGCCTGGGAAAACAGGCCGCAGTACAGGCTGTAAACCGCCGGGAAAAGACGGAAAAGCCGCCGAAACTCTATGACCTTACCACCCTGCAAAGGGAAGCCAACCGGATGTACGGCTATACCGCACAGCAGACGCTGGACTATATCCAGCTTTTGTATGAGAAGAAACTGGCGACCTACCCGCGCACGGATTCCCGGTATCTGACGGAAGACATGGCCTGTATGCTGCCGGAACTGTGCCGGGAGATCGCCGGCGCGTTCCCGTCTGCTTCGGGATTCCGGGGCGGCGTGAACGCGGCCCTTGTGACTGACAATTCCAAAGTCAGCGACCACCATGCCATACTTCCCACAAAAGAAACCGCACGGACAGATCTGACTGCCCTCCCTACCGGGGAGAAAAATATCCTCTCCCTCATTTCCATACGTCTTTTATGCGCCGTCTGCCCGGAAAAATATTCCTATGCGGATACGGAGGTGGCGCTTTTGTGTGAAGGGGAGACCTTTACTGTAAAAGGCCGCACGGAGCTTTCCGGGGGCTGGAGAGCCGTGGAACGCCCGTTTTTGGAAGCGTCAGGAAAAAAAACGGAGGATAAAACCGAAGCCCCGCCCCTGCCGGGATTATCCGAAGGGCAGATCCTTACTGCGGAAGCCGCCGCGCTCCATGAGGGGACGACAAGCCCTCCCAAACGGTACACCGAAGATTCCCTCCTTTCCGCCATGGAAAACGCCGGGGCGGAAGAATTTGCACAGATCGAAGATGTGGAGCGCAAAGGGCTGGGGACGCCGGCCACCCGCGCGGGCGTGATCGAAAAGCTGGTAAAGGGCGGATTCGTGGAGCGGAAAAACAAGCTGCTGATCCCCACAAAAAAAGGCATGGAACTGATAAACGTGCTGCCGGACGCCGTAAAGAGCGCAAAGCTGACCGCTGATTGGGAAGAAGCCTTAAAAGAAGTGGAACGCGGGGAACGGAAGCCGGAGGAATTTATGGACGGGATCACCCGTATGGTCTGCGGGCTGGTGGAATCTTATAAAGATGCAGCGGCAGATACCGGCAGCGCCCTCTCCGGCTCCGCAAAAGAGGCCGTTGGCATCTGCCCCCGCTGCGGCAGGCCGGTCTATGAGGGAAAAAAGAGCTTCTACTGCTCCGGATATAAAGCGTCACCCTCCTGCGGCTTTGCCCTGTGGAAAGACAACCCGTATTTCAGGAGCAAGCGGAAGGAACTGACAAAAAAGACTGCCGCCGCCCTGCTGAAAAAAGGGAAGGTCAAAATGACCGGCCTGTATTCGGAAAAGAAAGGGATCTTCTATGACGCTACGATCGTCATGGAGGACACAGGCGGAAAATATGTGAACTTTAAGCTGGAATTTGATAAAAAATAAAAGAAGGAGGCGACCCGTTTGGAACCAAAACAGAAACTGGAGGAATTTGCCGCGCAGCAGCCGGACAGATACCGTTATTACATTACCAATGAGGCCCTGCAGAAAGGAACCTGCCCCCACATGGAGGACATGAAGCTGGTGGAGATTAAGGAGATCGCGCCTGTCCTTGTAGAGAACGGCACAGTCAAAGCCTTCGGGTATGTGGAATACCCCAGGCCGCTGGCAAAAGAGCAGGAAAAGGAATACGCCCTTGTACCCGCATCAGAAAATGGAAACCACCTGCGGGCGACAGAGCTTTCCACGGAGCAGAATATGAACATGATCGACGGGATCCCCAACAATGAGCCGCCCCGTGTCAACCAGGGTTATACCATACTGGAAAGTGAAACTGTCGGCCACATGGAATATGTCCTCGCCGAAAATCAGGACGCGCCCCAGCCCTACGCAACATGGGCGCGGAACATAAAAAACGATGAACAGCGGGGGGATGAAAATTTCTTCTGGGGCCATTATTTTTGCGACCCGGAAGCGGCAGCCAAAGACTTCCACGCAAGGGCGGATGAACAGCGGGATTATTTACGGGAAAGCCGCCCGTCGCTCCTCGACATGCTGCGGCAGGATCAGAAAGAAGCCGCCCGTTCCATTCAGGAACTGCCCGCCATGGATCATGTAAAACGGGGGCTGGAAAGGTAGGGAAAATGAAGCTGACAAACTATGAAAAAGAGAGCGTCTTTCTCTTTAATGAAGCAGACCGGACGGCAAGCATCTATACCCATAATGCCGCCCTGATCCGGCAGCTGACAACGCTGTGCGGCTCCCATCCGGAGCAGGTAAAACGCACCGGAGATAACGGCTGCGGAGGACTGACTTTTGAACTGCCGAAGAAGTGGCTGAAAATAGTCCCGCCCCGCGTCCTGTCTGCGGCACAAAAAGAAGTGCTGGAAAAAATGAACCGGAGCCGCTGGGGCAGAGAATAGACCGTTATCCCATGCTCTTTACCAGGCGCAGGATAAAATCCTTAAACAATTCCTGCTGTTCGTCAGGCAGCGTGTTTAAAGCATCCCTCACAAGATTGCCTGTGTCTACCGCTTTTAAGCTGTCCTGGAGCAGATATTCCGGGGAAACGCCTGCTGCATTGACGATCCCGACAAAGGTTTCCAGCTTCGGCGCTTTGATGCCTCTCTCGATATCCGCAAGATACCGTTCGGAAATGCCGCACTGCTCCGCAAATTCTTTCATGGTCAGCTTTCTGGCGACCCGGCAGGAACGGAGCCGCTCTCCCATGAGCAGTATATTGAATGGTTGTTCCATGACTGATCTCTCCTTATATTATGTTCGTGTTCCATGAACTACTGGCACATATAAAGTATAGATAGCGCACGGATTTCTTGAAATGATTCAATAGACGTGAAAAATTGTATTTTATGAACCATTAAATCATAAAATTTTTATAAACAACAGACTTCGACAGATTATGCGCTTTTTATGGTTTATGATATGTTTATGAACTAACAGAACATATAAAACGCCTAACAAATCATAAGGAGAACAGTTATGAATATGAAGAAGATACTGAAACGGATCGCGAAAGAAAACGGCGTTACGGTAGAGGAAGTGAGGGAAGAAATGCAGAAAGCCATAACCGAAGCATGGAAGAACCCTCCGGCGGACGGCGGCGTGACAGCGGCGTACCAGAGGAAGGTGCCGTGCAAAGGGGAAGTCCCTACGCCGGAAGAACTGATCCGGTATGCTGCGGCAGAGATCCGGAGACAGGCAGGATGAAACTGTCCCATGCACAAAACAGACAGCCGTAAAAAAGAATAAAAAGCAGGAAAGCCCATGAAAACGGTGTGGAACCGGACATGGGCTTTCCTTATGTCAGAAACCATATAAGAAGGAGGTTACGCATGGCAAGAAAGTTACAGCTTGTGTCGCAGCTGGCAGACCAGACCGCCCATGATGTCACGCGGGGCGTAGACAACTGGAAGAATTATCTGGACAGCGCGTCACGGCTCTATAAGTACAAGTTTGAAGACCAGCTCCTGATCTACGCACAGCGGCCGGATGCCACGGCCTGTGCGTCGATGGAACTGTGGAATGAAAAAATGCGCCGCTGGGTGAAGGCAGGCTCTAAAGGCATCGCCCTGATCCATGAAAACGAAAACGGCAGACCCCGACTGGAATATGTCTTTGACGTGTCCGATACCCGGCCTGTGCGCGGCGCAAGGATGCCTTACCTGTGGGAAATGAGGGAAGAACACCACCCGGCTGTTGTTGCCGCACTGGAGAAACAGTACGGAGTGGGAAGCCAGCAGGATCTGGGAAGCCGCCTGATGGAGACAGCTTCCAGTATTGTAGAAGAAGCCTACCCGGAATATCTGCGTGATCTGGCCTATGACGCAGAGAACAGCTTCCTGGAAGAGATGGACGACCTCAACCGGGAAGTATGCTTCCGGGACACCCTGACGGCCAGCGTCCAGTACACGCTCCTTACCCGCTGCGGCCTGGACGCTTCTGACTATCTGGAGGATGACGATCTCCGGGGAATCACGGAATTTTCCACCCCTGCCGCCCTGCACCATCTGGGCGATGCCGCAAGCACTATCTTCATGGGAATCCTCCAGGAGATCGGGCGGACGATCCGGAGCTTTGACCGGGAACAGATAAACGAACAGCAGAAAAAGAAAGAAAAACCGCTTGAAAATGCCGCTGACATCGGTTATACTAAAGACACAAGGAACTTTAACACTTTAAAGCGTGAAAATCAGGAAAGGAGCATACAACATGACAGAGCTGACATACAGGAAGAACGGGGATTATCTGATACCGGATCTGGTGATGGACGGGGAGGAAGAAGCGGAGGAAATCCTGTTAGGGAAATACGGGCTTCTGAGGCAGACCTTCCTGAAGGAACACCACCACGGGACGTACACCTCCATGTTGCTGACGGGGAGGCTTATGCCGCACCTGAAACAGATCGACGAGCAGGCACAGGAGCAGACAGACCAGATGGTAGCCACAATGATGAAGCAGAGCGGAGTGGACGAGGGACTGAAGGAGCGCGACCAGATGGCCTGGGTGCAGGCGGTCAACAGCTTCACGGCACAGGCGGAGGAAGTGGTGCTGAAGGAGATCGTCTACCGGTAAGTCCGGAAAAGGACGGACAGGAAATAATAAACGGACAACTGAATACAGACAGACAGGAAACGGCGGGTGAGGAACCTGCCGTTTCTGCGTCCGGGGAAAAAGAGATAAAGGAACCGCAGTATTTTCAGTTTTCCCTTTTCCCTACCGTAGAGGAACAGGCAGAACGTATCGCAGAGGCGCAGGAAAAAGACAGACAGGCGAAAAAAGCCGCACATACAACAGACAGGACAGCTCCGCAGGTGACGGACGCAGTGATCGGCCGCGCCCTTACCAGCGGCGGGAATGAAAAAAACAGTATCTTGCGGATCGCCGCATTTTATCAAAAAGATCCCGATGTGGGACAGGCCGCTGCGTTTCTCGCAGAGGAATACAAATCCGGCGGCAAGGGACTTTCCATTGGCGGCAGGGATTATGCCATGTGGTTTGACCGGGACGGTATCCGTATTGCACAGGGGCACACTGCCAATATCCCCGGCGCTGCGCTTATTTCCTGGGAAAAGGCGGCAGAAATGGTGTCCGGTCTTTTGGAAGAAGGGCGCTATGCCGCCCAGGAAACTTTAGATTCCGCAAGGCAGAACGAGTACCGGGAACTGGCGGAAAAGCTGTGGTATTTAAGGCAGGATCTGAGTGATGTGGGAAAGGAAATGGATGCGCTGCCTTTCCTTTCGGAACTTTATGATACTTACCACGGATTTCCTGACTGTACGGAGAAGCTGGCGGAATGCCTGGCGGATCCGGAAACACGGAAGCGTCTGATGTACGAGGTTGACGGGTTTGCCAGGGAATATGCCGGGAACCGCGATCTTCTCCGCTTCCATTTCCATGAACCGTCCAGGCTTGCCGCCCGCATCTCGCTTCTGTCCCATGAGCCAAAGGAATTTACCGCGCTGGAAGGTTTTGAGCCTGCAAGGGCCAGCTTTATCACGGAGGACGAGATCGACCGTATGCTCACCGGGGGCAGCGGCATATCGGAAGGAAAGATGCGGATCTATTCCTATTTTGTGCAGGGACATGACGCAAAAGAGCGAGCCGCATTTCTGCGGGATGAATATGGAACCGGAGGACATGGCCGTACCGGATACAATGAATGGCACGATTCAAAAGGGATAAAGCTTACCCGGAGCGATGAAAATTCCGGCTATGAAGGCTATGACACCGTACGGCTGAACTGGGACAAGGTGCAGAAACGGATCGGGCAGCTTGTTGACAGCGGCAGATATCTGACTTCAAAAGAAATGACCTATACCGCCCAGTATGAAAAGATACAGCTTGCCCGGAACATCGTCACGTTCTATTCCTGCGACCCTAACCGTGAAACGGATATTTCCCCCTATGACCGGAGCTATGATGAGGCGCAGAAAAAGATCCTCACTGCGTTGGGTGATCCGGAGAAAAGCGCGGCGATGTATGAGGACATAATAAAGCGGTTCGCACTGGTGCAGCCGGACGAGCGCAATTACCATCTCATGCAGAGAGCCGTGGACAACATGGGCGCATACCAGAGGGGCGAATATTCCCTGTTCACCCCTCTTTCAGCGGAAACTTTGCAGGAACAGCGGCAGAAAAAGAAAGAAGCGGAAAAATCTTCCGCCAAAAAAGAAGCAAAACCGCTGGATGAACTGGAAGCGGCAGCCCGCGCACTGGCGAAAAAACAGCGCCAGAAGGCAAAAGAAGATTCTAACGGGCAGCTCTCCTTTGATTTTTCCGCCAATGTTCCGGAAGAAGCTGAACCGGAACCGAACGGGCAGGAACTGGCAGAACGGGAAAACATAAAAGCGGATGCCTCCAGAATACTGGAAGAACAGGGATTTGCGGTTTCTGATGAAATGCTGGACACCGTTCTGGAAGAGGCCAAGCAGGAACCGGTAAATGGGGAAGTCCTTGCCCGCCGGACGGAGGAAGCCCTGCACCGGGATGAAAAGGAAGCGATCCTCTCCCAGTATGACCTTGGGTACGGCTATCTGGGCAACGGCCTGACTGTGTGGAACCGTCTGGAAGAAGTATATGGCGATTATAAAACGGTCGCCCATATAAATGCTGACCGCAGTGTGGATTTCTGGGACGATAATCTCCCGGAGATCATCAAAGAGCAGATCCGGCAGGTCGCCGCTACAGCAGAATTGACCATTTCCGCTACCCAGAATGCGCCCGTGTTTACGGAGCCGCCGGAAGAGGAAACGGAACGGACGGAAGAAAAAGAAACCGGAGAACATGAGGCCGGAGAAAATACGGAAAGAAAAGACCGGCCAGGGGAAAACAGGGAAATTCCCGCAGAGAAAATCCCGGAAACAGTGAAACAGAAAAAGACAGCGGCGGCACTCTACCGGGAGACGCTTGCCACCCTGACAGACGTGATCCGGCAGAGCAGTTTTTACGATTACCTGCGTGACCGGGAAACCGATTATGACAGTGCAGCTACTGAACTGAACGGCGAACTCTCTTATTTTATAGAAGATATTGCAAACAGCCGGCCGGAATTATATGAAGCCTTCCACTCTCTTCCAAAGTTCCGTGAATGGATGGTAGAGGACATTCTTCAGCTTACTTATGATGACGTACTCATCGACAGCCGTGACGCACTCTTACGCCATGCAGGGGAAACAGATTTCCCGGAATGGGCGGGGGAACCGTTGAAACAGGAACAGCCTGTAGCGGAAACCGTTACCAGGGAACTGCCTGTCCAGGAACCGGAAAACGAGCATGTAGAGAAATCTGCGCCAGATACTGTCAGAGAGCCTGAAAACACCTACACGGAACCTGCAGAGCCTGACTTAACCCCCAATGTAGAGGAATACCTGAACCTGAAAGCACAGCACCCGGATAAACTGGTGGGTGTGCAGGCAGGCAGCTATTACCTGTTTTATGGGGAGGACGCCAAAACTGCCGCTGCCGCCCTTGGCACAAAGCTGGAGACAAGGGAGATACCCGGACTTGGAGAGACATCCGTCACAGGCGGCGGGACATGGCAGACTATTCTTAAAAAGCTGCTGGAACATGGGCACAGCACTGTGATCGCCGGCCTGGATCCGGAACATGGAGAAGCCGCTTCTTACCAGATCATAAAAGAACGCGATATTGCCGACTACATTCCTCTCGGTATGCAGCTTACCATGGATGGGCGGCGTATGGAGATTGACAGCGTTGATTACGAAAACGGGCATGTGAGTTTAAGAGACCTGGAAATGCAGGGATGGTTCCCCATTTTCCGGCAGGAAGCGGTTCCTTTTGTCCGCGACTGTATAGAGCAGGAATGGGAACGAACCGGATTTGTGACAGATGTTCTGGAAACTGTGGAGGATGAACCGCAGACACAACCCATAGAACCGGAAACGGTTACGGAAAAACTGACGGAAGAAGAAGTTTCCCAGCTGATGGCCAACCCGGAAATGCAGGAAGCCATAGGGCTGATCGAGGATTTTATCCTGGAGGAATACAACGAGGACAGCGTAGATATCCGCAATCCGCGCCAGGTAGGGATTGCCTACGGCGTGACAGACAAGAACGGTTTTGAAGTCCAGGTGGACGTGAACCTGCTGGATTTCTCTATCAGCCAGACTGTAGACGGAAAAGTTGTGGAAACACGGCAGTATGACAGCCTGCGGGAACTGATTGACATGGAGTTGGCTTTCCTTGACTATGACCAGCTCCTTTACCTGGAGCCGCACATTGAAGATCAGCTGGAAGCTGACTTAAACGAACGAATCATGTGGGAACAGACGGCAGGCGCAAGGGAAGGCGTGGAGCCGACGGAGCCGGATGCTTTTGCCGGATGGGAAACGCCTGCGGAGCCGGAAACAACCTCCGGGACGGAAACAGACCGGGAGCCGGAAACGCCTGACAGACAGGACAGGACGATGGAACCGGGAATGCCTGACAGGCAGGAAGAACCTCCGGAAATGGTGGAGATTGAGGGCGGCACGATCGGCGGGGATGATCCCCTGCTCTTTTCCAGCCCGCGTCTGCCCTATGATATTGTGATTGAAAAACTCCGCACAGGCCCCGAACGGGTAAATTTCCATATCACCGATGATGAACTGGGAACCGGCGGGCAGAGAACAAAATGCCAGAACAATGTGGCGGCGATCCGCACCTTAAAGCAGATTGAGGCGGAGAACCGCCTTGCCACGCCCCAGGAGCAGGAGGTTTTATCCAACTATGTAGGCTGGGGCGGGCTTGCCCAGGCATTCGACCCGGATAATGAAAAATGGAACCGGGAACACGCGGAATTAAAGGAACTTTTATTGCCGGAAGAATACGCTTCCGCACAAAGCACGGTGCTGAACGCCCACTATACCAGCCCCACTGTCATCAAGGCGATGTATGAAGCAGTCAGCCGCATGGATTTTGTGCCAGGGAATATCCTGGAACCTTCCTGCGGCATCGGGAACTTTTTCGGGCTGGTGCCGGAAGGATACGGAAAGGCAAATCTGTACGGTGTGGAGCTTGACCACCTGACCGGACGCATTGCCAGACAGCTTTACCAGAAAGCCGACATTGCGATCAGCGGGTTTGAGGACAGCAGCCACCCGGACGACTTCTTCGATCTTGCGGTGGGGAACGTGCCCTTCGGGGAATACAAGGTGCATGACCGGCGCTATGACCGACAGAATCTTCTGATCCATGACTATTTCCTCACAAAATCCCTGGATAAACTGCGCCCTGGCGGCATCGCCGCTTTCATCACCACCAAGGGAACCATGGATAAGCTGGGAAGCAAGGCACGAGAGGAACTGGCGCAGAAAGCAGACCTCTTAGGCGCGATCCGCCTGCCGAACACAGCTTTCAAAGCCAACGCTGGAACCTCTGTGACGGCGGATATCCTCTTTTTCCAAAAACGTGGAAGTGCGCCGGAGAAACTGCCGGACTGGGTGACTATCGGGCAGACAGAGGACGGCGTACCCTTAAATAATTATTTTCTCCAGCACCCGGAGATGGTACTGGGGAAGATGGCATTTTATGAGAATATGTACGGCAACGCCACGGAGACGGCCTGCCTGCCCATCGAAGGAGCGGACTTAAAAGAGCAGCTGGCCCAGGCCATTAACCATATCGCGCCCCCTGACCGGGAACTCCTGCATATGGATACGCCGGAGCCGGAGGCCGGGGAAAAGGCGGAAACCATACCGGCAGACCCCAACGTGCGGAATTTCAGTTTTACGGAGAAAGGAGGGAAACTTTATTTCCGGGAAAATTCCCGCATGAAGCTGGCGGAGCCGGGAAAGACACAGGCTGCCCGGATCCGGGGGATGATCGGGATCCGCGACAGCGCAAGGAAACTCATTGACCTTCAGATGAACGGAGCCGATGATGAAGCAATCCAGGCAGAACAGGCGAACTTAAACCGTCTTTATGACCGGTTCCAGGAAAAATACGGGATCTTAAACAGCGCCGGGAACCGGCTGGCCTTCCGGCAGGATTCTTCCTATCCCCTGCTCTGCTCCTTAGAGGTACTGGACGAAGAAGGAAATTTAAAGCGCAAGGCCGATATGTTCAATAAACGCACCATACAGCACCGGAAGCCTGTGACCAGCGTGGACACGGCGGTCGAAGCCCTGGGAGTATCCATCGGAGAACGGGCCTGTGTAGATCTGGGCTTTATGGCTTCCCTTATGGGAGGAATGGAAAAAATACCGCAGATTGTTTCCGACTTAAAAGGCATTATCTTCAAAGACCCAAAAAGCGGCCCCTTTGATATGGAAAGTGACGGCTGGTACAAAGGATGGCAGGCGGCTGACGAATACCTTTCCGGGAATGTGCGCCGGAAACTGGAAACTGCCCGCGCCGCCGCCGAAAAATACCCGGAATTTGCTGTAAATGTGGAAGAACTGGAAAAGGTTCAGCCTAAAGACCTGACTGCACCGGAAATCAGCGTCCGCATCGGATCCCCTTGGATAGATACAAAATATTATAAGCAGTTTATGTTTGAACTGTTCCAGACCCCGTATCATTTACAGGGAAGGAAAATCAATATTGTCTATTCGGACGTTTCCGGTGAATGGAGCGTCCGCGGGAAAAGTGAGGACAGCCGGACAAACACCCGCGTCTGGAACACTTACGGTACGAAGCGTATCAATGCGTATGCAATTTTAGAAGCCAGCCTGAACCAGCGGAGTGTCCAGATCTTCGACACCCATTATGACGCGGACGGCAAGGAGACCCGCGTGCTGAATGAGAAAGAAACGGCAATCGCCCAGCAGAAGCAGGAAGCCATGAAAGAAGCATTCCAGAACTGGATATTCAAAGACCCCGACCGGCGGACTGACCTGTGCGCTACTTACAACCGGATGTTTAATTCCATGCGCCCCCGCGAATATGACGGGCAGCACATCAATTTTATCGGCATGAACCCGGAGATCCATATGGAACGCCACCAGAGGAATGCCGTCGCCCGCTCCCTTTACGGAGGGAACAGCCTGCTGGCCCATGTGGTAGGCGCGGGGAAAACCTATGAAATGGTAGCTACCGCCATGGAAAGCAAGCGGCTGGGTCTGTGCAAAAAATCCATGATCGTCGTGCCGAACCATTTAACGGAACAATGGGGCGGCGATTTCCTGGCGCTCTATCCCGGCGCAAATGTGCTGGTAGCTACAAAAAAGGATTTTGAACCGAAGAACCGGAAAAAGTTCTGCGCCCGTATCGCCACCGGCGATTTTGACGCGGTGATTATCGGCCATTCGCAGTTTGAAAAAATCCCGATCTCCCCGGAGCGGCAGAAAGCGATTATTGAGGAACAGATTAACGAAATCGTAGACGCAATCGCGGAAGCAAAAGCAAATAAGGATGAAAAATTTACGATCAAGCAGATGGAGCGCACGAAAAAGAACCTGACCGCAGATCTGAAAAAACTCCATGACAAGAAAAAAGACGACACCGTATATTTTGAAGAACTGGGCGTTGACCGCCTGTTTGTAGACGAGGCGCATTCGTTCAAAAACCTTTACATGCATACAAAAATGAGGAATGTGGCCGGCATCAGCCAGACAAAAGCACAGAAATCCAGCGACATGTTCGCCAAGTGCCGTTACATGGACGAGATCACCGGCGGGCGCGGCGTTGTATTCGCCACCGGAACCCCCGTAAGCAATTCCATGGTGGAGCTGTACACTATGATGCGTTACCTCCAGTACAATATGCTGGAGCAGGGCTACCAGGACAGCACCGGAAAGACACGCAGCCTGAAACACTTTGACAACTGGGCGGCGACATTTGGGGAACAGGTGACAGCGGTGGAATTAAAGCCGGAGGGAACCGGATTCCGGTTAAAAACACGATTTGCAAGGTTCTACAACCTGCCAGAACTGATGAACCTCTGGAAAGAGGCCGCCGATATCCAGACCGCCGACATGCTGAAGCTTCCGGTTCCGGAGGCGGAATATATTACGATCCAGACGGAGCCAAGCGAAGCACAGAAAAAAATGGTAGAGGGACTGGCGGAACGGGCGGAAAAGATACGAAGGGAAAAAATAGACCCCAGTCTGGATAACATGTTGAAAATCACATCGGATGGGCGGAAACTGGCCTTAGACCAGCGTATCATGAACCCGCTGCTTCCTGATGACCCCGGCAGCAAAGTCAACGCCTGTGTGGAGAACGTGTTCCAAATCTGGCAGGAAAGCACCCCGTCAAAAGGCACACAGCTTATCTTTTCCGACCTCTCCACCCCAAAAGGGCGGGCGGATCAGAAAAAGGAAACGGAAAAAGAAACAGAAGGGCCGGATGATGGGAAAGAGCCGGAAACCGGTGAAGAAACCGTTATGGAAGCCAGTGTTTACGAAGATATACGCAAGAAACTGATTGCAAAGGGAATCCCTGCGGAAGAGATCGCTTTTATCCATGACGCCAATACGGAAAACCAGAAAGCGGAATTGTTCGCCAAAGTCCGCAGCGGCCAGGTGCGCGTCCTCTTAGGAAGCACCCAGAAAATGGGCGCAGGAACCAACGTGCAGACGAAGCTCATCGCTTCCCATGACCTGGACTGCCCCTGGCGTCCTGCGGATTTAGAGCAGCGCGCCGGCCGTATCGTCCGCAGGGGCAATGAGAACAGCCATGTAAAGATCTTCCGCTATGTGACAAAAGGAACCTTTGACGCATACACCTGGGGGCTGGTGGAATCGAAGCAGAAATTCATCGGCCAGATCATGACCAGCAAGTCCCCGGCCCGCTCCATTGAGGATGTGGACGCCACTGCCCTTTCCTACGCGGAAGTGAAAATGCTGGCTACCGGCGACCAAAGAATTAAAGAAAAGATGGATCTGGATATCCAGGTGACAAAGCTGAAAATGCTCAAATCCAACCACACGGCACAGCAGTATGAAATGCAGGATAAAGTGAGGGGCTATTATCCCAATAAAATCAAGGAAACAGAGCTGCTCATCGACTGCCTGAAGGCCGACCTGCCTCTTTTGGAGGCGCATCCTGTCAAAGAGGACGCTTTCAACATGGAGGTTATGGGGACTGTCTACACAGACCGGAAGGAAGCGGGACAGGCCATCGTTGCCGCCTGCCGCCTGATGGACGACCCGGACAGGGATGTGGAGCTGGGCAGTTACCGGGGCTTTCCGATGAAGCTGTCTTTTGACGGCACGAAATTTAAAGTCACCATGAAACAGCACCTGACCCATACGGCGGAATTATCCAGCGATGTGGTGGGGAACATCACCCGTATCAACAACGCACTGGAGAAGATCCCCCAGAGCCTGAAAAACCACCAGGAGAATTTAGAGCGGCTGCATACGGAACTTGAGAGCGCAAAGGAGGAAGCGGAAAGGCCCTTCCCCCAGGAGGAAGAACTGGCGGAGAAATCCGCCCGTCTTGCGGAACTGAACACCGTTCTTGACAATGAGGAAAAAGGGCGCGGCTCCGGGAAGGAAACGCCGGAGGAAGAACCGAGGCGGGAAGAAAGCGAAACGCCGGAGAGAGCCGCCGGTAAACCGTCCATATTGAAATCTTTAAAGGAATACGAACGCCCCACGCCGGTCATTTCCGGCAGGGAGAAAAGCCAGGAACGGGAGGTGATCTAGTGCGGAAAAGCGAAGGGCGCACAATCGGGCTTTTCTTTAAAGTTTCTCCGGAAGAAATGGAACTGATTGAAAAGAAGATGGCGCAGGCAGGAACACAGAATAAACGCGCTTATCTCAGGAAAATGGCGGTAGACGGCTATATCGTACACCTGGATATGGAAAGCGTAAAGGAACTGTGTAAGCTCCTGCGCTCCATATCCGCAAACACAAACCAGATCGCCCGCCGCTGCAACGAAACACGGAACCTCTATGCAGAGGATGTGGAGGATCTAAAAAAAGGATATGCGGCGGCGCAGGCCGGGCTTCTGGGACTGCTCCGGAAGTTTGCCAGCCTGTGAATGGACGGGCGCGGGAGGAATGTATCTTCCTGCGTCCGTCTTTTTTTATTTCAAAACAGTTTGGAGGTGAAACATATGCCCGGAGTGACAAAAGAACAGATCGGGCGGGCAAAGGAGTGGGATCTGCTTTCCTATCTACAGGCTTATGAGCCGCAGGAATTAAGGAGGTGCGGCGGCAGTGAATACCGCACCGTGACCCATGACAGTTTAAAGATATCCAACGGGAAATGGCACTGGCACAGCCGGGGGATCGGGGGCAGGACGGCCCTGGACTACCTGATCAAAGTGCGGGGAATGGGCTTTGTCCCTGCCGTGGAACTGCTTTGCGGCGAACGCGGGGCGGCTGCATGGGAAAGGCCGGAACCGGGGCAAAAGGAACGGCAGCAGAAGCCATTTTCCCTCCCGGAAGAAAACCGGTGCGGGAAGGCGATGGTGTCCTATTTACAAAAACGCGGCATAGACGCGGACATCATCAGCCAGTGCATCGGGGAAAAAATTTTGTATGAGAGCCGCCGTTACCAGAACTGTGTCTTTGTGGGGCGCGATCCGGAAGGAAAAGCGCGCTATGCCTGCCTGCGGGGAACCCATGGAGATTTTAAGATGGATGTGGACGGGAGCGACAAGCGGTATGGATTCTGCCTGCCCGCGTCGGATCAGGAAAGCCCGTTCCTTGCGGTGGCGGAAAGCCCCATTGACGCGCTCTCAGTCGCTACCCTTTTAAAGCTCCAGGGAGAAGATTTTGGGAGGAACCATTACCTGTCCCTTGGCGGCACTGCCCCACGCGCCCTGCTCCGGTTCCTCCGCGACCATGAAGCCGTCACCCATATCAGCCTCTGCCTGGACAATGACCGGGCCGGAATTTTGGGGATAGAGAAGATCCGGGAGGCAGTCCGGGAAGATGCCACACTTTCCCGGCGCATCCAGGTGATTGCGGACAATCCGCCTGCCGCCGGTGGGAAAGACTATAATGAGCTGCTCTGCCAGAGGGCGGCGGCCCTGCGTCCCGCTTCCCGATATGAAGAACGGGCATAGGCAGGAAACATAGGGGAACAGCAAACTGTCAATGAATCCAAATAAACTATAGAAAGGGGGGATCCGCATGGCGGTTTCCGACCTGCTCCCGCGTAAAAGCATGGGGAGCAAATCCCGCAGGCAGACGCTCCATGACCGTCTGGATTACGACCAGAAAGAAAAAAAGACCAAAGACGGGGAACTGGTGTCTTCCTATATGTGCAGCCCGGAAACCGCCGCTGAAGAATTTGAAATGAGCAAGCTGCTCTACGAAACCGCCACCGGGCGGAGCCAGCCGAAGGAGCGGGACATCATCTCCTACCGTATCATCCAGTCCTTCAAGCCGGGTGAAATTACGCCGGAGGAAGCCAACAAACTGGGCTATGAGCTGGCCATGAAATTCACGAAGGGAAAACACCAGTTTCTTGTCGCCACCCATGTAGACAAAGCCCATATCCATAACCATGTGGAATTTAACAGCACCAACCTGGAATGTGACGGCAAATTCAATAATTTTTATAATTCTGCCCTCATCCTCCGCCGTCTGAACGACCAGATCTGCCGGGAACACGGATATTCGGTGATTGAAAAGCCGAAAGCCAGGGGACAGAGGTATCAGGAAAAGGCGGCGGCAAAGCGCGGGCGCAGCTATAAGGAGCAGCTGCGGCAGGCCATTGACCGGGTACTGCCAGACAGCAGGAACTTTGAGGACTTTCTGTCGCGCATGAGGAAGGAAGGGTACGAAATCAAACACCGTGGAAAGTCCCTGGAATTTTTAGCTCCCGGACAGCAGCGGTTCACCCGCTCCCAGCGTCTGGGGGACGCTTATACAAAAGAGGCCCTGCAGGAACGGCTCTCCGGAACACGCACAAGACCCGCACCGGTAAAACCGAAACGCCGGACAGCAGGCAGAAACGTCAATCTCCTTGTGGATATCCAGGCAAAGATGCAGGCCGGCAAAGGGAAAGGCTACGAACGCTGGGCAAAAGTGTTCAATCTGAAGGAGGCGGCAAAGACCCTGAATTTTCTTGTGGAAAACGGCGTCACCGACTACGGTGAACTGGAAACGCGGGCAGAAACTGCCGGGGAAACTTTTGATACACTCTCCCTCCGTATCAAACAGCTGGAAGGACGCATGGCAGAGGTAGCGCAGCTGAAAACGCACATCATAAACTATTCTAAAACGCGGGACATTTACAAAGAGTACAAAAAATCCCGTCATAAGAAAGAATACCGGGCGGAACATGCGGACGAGATCAGAAAGCACGAAGCAGCAAAGACGGCGTTCGACGCCCTGGGAGGGAAACCGATTCCTAAAGTGGCGCAGCTGTCGGAAGAATATGCCGCACTGCTGGCGGAGAAAAAAGAACGGTATGAGGAATACAAAGCAGCCCGGAAGGACATGATCGACTACCAGACTGCGAAGCAGAATGTTGACCGGATCCTGGGGCTGGAACCGGCGGAAAACGGACAGCAGAAAAAGCAGGAAACGGAGCGTTGAGCTGGCCGCCGGACGAATCGGGAACGGAAGAAAGGATACAGTTTGCCGGTATGGCGGCTGTACCCTTTCTTTTTTTGCGTAAAAATATATTCACTGATGAGATGTGTTATAGTATAATGGAGATGTTGGAAAATCGGAATTTATTAAGTCCAGGAGGGTTATATTATGACGATTAAAGAAGCTGTCAGGGAGAGGCATATGGTTCGGAAATACACCGATAAGCCAATTCCAATAGATATTGTGAAGCTATTAGAGGAAAGAATTGCTGAAAATAATAAACTCCATGATTTAAGGCTGGCACTTGTTACAGGCAATTCGGATGGGCTTTCGGGTGTCGCAAAACTGCTTTTAGCAAAGGGAGTAAATAATTATATTGTCCTTGCCGGTCTTGATACATCTGGGTTAGATGAAAAACTCGGATACTGCGGTGCTGATATCGTTTTGTATGCTCAGACACTTGGCCTTAATACTTGGTGGGTAGGCGGTATGTATAACGGCAAAGGTGCAAAGAAAAATCTTGACGATCCTTCTGTCAGAGTGAACGGGGTTATTGCCATTGGGTATGGCTTAACGCAAGGGGTTCAGCACAAATCTAAAACCGCAGAAGAGGTAAGCAAGTACGATGGAAAGCCGCCACAGTGGTTTCTTGACGGCGTTGACGCTCTGCTGTATGCCCCTACTGCATTAAACAAACAGGCATTCAAGGTAGCGGGCAGCGGAAATAAGGTTTCTATTGAATGCGATAGCGGACACTTTGCGGGAATTGATCTTGGGATTGGCAAGTACCATTTTGAAGTGGGGGCAGGCAAAGATAATTTTGAATGGGTTTGACAAATCCCAGTTTGAAGGAGCAGACTAATGGACAACAAAATTGATGCGTTACTTAATAAACCGTGTTATGTCATTGACTTTTTACCTCAAAAGGTATCTAAGACATCTAACGGACATTTTTTTGATGTTGAGTATTATTTGCTTAACAGCGAAAAGCGCCATGAAATGAAAAATAAATATGTTAATATCATATTGAAGTTGATGTGCTATTACCGTACTTCCATTTTATGGAATGGGTGGAATGATAATCCGAAACCAGAAGATATCGATGCTGCTGTCAGTGAGATTATGGAAAATCATTCCGGAACACTAAATATCCTGTTTTCAGAGGAAAATGCTTTATTGGTTTTTGAATGGGACTGTCTAAATTTAAGTGCTTATAACTTATCAGAAAACATGAAAGAAATAGTAGGAAAGATTGCATTGTCTGAAGGCTTTTTCTGCTGGAGAGGAGCGGATTAAATTGCAGTTTGCAAGGCTGATAACAGAAATATTTTCATGAAAAATCAGAGGTGATACGAATGGGAAATTTCAAGCCGGGAGACAAGGCTTTTATAGTGGAATCAAACCGCACTGTGCGGGAGGTAACTGTAATAAGACATTCCGGTGGAATGTATCTTATCAGATTTGCTGAAGGAGGCGGTATTCAGGTTCGGGGACATAGATTATTTGTCTCTCAGGAAGAAGCTGCGGCAAGCATACAGACAGATAAAGAAATGTCGAAAAGATACCGTAGCCCATATGAGTACGAACATTAGACCGAAGGTTTATGATAAGGCGAAATATAGATGATGACAACCTTAACCGGGGGGACAGGATTCTGTTTGAATAAAGAGGTGTTTTATGGATAAGAAAAAAGGAATTGGGGTAATTACGGGTTTATGTGCGATTGCTATTGTTGGAACGAAGCTGTTTAAGTTTTTAAGCGGGGAAGAAAAATATAGTAATGACTGGATGGAATCATTATCCGATGAAGAACTTGAATCTGAACGCGAAAAAGTCAGGCAAGACTGGTGTTCCGCGGAGAAAGATTTTTCAATGGCCGTAAAATTAGAGAGTATATTAAATCAGTTCGATAAAGAAATGAGCAAAAGAGCCTGGAAAGACAAGAAAGAATATGGTTATCCAAAGCACGGTGAGCATGGCTGGTATTTGTCTGAGGATGATTAACCAAAAGTTTAGATTTATTTGCAGATTTGCGGTTAATTCCGGCATATGAATGATACCATTTAAAATCTTAGGAGAAACAATTATGTACAAATTACTTGGAGCAGATGGAAAACAGTATCTCTCTGAAACGCCGGGCGCTTTCGGCGGGAACAGCAAGCAGAAAATCTATGGCCGTCTTGACTGCCGCTCTGCCCTCTCCACAATCAGGAGATTTCCTGGCAGCTATGAAGAATACCGCGTATTCTTTGCCGACGAGAAAACGGCTCTTGCCGCCGGATACCGTCCATGCGGGAATTGTATGCGGAAGCAGTACCAGGAATATAAGGACAATCCAGAAGAATACCGGCGCAAATTCGGCCTGTGATCGGAACGCCGGGGAACGAAGCGAGGCGATTATTTGGAAAATCAAAGGTTTACACCACTGCCCTTTATGGATTCGCATACAATAAAAAATATTGCTGAACAGAACAATACCGCATTGAAGCAGCTATTTGGCGAAAAAATACGCAAAAACTTTCTGATACAGATAAAAGATCAGGTTCTGAAAGAACTGGGATTTGATAATCTCATAAAATATTATGATTTCCGCTGGTCAGATGCGGAAATGGTCACAGGGGCAGGCGAAGCCCCGGAATACGATATATGCAGGATGGTTGTCGGGATACACCGGGCATATTCCATTTTCCTTACCAGGCAGGAAGTACGGGATAATGAAAGAAACGATTCCTACAGGAGGCGGCTTATTTCCGAGACGTTAGAGAAAATCCGGTTCCGCCGGTATGCCGGTTCCTATTTCAGAAAGATGACACTATTTTCAGGAGAGGAATTTTTATATTATCCTCTGCCCTATGAGCTTTTTGCAGTCGCGGTTAAAATGAGCCTGCTGCTGAAAGATAACTATGGGCTGAAGCGCTGGCAGTTCTATTACGGCATACTGCATAACGGGCTTTCCGCCCTGACACTCATGGAAGATAATCTTCCCGGCGGCGCATATCCCTTATGCCGGGGCATGATTGAGATATATGTAAAGTTTCTGCTGTTAAACAGGCCGGAGGCTCTTTGTGCCGATTATGAAAAATTCCGGATGTATGAAGTGGAACAGTCCTGTTGCAGCCAGAGGTATCCGGAAGAATTTCATACGCTTTTTAAGAAACGCATCTGCCAGAGTGCAAAAAGCAGAGCGGACTATCTCCATTTTGGATGGGTGGATTCCATTGACGGATACCATTCCATAGTGACAAAAACTCCTTACTCTGTATATGGGATCCTGGCTTACCTGAAATGTAAAGATACTGACAGAAATCCGGAGCTGGAACAGCTGGAATATTTTTATAAATCGTGCCATGCCTATACCCATGGAAGTGTGCAGACGGCCATTTATCCTGTACTGCACTATTTTGAAATCTCAATCATGCTCTATTATGTGATCCGCAGTACGTTTTTACTGCTGTGCGGGGAATTGGATATAGAAAACAGCATTGACGGGAATGATGTGATCGCCATGATTGACAGGGATTTTGCCGTATTATACGGACAATATAAAAGGCGGTCTACAGATAATTTTAAAAACTATTATAACTGCCAGAAGGGGGTATACGAAAATGAAAAAAGGTAAAATGCTTGGCCTGATCGTCCGGCAGGCAAGGGAAGAAAAGAACTGGACACAGCAGGAACTGGCCGACAAAATGGGAATCCCTGTTGATAAAGTGACAGAACTTGAAAATGGTAATGCAGATCCGTCTATGACAGAAACAGCGGGATATTTTTTCCTGCTGAATATCTCTCCGGATATTACGATGTATGAAGATAATGCAGAAGACGCATTGCGGATGAACCGTCTCTTCCGCGAACTCCAGACACTGACGCCGGAACAGTTTGACAGGCTGTGCAGGTCTGTCAGCCATATCAGGCGGTGGCGTGAAAACCGTCCGGATGTTATCACGCTGGACGATTACTGGAAAGCCATAGAGAAGGAATCTGCCGACAAATAAAAATTCGGATTTTTCAGTGTGGGTATCCGACAGCCTGTCTGGTATCCACACTTTATTATAATTCGTCCAGGCCGTCTATCAGCCTATACAATTCCTCTATATCTTCTTTTGTCCACACAGGCGCATATTTTCGGCAGGTATCTTTTGCAAAGCACTTTTTGTCTGAACATTTTTTTACGCCGGCACACTTGATGAAATATACAATTCTGGCAATGTCCCATACAATGATATATGCAAAAATCAGTACAGCCGAACCGGCGGCAAATAAATCAAAAATCCACTTCATACAGATGTATTCCCTTCTTTTTGTTTGAGCAGTTTTTCCAAAAAGCCTTTACGCTTTCCTTCCTGTTCCATATCGGTCACGGTATCTTCCAGGTGCATCAGCCACACCCGGTACATCGGCATGGAAGTTACCGCAAACTGTAACAGATCTTTTTCCGTCCAGCCGTTCAGCTTACTGCATCTATGGGCCAGTTCTGTCAGCCTGCTTTCCCACTCTTCGTTATCTATTATATGCGTTATCTCATATGCCTGCATAGAGTTTCTCCTTGTCTGGTGTGCATATTTATATACTGTTTAATTATATAGTATATATTCTTTTCCTGTCTATACCGTAAGTATTTATTTTTAAAATATATGTCTATAATAATTTTGACAGGAGAGGTATGGAAATGAAATATTTACACATCAGGATCATGGAATTGCTGCAGGAAAAGAAAATAAGCAAGACAAAAATCTGCAAAGATTTAGACCTTCAGAGAGGGAATTTTAACCGATATTGCAGGGACGAATTTCAACGTGTGGATGCGAACCTGATCATCAGGCTGTGCGATTATTTTGACTGCGATATTGCGGATCTGCTGGAAATATGTGAAAGGTAATAAAGAGGACACGGGAATTGATACGCCCGTGTCTTTTTCTCTCTGTCTGCCGCCGCTCAGCGTTTCAGCCCTTTGATGATCGCCAGTACATTCTGGCGGCTTTTTTCGTCCAGCGCCTCCATGTCTTTCTGCATCTCGCGGTATTCTGACGGATGGCTGTTGCCGTCGTCAAAAAATTCCGACGGCGTGACATCCAGGTATTCACAGATATAGAAAAATACCTGCATGGACGGAAAGCCGTTCCGGTTTTCAAGCCCGTTGATATATCCGGGGCTTTGCCCGATGGCAAGGCTCATTTCTCTTGCGGACACTCCCTTCCGCTCTCTCAATTTTATCAGTCTGTCGTAAAATAAGTCCTCAAACATAACATGCCGCCCCTTTTGTATAATTGTACCCTACACCTATGGTATTTATATCTGGACAAACTGTATATTTTGATTGAGTTATCCAGTTATACTGGATATAATATTAAATATGAACGATTTGACACGACAGGAGGATGATCTGATGAAAAACAGGAGTTTTTTCGCAAGAAGCTGGCACAGCTGCCTGACGGTATCTGCATTTTTCTTTGTGCTTCTTGCAGCCGGATGCCAGCCAGAAAGCCACGCAGAAAACCAGCCGGAAAGCACGGGCCAGACAGAAATCATAGAGACAGAAAACCCACCGCAATATGTTTCTGACACATCACCGGAAGACTGTATTGTCTGCGGCGAAGGGAAGGGAACCGTTCTGCCTTTGTACCGTGGGCAGGAAAATCTCGGTATTGTCAATCTGAACTCTTTTGACCTGGCTCCTGTCACGATCAACCGCTATGATGATTTTGGGAAACTGATTGAGGAAGCGGAACAAGGCTCGTCTACTCATATCACCAATACCGGAGAAGGCGGATTCTTCCTTTCCGTGACGGCAGATACAAACAGAGGGTACGCCCATGGGCACTTGTCTTTCGATAAAAATAAAGCACTGGATATGGAAAAAACAGCTTCCCACCTGTGTTCGGACTGCCTGAATCAGATGATGGAACATTGCTGGTCGGACGTGCCTTTCTGTATGGGAGTGATTGACTTCAGCACTGGGGAAATACGGCTTTTTGAAGAAAAGATCACGGCTTTTACTTTTGGAAATTATTATATTTCCTGTGACAGCCGCGATATGGATGAAGGTGATTTAAGAGAGATAGACCTGCTGATTTTTTATTGTCCTGAACGGTATCAGGACTGAATCTGCCGCGCGGAGTGCGGCAGGGGCGACCGGAGGGAGTACACACGGGCCCTGCCTGTGTGAAAAGCCACACCGCAAGGTGTGTTCGCAAAAAAGCGGCAGCGCATTTTGCCGGGGCTTGGGGTGTCCCCAACAAGCAAAACGAGAACGCCGCAGGCGGGCAAGTGGTGGATTGGAATATCCGTAAAGGATATTCTAATCCATTGCTTGCCGCTGTTATACCGAAATTGAATCAAATGGAACTAACGCTGCCCCAAATGTTTCGAGAATGCGGATTATTTTACGGATAATCGTACACAAATCTTGAACTCGCGGAATTTATCGGGTATAATAGAATAACTCTCACTATCATTGAATGAGCGGGGTATGATTTGATGAAGATAAGCTATAAAAAATTATGGGTGCTGTTAATTGAGAGGGACATTCCGAAATCAGCTTTACGGCTGGAGATCGGGCTGTCTCCGAGTACGGTGAGCAAACTTACAAAAGGGGAGGAAGTAGCTCTTTCCGTCCTTCTGCGTATCTGCGACTACTTAAACTGTGACATTGGTGATATTTGCGAAGCCGTGAAGGACGGCAGACAATAAATTTTAAAACGCAAGCCGAAAATCAGTAATTATTCGTGCAGCCCCAAATAATCCTCAAGTAATGGAGATGAAGATATGGCGTACCAGAGCGAAGCAGAATTAGAGCTGCAATTTATTGAGCAGCTGAATAAACAAGGGTATGAATCGGTTCAGATACCTGACTATGATGCCCTTGTTGAAAATTTTAAAGCACAGTTTGAAAAATTCAATGAATCAAAGCTGGATACTTCGTTGACAGAAAAGGAATGGGAGCGGATTTTTAATCATATGCTTGGAAAATCCGTTTTTCAGAGTGCAAAAATTTTAAGGGATAAGTTTGTTTTGGAGCGTGAGGATGGTACAAAGGTTTATTTGTCCTTTTATGATGCCGACCATACCAAAAATATTTTTCAGGTAACGCACCAGACAACAGTAGTTGGAAAATATGTAAATCGCTATGATGTTACGATTTTAGTAAACGGTCTTCCGCTGATTCATGTAGAATTAAAACGCAGGGGAATTGATATTCGGGAAGCCGTAAATCAAATTATGGGAAGATACAAAAAGCATTCATTTACCGGTTTGTACCACTACATACAACTTTTTGTTGTTTCCAACGGAGTTGATACAAAATACTTTGCAAATTCTGATAAGGAATGGATGCATAGCCTTGCTTTTTTCTGGACTGATTTTGATAATGTCCGAATCACGAATTTGAAAGATTTTTCCCTTAATTTTCTTGCGCGGGATCATATCATCAAGATGTTTACACGCTATATGATATTGAATGATACCGATAAGAACTTGATGGTAATGCGGCCATATCAGGTATATGCAGTTGAAGCTCTTGTGCGTCAGGCTACTTTGACAAACCGAAACGCCTATATCTGGCATACTACCGGTGCAGGAAAAACATTGACTTCCTTTAAGACGGCACAAATACTTGCTGCAAATCCAAATATCAAGAAGGTTATATTTCTGGTTGACCGTAAAGATCTGGATTCCCAGACAACAGAGGAATTTAATAAATTTGAATCCGGATCCGTTGATGCCACTGACAGGACAAACATACTTGTCAAGCAAATGCAGGATAAAAATAAACAGTTGATCGTCACAACGATACAGAAGATGGCCAACGCTGTTAAGCGTCCGCAATATGCAAGGATTATGGATGCATATAAGGATGAAAAAGTTGTATTCATCGTTGATGAATGTCACCGCAGTCAGTTTGGGGATATGCACAAAGATATTGTCCGGCACTTTCAAAAAGCACAGTTTTTTGGTTTTACCGGCACTCCGCGTTTCCCGGAAAATGGGAAAGTCGAAGGAAAGATTACGCAGACAACGGAAATGCTTTTCGGAGAATGCCTGCATAATTATTTGATTAAAGATGCGATTTTTGATAATAATGTCCTGGGATTTCATGTGGAGTATATCAACACGCTGAAAGGGGACTTTGACTGGGATGATCCCACTACAGCGGATGCGATTGATGTGGGTGAATTATATCTTTCGGAAGAACGGATGTCATTGATTGCAAACCATATTGTCCAGAACCATAAATCAAAAACACGAAACGGACAATACACAGCTATTTTTGCGGTTTCTTCCATAGAAGCTCTGATAAAATATTATGATATATTTAAACAGATTAAACATGACCTGAACATTGCGGGTATTTTTTCTTTTGGACAAAACGAAGAATCCGAAGGCAAAGATGAACACAGCCGTGATGCGCTGGAGCGTATCATTGATGACTACAATGGCATGTACAATACTAATTTCTCTACGGATACCTTTTCTGCTTACCATAAAGATATATCAGACAGGGTAAAAGGGAAGAAAACAAAACCGCTGGACATTCTGATTGTTGTAAATATGTTCCTAACCGGATTTGACAGCAAGCCACTCCAGGTTCTTTATGTAGATAAGGATTTGAAGTATCATGATCTGCTTCAGGCTTATTCCCGTACTAACAGAGTGGAAAAGGAAACAAAGCCATTTGGTATTATTATCTGTTACCGTAATTTGAAAAAGCAGACGGATGACGCTCTCACACTATTTTCAATGGGGCATCCAGAAGCCGCTCTGGTTCCTTCTTATGAGTATTTTGTTGAAAAATTCAATGAGATGGTGATTAAACTCCGGGAGATCGCACCTACTCCAGAAGCCATTGATACCATGCAGGATGAAAATGATCAGCGTACTTTTGTTCTGACCTTCCGGGAACTGACAAAGTATCTGCAATCTCTGAAAACCTTTGTTGAATTTAGTTTTGACAAAGATCAGCTGCTTATGACAGAGCAGGAACATGAGGATTATAAAAGTAAATACAAGGCACTCCATGCAAGGATTACGAACGACCGTACTGTGGTATCCGTATTAAATGACGTCGATTTTTGTATCGAGCTAATGGAAAGTGACCGGATTAACGTTGCTTATATCATGAACTTGATCCGCAATATTCATTTTGATGATGCCGAACAGAAAGATTATGATATTAGGCAGATCAAAGAAGAACTTTCGAGAACGGACAATCCCCAGCTTCTCCGCAAGGTGGAAATTTTGCAGGCTTTCCTGGATGATGTTGTTGTTGCTTTGAACAGTGCGGATGAAATTGATGCGGCTTATAATGATTTTGAGAATGAAGAAAAGAGGAAAGAAATTGCTGCTTTTGCCGAAACGGAAGATATTGATTCCAAAATGCTTACGGATATAATCTCTGAGTATGAATTTTCTGGTACGCTGGATGTCGGCAATATCCGCGACCGCATAGAGAAACCTATGCCGCTGCTGAAAAAAAGATCGCTTGTAAACCGCATTACTGATTTCATTAGAAAACATTCTGAAAAATATGAATAAGGAGACAGATAAAAATGGATAACTCAATTCAAAACCACCAGAAAGAGCTTTGCACAAAACTTTGGGCCATGGCAAATGCTCTCAGAGGAAACATGGAAGCTTATGAATTTAAAAACTATATTCTTGGCATGATTTTCTATTATTATCTGTCGAACAGGACAGAAAAGTACATGGAAAATCTTTTGAAGGATGATGGAATTACCTATACGGACGCATGGGCGGATGAAGAATATCAGGAAGCTGTTGTAGAAGAAGCATTGCGCGACCTTGGCTATATAATTGAACCGCAGTATCTTTTCGGCCAAATGGTCAAAATGGTTGAAAACCGTTCTTTTGATATTGAATTTTTGCAAAAAGCGATTAACGCGTTGATGGAATCTACCATAGGGAACGAATCACAGGAAGATTTTGAAGGACTGTTTTCTGATATGCAGCTTGATTCTACCAGATTGGGGCATACGGTAAAGGACAGAAGTGCGGTTATGGCTAAAATTATCGCAGCTCTGGATGAAATCAATTTTAATGTGGAAGATACGAAGATTGATATACTTGGAAATGCGTATGAGTATCTGATTGGCCAGTTTGCGGCGACTGCCGGAAAGAAGGCAGGGGAATTTTATACTCCTTCCGGCCCTGCAGAACTGCTATGCCGGTTAGCCTGCCTGGGACTTACAGATGTAAAAGATGCCGCCGATCCAACCTGTGGATCCGGTTCGCTTCTCCTTCGTTTGAAGAATTACGCGAATGTAAGGAATTATTATGGACAGGAGCTAACATCAACAACATATAACCTGGCTCGTATGAACATGATTCTGCGTGGTATCCCATACCGTAATTTCAATATTTATAACGGAAACACACTGGAACATGATTATTTTGGAGAAAAGAAATTCCGTGTGCAGGTGGCTAATCCTCCATACTCGGCAAATTGGTCTGCGGATTCAAAATTTCTGGAGGACGAGCGATTCAACGAGTATGGCAAGCTGGCTCCCAAAAGCAAAGCGGATTTTGCTTTTGTACAGCATATGGTTTACCATATGGACGAGGATGGCCGTGCAGTTGTCTTACTGCCCCATGGTGTTTTGTTCCGGGGTGCTGCGGAGGAAGTGATTCGTAAGTATCTTATCCAGAAAATGAATGTTTTGGATGCTGTTATCGGCCTTCCGGCTAACTTATTTTTCGGAACAGGGATTCCCGTTTGTGTCCTTGTCCTGAAAAGAGAGAGAAACGGAAATTCTGATAATATTTTCTTTATTGACGCATCAAAGGAATTTGAAGCGGGTAAAAATCAGAATATCCTTCGTGAATGCGATATTGATAAGATTGCGTCTGCATATGAGGCTCGCATTGATATAGATAAGTTTGCTCATGTTGCTACTATGCAGGAAATTGAGGAAAATGGATTCAATCTCAATATTCCCCGATATGTGGATACTTTTGAACCGGAAGAAGAAATTGATCTGAATGAAGTGGCTGCGGAAATACGAAAATTACAGGGTGAAATCAAAGATATTGATGCCCAGCTGAAACCTTATTTTGACGAGCTGGGACTTGATTTTCCCTTTGATGTGGAGGGAAGATAACTATGGCAAATGTATCCTCAAGTAACGGTCTCGAAAAGTATCCGAAGCTGCGGTTTCCGGGGTTTGAGGAACCGTATAGAGCACTATGTTTAGGAAATATTGCTACTTCGGTCAATCGTACTGATCCAGAATCAATGGCTAATATTATGATGTTGAGTGCAGGAAAGGGCTTTATTATGCAATCTGATAAGTATTCCAGAGATAATGCTGGTCAAAGCCTCAAAAAATATATCCTTCTGAAAAAGGGTGAATTGGCATATAATCATGGGGCCTCAAAGGCAAAACAATATGGCTGTTGTTATGAACTGCTTGAAGATGAAGCTAGAATCCCTTATGTTTATCATTGCTTTAAAATAGACGAAAAAGAGTTCACACCTTATGTTGCGTTGGAGCTTAATAATCCTAAAATGGATAAGCAGCTAAAGCGTCTTGTTTCTTCAAGTGCGCGTATGGATGGACTATTGAATATATCCTTTGATGATTATATGAGCGTGAGATTAACTCTGCCCTCTTATTTTGAACAAATGAAAATTGCTGATTTTCTAAACACAATAGATCGGCGGATTGAATTACAACGTGCGCTTGTAGAATCCCTCAAGAAGTATAAAAGAGGAACATTTGACGCTGTTTTCTCACAAAAAATACGCCTCATCCCAAAACCACAACAAAGAGAATGGAGATCTTATAAACTATCTGATTTTGCATCACGGATTACAAGAAAAAATGGTGTGCAGAGTGATATACCATTAACTATATCTGCTCAATATGGATTGATCGACCAACGTGACTTTTTTTCAAAAACAGTTGCAAGTGCAGATATGAGTAATTATTATTTGCTTCATAAAGGTGAATATGCTTATAATCGAAGCACTTCTAGCGATTATCCTTTTGGATCAGTAAAAAGACTTGAATTATATCCAATGGGCGCAGTATCAACATTATACCTGTGTTTTACAGTGAATAATGACATTATTTTGAGTGATCTTATAAAGTGGTATTTTGAATCATCAAAATGGCACCGTACTGTACAAGAAATATGTGCAGAAGGTGCGAGAAACCATGGACTATTGAATGTACCAACAAATGGTTTTTTCAATACTATTCATATGTTACCCTCAGATCCGGTTGAGCAAATGGCAATAGCACGATATTTAGAACTCATTCAATATAAATACGATGTAGCACTGCAAGAATTAGACATGCTTATGTTTTTGAAAAATGGTTTTTTACAGCAGCTCTTTATATAAAGAGCTGCTGTAAAAAAGCTGATTTTATATGAACAAGTGCGTTGATTTGATTTTCCTCATACCCAATCTTCTGATCAAGTCCATAGAGAATAGAGGCAACTCTTTGCTGTTCTAACTGGGATGGAACAAGGATTTCTGTTTTTGCAATTTCACTTTTACTTATAGATGAAACCTTTGTTCCTTGTACCATGGGATATATTTGTTTTCTAAAATATGATGAATTTAAATAGTATCCGAGATACATAGGTACAAATTCAATACACGGACGACAAGGTATGGTATGTAATCCTGACAATGCCATAATTCCATTTGAACCGATAATTTCAGTTGCTTTTCCGACAGAATAATCTTCGGCAGTATCAGCAATAACAATGTCTCCATTTTGAAGATAGCTATTTATTGAAAATTTACTTATGTCTTTTTCAGGTTTAATACATGGAACATCTACGGATGACAAATTGACTGTTGCACCATATTTAACTAATATATCTCCATAATGTATATCACGCACTGTTCCACCATATTGAATTAGATCGTCTCTTGAAAAAGTGTTATTTTGAAGTGGTAAAAATACGTTTTTCCAAGATATTTTTTTACAATTTGAAGTAATGACAATAGTAGAAAAAATCTTATCGGAAAGTCCTCTTTTATACTTCTAAGCAAGCAAACAAAATATTTCCCGAACGGATGAAATCCCCTGCAATAGTGGAATATCTCTGCTACTGCAAGGGATTTATTATTATGTCTATATCATATTTTAGAAGAGAAAATAAACCTCAAGTAACGGTCTCGAAAAGTATCCGAAGCTGCGGTTTCCGGGGTTTGGGGAACCTATCCAGGCGAAAAAACTATCACGTTATCTCATTGAAAACACAGACAGAAATAAAGCGTTAAAGTATGATAAAAGTGATGTTCTCTCTGTTTCAGGTGAATTTGGAATTGTAAATCAAATAGCATTTCAAGGACGATCCTTCGCCGGAGAAAGTGTCGCTGAATATCATATTGTAGAGACCGATGATATTGTATATACTAAAAGTCCATTGAAGGCTAATCCATACGGCATAATTAAAGTTAATAACGGAAATCCTGGCATTGTATCGACTTTATACGCAGTGTATCATCCTATAGATGTAATTCCACAATACATTGACTACTATTTTTGTAATGATTTGCGATTGAACAAATATCTGAAACCATTAGTTAATATAGGAGCTAAACATGATATGAAGGTCAACAATGCGGCCGTCTTATTTGGAGATGTGTATTTTCCTAATGCCACTGAACAAAGCAAAATTGTTGAGTTTCTACAGATTTTAGATTACCGTATCAAGAAACAACGCGCGCTTGTAGAATCCCTCAAGAAGTATAAAAGAGGTGTCATACAGCACATTTTTCATTCTTCATCAGGAG